>Ga0307374_10001881_pt1 | contig 38384 bp, 39 predicted proteins | sample OX3MG_FD_202532 | JGI IMG/M metagenome (GOLD analysis project Ga0307374, IMG submission 202532) | Soil microbial communities from Risofladan, Vaasa, Finland - OX-3 | ecosystem: Environmental > Terrestrial > Soil > Coastal area > Acid sulfate soil | place: Finland: Risofladan, Vaasa | collected... | reverse complement strand
CCTTCAACCCCCGCGTGCGCGGGGAATACCCCGTATCTCTGCAAGATGCGGGTGGTGGTGAACTTCAACCCCCGCGTGCGCGGGGAATACTGGAAATTCGCTTGATCAGCCCTGCGGCGCTCCCTTCAACCCCCGCGTGCGCGGGGAATACCGGTGAGCAGTGAATTTTCCCGGCTTGTGGAGCCTTCAACCCCCGCGTGCGCGGGGAATACGTCGCGAAGGCGCGAATGTCTTTAAAGGATACCCTTCAACCCCCGCGTGCGCGGGGAATACCCAGAGAGTTAGCGGGAAATAGTCCAAGCCTGCCTTCAACCCCCGCGTGCGCGGGGAATACCAGAGAATATGCCTTAGAAGCCGCACTCATTGCCTTCAACCCCCGCGTGCGCGGGGAATACTTAGCTGAGATCGAGCAAATGTTCAAGTATCCACTTCAACCCCCGCGTGCGCGGGGAATACTGATGCACTTGCCATCGAGCTCCATCAGTTCATCTTCAACCCCCGCGTGCGCGGGGAATACAGCAAGACATTGAATGAGCTGCGGCGCGCATTCCTTCAACCCCCGCGTGCGCGGGGAATACCCATCCGAAGAACTTCATATTTATTAGTCTATTGCAGGTCTCGACTCCCGGTGCCGACTGATTTTCGTATGGCGATAAGCGGCAACCCATCGTTGTCGATGACGTGATATCGGTGTTGTCCATAGGTTTTTATGGCAATCCCTAATTCTGTTTTTACTGGATAGACTGCCATAGCCGCCTGCGGATGTGATTTTTCCACTGCATCCCATATTTCAACGAAGCTGCGTTTAGAAAGCACACCAACAAATACCCCGGACCTGACTTCCAACATGCGCCGGCTCAACTGACCGTAGAGCCGCGGCGAAGCACCTTCCAGATCAATGAGTACCATTGCCATCAATTACATCTTTGACAATTTCAATAAGGTTCTCCGCCAGTCGCTCCGCGACAAATAAATCCCGGCAGCCATGCCGTGTACGCCCTTCAATACGCAATTCAGATTCTGCCGCCAAGCGAAACGCCAGAGGGACGACGGTTTTGAATTTCACGGTATCGGCCATGTCGAATACAAAACTTCGCCGATCACCATCGTGGATGAACCCGATGGCCGGACTGTACCCGAGCGCCAAGATGACGGCTTCCGTGAGACCGTAAAGCGCGGCCGTAGCCACATTGATTGCCTGGTTGAGCGGGTCGGTTGATGATCTGTCACGCGGCGTATGGATTACGCCGTATTGATTCGCGAGCTGCTGATAGATGGCACGTACACGCACGCCTTCCAGTCCGCGTAACTGTTCAATACTACGAGCAGTCGGCGCTTCCTCCCCGAACATGCGTCGCCATATCCGGCGTGCACCTATAAGGCGTTTGACTGGATCAACGCGCATCGCGGCTTGAAACAGCAAGGAACGCCCATCCCCGTAGGGCTGGCCGGCGGCGTATAGCCGTGTCCCGGCCTCGCCTGTCCAGAGGATGAGCGCACCTTCCAGTCCGCACAACGCAACCGCCGCATGAGTGATGGAGCATCCCGGTCCAAGGGCGAGAACCGCAGTCCGGCCAACCGGAATCTGCGTTTTCACATCAGCGCCGACCGCAACCAGCGCGTGCCCATCCCGCTCAATACGAGCGTGCTCCAGGAACACGAAACTGATGCGCTCGGACACGGGCACCCGATGCGGCAGCGCGTCACGCATTAAATTGTTAAAGAGCTGTGCTTATCCGAACAGTGCCGGATCAATCCATGCCTTCACCTGATTCTCAGGTGCCCAATAGGGAGGGTGCACGGCCAACGGCATCTCGACGGCATTGTCGTAGGCCCAGGGCGAAGCCCGTAGCTGCCAGCGAGTTGCCGCAGATTCATCTGGCACGATGCTGAACGACAAAACCCGACCTAACCCGAGCCTGATACGCGGGCCAATATGGGTTATATAGCCGGTATGAGGATCGAGCAGATGGGTTAGTGCGTCTTCATCGCCAACGCACCAGGCTGTCAACGCGGACACATTCCGGGTTGGCACAAACTTGTAATACTGTTTCAACTCACCACGCACCGTGTCAATCTTGCCGGCGTAGGGCTTGAGTGTGGCGCGCGAACGCTCGGCGCCGTGGTTTTCCTGAAGGTAAGCTCGGTCCCCCAGCTCAACCGATCCTTGCCGGACCTCGTTGGTAATACTGACTGGATCAACCTTACGTGTCCAAAGGCGCATGCCAGTCGCCCATACCTGATCCGGTATCAGCACACTGGCTTTCCAGCACCAAGCACGCACACGCTTCGCACGTTCCAGTGGTAATACCAAGGAGTCCGAAAGTTCCCGTTCGGTCATCTCAGGCTTGGCGCGTCCGCGGCGGATTTCGTCGCGTGACATAGCATAGGAGACGAGCGCATCCAGATGAATGGGGTGAGCTGGCTCCCCCATCTCCACCACTGTCCAAGTGAGTTTAAGAGGTTGCATATCAGGCCGCCTCGTCTTCAGGCTGCTCACGCGGCGTGAAGAACTCGACGATCCCCTTGTAAGTGCAAGCCGCAATCCCATCCTGTGCGGACTTCACGTAGTTTTTAAGCGCCGGATTCAGGTTGGCACCCTCACCCGCCTGCTCGTTGTCAAACACCGGTAGCCCACCGTTGCCGTTCACAAGCTTGAGGTTGGCGGTGAACTTTCCGCGGCCGTTGCTGACCTTGCCGCCGAGCGCCTGGTCACGTACCAGATCCCGCAGCGCCAAGAGCATCATCCCCACATGTGCTTCAGTCGCGTCTTCGGCAAGATCGATGCGGAAATACATCGGTGTGCCGGCGCGGATAGCTTCGTATTCCAGCCAGTTGGCAGTACTGGTCTTCTTGGTCTGTTCGCCGACCGGCGCATCCTTAGTGGCCTTACGGCTCTTGGTGTTTTCGGCGATGCCCGCTTGGTAATCCGCGATGGCCTTAGGAGCATTGCCGATCGATTGGTTGACTTCATCAGCGCGCAGTACGCGGGCGGCATCGTCAACCCGGAAAAAGGTGAATTCCTCGATCAGGTCATGACCCCTCGCGGGACGCGATTCCTGGGCAGCTTTGTCATACACGATGGGCTGAAAGGTCTCCGCGGTAGTCTCTGCATACGCGGCCGGCACCAGTTTGGCATCGATGGTGCTCGCAATCACCGGCACCAGGTCACTGACGCGCAAGCGCGCACGCAGCATGCGGACGCCGCCGCCAAACAATCCCATATAGACGTTGTCACGCGCACGGTTGATCTCCTCGACAGTGCTGGTGTTCTCTGGGCGGCCACCGACCGCACCGCTGGTCAGTCCGACATACAGCGGCACCGTGAGCTTCTGCTTGTCGGTGACGATCTGACGGATGACCATGGCCGCGGCCTTGCGGCGCAGCCGGCCCTTGATATCGTTGGCCGGAAAGAATGGCACGCTATCGATGCCGATGCGCGTAATAACCTTCTGACGCATGGTGCGGGTGAGGTTCTTGCGTTCGTTGCCGCCATCACTGGGGGCAGCACAATGCAAGGGTGAAGTAAGACGGAGGATGCCTTCGATGTACATGATGATCTCCTGAGTGAGCTAGTTGTAACGATGAATCAGTGGGTGATTGGTTTGACGATGGGATCCGGTCGCTGTGGCTCTTTGGCGTACAGTAAAGCGGTCAAAGCCCAGCGCTCACCGTAAGTCAGGCGCATAAGGGTTTCGACATGCGCGGCAATCTGCGGATCGGTCAAAGACCATTCATGCAGCTCCTTGCGCAACGTACCCTGATCTAGGCGGTCGCGATCGCGCGAAAGCACGATGAACGGGCTTTTATACGGGGCACCGCGCTTGCCCTTGCTGCGCTTATCATTCAGCGCGGCGGTCAGTACTTCGCAGGCTTTCAGCCCGTCGCGTAGCGACTGGACGCGAATGGTCAAAAGCTGTTCCCCGGCGCGTATCTGGAAGACATCCTGGCGTGTGTTGACTGGCGAGCGCCACACGACGTGCTGTCGCTGCTGATCACCCTGCAGGAATATCCAGGGAGGTTTGGGTGGATTGAGCAGCCAATAAGCCAGGTGATTATTGCTGGCGGCTGGAAACACGCCGGATGAGCACATCACGGTCTTCAGGTATTTCTGTGTGAACGGACGGCTGTTGCCCGGGACGCACCACACGCAATGGCACCAGATGCAGAGCGTGTCACTTTGTGGCGCGCGCAGGTTGGGCCAGTCGGTGAAAGACTTGATGGCTTGCGGATCGCGCGGGTATGGCATGACCGGATCACCCTTCGCATGTTGGGTTCCACAGAGTGCACAAGCACCGGCGCTAGTCGCCACACGGCCTTTCACGGGACGCTTGCCGGTGGCACGCACGGCGACTTCGGATGGGCTGACGGTTGTATTCATGGCATCACCCGATATAGGCGCGGTTGGATTGGGTCTTGCGCATGTGCATGAACGCTTCACCCTGCAGGTTCTTGAGGATGCGGCCATAGCCGCGCGAGGTGAGATTGCCCACTGACCAAATACCTTCAAGGTTTGCACAACACACGAAGCCCACATCCACGAGCGTGGCATATTCGTTGGTGGTGCCGGTAGTGGTCTGGATGCGCAAGCCGCGCGGGCGGATCACATCCACAAGTTCAAAACTGAGATGTAACTTGGTATCAAACCAATCATCCGGCATTTCCATTAGGCCATGATGGCGGTCGAAGGTGACTAACCCCTTAAGGACGCGTTTCTCGATGAGATAATTGATTTCCATGTCGAGAGCTTCTGGGCCACGGCGCTTGAGCACCAGCTCGCGGATCCAGTAGGAGCGCGGAATGTTGTCCACGGTGCAGTCGATGGTGTGGGTCTCAACTTCGGCCCTGGCCACACTGCCGGTCTCGCTGGATACCGACTGCAGGATGAGTCCCATGTGCTGGTACAGAAGGTCTGAAAGCTCCTCATCGAAAGCCACTCCCACCCAGGTCTTGCCACCGATGAAGCGGACTTTGGGAATGCCTTTACTGGGTTTGCCATCGGGATCACGGTGGAACAGGGCCGGAGCCTCGCCGATGACTTTTGCAACCAGTTCCCGAAAGCGGCTGACATGCAGGCGTGAATGGCCGGTGATGCCGATACGTAACACCAAAACCTTTGTGCTCATGGCTTTATCTCCAGCAAATTGGTGGTTTTGTGCTATTCTTGTCTAATCCTGAATAGACACGTTTTAATGTATAGTGCGTTTTAGTGTAGCACAAGAAAACAACTTTGGAAGTAATTCAATAATAATTGTATGAACCTCACCCTAACCTGTGATACCGGCCTGCTGGAGCAGGCAATCCCCGGCTGGAATGGGCTGGGGAGCGCCCGTGGTGCCCGCAGCCAGGCGATCCTGTCGGCCCTCGAACGGGCTGTCGCCCTGGACCTGAAGCCCGCTGAAACTCCTGTCAATGGTCATGCACGTTATAAAGCGACCCTGTACCTGCCCGACGGAATGGCAGCCCAATTGGTGGCCCTCACCGAGCGCTACCGGTTATCTGAGCCTGCGGTCGTCCGCGGACTGCTGGCCGCGATGGGCACGGCCGGACAGTCTGGACTCGAATCCACACCAATCCCTGTCAACCACCCTATCGCCAAACTCAATGCCGCGTTACGTGCGCTTGGCGAGAAAGCCGAAGACAGGCCTGAACAGGTCGCCATCTATGACTATCTGTGTGACAGCCTGGTCAACCGCGCCATCGGTATGGTCGAGGCCGGTACCGGTGTCGGCAAAACGCGTGCCGAGATCGCAGCCGCATGCACCTGGGTCAAGGACAGTGGTAATTCACTGTGCATCGCCGTGCCCACACTGGTACTCATCCGCCAGGCGATCGTGGAATATGGAAACCAGAAACGTGTGCACCGCCATCTTCCGCCCTTGCGCGCCATCCGCGGACGGCGTGAATTCATATCCCAGGAAGCGGTGGATCTCGCGCTGAACGACGAGGTTCTGGATATCGATGCAGGCGACAGAAAGTCTGCGGAAGACTGGCTACGGCGCGGCCAAGGCAAGACCCATGAATTCTTTCCCTGGTCTGCCGATAGCCTGGAACGCGCTGCACCAAGCCTGCCGATCGACGAGCTGCGCCTGAATGAATTCACAGACAAGACCGACGCGGGCTATCGCGCCTACAAGGCCCAATTCAGCCGCTCTGATGATGATGCGCCCGAGATCCTGCTGTGTACGCACGCCATGCTCGCCCAAGACGCGCGGATGCGGATGCGCGCCATCGGACGCGATGAATCCTTTCAAACCATCCAGCAGGAAATATTTTCTGCGCTTAAGCAACTCACGGCGGCCAGCAAAGCTGGTGAAGACAAACCCGAGCTTGTCGATGCCGTCCAAGAACTCAAGGCCGGCCGCGGACGGCTTGCGCACGACCTGTCGCTCGATGACATCGGACTTCTGCCGCCCTATGCCGCGCTGATCGTGGATGAAGCACATCTTTTGGAAGAGACTTTTGCTAATGCACTATCGGACTATGTCTCACTGCGTGCGCTGATCTGGGCGATGCACGCCTACCGCAATGCCGGCGGCGGGTTACCCGCTTCAGTCATCACCGAGGCCGACAAGACCGTGCGGCGACTTACCGAGATTGGCCATGCCGGTCAATTCCTGTCACTCGCACGCGGCGACGGGTACGGCGCGGTACATGCGCAGCTCGCCCGCCTGCGTGCTGACATCAAAACCGCTTTTGGCAACCCACGGGCTGCAGACAAGAAACGCAAGCGCTATGCCGTCGAAATTACCCGGGCGCTCGCGGTAATCGGTGCGGCACTCAAAAACGGCCGCGGCTATATCCATTTTTCATCGACGCGTTCTTATCCGCAGGTGTATGTCGGGCCATACAGCGTGGAATCCACATTGCAGACCCTATGGAATCAGGTAACCGCCGGCGCCTGTATTTCCGCGACGCTCTATACGGAACGCAGCGATGGCTATTCATCCACGTACCAACGGGTACTGCTCGGCATCGATGCTAGCCAAGCCCGTGAATACCGCCCGCTGCATGTGCGCTGGACTCTTGACCCGGTGCGTGTGTACACCCCGGATCCTGCAAACCCTGAGTGGCTGCTGCCGCCCTCTATTAAAGATGAAGAGGACGTCACCGAACGCTGGCTTGATGAAGTGGCTTTGATGCTGCGGAATATCCACCAGACTTCCGCCGGCGGCTGCCTTGCGCTAATGACCAGTTATGCCGCAGCCGAAGGGATAGCAGAACGTTTGATGGACATCAGCCAATGCCTGGTTGTGGCTCGCGATACAGTATCGGCACGCCAGCAACATCTAGCCTATTGCCGACTACTGGGAAAAGAAGGAATCAAGCCGCTGTGGCTCGGGCTGCGGGTCGCATGGACCGGCATCGATGTCGGCGGCCATACGGACGAATGGCTATCTGTCACTGGAAATTTACTGCCGGCGGACAAGGATAACGTGCTCACGGATCTCGTGATTCCGCGGCTACCCTACATGCTCAACCAGAGCCTGACCTTCCGCTGGCGTGTGAAGAATCGCCCGCATTTCCCCTGGGCGACGCTGGACGCCGCCTTCCTGTTCAAGCAGGGACTGGGACGCTTGATCCGACGGCCTGGCTTGCCCAACAATCGGCGCATCTTTGCGCTGGATGCGCGGCTCGTGAAACCCGATGGCGAAGCCCAACGCGCGCTGTTCTGGAATACATTACAGCGCTACCATAACAGATCTGCGCTTAAACTAGATACGAACTGAAATTGGATATAGCCTGACCGGCATGGAGATGCAACGTACCGGCAGGCGGGAATAAATCCACGCGGCCACCAGAGGGTAGGCTATCTGCCACGTCCTCACCATTGATATAAATATCCGGCTGGCAAGGACTGCCAACGCTACCGGCATCCCGATACACAATGATATGCCCGGTACTTGGAGAGGGTGCGGAATACTTTAGAATATGGGTGCTAGGCATGCGTTGTGTATCCTGCAGCGCGATGGGTGCCGTTGAACAGCCAGCCATCAAAACCATAATAAACACTACGGTCAAGATCTTCATGTCATTCTCTCTTAGTGAGGGATATGGGCGGCGGCAACCCACCAGAGTCATAGCCGCTGATCGCCTGAACATGCGGCCAGCCGGCTGCGGTGTAGCTGGCCAGACAAACTCGAAACTAAAGCCAGCGATGGCCCGGCACGGTCTAGATGCGGAATGCCACCGCCAGCTATCACCTGTCTACGTATCTACAAGTAGACACGCAGTCGGCAATGCGTTGAAACAATCGCTCGCTGTGTGATACCGTAACTCCTTGTTAATGAAGGTTAATTAATTTTTTAAGTAACGGTCCGCTATCCTTGGCAAGTCACACGCGACCGCAATACGCCGCCAATCGTTGTGCCGGCGCCTAAAACGCCCGATGCTAGCTCGAGCTCATGACACCTGGCAATATCAAATTGAGTGGGTGCGCCTTGCGAGAGTTGAAGCGCATCGAGCCGTTCGAGATTTATACTGTTTCGCCATGAAGGTTGGTCTTCGCAAAGAGAGTTTTGTGTACAACGTATACAAAAGTTCATTTGTTCACTAGTTAGTTAGCCCAAGGGGAGTGAATTAGAAATGAGCAATGAAATTGCTTTGTTGGTAACACGCATCTCTACATTGATCTCCGCATCATTCGCCCCCTTGGTGGTAACACTCATCTCTGCATTGATTTCCGTATCATTCGCCTTCTCGTGGGGCGATATACTGCACATGGAGCACCCAGATCTAAAGCCGTACAAGTGGGGTTACTTTAACGGCTGGATGGGAGTGCTCATCGGGGGTGTGACTGCAATTATGGAATGTGTGAAGTTATGGAACACATATGATAATTACTTTCCGATTAATCATGACATAGATGTCATAATGTTAGTTTATAGTGCTCTTGTAGTTATTTCTTGCATATTTATTATCAAAAGGAACAAGTGGGGTTGGATAGTTGGAATCATTCTGCAAGGTAACCCAATTCTGTGGATCATAAATGGCATTTATGTGAACAATCGTTGGTCCGAATTGAGTGGGCTAACTCTTAACACTATTGGTCCCAGCTTTAATAAGAAACCTCTGGCTGTTAGAGCGCTTGTTATAGGTTCAATATTCTGGATATTTGTCGTGTTGGTTTTCGTCTTTGTATTTGAGCCTTTTAGAGATTACGTAATTGAAAATGGCTGGACTCAATATTGGTGGCTGGTAGCAAAAATTATTATTTTTCCACCTTTAGTTGCAGTTGTCGGTTATTTCTTGTACTCCAAATTAGTTCGGCCGCAAAAAATATGAAATTCTATAACAGCATGTGAAATACAGGGTCGGGTCGAGGCCATTCGGTTATGTGAGATCCACTCAACCCATCCTCCGGCACTGTCATCGAGACTGGCCTTACCGTGTGCCGTCCGCGAATGATGGCCGCGCATAGTCCAAAATCGGGATTATGAGCATCTACCTACAGTCGACATACCTGCCGATTTATACCGTGCAAACAATACTTCCACCGCCCGTTCCAGCAACTGCCACCGCCAATCGCTAATCTGATTCGGGTGCACCTCAAAGCGCTGCGCCAGCTACGAAAGCGTCTGTTCGCCTTTCAGCGCTTCCAGTGCCACTTTCGCTTTGAACCGCGCCGTATGTGTCCGTCTTGACCGTTTCATGAATCTACCTCCAAACGCTTAGGGTAGAGCCGCCAATCCGCTTACGCTAGTGTCCAGTTTTTGGGGTCTAGCTCAGTCCAGCTCAGGCATCGCCGGTACCGTGACGACTGCCTGCTTACTCAACAGTGAACGCATGCGCTTAGGGTCCCCCTTGCTGGCGCTTCTAGCACCATCGATGTCCCCGGCACCATAAAATTCATAGTGCGTACCATCCGTAAAGAGCAGAAATATCTGGAAACGGGCGTGGGTGTTCTCAGTTACCACCACGCCATCCAGAGTCTTGCCAATAATCTCCTGGAGCGCTGTGTCCAATTTGTCGATGTTTATGCAAGGCATCATCAGCTCCGCATCATCGCCGACACGCGGACGTGCCAGGCATGCGCTTCGGAGTGCGCGTTCTTGTAGTCATCCCCATCGCTCATGGAAGTGGCGTCCATAAAACATATTTTGAATACACAGTCCTCCGGAATCATTGCCAAAACACTAAGATCAATGCGCTTGGCTATACCCTGGTCATCCGGCGTCCGGACTACACCACTCTCCACCCTGGCACCGGTATCTGTCTGGCGTGCCGATGCGGCTACCTCGTCCCCATCCTCGATGATGGAAGATTTTTCGATGTCGGCAGCATTGAGAACGAAATACTTAACACTTCCGTCAATCTTTTCAGGATCTACGGTGACGAAACAGAGCTTACATTTCTTCTCGTCGATGGCGATGCCACAGAGTCCGTCAATCCCTATATACCTGACTGATTTAGCAAATCCAGGGGTAGTGTCGAATACCTCATCTATTTCCTTCATCTGGGTGGCGATACGCTTGGCGTTGCCTTTCATGGCAACAGCCCTGATGACTCTGATTATCACGATCAGGATGATAAATGCTATGAGCAGTTTCCAGGCGATGTTCATAAGTTGTCTGTACTCCAGTATTCCCGAATGGTGTCGTTAACATTCCGATTCACATCCTGAACTACAATCCCCGGTGCTATATCTCCAAATTAATATTTATATAAACGTTTTAATGCGGCATGGGTAAATGCTGACACGCAAACGGATGAAAAGGCGCGGACGTGACCGGCGCTTACTGCGAATCATCCGTGCCAAAACTATAGCGGATGCCGCCAAACCACTGATTGCCGCCCACATTCAAATGTTGCAGGCTCACACTGAATCCTAAGCTGTCGGTCACGCTAAACAACAGCCCAATCAGTATCCGGTTGTCGTTGCTCTGGTTGGACTGATTCTTGTCATGCAGAAAACCTGTCTGCACCTGTAACCAATTGTTCGCCTGGACCTTGTATACCAGGCCACCGGCATAGCCGTTTTGCTTGACCCGTTCACCACCGATCGGGTTCAACTCCTGCCCGCGCCACAACAACACCAGCGCCAAGTCTTGATCTGGCTGCACCTGGCCATGCACCACGACACCGGCATCGTATTGGTCCTGGTTGCCGGTACTGGCTAAAAGATGCGTGTAATCGGCTAAAAATGAGAAGTTATCGCCTAAAGCCCACGCAAAGGTGGCGCTCGGCCCATGCGCGGAAAAGCCGGTGTCGGTTTGATGTGCATACCCACCTTCCAGGTAATCCCAGTTTGGCGCGTCGGCGTGCGACGGCAGACTGACCAGAAAGCAGATGAGCCCGAAGATCAGACTGAGGGTTGGTGTCAGTGCGCGCGTGATTTTAAGCATGTGTATTTCCTCCCGAGTGCCGCCAGCAGGATGCCAAACAACGTGAGCCATCCGAATGCACCTGAACCCGAACTGCCGGCTGTTGTGCCTGGAGGGTTTGTGGAGACTTCCGACACCACTACCGTCACGGTCGCTGACTTGGAAACCGCCTGCGTGACGGTATCGGTTGCTGTATACGTGAATGTATCGGTACCTGAATACCCTTTGTTTGGTGTGTATGTGAAGCTGCCAGACGCCGTGACACTGAGAGTGGCATTCGCTGGATTATCCTGCACCGCGTAACTCAATGGATTTCCCAGTGCGTCTACGCCCGCTAAGCTTCCTGTCAGTACCGCGTCAGTCGCATCCGACATCTGCATGGCCTGCGCGCTGGGCGCGGTGTTGGCGGGTGGTGTAGTAGCCAGCACAATCAGCGTGATACTGGCGGTATTAGATGCCAGGCCGGTATCGGCGTCGGTGAGTGTGAAGGTGAATTGATCCTGGCCGGTGTAGCCCGTTGCCGGCGTGTACACAAAGGTTCCATCGCTGGCATTAAGTGTGAGCGTGCCGTGTGCTGGCTGCGTGACGGCTTGGTAGCTGACGCTAGCGTCTTCAGCTTCTAAACTTGCGAGCGAGCCCGCGATGGCGGTGTCTTGATAACCTGAAACACTCATGGATAGCGCTGCCGGCGATGCCGGAATGACACGGATGTTCACGGTGCCCGGGGTCGAACTGTTACCGTTTTCGGTCACGGTATAGGTGAAGGCGTCGGTGCCTGTAAATCCTGTCGTGGGCGTGTAGGTATAGGTACCGGCTGTGAGCGTGAGTGTGCCGTGCGCGGGTTGGCTGGCAGCGGCAAAACTGGCGCCGTCAGCAGGCGTTGCCGGCAAGGTGCCGGTGATAGCGGTTCCGACCGTGGTCGAGATGGAAAAGGTGGCAGCCGACGGCGGCAACTGACTTTGTGGGGCTTGCGGACTGACACTGATGACGACGCTGACTGGTGCTGAGGTCTGGCCGTTGGCCGTGACGGTGTAGGTAAACATGTCTTCACCGGAAAATCCGCTGGCCGGTGTATAGGTGAAACTCCCATTATCACCAAGGCTTAGTGTGCCGTGCAGCGGTTGGGTGACGATGGCGAACTCAAACGGCCCGGATACCGCCGCACCCACGAGCGTTCCAGTCACCGGTGTATTGGCCGAGGTTAGTGCGCTGATCAAAGTGGCGGTGGGCGGCGTCGGCAAGACCGTGACCGATACGGTTTGTGAGGCGGAGGTGGCTCCGGTGCTGATGTCTTGCAGATCGTAGGTAAAACTGTCGGTTCCCGTAAAACCGGCGGCCGGCGCGTAGGTCCATTGACCGGTGACGGGGTTAACCGTCACGCTGCCATGCGAAGGCGCTTGGGCCAGATTGAACAACACGGTATCGGCGCTGGTACCGATGCCCGGAAACACGCCGCTCAAGGTGGTGCCCGAGATTGCGGTGACCGAGATGGGTGATGCCATCGGCGGGGTGGTGGTCGCGATTGCCGCGAGCGTCGCTATCTCGACACTGGCCTGAGATGAGGTTAGACCGGTCGCGTTGCTGGTGGCAGTGAACGTGAACGAGTCCTGACCAACGTACCCGACCGCCGGGCTATAGGTAAATGTCCCGGCCGAGGCATCGGTGAGTTGCACTTGTCCATGGGACGGTTGTGAGACAAGTTGGAAGTGGAATGTACTGCCATACGGATCGGCGGCGGCTAACTGTCCCGTGAGCATCTCGCCTGTGTACGCATTCAGTGTGAGATTACTCGCCACCGGAGGTTGGCCGTTGCCGGGTAGCGCACTCACCGTGAATATGACGGTGGCCGGCGCTGAAACCTGTAGGGTCTTGGTGTCGGTCGCGGTGAAACTGAATGTGTCGGATCCTGTGTATTGCGCCGACGGGGTGTAGGTGAACGCGCCATTACTCGAGCCGCTATCCAACGCCAGTGTCCCGTGACTTGGCTGGGTGGCAACACTGAACACCAGAGTGTTCCCAGCAGAGTCAGCGGCCATCAACATGGCGTGAAACGGAACACCCTGGTAGACGCTGAAATTCGCGCCACTGGCGGTCGGCGGCAGTCCAGAATTTACCGCCTGGACGGTGAGTGTGACCGTCGCGGTGTTTGATGCGAGTGTGGTCAGAGAGTCGGTCGCCAGGAACGTGAAACTGTCAGCACCAGTGTAGCCGTCCGCCGGCACATAGGAGAACCCGCCGCCGCGTTTCACCTGTAACGTCCCATGCGATGGCTGACTCACCACGCTATATATAAGTGGGTCACCCTGCGCCTGAGCGGCTGGAAGCGTCCCGGTTACCGCGCCACTGAGCGTCAGACTTACATTTGAAGCAACCGGTGGGCTGGCTGCTGGGCCGGTTCCGTTGAATAACATCGGTTGCACCGTCACCGTCACGGTTGCGGTATTGGATACCAGCCCGGTCACGCTGTCGGTACCGGTGAAGGTAAACGTGTCGGTGCCAAAATAACTCGGCGTTGGCGTGTAAATAAACGCGCCACTCGCGGCACTCAGCGTCGCTGTACCTTTAGCGGGTTGTGTGAGGATGGCGTACGTGACCGGATTGCCGGCGGCATCGCTGACTGAAAGTGTGCCACTCAGTACTTGCCCCTGCATTATTCCGATGCTCATATCCGCGGCAACCGGCCCGGGTACCACCCCGCCTGTGCCAAAGACCGTGAGGTAGACCGTGGCAGTATTTGATACGGCATTAGTGACCGAGTCGGTGGCTGTGTAGGTGAAACTGTCGGTCCCTGAAAATCCGTTCGTAGGCGTGTAGGTGAAGGAGCCGTTCGAACTATTGAACGCCAGCGTGCCATGCGCGGGCTGGGTCTGGGCGGCATAGGTCAAGGCATTACCGGCTGGATTTCCCGCGCCGACCGCGGCACTCAGCACCTGCCCTGCGGTCAGGCTGAAGTACAGAGGCTGCTGCGCGAGTGGTGGCAGACTGTTAGCGTCCGTGACATTAAACACCAGTGCGGCTTGCGCCGAGATCACATGCGTCGTGGTATCGGTCGCGGTGAGCAGCGCGGTGTAGGAACCCGGCGCCGTATTGGAGGTGATATAACTAAATCCGCCTTGTGCGGTGAGAGAAAACGTGCCTTGTGAAGGTGGCGTGACTATCTGATAAGTCAGAGCATGTCCGTTGGTGACGCTGAACGCCAAGCGTCCTACCAGTGTTCCGGTTTGGTAAGCGGCATACAAGGCAGTCATGAGCGTCGGACCGGATGAGGCATCCGGTAGTACCGTTACTTCCACGCTCGTGATGGACGAGGTGGTACCGCTGGCTGTGGCCGTCACACTCACGCTGAAACTGTCGCTACCTGTAAACCCGTTATTGGGTGTATACACAAAATGACCGGTGAGTGGATTTAAACTCAGAGTCGCATTAGCCGGCTGACTGTCGATGCTATAGGTGAGTGAAGATGTGCCCGAGACAGATGATGCCAAGGAGCCGTGCGTGGCTTGATTTTCATAAGCGGTGATCTGCAGAGATTGGATTTGCGGGGGCGATGCCGATATACCGCTGCCGTTGGCTTTTCCAAGATACACGCTGTTACTGTTGCCAACAGCCAATAGGACCTGATTGCCGGCCACTAAGGACACCGCCTCCTCGCCCGCCGGAAATCCGGCTGTCGTCCAATCGGTTTTACCATTAATTGAGGTGCCGATACCTTGGGAGAACATGCCGGCCGCGTACACCGCGGAATCGTAATCCGCGAGGTCGAATAATTGCCCGGTCAGTGACTGCGTGGATAGCCCCGCATCAGTCCAGGAAGATCCATCACCGCTGGTTTGCAAGGCTGGGGTGTTGGCGCTGGGTACGAAGCCGACCGCCTGAAAGTTGCCGCCGAGATAACGCAGCCTTGTGACATTGATATTGCTTAAATCGGCTGAGTGATCCCATATCGCCACGGGTGAACTGGGTAAGCCAAAGCCGCCGACATCAAGTCCGCCGAGCGAAGGCAATAGCGGCGTGTATGAGGCGTAACTGAAACTCGAGCCGCTGCCATCAGCTCCGATCACCACGAAATTATTGCCATCGGTGGCAACGTTTGCGTACTCGCCGACGAAGGTGGGCGCAATCGCCGGCACCCATAGCAGGCCGTCCGGTGAAATCCAGATTTGAGCCACACTCTCGCCAAAACCGTTATTCTGCTGGCCGGCGGCCACAAACCAGCCGCCGCCAAAAGCCACATCATTGAGCTGCACGCCCGCCGGTAGCGGTAACGGCAGCCACACCAGGCCATCCGGACTGATGGCGGTGATGCCTTTACCCACCGCCACGAAATGTCCGTCTCCGAACGCCACAGCATTAAATTGTCCAGCGCCGGTTGGCACGATGAACGGCAACCAGGCCGCACCATCCGGGGACATCGACGCAACGGGTTGTGTCTGATTCGAACCCAGATTTTGATAACCGACCGTGACAAAACGACCGCCCGCGTAAATGATATCTGAGAAGTTAGCCTTAGGTATGGGGATCTGCGCGCTGCTCCAGGTTAATGGCGCGGCGTTGGCGCTCAAACATGCAACACCCGTCGCTAGCAACAAACACCGTAACTGTACGCGGGCCAAGTAGAAGATAGCCTTGATTGCACTTCGCGATGCCGATGACGCGTGGGTGCGGCCAGCCGATGGCGGCCATGGATTGTGATATTTGGTATTGGTCAGCCTTCGCTTGGTGTTAGCTTTAATGACCAAAACCCTGGTGGCCCTGATTATCACGATCAGGATAAATAATGCTATGAGCAGTTTCATAACGAACCTCACGGTTGATCGTCCCAACATTCCTGGCTGGTGTCCTTACTGCTGGTATCGGTCGCTGTTTTAGCGCCTGTTTGATCAAGCGCCATGGTTTCGCAGTCTGGGTTATCAATCGGCGCGCTATCGTTGTTGATCACCAGTGAATAGCTGTCGGACGTAATTTTCATTTTCGGATCGAGTGCGTAGTCTCCGCCGTCTGATGTTTTATGGAGTGACTGGCATTTAGCACTCGTGTAAGTAAATTGCTGTGTATAACATCTCTCAAGAATTTCGGAATCCGTCGTGAGTAACAACATACCCTGACCGCGCTCCTCTAACTGTTCGTTTCGCTGGTCCCCTGGTGTAGGGGCTGAGGAATTTGGTTCAATAATGATGATGACCCCGGACGGGTTTTTATTACAGGCGGCCAGCAGACCTAGAATCAAAATCATGATTAAACAGCGCATGGTGGTTACCCCATTCTGGATGGCTGACAGCGCTCACATAAGTATCTTCAGGTATATTTATATCTACGTTTTAATGTATATGCAACATGGGTCGAGAACGGTGCGCCGGCTACTTGCGTGGACACGCGCGGCTGCCCTTTTGCGTCAATGATGGCTAAACGTCGGCGAACTAGGTGATGCCGATGAGCCGCAGTTCCCGCAGGCGCGAGGCGGACGCGTCGTGCATCTGGCGTGCAGCCCGGGAGTAATAGTCGATGGCCTTTTCCAGGTTCTGCGTCACACCGTGGCCCCATTCGTAAATCTGGCCCAGAAAATACTGGGCCTCGGCGGGATGGTGCAATGAAACTCCATTAAGGGTGGTGGGCCTGATACCAGGCGCTGGCCTGGCTTTGTGCGTCCGCAATCTGCTGGCTTGTCATCATTCCCTCGATACGCGCGAGGCTTGCTGAAACTTTCTGATTGATTGGACTTGAATTGTTGGTGCCGGCCTTCGACAGAATCAGCCATTTGGCGGCCAGGATGTAATTCTGTGGTGTAGCAATGCCCTGCAGGTAATAACGTGACAGTTCGTATTGTTTCTGTGGATCGCCGGCTTCGGCCGCTTTGGAGGTACTCAAGAAATCTGAGGCCAGCAGAGGCGGCATGACGGCGTCAGTGCTAGCGGCCGGTTTATCTGCTGTTGATTCGGCAGGTGCTTCTGACGAAACATCGGTGGGCGCCTCCGCGAGATCATTGTCCGTTGGGACTCCGACAGCCTTTACATATTGGGTGCCCTGCTTGGCTACATTCGAGCCGCTGGCAGCGATGCTTCCAAGGAGTCCAGCCCCTTTTTGAGTTGCGTTTATTACCCATGACCCGTGCTTGAATTTCTCCGGCATATCCTTATCGTTGGCATATTGGAGCAGGTAATACTGCGCAATCGGCAATCCCTGTTCCGCGCCACGGAGGAGCCATAGACCGCCGAGATACCAGTTGCGTTCGAGATTGCCGCAGGTCTCGATATAGCACACGCCCAGGATGGTCTGGGCTACCGCATCACCACCTTTGGCGGCTGCCTTAAGTGTCTCGGTGGCCTCAACGTAACGTTCTGCTTGGTAATAATGGAATACCTTATAGTCCATCGAAAGGTCGATGTTGTTCTTAGCCGCCCAGGCATTGCTGTTCTTGATGATGGATTGTGTGGTCGCTATGGCGACATTCACCGGTGGCTGACTTTCTGCAGGCGTTGCTTGCGGTGGAGTGACTTGAACCACTGCTTGCTTGTTATGCTCCTGCTTTCCGGAACACGCACTGATAACCATGGAAGTCATGACTATGAGGATTATCTGCTTGAGCATGGTGCACCCCTTTGTGGAACAGAGCCCCTTGCGTCCATGCGTATAGATTAGTTTAGACCACTTTTATTATTTCCCAATGGTGAGACTTGTTCCACTGTATCAAAGCGGCTGCAGCTAAGAGCCACATGCCAATGTAAGGTGCTTCTTTCCGAGTTAATGTTCAAGGTGCCGGGAACGGCGCATGGACGTATTGAGATGTCACTCAAAAGGCTAGAACACCCACTCGATAGTTTTCCATAGTAGTTCCAGTATCCCGATGACGACTAAGCCTATCAGGATCAATATTCCAATAAATTCACCTATACCGCTTAACATCAAAATACAAACAATGAAAATCAGGCCTCCTATATCCCATCCGGCGGCAGCCACTTTTGCGCGCGTCGAGAATTTCAGCGAGTGCCCGCTGTCGTTATTCGCCTGGATCTTTCGGCACGCAGGCTGCAGGGCACACAGGCTTTGCTGATCGTTCGTCAGTTTCGCGGTATCGGTATCGATCTGTGTTTTGAGTTTTTAACATCATCGCTGTTCTGGGAACACGTACCTGCGCCGGTCCATCGGCGACGGTCCATCACTGTCATTCCGATGCAAGTTGCTATATAGCGCGCATGATATAATAGATGTTGTTTGTGAGGACTTTGCATGGATATCCATATTGATACCGGGCTGCTGCCCGCGGACTCGGCTCTGCGGCAACTCAAGCCCGGGGACCGGGTCTACTGGGAAGACCCCGACTGCGGGTGGTCATCGGGACACTACCGCATCACCGCCATACTCGCGGATGGAATCTGTTACGCCGATACGGTGGTAATACTCAAAAATGAAGCCGGCAGCGAAGCTGAGGTGTTTGTGACCGAGATCAAGCCGGACTGACCAGTAGCGCACGGCGCCCGTTTGCGGGCATAGTTAAGTCGAGATTTGGGAATACCGATGGCACGTGTCGTGGAATTTACCGGAAACCACTCCCTCTTCAGCCCACAGGTAGGCGAGGATATGGCTGATTTTCTGAAACGCACTTCACTGGCTATGCAGGCGCTTGAACAGCAGAGCCATCGCGCCATGAAATCCGGCGAGAGCGTCGGACTCCTGTACAACGCGCCGGTCGCTGACGGTTACGCCTGTTACCGGGTTATCGAGGTGGACCCGCTAGTTCTGGAGCATGTACCCTACCTCGATGGTTACCGCCTGCCGGCACCGCATCTGCGCGGGCTCACGTTCGATGACATCCGCACATGTGCCAGGAAGGAAAGTGCGCTGTCCGCGATGCGTCAGGCCGATATGGGCCTGCCTCAGGAATACCCGCATGAAGCATGACCCAGCCTGCGTGATCTGTAGCGATGATCAGGGCTGCATCGATGCCGCCCTGCAAGGGTATGTGGCTAAGGCGAAGCAGATGATCGTGAAGCACGGTTTCATGGTCCAGGGTGTCATGCCGGATGAGGTAAACCATGTACCGGGTTACAGCTACACCATCGGCCTGATTGACAGCGCGCTCAGCGTCGAACTCTACGCCTGTGGACTGCCGCCGCAGACCGCACAGACATTATTCAATGGCATCCGCGAACAAGCTGAGAAAGGTGCCCAGTATTCGGATGGCAGCGTGATCAGCGGGATGCTGAAGCACGGCTACTGCCTGATGCTGTGTAAGGTCACTGACCCACCGCGTGAGCTGTTTGCTATGTACTACAACGTGCGCGGGGCACAGGCACCACTCAAGGTGCTGCAGATGGTATATCCCGATCCGGATGGCCTGTTTCCATGGAATCCCGATTTCAATCCGGCGATCGCGGACGCACAACGCTTGCTGTTCACGCGACAGTACGGCACAACAACCGGGCGCAACCATTGAGATGGCTATGAAACCCTCATCCCTGACCAGCCGCGAGCGCGCCCAGGTCGAAAAGGTGGTGGCAAATGCCAGGCATCGCACGCATAAAGTAAAGAACGCGAAACGCAATCTCGCCATCACACGTCTTTATGCGGGAGGGCGCACGCTGGAAGAAGTCGGGTCACGCTATGGGATAAGCCGCGAGCGTGTCCGTCAGATACTCCGGCTACTGGGTGTGAGCGTGGGCGACAGCCTGCGCCATCAGCGTGCGCAGAATAAGTTGCGGGATGTCCAGCGTAAACATCTAGATTACATGAAGCGCATCGAACGCAAATATGGCATGAGCTATGCCAACTTTCTACGCATCAACAAGATCGTAAATGGGCAGCGCCGGCGGATCGTGGACATCTATCATTATTCCCGATGCTCCGCGCGGCGCAACAAAACGCGATGGAATCTGACCTTCCCCCAATGGCACGACATCTGGAAACATTCCGGTAAAATTGATTATATTGGGCGGCAGGAAGGCGAATATATCCTCTGGCGCATCGATAAAACCAAAGGATTCATACTGGGCAACGTGCGCGTCATGAAGCTGCATACTAAGGAAAAGGCATACAAACATCGGTTAAGCCCGGCCCGGCGTAGCCGATAACTCTTATAGGATTATTCTCTGCATGACCCTCGATCCAACCCATTTTTTATCAGCATGTCCAGCAAATACTACACAGCGCTGCCGATAGTCAAAAGCCAACTGGCACTCGCGTGTCGCCTGGCGGTTAAGCACCACCTGACTGGACCTGACCTCAGCATTGCCAGGCAGTATCTGCGCGACATAACGCCGGAAGCCATCGCAAAACGTCGCGGCATATCGGTACAGCAGGTGCGCCAGTCCATCCGGCAGATACTCATGCAGTCCATCGACGCTGAACATGGGCTGCGCGTGTCGAATCGCAAACGCAAGGCCACCATCAAGCGGCACGCCAAGGAACGGCACATCGAGCGTACCTATGGCATGGGCTATAACAAATTTCTACAGGTCAGGGCGCTTACCAACGCAAAGGGAAAGAACCTGCTGAGGCTGTACTATCAATTAAAATTCAGCACGGCAAGATACGACAAAAACTGGGCTCTGACGTTTCCGCAATGGCTCGATGTATGGAAGAGGTCTGGCAAAATCGATTACATAGGAACGAAACGCGGCGATTACCGACTATGGCGCATCGATAAAGCCAGGGGTTTTATGCCCGGTAACGTACAGGTCGTTGCGAAAAGCATCGCAAATTTCGAGAGCGACAATGACGGGCCAAGACTATTGGGCAAATCTATCGATGAATACCGCAAGAATATAAAACTCACCAATGACCGCGGAGAAATACTCATCAATATTTTTTTAAGACAAGTATATGTGGCGCGCCACGAGGGAGTCCCATGGACGCTGACGTTTAAACAGTGGCTCGGTATCTGGAAACGCGCCGGACATCTCCCATACATTGGATTGCGTAAAAGCGTCTACAGGCTCGCGCGTATCGATTTCACCAAAGGCTTCGTGCCCGGAAACGTGGAAGTCGTCAAAAGCAGCTTCCGGCCCGTCACTAAAAATAACTTAAAATTCTACGGGGTTTCCATGCGTGATTATTACAAGGCAGCCGCCCTCACCGACAGCCATGGGCGGCAGCTCATCCATCTTTTTAGAGAACGAGTACAGGCGGTAACCAATCGTGGAGTACGTTGGACGCTGACGTTCAGTCAATGGCATAACATCTGGAAACGTTCCGGTCATCTTGACCACATGGCCACCAAGTATGGTGATTACAGGCTCCAGCGTATCAGCCGTAAAGAAGGCTTCGTACCCGGTAATGTGCGGGTCAGCAAAAACTTATAACAAGGCCTAAAGCGACCTATTCTCGAAGACGTTATGAGCAATACACCAAAACAACCCAATGGCGTACCGGCAGCAGGCAATCATCCGACGATCGCTAAAGCCCTGCGCCGGTACTGCCAATACTGTCCACCACAGTGTGCATTAGCAAACGCACAGCTCAATCTGGACGGTGCACAACACCGAAATCGGGATGCAAAGCCGTGTTTGAGTACATCTGGTCTGAATCATGCTACCTAATCCGCAGAACAATAACCTTACCGACAGGCGTGGACGCGATCTGTATAAAGTATTTAAACGCGCATACTCAAGAATGTGCAGTGCAAACATTCCCTGCAGCCTCACGTTTCAACAATGGCTCGACGTCTGGCAACGCTCAGGAAACATCGATCGCATGGGCAGTCGCGCGGGCGAATACGGTATGATGCGCATCGATACAACTAAAGGCTTTGAGTTAGGCAACATACAGATTAAAGAATCCATTGAACGCAAAAGACGTCAAAAATTACCACCAAATCCTCTTTACGTGAATCTATCCGGAATGAGTACGGAAGAGCGCCAGCGACTCATAAACATCAAAAACAAACGCGGACGCAGCCTGGTGAATGTGTTTAACACGAACTTAATAAGGCTGAATCGTCAAGGAATTCTCTGGAACCTCACCTTCGATCAATGGCTTAACCTGTGGCGCCGCTCCGGCAAGCTTAACCGCATGGGCTGTTTAAAAGGTGAGTACAGATTAGTCCGGATTGATTTAACCAAGGGCTTCGAGCTTGGCAATGTGCGTATCCTCGACTCTGCATCATCCATGTTACCGGACTCCCTCTCCACACACCGTTTGTATGGGATAAGCGTTCGCGCGTATCGGCAGGCAAGAGAACTGGTTAACAGAGATGGCAAACGCTTACTCATTATTTACAATTTAAGACGCCATTACTGGCGTGGAAAAGGCGTGCGCTGGACACTCACGTTCACCGAATGGCTAAAGGCGTGGAATAAGTCCTTCAAAACGGATCTTATTGGTGTGGATAGACATTACACGCTGGCCTGGATTATTCCAAATAAAGGTTTTGTGCGCGGCAATGTGCGTGTTGCAAAATTAATAGATGTCCACCGGCAGCCAAGCGACGAATATTGCCAGGCCACATATGGCATGACCCAGTCCCAATATCTTAAGGTTAAATATCTGGTCAACAGGAAGGACGCGCGGTCCACGCTGGTTAAGATCTATTCCGAAGCGCGATATCGATACCAAAAAAATGGCGTCGGCTGGGCACTCACGTTTCCGCAGTGGCTTAAAATATGGAAGAAATCAGGGCATATTCGTCGTATGGGTGGCTTGACCGGGCAATACCTGCTCAAAATGATCGATGCCAAGAAGGGTTTTAAACCCGGCAATGTACATATCGTGCAGATAAATCGGTCCAGCGTCATCAAGAAGAGAACAGCAGCCAAGCGCTCCAAAGATAAAAAACGCCGTGGGTGATCATCTGGGCACCGCGCTGTTATATAGCGCCTGGCGTGCCGCACATGCACATTCAAAAACGAGGACGGCTGCATGGCTTAGTTCGTAATCTTCACGTAGAACAAGGCGCGGACCCGGTTTTTCCAGACGATGGTGTAATGGATTTCCCTACTCCCGGCGCTCGTCACCAGCGAGGCCTGGCAGGTCCTGACCTGGTTGGCATCATCGAAATTCTTCTCAACAGCACCCTGGATCCCCACGAACTGGGCGTCATCCGGCAGCAGGCTCGGAGTCTTGAGCGCGATACTCTTCAACAACCCGGTGGTATCGGCCGTATCGCAGCCGGGCAACGCCACATCCACGCCACTTAACGACACCACCAGGCTGATCAGAAACCAGATACCCCCGATGACGGCAAACGCGGTTATCTTGCCGCCGCGGTTCTCCACCCCCACCGGGTTGGCCGTCGCGGTCGCGATGAGACTGGAACGCTTGATGAGATAAGACGGAAACCCTACGATCCAGAGCAGCAGAGTAAAGCTGGCCCAGGCGCCGGCGGACATATTGAAGAATGCCTTGGAGCCTTCCTGCTTGCCGATTTTGTGGTCGGTGGCGTCCAGATAGACCCAGAGCGTGGTGAGCACCACCAGCAGCGTCATCAGAGTGCCCGATATACGCGCGATTGCTAATAGCATGTGGAATCTCCCCTGTTAAACAATGTGTGTTGGTACCCGCAGAGCGTCACGCCCCGGACCGCGGATCACCGGCCACCGAAGGAAACAAGGCAACTGTGCCAGTGCAGTCGTGTAATGCCATGCACTGATCACGCGCCGTAACTGCGCTCATCGCCGAAGCCGTAGTAATACAGGTCCACGCCAACGCGAGGATGCCGAGCACAATAGACTGATAAACGATGACGTGTGGCTGGGATTTGAGTGGCGCCGATCGCGGTACGCGGCTGAGGAGGTAGACGGGTATACCGATAGACCATAACAGCAGTATGGATATCGCCCAGGTCACTGCGATCGAACGGTCGCGCAGGATGAGGTACATCAGGAAGGCCATGAACCATACCAGCAAGGCCAGGACGATCCAGGATTCCGCCGCTATCCTGTGGGATGGGCGCTGTGCGGTTTTGGTACGTGCAGGTTTTTTCTTTCGTGAGCGCCCATTGACGGCGATTGGCAGTACAGCGCGTGCCGCAATATCGGTGTAGAGCCATACGGTGGTCATAACCACAATAACCATGACCAGATAAATAGCCAGCGCGACGATATCCATTGCCCTGCCCCTACGTCGGTGACCAGCTGAGTGTGCTTAAGCACCGGGTATTAGGCAATACGACATGCCCATTACAACGCAGGGTTAATCACCTGTGCGCCGGTCGCAAATGGACTGGGACGATGATCTTTCCGGCAATACCCCATGGGGACTGATGTACCGTCACCCCGCTCCGCCAAATGTGGCCTGCGACGTTATAACGTACATGAACGGCTTCGGTAGACGCAGGCCGCGCGTGGCTGTGAGGGTCTTATAGGGGCTCACAGCGCCTATCCATAGCCTGGCGGGATCAGTGGGTGACGACCTCCCCCACTTCGAGCACACGGGCGATGTTCGTACCGTCCCAATCAAAGAAGAAATGCTTGCTCTGCTTGACGGGCTTGACCACCGGTGGACGGAAGGCCGCCACGCACACGCCACCCTTGGAACGCACACTGTCATACACCAACCCAAAACTCTGAGTATTCCTGAGTCCCAGGCCCAACAACTGGCCGGCGACATAGTTACTGGGGTCATAGACACCCTGCCAGCGCCGACCGGCGCCGCGAATATCGTGCAACACGCCAGCGATGCGACCGATATACATGCGCATCTCGAAACGCGTCGGCGGATGACCGGAATACCTGGCAAACATGGCACTCGAATGACGGGCTTCCTTGATGGCGGTGTGCTCATCGCGGGCCGCGTAATACACGCCATAGGTCCCGTTGGAAAAACGGCTGCCGCTGACATTGGGATGGGTAAAGGCCGCCATGATCGGCGTGGTACCGGGACCAAACACTATGTCCGCGCGCGCCACCAGCGAAATCTGGCCGAGTTCCTGGCGCAGGCGCGCATTGGTCAGGGCCTCCACATACAGTGTCTGCTCCAGATCCGCGCGACTCTTGATCCAGTCAAAGACCCCGATGGGCGGATAACGGCTGGAGATGATGCGCCGTGCTTGTTCCCAGACGATGCGGAGGCTGGGTGGTAAGGACTTAACCGCGCCAGCCGTCAAGATAGGTCCGGATCCGGTAGAGGTCGGCCACCTGCCCGCCCATCAGAGTCTTGAGCGGCGTCAGTCCCCCAAAGTACGGATCGCTGTTCGGGTTCTGAAGCCAGGTGTTGGCGAGGTTGATATCCGGTATCAGGATGCGCAAGGCCTTGTAGATGCCGAGGACGTAGGAGAGCCGTTCAAGGGTGTCCTTCGAAACGTCACCCAGCGTCTGGGTCTGCTTCCAGCGAAAATACGTAGCGCGTGAACAGCCGAGCAGCGTCTGAGCCTCCCCGTTGGAGAGATGCCACTCATGATCGAAGATGTAGAGCACGCTGCGCAACGCACCCGACAGATCCTTGGGCTGTGCGGCGGTCAAGGGGTTGGCGGCCTGATTACTGATCGATGCCATCTGTCCCATCATGGGTTATACCTCGTATGCCTCATGTGAGATTATAGCACGCTTTTTGTCTTGTATAGGATTGTTAGCTACCCCGGCCGGTACGCGCGGGACCGGCGGCTCCAGACCCGGCACCCCTCACATACAGAGCACCGGGTCTGGCCTTTTGCCAAGAGCAACTCCTATCGTCCGCCTGCGTAGTGCAACGAGCGCCACGAGCACTAGCACGGTGAGTGTCGGTGGACTGGTGGCACCGCCGCCTCCACCACTACTACTTCCGCCGCTGCCACCTCCACTGGTTCCGGTGTTAACAGTAGTGCTGGTCCCGGCGTTGTTATTGGCTGAGTTTGGATCCGGTTGACTCGCACTTACGGTGGCGCTGTTTTGAGCGTTGCCAACTGCGGTGGCGGTCACGGTGATGGATGGTTGCCAGGTACCTTGCGGCGCCAATGTAGTCAGAGTACAGGTGACCGTGCCAGTTGCATTATTGCAAGCTCCGCCAGCAGGATTCGAGGAAACATATCTCATTTCTGTGGGCAGCGTATCGGTTAGCGTGAGATTGCGAGCGGTTATCGCTGTATCATTATTGGAGATGGTCAGCATATAGGTGACGCCTCCACCAACGGTTACGGTGCCCGGAGTGCTACTCAGTGCTAAAGACAAATCCACGGGTGAAGCAAACACGTATGTTAAACCGGCAGCGGTGTTGCTGTTCACCGTTGTGGCCCATGCCCCAATAAGGGCGGCAGTGCCATCTGCCGGAAGTGCGACGCTATTGCCGAATTGGTCATTTGCCGCCCCAATGGGATCGGATAGGGTGGCCAATGGCGTGCTGGACCAGTTGCCGTTGACCGCGGTGAATACATAGGCCTGACCGACATTAATGCCGCCATTGACCGTCGTGCCACGAGCGCCGATGAGGGCGGTCGCGCCAGCCGCCGAGATGGCGACGCTGGTGCCGAAATAATCATCCGCCTGCAGCAGTGGATCTGGAATGGTAGCCACTGGCGTGCTGGACCAGTTGCCGTTGACCGCGGTGAATACGTAGGCCTGACCGACATAATTGTTGCCATTGACCGTCGTCCCGGGCGCCCCGATTAGGGCGGTCGCGCCGTCCGCGGAGAGTTCGACGCTATTCCCGAATCCGCCACCTCCTTGAAACTCCGTCAGTGGATCTGGAATGGTGGCCACTGGCGTGCTGGACCAGTTGCCGTTGACCGCGCTGAATATATAGGCTACGCCGCCAACATCTGCCGTCCCGGGCGCCCCGATGAGGGCGATTGTGCCATCCGCGGAAAGTGCAACGCTGCTGCCGAAAATGCTGGCCGGACCGTATCCGGGATCGAAGAGGGTGGCCACTGGTGCGCTTGACCAGTTGCCGTTGACCGCAGTAAATACGTAGGCCTGACCAACAGTCACTTTGCTATTGACCATCGTAGCGGGCGCACCGATGAGGGCGGTCGTGCCATCCGCTGAGAGTGTGACGCTATTTCCGAAATGATCATCTCCCTGCACTGATGCCAATGGATCTGGAATGGTGGCCACTGGCGTGCTGGACCAGCTGCCGTTGACCGCAGTGAATACATAGGCCTGACCATTGCCTTCCCAGCTCGCAATTTGCGTGTTATACGCCCCGATAAGAGCGGTCGTGCCATCCGATGAGAGTGCGACACTGGCGCCAAAGTAGTCATCCGCCTGCTGCAGTGGATCGGGAATGGTGGCCACTGGCGTGCTGGACCAGCTGCCATTGACCGCGGTGAATACATAGGCCTGACCCGAACCGCTATAGCCATTGACTATTGTGCCGCTCGCACCAATCAGAGCAGTCGTACCGTCTGCTGAAATTGCGACGCTGACACCAAAAGCGTCCCCAGACGCTATGATAGGTTCCGGGAGCGTCGTCACCGTACTGAACAGTGGATCCAGGGTCACCGGATAGCGAGCGCCGCTAGTGTCTACGTTTAAGGTCAGATTGTTACCTGCAACTTCCATATGTGCAGGCAGGCGATGATGATTGGCATCATAGGCGAGCAAGCTTCCATAGCGCAGAACAGGTTTACCTTTGTGATCGTAGAAAGAGAGTGCTTCGTTCTTAAGTACAGCATGCAGTGAGCCGTGTAATGTAAACGTGAGCGCCACTATGGCGGCGTGGTTGAGCGGCCGCGCCAACGTGAACCCTTGTTCTATCCCCAATGGACTGTTCACGTACCATTCAATCAGGCCTGCGCCATGCGCGAGTGACACGCGCGAGCCGTGTATTTGTGATTCTGGCGCTGCGTTCAATACGGCTTGGTGTGTGCTCTGGGTATATCGTACAAGTCTCATGTTAACGCTGGCATGCGCGGGCGTGCTCAGATGTAGGCCGATTGAATCTAGGCGCAACGCAAGATGTTGTTCGGGGTTAGTGAATACAATGCCCCGTCTAGTGCGTGCAGCATTCCAGCTTGCAGGCAGATGGTTTGCCAGCGTCTCGGCTACAGCCGGCATCAGGTTTGTGGGTAAGGATACGGAACTAGCGTGGAATGCACGACTGACGGCCGTTGATGGTCGTGAACCCGAGACAACAGCGGTTATAGTAGCTACTGCAAATAAAACTGATAGCGGAAAGAGATTACGGGTGGAGATTAGAAATCGCGACAGCCAGTGGTTTTTCATTGCAATACCCCCGCTAATTTAAGATGCAAGAGCCTTCCCATCGAAATCAATATACGCGATTTGCGAATTTATAAGAAACTTAATTTCTAAGTCTAGTTCGAGTGGCTGCTATTGGCTGCGGTTGAACCATCATAGTTTGGCCAAAGCGGCTAAACTATGGTGACTCGCATACCCTACCCAGCTTTACGGAGGCTTACGTAGATATACCCGGTATTCCAGCGACTGAGAGCCGACATATTAAAGAGCAGAAAAGATTATTTATGCGCGGGTGTGCGACGGCGCTGGGACGACCTGCGGCGCGGCCCCACGCTGTCCATGATCAGGCTTGGGATGTAGATATCGACATTCAGACTCGGGAAGTGAATGCCAAATCCGGACGGCGTGATCTCCGCCTGCTGCAGATCGGAGGGTTTGGCGCTCTCCAACCCCGGTATGCGACTGGGGATGAGCCCCAGTTCGATGCCGGAAACCAGGCCGATGACCACCCGATTGCCGCGCCGGTCATGGCGCACGGATACCGCCTCTGGGAACTTAGCTTTCATGGAAGCTGCGCGCCGGTCAGCGGCTGCACGTTGTTTAACTGATATAGCCATTCAAGTTACTCACGCCTTGGATAGTTGTTTATTTCTTGTGAACACATAGTGTGCGATACGCTTTCCAGCCTATATCATCACGATCAGTAATCTGGTCCAGATTCTCCACCTGCGGAACATTTTGAAAGGCGAGTGTACGATTAGTACAATCCATACCCATCAACAGGGTGGAATTATTAAGACCCCTGAATTGCACCGGCACATCTACGTTCAAGGTGTGGTTCACCTTGTCATAGAACTTACGAATATTATTGGTGTCCAGGTACACCTGCGACTGGCCGGCGACACCAAAATAGTGCCAATGATGGGGCTTATCAGCCCTTGCAATAAATGGCGCTATCAATATTATTAAAGCGAGCGAGAATTTAATAAGTTTGCACATAATGCGTATGATCTAGGTATCGTTTGTGTCTGAATATTGGCCTGAACATTTGAAATATACAACTGGTTAAAGACAGCATAATTTAGAGGCACTCGCAATGAAAACGCTTAGATTGATAGCGACGGTTCTGCTCTTTTGTGTGTTTCATTCACTATTCGCTGCCAACAAGACATTCGACCGTAGCATGTTCTTCGTGCCACACGCTGCACCGAAAGGCACATGGGCGCTAATGGAGCAAGCGGCCAATTTAGCCGCTAAAAGCCAGCAGTGTGTGCAGGTAATTGCTGGGGCTTGGTCAACGAAAGCGGAAGCCGCCGCAGATGGAACGCCTGGTAAACAGTTCTATGTCCAGTGTCAATCAAACCAGCCCGGGCCTATTGCCGGGTCACCGGCCGCGTTCAATCTGTATTACAGCTATGCGGATTTGCACAAGGGCACGGTTAAGCAGCGGCCCCAACCAATAAGCGATACGGTTGCAATTACGGAGTGTCGGCACGCGATTCTCGAGCGCCTGCCATATCCAAGCTCAGCCGAGGATATGTCATTGATTCACCACGGCGCGAACGGTACCGATAACGACTTGGTGCTGTATGAGTTTACAACGCTAAACGTCATCGGTAATCGCGTTCCCGAAAAGGGTAGCTGTATCATTACCCCAAAGAATGAAGTTGAGGTCAGCATTACCGCGCGCTAGATTATGTGGCCGCATCAATCCCGGCCACACCCTTATTTTTAGCGGTCTCTCACCGGTGCCGGATTGATCTGCGACGCGGTCCGAATCTTCCCTGGATCAATCCAGGAATATAAACATCAGCAACCAGGCTGGGGAAGTAAATGCCCAGTCCCGAGGGCGTTATTCTGTATCGTGATGTCAGCTACCGCGCCAAGGTTAGGGTTCCATCCGACCTGTGATTTGGTGACGCTCCATGTGGGCACCGACGGTGCGGTATCAGCATTGGTACTGTATGAGCTGTCAGGGCTACAGCCAGATATGAATAGGCCATCAGAATCAGGCCAATAACTACGCCTAATGATTTGGTTTTGGTTTGAATGCAAATATCCATTTTGGTGTGGTCGAAGAAATCTACCCGTCAATCTTAGCCGCCTTTCCTGCATGTCGGCCAGATCATCAAGTGCTCGCCAAAGGCGTGGGCATCTGCCACCGGTTGTGGCAAAACCATTTTCTCCGCAACCTATAAGTAAACAACCCTCGGTCGCGGATGGACTGGCGGATAGGGGTAAGGCCACGCTTGACCATACCCTCCTCAGCCATGAATGGCTCAACCAAGGCTGGCTTGGCCAGCGCCGTGTACACCAGCGACGGCTCAGCCGCTAGATTTCTTGAATAAAGACAAATCGCTGTGTTTTTACACGCTTTTTATATCTTAGAGGCCTGTTAAACCATGTTTTCACTATTTGTGCGCTGTTATACGGTCGTTTTGGGTGTTTCCAGCCGTTTTTTCGTGCCGAACGCGGCTCGGAAAGCCATTTACACCCTGCATCATGGTATTCCGACCTGAGTCGCTAACGTGAATACGAGCACGTCAGGGCTCAATGCGGCCAAGTTTTCCAGATTCAGGTACCCAATCCCACATAAAACCAGGAACCCCAAGGCCGTACCGCCCTATCCTCCGGTTTTTAACCTGCCCAACAGCTCATCACGATATCTGGCAAAGACAGGTGCGAGCTCAGGTTTAAAGGATTCTATATAGAGGTCAGATAGGCCGACGCTACCGGTGGGGTGCGGAAAGGCCACCACCTGCGTGCGCTCGAAAGAACGCAGTCCGATCGAGAACGCTTTGAGCACCTGGCCACCGTCAGTGGTGATGGACTTTTGCAGCACGCGCGCTTCGCCCGCGCGGCCCATCAGGCTTTCGACCTGCGCCAGCACTGTGGGGTTGTTGAGGGCGCGGAACAGCGCCAATCCGACGAGCACGATCAAGGCCGGCCGCAGTTGGCGCACATGATCGATGAAGGGTGCGGCATTGGACACGCACAGCGCCACGATATCCTCATCGTGCATATGTGGTGCCTGCCCCGGGAGCCAGTTGGTCTGAAGGAGGCTGTGTTCGAATGCCCCCTCTTGTCCCTTTACCGTGATGAGTGGAAAACCCAACAACTCAAACCAATGCACCAGGCGATTGCGGTACCGGTAATTATTGACTGACTGGTCGGAGAAGAAACTCGGCGCTTCCGGGCCACTGGGCCTGGAAGGATCTCCACCCCAGTTGATGCCGCACAATAACAGACCCCGCAACCGGTTCTCGGTATACAGTTTGGTGGGGGTGTTCAGTCGCACCGAGACTGTGTCGTCACTTGGGAAAATGCTTGCGCGTGATCAGGATGTCAGCTTTGTATTCATGCTCGGTGAAACACACTTTGTAGTCCGCCTTGTATTCTTGACTGACGATGAACAGTTTCGGTTTATTGGCCATAGGCGCACCTCATTATTTGTCAGCCGGTCTCGCGGTGACCGTCAGTGCTTCGGCGACGACAAAGTCCACGTCTGGCAGCCGCTGGCCACACGGATGTCAGCTCCACCAGTGATGTGTTTGATGGTCTTGACGATGCGATCCAGAAATTCTGAGGTCGGCTTATCCAGCATGTAGTCGTACCAGTCCATAGTGATCGAGGAGGCGGTGCCAGCGCGCTGCATGCGCAGGCTGATGTCGTTGTAGTTGGGGCCCAGCGCGTCTTCTACATCCGGCGGCTTGCCTTTGACCAGTAGTTCAAATTCAAGTTTGGCGGGGTCAATACCGAGTTCATCGGCGGCTACCTCCGCGACACCCAGGATGGCTGAGGAGGTCATGGCGTCGATGATGGATTTTTCGGTTTCGTAGGTGAACCCGTATGGCAGGTGCAAGGTCTTGACGGCCTTCTCGCCCTCCGCCACCAGCTTCAGCCAGGTGTAGGCGATCTGGCCCGCCATCAGGTCCTGCACGGACTTACTGGTGATGACCAATTCACCCAGCAACACGCGGCGCTGGACTTCGAACAGCCGGGTTTCGTCAGTGTACGGCACGCTGATGATGCCGGTGAGCTTGCGGCTGGCGATCTCCAGATGCCTGCTTAAACTCCAGTCGCCGAGACTGGCGCGCACATACACCGCGCGCTCCTGGATGTCGCTATACAGCGTCGACCCCCCCATCTGGGGTACACAGACCCGGTGTTCAACCGGTTCCATGTACTCTTCGAGATGCAGAGCGGTCACATCCGGCAGGCCTAAGGCCGTCGCCAGACGCAACGCCATCTGCTTCGGGTAGGCGGTCTTATATACGAGCGGCCACGGCAGACAGTCCACCGGTGACCGGCGCTGCAACTGGAACGGAAATTCAACCTGCAGCCCGATCTGGCCTTCGCTGAGGTGCATGGAGCAGGCGCGTTTGAATGCGGCGACGCGGGCCTGGGATTCCGGATCCTCTGGCTTGGCGAGGCTATCGGTGAACGCCGCGTACTCATCGGCGTCGAGCGTGCCCCCGTGCTTGTTGAGTAGATCAAGGGCACAGCGGATATCCGACTCCCGAAGGAGTGCTATCAGCGTGCCTTCGTCGGTCTTCTCCAGGACCGGCGCGAATCCTTCGCGATTTTTGAAGTGCAGGACGTTACTGCTCATGAGCCTGGTTCTTCGGACAGAGTGATTCCCGACCTTCACTATAGGAGCCACGGCACAAATGCTCAATGACCGGGCTGCGATGGGCATTCAGCCTGCTCACGGGCGTGCTGCCGTCCACGGTGCGCGATATCGTGCGGCACGTTTTCATGCAGACAGGACATCCGGCACGCTGATAAAGGGCTGTAACTGATTGATCAACTGGCGCTCCACTGAGGTGGCACCCTGGTTAAGGATGGTAACGCCTTTGACCTTTAATTCCGCCAAAGTGAGCTGGATTGCAATCGCATGGGCATGTGCCATCAGGAGCTGATGCGGTTTATCCCAGCGCAGTGCATAGTTGGACCGGCGCCCACCAGCGCGCGCAAACAAACAGATATCAATTTCAGCGTTTGCGATGTTCGTGGAAGCGCTGGCGTTATTCAGCGGCCCCACGCCAAGCTCAAATTCCAGTTCCGATATCTCACAACCCAGTTCACGACTGGCTTCCTTTGCCATGACCGTGAGGTCATTATTCAGGATGCCGACCTTGACGAGGTCATTGATCTCCTTGGCAAACCCATACGGCATTAGATTGGAATTCTCGGTTCGCGGCGGCCCGCACCCAGGCTCAATCCAGGCCAAATGAATTTGGGCGCGCAACAAGCTGAATATGGCCTTTTTGTACGCATTCTCCTGATGGAGTACATAACGCTGCAGCTCCAGCATCAGGTCATTGCGCCCCTTGGGGACGTTAAGCAGCATCAGCAGTTGACGGTGTGCGACCGCGACACGCCGCTGGTAGTGGATATCGGGATAGTCGATGTCGGTATCGTCAAGACGATAGTCTTTGCCCGCTTTCAGATTGCGCAACAACCGGCGCTGTGACTCCGGGAGCGTGTGGGGTGACCCGGACGGCAAGCGCACTGGCTGGTACAACGGTGTCATTTCCGGCAACACCGCGACCTCAACGGCTGCAGGCAAATTGAGCAGCTTGGCCATCTGCATACCGAAATCCTGCGGATTAATGACGCGACGGGTCTTGGCCCAAGGCTCACAGCCGGGCCGTTTGGATAACCGAACCAAGTTGAAAGGCATCACCAGGATGGCGCTGATACTGTCAGCACCTTCAATCATGGCGCCTGCACGCCTGAACGCACGCGCCACCAGGCTCTGGGTTTCCTGATCCTGTTGTCCTATGGATGGTGGATCAACCACTATAGGGCCCCATTTTGAGCTGCCCGAAGCCAGCACACCGGTATCCACCTCGTTAAACAACACGAGTTTCATACCGCCTTCATAATTCTCGATTACTGGTTCAACCTTGAACGCATGTTTTTGCCTGGATGGGTGGTACATGATGGTTACGCCTGCGTGATTATCCGGTTCATTTCCTGGATTTATTATGAGGGAGTTCATTCATTATCCAAATCCATGGTGGCAGCCGGTCGCCGATGGACCGGATCACTGATAGCGGCGGCTGGATACCGGCGTCAGGATAAAGTCCTTCACCTGCTGCCAAGCTCCCACCTGTATATCCGGGTTGCTGCGGATGACGATGTCCTTGACCTTCAGCACCTCCAACGCATGCCGGATGGCGCCGACTTGAAACCCCAGCGTAAATACCATGTGAGCGTCATCCCAGTGCAGCGCGTAACTTGAGGGTTGGCCATCCGCTGAAATACATAAGTGGATATCGGCCTGGTCTTCGTTGGCGTTGGGACCGGCTGGCAACCCAATCCGGATCTCGGTCTCCAGATTTTTAATCTCCACATCCAAATCTGACGCCGCAGCCAACAACAGGGCGCGGATGTCGGAATCCAGAACCAGATTGTTCAGTAGTTCATTGACCTCGTTGGCAAAACCAAATGGCAAGAAAATGGCGTGCTGGGTTCGGTCAGGATTTCCGGCCTGCAGCCAGGTGGCGTCTACCTGTGCTTTGATAGCCTGCATGACTGCACTGGGCTGGTCACCCGGTATTTCAAGGATGCGACGCTGCACCTCGGCCAATACCGCCGGCTCACCACGTGGAATTTCCAGCAGCACCAGCAATTGCCGATGGGCCACTGCCAGCCAGTCGCCGATGGACAGGTCGTCAATCTTGATGTCAGGACTGGCGAAGCTAAAGGTCTTGCCTGGATAGCCATGAAAGACCGCCGTGGAGGTCAGGCTTTGCACGCGCGCGATGTTGATGTCCTCATACAGCGGCGTCATCTCCGGCAGGATGGTGAGTTTGACCTTGACGGGAAGTTTCAGAGCCGATGCCAGTTGCGCAGCCAGCGTCTTGGAATCATGCACCGGACTCGAAGGCTCCCAGACTGGATTTACATCCATCCGTACCAGGCTGAAGGGGAATAAGACAACGGCGAAAATACTGTCCGCGCCTACAAACATACCGGTGGCCCGATTGATGGCTTCCTCGATGGCATCATCCACATATTCGTCCTCTCCCTGGGGAGTGGGTGAGATAACGGTGATCTCCTGATCGGCACGCTTACGGCCCAACACCGCCACCAGATCCGCTTCCGACAGTACCGCCCGCACAAAACCCTGCTGATGTTTCTCAACCAGTGGCTCGATCTCTGGTGGTTTTTCATGACTGTATGGCTTGGACATGATGAGTACTACCTAGTTATGGATACGACCGGCGCAGGTCGCGGATGGACAGGCAATCACTGAAGCCTGTGAGTCGGCGCCGGCGCGGTGACTATTTTCAGGAAGGTGTATTTCTGTAAATGCTGCAAAAGCCACGGCGGCATGCCATCGTCAATAACGCTGATGCCCGCAACCTGGCGCTTGCACAGCGACCGGACCAGGCGTAACAGCATATCCGTCAGCTCCAAGGCCCGCGTGCTGGCATCCCAATGCAGTTTGTATTTTGAACGACGGCCATCGGCCCCGGCATACATCCGGATGTCGTGCGAGTCATTAGCCGCGCGCTTAGGATCACTGGGCTGACCAATGTGGATATCCATTTCGAGTTGATGGAGACTGACCTCCAACTCGGCGGATGCGGCCAGCATCAGGGCGTTGAGGTGATATTCCAAGAGCAGCCTATGAACATTGTCATTGAGCTCGCGCGCGAAACCAAACAGCAGAACGTCCATCTGCTCGATGGCGTGGAAATCCTCAGGCAGCGTCTCGATGTCCGGGTGGGCGTGGAAGTTCACGCGGCCCTTCATCCAAGTGGCGTTCACCAGGGTATGCAACACTGATTCGAGACAGCGTTCGGAGGCGTTGTAGGTCACACAGCGCTGCACCTGCTCCAAGAGACGCGGTGCACCCCGCGGGATGTCCACCCGCAACAAAAGTTGGCGATGCGCTACCGCCAGCCGGTCGCATTGATACAGATCGTTGACCTGGGTTGCGGCGAAGCTGAACAGCCCCTGGGTGTCCAGTAAACCCTGGGTATTCAGACCCTGGATTCCAGGCAGGGCGACAGGACTGAAAAGCGGCGTCATGTGCGAAAGTACGGTGAGCTGCACACCCTCCGGCATCCCAAAAGCCAAAGCCAGATCCCGGGCCAGCGCTACCGGATCCGGTACCGGCATCTTAAGCGGCCAAGTCTCAGCGCTACCGTACAAAGCCAGCCGCGTCAGACCGAAGGGGATGACGATGAGCGCGGTAAACCGGTCGGTGCCCACGCACATGCCTGAGGCCCGCTTGATGGCGTATTGGAGTTCTACATCCAGAATGTCATCGCTGCCTTCTGGAGGCTCTGCCGAAATATCATCATTGAGTGGCACACGGCGGACGACGGCGTCGATGTCCTCTTCCGAAAGCAACACCAGCGTACGGCCCTGGTCGTCACGCTCAACCTGCGGACAGACTTCTGGCAGGAAGGCTGGCTGGGTCATAAAACTACCCTCACGTGGAGTCGTGATAAAACACGCGCAGGTCGCGGATGGACCGGTGATGCGTAGGAATTATTTAACACCAGCCTATCCCAGCACCAACGGGGTCCCAACCGCCAAACTCACGGGGGTTGAAGAGCCGGGTGCATGCAGTCGCACACATTTTGGATGCAGCAACAACAACGATTTGTGGATGAGTGGCAACAGCGAATCCATGCTGTAGGCCATGACGGCTGCTTCCCACATGAGACTCAAGGTCGAGCTGCGGACGCCCACCGAGATGTGTAAGGTGAGGCTGGCTCCCGACGGATACAGACTGTCCATCCGAGACTGGTTGCCAGTCGCCAACGGACCGAAGTGGATGTCGAATTCGAGGGTGGACAATGCAACCCCAAGCTCGACGGCCGCCGCCCGCGCCGTTGCATGGATGTGAGCCCGGGTCGCTGCGTTAAACAGGTCGGTGGATATCTCCCCAGCAAATCCGTAGGGCAGCAGCACACCGTCGCGTGGGTCCGCACTCCTAATCCAGGTGGATTGCACCTGCCGGCGAATGACCCTGGAGACTGCCACCCGGGTGGAGACACTGTGGTCCAGAACGCAACGCTGCAGTTGCAGTAAGAGTCCCGCACGGTCTCTAGGGATATCAACAACCAGGATGAGTTGACGGCAGGCCAGCAGTAAGCGCTTGTTATGTTCGATGTCCGGCAGAGTCTGAAGACCTTCGTAATGTGAGCTATATATAGCGCCCCCTATGGTGGACATCTGGAGCAGACCATGACTGTTAAATGTGGACAGGTCAGTATCGAGAGGCTCCATATCCGACAGCACTTGAAGCGCCATGCCATCAGGCAACTTCAAGGCGGCCGTGAGTTGCTCGACCACAGCTTGCGGATCCAGAACGCGGCGGTCATAAGTCCATGGGAGACAGGGCACGGAGGATTTCCGGCACAAATGAAACGGAAACAGAATAAAGGCGGTGAGCACCTGGCCGGTGGAAGACATGGCCCAAGCCCGCGTCGCCGCGGCTTCAATGGCATGAGCAGGTAAGCCAGGATTTGAAAGCTTCCTGAAGCTGGGGGTACCAGACTCAACGCGCAAGGCCTCGATGTCGGAAACCGACAACAGCGCATTCGCAACGCCGTCCGGGCTGACGTCGAGCACAGGATTGAAGATGGGCTTACCGGCCATAACCCAAACCTGAAGCGTAACCGCAAGTACGGAAGATACTTAACATCCGCGGAGACCTCCCAACATCACAACACTCCTTTATGAATGACCTGTTACCCATCGTGCGGAACTACATGCCCCCAAAACCACCTGCTGGCCATGTAAGAGAACTAGCCTGGAGGCCAGCGGGAACTAATCGTGAGTGGCTTTGGAAAAGTATGCAATCCGGTTCAAGGAAAGCTGCCCGGTCTGCCGACGACACGCGGCTGTCGTAAGGAGACGTGAAGATTGGAAACCAGGATATCGCCTTTAGGGCATGTGGATGACCAACCCAGAGAGGCTGCCCGGTACACAGGCGACGGGGTGTGCCTGACTGACTGGAGTTCCCGGCACCAGAGTGCCCTGAACC
>Ga0307374_10001875_pt1 | contig 38445 bp, 35 predicted proteins | sample OX3MG_FD_202532 | JGI IMG/M metagenome (GOLD analysis project Ga0307374, IMG submission 202532) | Soil microbial communities from Risofladan, Vaasa, Finland - OX-3 | ecosystem: Environmental > Terrestrial > Soil > Coastal area > Acid sulfate soil | place: Finland: Risofladan, Vaasa | collected... | reverse complement strand
CTCTTCACACACCAGATGGCGGAGCGATTGCCGTCCATCACCGACGGCGAGCAGGCACGCGCGCGTGCAAAGCCTCGGTTCAAGCGGGCTTGCGGGCGCGAAATCGAAATGCGTAGGGGTTCGTGTCCACCTTCGCGTCGATGAATCCGGCGGCTTCCAGGCGCGCCGGAAAAGTGCGCGGATCAGCCAGGACCATCGTGTCGAAGAGATGCAGAAGGCGCAGCGAAAAACTGTAAACGCTGTCGGAGCCTGCGAATGTTCCGCCCGGGCGCAGCACGCGCGCGACTTCTGCCAGCAGGCGGTCTTGCAATTCCGGAGATTGCACGTGATGCAGCATCGTGAAGCTCACCGCGCCGTCGAAACTTGCCGCCGGAAGCGACATCGCCGTCGCGTCCTCGCGGAGCACCGTTACGTTTTGGCCGGCCATCCGCCGGGCCAGCTCGGCCGCGAGCGCGCGGTCGGTCTCGACGCAGGTCAGGTGCGCCACGCGGCCGCGCAAGAGATCGGTGGTGACGCCTGGACCCGGCCCGACTTCCAGGACATTTGCGCCGAGATCGATTCCGTCGAGCGCCCAGGGCAGCGCGAACTTCTCGACCGTATTCTTCCAACGCTTAGAGCGGCAAAGCCTTCGATGGATGAGATTCATAGCGCCTCACGCGTCCAGGCAACCGCCGCGGGCGGAATAGCTACTTCGGCTGCTGAGTCAGCGACAGGGTATTGCCGTCAGGATCTTTGAACCAGCAAACCTTGGCCTTACCGTCGGGGGTCGTCCAGATTCCGGCGTCGTCCTGCTGGAGTTCCGGGTATCGCTCGAACTTGACGCCTCGCCCTGCGAGCGCCGCGACGGCCGCGCCGATGTCGGCAACCCTCCATCCGAGCGTCGTGAAAGGCAGCGGCACGAACTCGCGCACCTTTTGAACCATTAGGGTCCGGCCCGCCGCGGTGAAGACGATCGCGTGCCAGCCGTCTTCCACCAGCTCGAGACCAAGGACCTCGCAATAGAATGCCTTGGCTCGTTCGGGCTGCGTTGTCGCGACAAAACCGATCATCTCGTTTTCGGCGAGGATCATTGTTCCAGGCCTCCTGCGATTGCTTCTACTATCAAGTCAGATGTGAAATAGCATTTCCAGCCACTGGCAGTCTTGCGCTAAAGTGCCATTAGATGACGAAAAAGCGCCATTGGTTCTTTGATGCAGTCAAGTATCAGGTCCGCGCTGGAACCGTGCCCGAATACGCCAACGGGCGGGTGATCAGGACGCATTCGCATCCTTGGCATCAGCTCGTTTACGCGTCGCGGGGCGTGATGACGGTGCGGACCCCGGATGGCGCCTGGGTGGTGCCGCCGCATCGCGGGGTGTGGGTTCCCGCGCACACGCGCCACTCGATCCAGATGTCGGGCGCGGTGTCGATGCGGACGCTTTATCTGGTGCCGCGCCTGGGTGCTTCGATTCCCAACCGATGCCGGGTCGTCGGCATCTCACCGCTGGTTCGGGAGTTGATCCTCCGCATCGTCGAGGTGGACAGCCTGAGCCTTCGCAATCCGGCACACGCGCGGCTGGTGTCGGTGCTGCTGGATCATTTGCATCCGATGGAGTTGCGGGCATTCCACCTTCCGCTTCCGCGCGACGCGCGCGCGAAACGAATCGCGGCGTTGCTTCAGGAACTGCCGTGCGACGCGCGATCCCTCGAAGAGCTGTCGAGCGTCGCCGGCGCCAGCAAGCGCACCATCGAACGGCTGTTTTCCCTCGAAACCGGGCTGGGATTCGGAAAATGGCGGCAGCAGCTCCGGCTGGGACACGCGCTCAGACTGCTGGCGGCGGGCGATGCGGTAACCAACGTTGCGCTCGATGTCGGCTACGAGAGCACGAGCGCCTTCATCTCGGCCTTCCGGATGAGCTTCGGACAGACGCCTGGGCAATATTTCCGCGCGCCATGAATAATACCGCGAATTTCAAACCTGGCTGCTGGATACGCTTGCGCCGAATCGGCATTATGTAGCTTCGGAAGTCACGCTGATCTCGGCAGTCTTGGGCGCGAGGCGCGCCACCGGCCTTGCGGAAGTTCGAGCGCCGAGATGGCTTTTTTCGAGGTTGCGCAAGGATTAACGCAGGCATGGCCGCTCCTTCATTATCCGAAGCCAATAGCAACCTGTTCAACGAGCTGATCGAGCATCACATCCGCTTCACCCTGGCGAAGCGGCGCATCGAGCTGACCAAGCACGATTGGTATCGCGCCACGGCGCTGGTGGTGCGCGACATACTGATCGAAAAGATGCTCGCAACCAGCAGGCGCTTCGCGCAGCATCGCTCGAAGAAGCTCTACTACCTTTCGCTCGAGTTTCTGATCGGGCGCTCGCTCGAGAATAATTTGTTCAATCTCGGCATCATCGATACCTGCCGCGATTTTCTGGCTGAAAACGGACTCGACCTGCAGAACTTGTTTGACGAAGAGCCCGACGCGGCGCTCGGCAATGGCGGCCTAGGCCGTCTGGCCGCGTGCTTTCTGGATTCGCTCGCAACCCGCGACCTGCCGGGTTACGCCTACGGAATCAACTACGAGTACGGACTGTTCCGGCAGGAGATCCGCGGCGGCTATCAGGTCGAACGGCCCGACGCGTGGCAGCGCGAGACCTCGCCGTGGATGCTGGCGCGGCCGGAGGAGCATTGCCGGATTCCGGTTTACGGCCGTATCGAGCATCAAATCGACCGCGGCGGCGAGTACGTGCCCGCGTGGGTGGATCAGCGCATCATCGTCGGCGTGCCGTCGGATTTGCCGATCGCGGGCTTCGGCGGGCGCACGGTCAACTTTGTCCGGCTCTACTCGGCGCACGCCTCGGACGAGTTCGACATGCAGATCTTCAACGCCGGCGACTATATGAAAGCGGTCGAACAGAAGATGCTCTCCGAGACCATCTCGAAGGTCCTCTACCCGTCCGACGCGGTCGCGGCGGGACGCGAGCTCCGGCTCCTGCAGGAGTACTTCTTCGTGGCCTGCGCGGTGCGCGACATCGTGAGCGCGTTTCTGGGCCGTGGCGAGGACTTGATCGATTTTCCCGCGCGAGTGGCTATTCAACTCAACGACACGCATCCATCACTGACTATTGCCGAGCTGATGCGCACTTTTATCGATGACTATGATCTCCCGTGGGCCGTCGCCTGGGATATCACCCGCTCCGCGGTCGCATATACCAATCACACCCTGATGCCGGAGGCGCTCGAGCGATGGCCGGTGGATCTGCTCGGGCGCGTCGTCCCGCGCCATCTGCAAATCATCTACGAGATCAACCGCCGGTTTCTGGCCGACGCCGAAGCGCGATGGCCCGGCGATGCGGAGCGGTTGAAGCGGGTTTCGATTGTCGAGGATGGCCGCGAGAATCAGGTCCGGATGGCGCATCTCGCGATCGTCGGCAGCCATTCGGTCAACGGCGTATCGAAACTCCATTCTGAGCTGGTGCGGACCCGGCTGGTGCCGGATTTCTACCAGATGTGGCCTGAGCGCTTCAGCAACAAGACCAACGGCGTCACCCAGCGCCGCTGGCTGCTGATGGCGAATCCGGGGCTCGCGAGCCTGCTCGACGCGTCGATCGGCGCGGGCTGGGTGACCGACCTCGAGCGGCTGCGCGCGGTCGAACGATTTGCCGGCGACAGCGAGTTCCAGCAAAGCTTCATCGCGATCAAGCGCGCCAACAAAGAACGGCTCGCCCGGATTGTGAATCGAATCGCCGCCGTGGACTTCGATCCGGCTGCGATTTTCGATATCCAAGCCAAGCGAATTCACGAATACAAGCGGCAATTGCTGATGGCGCTCGGGATCGTGCACGAATATCTGCGCATCGTGGACGACGGCGTGGAAGCGCCGGCGCCGCGCGCCTATATTCTAGCGGGGAAAGCGGCGCCCGGTTATTGGGCCGCCAAGATGATTATCAAGTTGATCACCAGCCTCGGCGACACAATCAATAGCGATCCTAAAGCCCGCGAACTGATCAAGGTGGCCTTTCTGCCGGACTATCGCGTCTCCCTGGCGGAGAAAATCATCCCGGCCGCCGACGTCTCGGAACAGATTTCGACCGCCGGCCGCGAAGCCTCGGGCACCGGCAACATGAAATTCGCGCTCAACGGCGCGCTCACGATCGGAACCCTCGACGGCGCAAATATCGAAATTCGCGAAGCGGTAGGCGCCGAAAATATATTCATTTTCGGGCTGACCGCCGAACAGATAGAATCGGCGACCCTGAGAAATGAGTATCGGCCGCGTGATTACTACGAATCCGATCCGCGGCTCAAACGGGTATTGGATGAGCTCGCTTCCGATCGCTTCTGCCCGGGCGAGCCGGGGCTGTTCCGATGGGTTCGGGACGCGCTGCTGAGCCGCGACGAATATTTTCTGATGGCCGATTTCGCTTCCTATATTGATACTCAGTCGGCAATATCGGAGCAGTATCAGGACCGCGAGCTATGGAACCGCAAGGCTATTCTGAACCTCGCGCGAATCGGGCGATTTTCCAGCGACCGGGCGGTGGCGGAGTACGCGCGGGATATCTGGCGGATCACTCCAGCGTAATCGCGCTTCGGCGCGTCCGCTGGCGCGGCCCCTCAATAGTCACTTCAGCCGGAAAGCGGAGGAGCGACGTGCGCCTCGGGATAGAATGCCTGCGCAAATGACGGGCGGGCTTGTATTCGCTCGTACCAGTCCTGAAAGTGCGCCAGCCCCTCCCATACACTCTCGATCCGAAGGTCCGACATCCGGACGATTGTCGGCAATACGCACAGGTCGGCAAGCGAGATCTGCCCGCCAGCCAGCCAGCGCGACTCGCCCCCGACCGCGGCGTCAATCCGCTCGACCGTCTGGCGCAGCCGCTCGAGCGATTCGTCCATCTGCTCCTTCGAAAAGCCCGCGGTCCCGAACCCGCGGTAATGGCCCTTGCGCAGCGGCGTCGCGGCGATATAGCGCGCCCGCGCCTGCTCGCTCATCGCGCTCCATCCGGCCAGGAACAGCCGGTTGAACGACGGGATTCGGATCGAGGCGGTCGGAACTTCCTCTATGTAGCGCAGCCACGCGCGCACCTTCGCGCGTCCGTACGGCGTCGCGGGCATCAGGCTGGTTCCCTGACGCGGGGCGATCTCTTCCAGGTATTCGCAGATCACCGAGGAATCGATTACCGGGCGTCCGTCATCGACGAGCGTCGGCACCACGCCGTTGGGATTGAGTTTCAGGTAGGACGGCGACAGATGCGCGCCCGTGGCAAAATCGATCGCATGGCCAGTCCAGGCGAGGCCTTTTTCGGCCAGGCACAGGCGCACCTTCTGGCTGCACGTTGAAATGTGCGCATGATAAAGCTCGAGCATCGTGTCCTCCGCATTTCCTCGCCGGCGATGGCGCGAATCGTTGCGGACGGGTCCCTAAAGGTTCCGGGCCTCGGGAAATATCCGCAGGAAATTCTCGGAATAGAATCCACTGCGTATCTGTTCGGAACGATTTCCGAGCGCGGTCTCGAAACGCGCAATCGGATTTCGCCCGCCTTCCGTATGAGGATAGTCACTCGAAAATAGATACAACTCCGGATTTGACTGGTCGATCAGGCTGCCCACGTCCTCAAAGACAAAAGGAGTAAACGCCATCTGCCGCGTGAGCTGTTCGGACGGACTGCGCGTGAACCGCGCCAGGTTGGCGTCGGTTTTGCGCCAGTGCCGCACTACCCAGTCCAGGCGTACCAGCAGCGACGGCACCCATCCGGCGCCCAGTTCGACGCCGGCGCCGCGCAGATTCGGAAAGCGCTCGAAGACGCCGTCGATTAGCATCATCGACAGGAACGTCTCCGGCCCCTGATGCAGCACGGCGACATCCTTGGTGCGCAGATTCTCGCCGCCGCCCATCCAGTCCCTGGTCGGCGCCCTGCCATTGTTCATCCACGCCTTGGCGAGCTGGAGCGGCGACCCGCCAACGTGCAGAACGAACGGCGTGCCCGACTCGGCAAGCGTTGCCCAGAAGCGATCGAAGGCGACATGGCCGGGCGACTTGTCGGCGCAGGGGCGATGCGGAATCCAAACGGCTTTCAATCCGCACTTGAGCGCAAAGTTGAGTTCCTCGAGCGCTAGGTCCGGCTCGTCCAGCGGCACGATCGCGACGCCCAGCAGGCGACTGTCGCGCGAGCAGAAGTCGGCCATGTGCCGGTTGTGGGCGCGGGTTGCGCCGTAACGAAGCCGCGGCAATAGCTTCGAACTGGGCGAAAACGGCATCGCGACGCTGTGCGTGGCGAACACGAGCTGGCTGCGGAAGCCCAGCATGTCGAGCGCGATCGAACGTTCGGGGCTGTCGAAGGCGCCCAATGCCTGAATCTCCTTGGCACGCTCGATCAAGCGATCGCCCAGACCCAGCAGCTCGGCGACATGCGCCTGGCTGTGGCGGCCGCCGCGGGCCATGATCTCGGCGACTTCCTCATCGGTGACAATCGAAGCGCTGTAGCTCACCGCCGGAAGCTCCTCGCGCAGTTCCGGATCGGCGTAGCGCTTGAGAAAATCCGGCAGCTCCATGATATGGCTATCGGCGTCGTAATAAGGCCGGTTGTCGGGTGCGTAGGCCATCGCGCTACCTCCGGGCCCAAATCGCGGTGGGCGTCTCGGCGCCCGATTCAATCACTATCGCTCCGATCCGTCCACTTGGCCGGCCGCCGGCGGCGCGCGGCGCGAGCCTTTAGCGGCGCTTCATCGCCTCGAATCCGCCGATCAGCTCCAGCACCTCAGTGGTGACCGCCTCCTGACGCATCCGGCGCATGGTCCGATTGAGTTCCTTGGCTTTGTTGTCGATATTTTCGTGCGCCGCGTCCATCGTGCGAAACCGCGCCGCGTTCTCGCTTGCAAACGAATCCATGGCTCCCGCCTCGAGCATCGCAAACATATATTCCGCGGCGAGTTCGTCGAACAGGCGACGCGGGCTCAAGTTCACAATTGGCGGTAATCCGCGATGATTCGCTTCGACGACCGGCGCTTCCAGGGGAAGTAGTTTCAGGCGATTGAGACTGGCGCGCTGCCCAGTTGCTTCGCGGGTGAAGATCATCTCGACGCTGGTCAACGCCTGCGCGATAAACCTGCGATACAACTCGGCGGCGACCTTGCGCGCAACCGCGGTGACCCCGCCGCTATGCGTCGCCATCGAAAGAGTGAGAGCCGGGCGCAGCCCGCGCTCAGAGGCTCGCTGGGCGCCGCGTGTGCCGACGAAGATGAGTTGAAGGTTCCGCTGGCTCTTTGCGGCGTCGGCGGCGGCGCGGATCAGCGGATCATTGAAGGACCCGCAAAATCCGTGTTCGGAGCAGAAAACCACAAGCCCGGGCCGGCGCGGATTGCCGACGGCCGAGCCGTCACCGTCTTCGGGAAGCAGCGTGGCAGCTTCGGCCAGCGCGCGGCGAATTATTTCGGCGTAGTCGCGAATCGCATCTAGCGAGCGCTGGCTTTGCTGCATTTGCACCGCGGCGATAGCGCGCAGCGCCGCAACAATCTCCAGCAGCTCATTGAGCGAACCTATTTGCTCGGTGATTTCCTGTGCTCGCGCCATCGAGGTCAGCTACCCCGCCGCAGCGCCGGCAGCGCCGCTGACCTGCGCGACCAATGCCGCCATCGAACGTTTCAACGCCGCCCGCGTCGCCCCGTCGAGTTCACCGGTCGATCTGATTCGTTCGATCGCCGCGGCGGCGTTTTCGCCGAGCCACTGGGCAAGCGAGTTGCGCAGCCCCGCCACCTTCTCCAGGGGCAACGAATCGAGCATTCCCTCGCCGAGCGCGAGCAGCAGCGCCACCTGATGCGGCATCGCAAGCCCGGAACACTGCGGTTGGGTGAGCACGGCCCGGATCCGGCGGCCATGTTCGATTATGCGGTGCGTGCGGTCGTCCACCATCCCGCCGAAGCGGGTAAAGATTTCCAGTTCGAGGAACTGGGTGTATTCGAGGCGCAAATTTTCCGCCAGCTCACGCATCGCGGGCGCCTGGGTTTTGCCGCCAACGCGAGAGACGCTCTTGCCAACATTGATGGCGGGTTTTTGGCCCTCCTGGAACAGGCGCGGCTCCAGGACAATCTGGCCGTCGGTAATCGAAATGAGGTTGGTCGGAATGTAAGCCGAGATATTGCCCTCCTCGGTCGCGGCAATCGGCAGCGCCGTCAGCGAGCCGCCGCCGCGCTCATGGCTCAACCTGGCCGCGCGTTCGAGCAGGCGGGAATGAATGTAGAAGATATCGCCCGGATAGGCTTCACGCCCCGGCGGATTCCTCAGCAGCAATGAAAGCTGGCGGTAGATGACCGCATGGCTGGTCAGGTCGTCGATGACCAGGAGCGCGTCGCCGCCGCGTTCGCTGAAATACTCCGCCATCGTGCAGGCCGCGTACGGCGCGAGCCATTGCAGTCCGGGAGGATCATCCGAAGCGGCGACGACAAAGATGCATCGCTCGGGCGCGCCGAAACGGCGCACGGTTTCAATCACCTGGGTGACGGAAGAGGTCTTCTGCCCGACTGCGCAGTACACGCAGATCACGCCGGAATCGCGCTGGTTGACGATTGTATCGACGGCGATCGCGGTCTTGCCGGTTTCGCGGTCGCCGATTATCAACTCGCGCTGACCCCGCCCCAACGCCAGCATCGAATCGATCGCGACCAGGCCGGTCTGGAGCGCCTGGCTGACGAGATCGCGCTCGATGATGCCAGGGGCGGGCCGTTCGACGGGTTCGAAACCTTTTTGGGCTAGTTCCGCGCCGCCATCGAGCGGTATTCCAAGTGGGTTGACCACGCGCCCGAGGAGCATCTCGCCAACCGGCACGCTGGCCACCAAACCCGTTCCATGCACGCGATTGCCGGCGGCAATTTCTTCCGCCGGACCCAGCATCGCACAACCGATCAGTCCCGGATCGAGCGCGAGCACCATCGCGGTCACGGGTTCGCCACCGCCTTTGCGCTCGAATAGCAGCAGTTCATTGAGCCGCGCTCGTGGCAGGCCGGAGACGGTCGCGACGTCGTCGCCGATACTCTCGACGCGGCCGAGCATATCGAGCGCGGGTCCTGGCTTAAGCCGCTCGACGCGCCGCACGGCTTCATCGAGCTTTAGCGCCAGGTTCTCAGCCAGGGTGCTCATTGTGATTCAAATCCCGTTGCGCGTCGGCCAGAGTGTCGCGCCAACTGAAGCGAAGGATCGCGTGAGGGAAGCCGAGTTCCGCGCCGGCAATAAGCTCCTTGTCGGTGGCAAAAGCAATTTGCGCGCGGGCGCCGAGTCGTTCGCCAAGCGTTGCGCGCCATTTGGATTCGGCGTCGGAACTGAGCGGATGCGCGGTTGTGACGAGCAAACGCGCGCCGTCGCGTCCGAACTCGCCGAGCAATGCTGTACGCTCGGCCGCGGATAGATGATCCAGATGGTCGAGCACGCGGTCGAGGAATAGTTCTTCGAGGCGCGGCGCCGAAAATTGCTCGAGCAGGCGCTGCGCGAGCCGGACCGCAATTTGTATCGATCGCGCGAACACCTCGCGAGCGGCGGTTTCCCGCTCTTCGTCCACACGGGTCCGGGCGGCGGCTTTGAGTTTTTCGATATCGGCGCGCGCGTCTTCGATCATCCTGGCCCGTTCATCGCCAATCTGTGCGCGCGCCCGATCGATAATCTCCTGGCGCCCGGCTTCGATTTCGGCTTGGCGCGACTCGAAATCCTTGCGCGCCTGTTCGGCGCGCTGGCGCAGGCTCTCGGCGTCGGCCAGCGCGCGCGAAATCTCATCCTTGCGCTGGGCGATAATCGCGGCGACCGGCTTGAACAGAAAGCGCTTGAGCAGCCACACCAGAACCAGAAAATTGACCGCCTGAAGCGCGAATGTGGTCCAGCTAAACGACATCAGCGTGTTGCGTATGGATTGGCGAACAGCAGCAGCAGAGCCACCACGAGGCAGTAAATCGCCATCGTTTCGATCATCGCAAGTCCGACAAACAGCGTGCGCGACAGCGCGCCGGCCGATTCCGGCTGCCTTGCGATACCGTCCATCGCGGCGGCAATCGCGCGCCCTTCCGCCAGCGCCGGGCTGATCGACCCGACCACCACGGCCAGCACGGCGCCAATTATGCTTATCATCTGCACGGTCATACCTGATCCTCCCTGACTACTTCTCGATCGAACCGACGGCGCCGCCGATATAGACCGCGGCCAGCACCGTGAATATGTAGGCCTGCACCAGCCCGACCAGTATTTCGAACGCCATGAATGGAATCGGCACCAGCAGCCCGGCCAGCGCCACAACTATCGCGATTACCAGTTCGTCGCTCATGATGTTGCCGAACAGCCGCATCATCAAGGAGAACGAGCGGGTGAATTCAGAAAGTATGTTTAGCGGCAGGAGCATCGGGTTGGGTCTCAGATAGCCCTTGAGATAGCCACCGAGTCCGTGAAGCTTCACGCCGAAAACGTGCACCGAAAAAAAGACAATCGTAGTCAGCGCCGCCGGAGTTTCGAGCGAAGCGGTGGGCGCGCGGACCCCGGGCAGAATTCCCGAGAGATTGGCAACCACAAGGAAAATGAACAACGTTCCCAGCATCGGCAGAAATTCCGACGGATCGTGATTGACTATTCCCCGAACCTGTTCCTCGATCTCCGTCACCAGCGTTTCAAGCATCGCCTGGAGACTATTTGGAACCACGCGCAAATGACGTGTCGCGAGACGGCAGGCGATCGCGAGCGCCGCTATCAGCACCCAAGTCGTTACCACGGGACCGGTAATGATAACCGGACCGATATGAAACACGACGGCTACTTCGAGCGGAGAACGACTCATCGCACCGCCTCTGTCGCCGAAGCTTTTGCGCGAACCGCGAAGACCCTCGCCAACTGGAGCCCGGCCGCAACGCAAAGCAGAGGAGCCGCGCCGAATCTGGCGACCCCGGCCAATCCGGCGGCGACGCCGAATAGGCGCAGCGCGTGAATTGGCGCCGCAAGGCGAGATTGGGCGCTCCCGCAGTAGAGCCGAACGTTCCATTCGAGCGCGCCGAAGAATGCCGCACCGAGCGCCGTTCCCAGGACGAGAAAAAACCCCAGTTTGAGCCCCGCGATATTCATGCCTGCGTGTGCATCCTTTGCCAGACCAGGTAAAAGCCCGCCGCCACGCCAAGGAAAACCAGCGTCGCGCTCCAGAAAACCCCGGAGTCAAAAACCCCGTCCAGCCAGCGGCCGACGAACGCGCCCAACAGCGGCGGCCCGACGATGGTCCATCCGAACCTGCCCATCATCGCGAGTGCGCGTCCGAGCGGCCATTCTCCGGTTCGGTCCCAGTATTCGCGTCTGGCTCGCACTTTATCGACAGCCTTGGCGAGCTTGCGCTCCTCCTCGTCGGAAGGTCCGCCGTTCTTGGAGTCGCCGGTCATGGTTTGCGCACCAGCGGATCCCACGGTTGTTCACCCGGACGCAGGTAGCGGTAGAGCTGCTGAATTACGGCTTGCTGAAGACCCAACGCTCCGAGCCGCGCGGCCTGTTCCGTCTCTGCGTTTTTCGTCATCTGCGCAAGAACGACCTCGCGCAAAATTTTGAGGCCTTCGCCCAGAACCGCTTCCCGCGTAGCGACCTCGACCGATTTGCCCTCGCGCACGCGAAGAACGCCGCCACGAACCGCCGCATAGTGTTCCAGGCCGGAGCGGTCGCGCCAGACGAGCACGCTGATCGCCAGCGCCGTCAGAAAATCCGCATGTCCCGGCTGTATTCCGAAAGCTCCAGTCGAATCTTCGGCGCGGACGTGACGCACGTTGTCCGCGCTGACGACGATCGCGGTGGGAGTGGTGATGACCAGTTTCATCGGCGCGCGTCACCCGTTAGCTTTGCTCGACTTGGCTTCCTTGGCGCGTGCGTCCTCGAGCGCGCCAATCATGTAGAAAGAACTCTCGGCCCACTTGTCTCCCTCACCGCCAAGAATTGCGCGGCATCCCGCAAGGGTCAGCGCGATTGGGACTGATTTCCCCGCGATACCGGTAAACTCTTCTGTGACCAGAAAAGGCTGGGTCAGGAAGCGTTGCAGGCGGCGCGCGCGTTCGACGGTGAGCCGATCTTCGGCGCTTAACTCTTCGACTCCGAGCAGCGAGATGATTTCCTGCAGCTCGCGATATCGCGCGATCGTCCGCCGGACTTCTTCGGCGATGGCGTAATGCTCTTCGCCTACGATGCGCGGGTCGAGCAGCAAGGAGGCTGAGTTGAGCGGATCGATGGCGGGATAGAGTCCTTCGGCGGCCATATCGCGCGAGAGCACAATCGACGAATCGAGATGGCGAAATGTTTCCACGACGGCGGGATCGGTAAAGTCATCCGCCGGCACGTAAACCGCCTGGATAGCGGTCACCGCGGCGCCTGCCACCGAGGCAATTCGTTCCTGTAAGTCCGAGATCTCAGTCGCCAGAGTAGGCTGATACCCGACACGCGACGGCAGCCGCCCGAGCATCCCCGATACCTCGGCGCCCGCCTGCACGAAGCGGAAAACATTGTCCATCAGCAGCAGCACATTGCGATGCATCGTGTCGCGAAAATACTCGGCGACGGTCAGCGCCGTCATTGCGACGCGCCAGCGCGCTCCCGGCGGCTCGTTCATCTGGCCAAAGACCAGCGCGGTGCGGGAGAGAACGCCCGACTTGCGCAACTCGCCCAGCAGTTCATGACCCTCGCGCGAGCGTTCGCCGATTCCGGCAAAAACTGAAATGCCGGAGTACTTCTCGACCGTGGTCCGGATCAACTCCGTCACCAGAACAGTCTTGCCCACGCCGGCTCCGCCAAACATCCCGGCCTTGCCGCCCTTGGCCAGGGGCGCCAGCAGATCGATTACCTTGATTCCGGTCTGGAAGACTTCGCGGGCGGAGTCCTGACGGCTGAAGCTCGGGGCGACGCGATGAATCGGCCATCGCGGAACCTCGGACGCGAAGTTTCCTAGTCCATCAATCGGCTCGCCAACCGCGTTGATCAGGCGGCCGAGTACCGCGTCGCCGACCGGCACGCTAATTGGGCCTCCGGTCTTGCTGACCGCGCATCCGCGCCTGAGCCCCGCCGTGTTTTGCATCGCGACCGCGCGCACCGTGCGCGGATCGAGATGCTCCTCTACCTCGACGATCAAAGGATAGGCGCCATCCCAGCCGACGAGCAGGGCCTCGGTCAGGGCCGGCAGCGCCCCATCGCGAAATTCGATATCGACCACCGATCCTCGAACCCGAACCACGAGTCCCGTCGGCAACGCAGGCGGGCCCGGCGCCGGCACGACAGGTTTACTCTCGGCCACCTGACCGCCCGGCGGGACTTTCGCGGATGGCGTTAGCGCTGCCACTTGATCTGGGTCGTCTCCAGCGGAATCGCCGCGTCGGGATGCCGCGGGATCAACCGTGCCGTGAATTCCTCTGCCGGACGCGTGGCTGGCACTTGCGCCGCGTAAATCCACCCTTTGCTTGCGCCGACGAGCTGGTCTCCACGCGTCATCAGGTGTCGTTGTGGTGCTCCGCCGTTATGCACGTCGGCGTAGAGCTCGACCGCGACCGCGTCCGGATCCAATTCGTCGAGATAAACCTGAACGTGGAACAGATGCTGGCCGGCGGAGGTCTCGGCGTGAACATTACCGAAGTAAATCGCCGGCCAGTGTTGTCGAATCTGCTCCTGCCAGCGGAGCAATTCCCTGCCCAGGATGCCGCTATCTTTGGCGCGCTTTCGATAAGCTTGCGCGGCGGGAAGGTAATATCGCTCGGTGTACTCGCGCACGGCGCGATTTGCGGAAAATTGCGGCGTCAGCCGCGACATGCTCGCGCGAATCTTCGCGACCCAGGCGCTCGGGATGCCAACGTCGTTGCGATCATAGAAACTGGGGATCACCTCGCGTTCGAGGATTGAGTAAAGATCGTCGGCCTCGGCCGCGTCCCAAAGCGGATCGGCTCCATGATATCCGCGGTCGCCCAGCGACCAACCCACTTCGGGCGAGTATGCTTCGGCCCACCATCCGTCCAACTCGGACAGGTTGAGCCCGCCGTTCACCAGCACCTTCATGCCGCTGGTTCCGCATGCCTCCCACGGCCGGCGGGGCGTGTTGATCCAGACGTCAACTCCTTGCACCAGACGTTCGGCAAGCAGCAGATCGTAGTCACTCAGAAAGATCACGTGCTTATGCACCTCGGGCCGCCGCGCGAAGCGAACCCACGCCCGAACCATCGCCTTACCGGGCTCGTCTTCGGGATGAGCCTTGCCCGCAACGATGAGCTGAACCGGACGTTGAGGATTGGTGAGGATTCGCACGAGCCGCTCCGAATCGTGGAGGAGCAGATTGGGGCGCTTGTATTCGGTGAAGCGCCGCGCGAAGCCCAGGGTCAGAGTATTGGGATCAAAGATCGCCTGCGCATCGCGTGAGGCGCCGTCCACCGGTTGCACCTGCATCCGCTCGCGCACGAAGCTTACCAGATCAACCCGGTTGTCGGCCCGCATTCGCCACAGATCGGTGTCGGTGGCACAGCAGATTTGCTCGCTGACGGTATCCATCGTGCCCCGCCAACGCTCAGAGCCGCAGGCTTCGGTCCATAGTTTGTCGGCGTGGGGCGAATCCCAGGTCGGCGTATGTACTCCGTTGGTGACGTGGCTGACCGGAACCTCGGCTTGCGGCCAGCGGGGAAACAGCGGCTGGAAAATCTCGCGGCTCACGGTTCCATGCAGGCGGCTGACGCCATTGACGGCGCCGCTGCCGCGCAGCGCCAGGTATGCGACGTTGAACGGCTCGTCAGCGGCGTCGGCGTGCAGGCGGCCCAAGGCCATCAGATTGCCCATGCCGATGTGCAACAGGTTCTCGGCGTAATTCTTCAGATACTTTTCCATCAGGGCAGGAGCGAAGCGATCAAACCCAGCCGACACCGGCGTGTGCGTGGTGAACAGATTGCCGGCGCGGGTGACCGCCAGCGCCACGTCGAACGGCTGATTGGCTTCGTCCATGAAACTGCGCGCCCGCTCGAGGACCGCAAAAGCGGCATGCCCCTCGTTGAGGTGACAAACCTCGGGATTCATCCCGAGACCTCGCAGCAGGCGCCAACCGCCGATACCGAGCACCAGTTCCTGTTGGAGCCTGATTTCCGGACCGCCGCCGTAAAGTTCGCTGGTGACACCGCGGTAGGCCGGCGGATTGGCCGGATCGTTGCTGTCGAGCAGGTACAGCATCACCCGTCCGACCTGCGCCTGCCAGGTGCGGACCCACAACTTCTGACCCGGCAGCCGAACTTCGAGACGAAGCCATTCGCCGTCTTTGTCCCGGACCGGTGAAATGGGTAATTGGCTTGGATCGTTATATGGATTGAGCGCGGTCTGGTTGCCGTCGGCATCGATGAACTGGCGAAAATAACCCTGCTGGTAGAGCAGGCCAATCCCCACCACCGGCACCCCAAGATCGTTCGCGGCCTTGAGCTGGTCGCCGGCAACGTTGCCGAGACCGCCCGAGTAGATCGGCAGCGCCTCGCTGAGACCGAATTCCATGCTGAAGTAAGCGACCGAGGTCAGCGGCGAGTCTCGGTGCGAGCGCTCGAACCATGACGACCCACTCTCGCGCTTTCTCTGATTATCGAGAAGGTCCTGAACTTCCTTGCGATACGCGGGGTCCGCGGCCACGCGCGTGAGCTTGGTTCGCGAGACGGTTTGCAGTACGACCCACGGATTATGGGTCAATGCCCACAGTTCAGGTTCGAGCCGGCTCCACAGTTGGTCAGCGCCGTGGTCCCAGCAGTTGCGGAGATCCAGCGCCAGTGCGGCCAGTTCCTCAACACTCTCAGTCGCGTGCGGCATCAAGGTATAGTCAGTACTGGCCATGATTCTCTCACTTCGCCACCGTCTCAACCAGACGAGAAAAGCACCCGGTAGGTATGACGGGCGATCATCAGGTCTTCGTTGGTCGGGATGACGCGAACGCGGCAGCGGCTGGCGCTCGAGCTGACCGTGCCGGCGTTGGCTTCGTTACGCTCGCGATCGAGGCTGATACCCAAATGCTCCAGCCCGGCGCATATCTCCCAGCGTACCGGGGCGGCGCGCTCGCCGATTCCACCGGTGAAAACCAGCAGATCGAGTCCCTCCAGTGCGGCGGTTAGCGCGCCGATTTGTTTGCGCACCTGGTAGCAGAACATCGCCACGGCCTGGGCGGCGTCGGGTTCCCTGTCTCTGCGTTCCAGCAGCGTCTTCATGTCCGAGCTGATGCCCGAGACGCCCAGCAGGCCGGACTGATCGTTGACGAGCAGTTCGAGTTGCCGGGAATCGAGATGTTTCGCACCCTGCAGATAGACCATGATTCCCGGATCAAGATCGCCGCTGCGGGTTCCCATCATGAAACCGCCGCTCGGTGAAAATCCCATCGTGGTATCCAGCGGCCGTCCGCCGCGCACGGCCGCCATGCTCGCGCCGTTTCCGAGATGAGCTATTATCACCCGCGGAGGAGGACTAATGCCCAGGGTCCGCATGATGTACTCATAGGAGATACCATGAAATCCGTAGCGGCGGATGCCGTCGTTCCAGAACGCGCGCGGCAGCGCGAAGCGCTCGGCCACTTCAGGCATCGCGCGATGAAAAGCCGTGTCGAAGCAAGCAACCTGCGGGAGATCGGGAAAGCGCGAAGCGACCGCTTCGATACCGGCAATCTCGTCAGGCAGGTGCAGGGGAGCAAACGGCACCAGACTTCGCAGCTCGCCGATAAGAGCGTCGGTGATCCGTTCCGGCGCCGCATGAGCGGGGCCGCCATGTACTATTCGGTGGCCGACCGCGTCAGGAGGCCGAATACTCAGTCGCTCGAGTCCGGCAAAGGCAGCCCGCACGCCCGCTTGCGGCTCGAAGAAATCCTCGCCGGTGCTCTCGCTTTTCCCGCTGCCGGAGCTAATCCACAGACGGGCGCCGCGCGCGCCGGTGCGCTCGATTGCGCCTTGCGCGAGCAACTCTTCGCCTCCACCGTCAAGCCGATAGAGCGCGAATTTCCGCGACGAAGAGCCGCTGTTCAGGCAGAATATATTTTTTGGCGCCATCGCACGCCCGCCAGCTCGCAGGTTGTCTTTAGTATGGCCATTTCCAGTGCTCGATTTCCGGCTTGTCGATTCCGTGCTCGAATGCGTATTTCAGGTTCTCGTATATCTGGTCGGTTAGCCATTTCTTGACATGCGCGCCGCTTCCCTGCAGACGCGGCACGCGATTGATTACGTCGATCGCAAGATTGAAGCGGTCCACTTGATTACTAATAGCCAGTTGCAGGGGAGTATTGATGCTTCCGAATTCCTTGTAGCCGCGCACATGCAGGTTGGCGTGATTGGCGCGCCGGTATGCGAGCTTGTGAATCAGCCACGGATAGCCGTGAAAGTTGAATATGACCGGCTTGTCGATCGTGAACAGGCTGTCGAAATCGCGATCGCTGAGGCCGTGCGGATGCTCGGTTGACGGTTCGAGCTTGAACAGATCGACGACGTTGACGAAACGAATCTTCAAATCGGGAAACCGTTCGCGCAGAATCGCGGTCGCCGCCAGCGCCTCAGTCGTCACCACGTCGCCCGCGCTGGCTATTACCACATCAGGCTCGGCGCCCTGATCGGTGGAAGCCCATTCCCACAGGCCCAGGCCCTGTGCGCAATGGCGCTCGGCCGACTGCATATCAAGAAATTGGATATGCGGCATCTTGTCGGCGACGATCACATTTATGTAGTTGGTGCTGCGCAGGCAGTGATCGCCAACGGAGAGCAGGCAATTCGCGTCAGGCGGCAGATAGATTCGCGTCACCAATGCGCTCTTGTTGGTAACCACGTCGATAAAGCCCGGGTCCTGATGGGTAAAGCCGTTGTGATCCTGACGCCATACCGTCGAGCTGATCAGGATGTTGAGCGACGACACCGCCGCCCGCCACGCGACTTCGCTGCGGCATTTCTCAAGCCACTTGGCGTGCTGATTGACCATCGAGTCGATCACGTGCGCAAACGCCTCGTAGGTCGAGAACAGCGCGTGTCTGCCGGTCAGGACGTAGCCCTCCATCCAGCCCTCGAGGTTATGCTCGCTCAGCATTTCCATCACCCTGCCGTCGGGCGACAGGTCGCCGCCGTCATCGTCTTCCGGCTTGCGCTCGGCGAGCCAGGTTTTTTTGCTCACTTCGTAGATTGCCTGAAGCCGGTTCGACGCGGTTTCATCGGGACCAAAGACGCGAAAGCTGTGCATGTTCTCGCGCATCACGTCGCGCAGAAAGGTTCCCAGCACATACGTATTCTCGGCTTCGACGCGGCCCGGATGCTCGACTTTGACGGCGTAGTCGCGAAATTCCGGCATCCGCAGCGGCTTTCGCAACAGCCCGCCGTTGGCGTGAGGGTTGGCGCTGATCCGGCGGGCGCCGCGTGGCGCAAGCTCGGCAAGTTCGGCGACGAGTTTTCCCGCGCGATCGAACAACTCCTCGGGACGATAACTGCGCATCCAGCTTTCCAGAATTTTCAGATGCGCGGGATTGGCGGCAACGTCCAGGATCGGAATCTGATGCGCGCGCCACGAACCCTCGATCCGATGCCCATCGAGCTCTTTTGGCGCCGTCCATCCTTTCGGCGACCGCAGAATTATCATCGGCCAACGCGGTCGCCCCGCCACGCCGCTTTGTCGAGCCTGCTCCTGGATCGATCGGATATCGCCGATGCATCGTTCCAGCGTGGCCGCCATCTTCTGATGCATCGCAAGCGGATCGTCGCCCTCGACGACATGGGGCGCGTACCCATAGCCATTGAATAGCGCCTCGAGTTCCTCGTGCGGAATGCGCGCCAGCACGGTGGGGTTCGCGATTTTGTATCCGTTCAGATGCAGGATCGGCAAAACCGCGCCGTCGCGGATGGGGTCCAGAAATTTGTTCGAATGCCACGAGGTCGCGAGCGGCCCGGTCTCTGACTCGCCGTCGCCAACCATCGCAACCACGAGCAGGTCGGGATTGTCGAAGGCCGCGCCGAACCCATGCGAGAGGCTGTAGCCGAGCTCGCCACCCTCATGAATCGAGCCCGGGGTTTCAGGCGTGCAATGGCTGCCTATACCGCCGGGAAAGGAAAACAATTTGAAAAATTGACGCAGCCCCTCTTCGTCCTGGCTCCGATCGGGATAGATCTCGGAGTAGGTTCCTTCGAGGTAGCTGTTCGACAGCACCGCGGGCGCTCCGTGGCCCGGGCCGGAGATATAGAGCACATTCAGATCGCGCGCTTTGATCAGGCGGTTCAGATGGACCAGGACCAGCGACTGGCCCGGATCGGATCCCCAATGTCCGAGCAGGCGGCGCTTGATATGTTCGGCGCGAAGCGGCTCCCGCAGAAGAGGATTGTCGCGCAGATACAGCATCCCGACGCACAGGTAATTGCAGGCGCGCCAGTAAGCGTCGATTTTGCGCAATTCGTCGGCGCTCAGCGGCGTTGCGCCCGCTTTCGGATCGATCTTCACTCCATCAGCCATCTGATTCACCTTTCCGCTCGCGATTCGCCAGAGATCGTCGATACTATCATTAACGATAGTCCCCGGAGCTGATGTCCAAAACCATTAATCGGTGTGACGCGCCGAAGATTGAGAGCCACGATGTATCGAGAGCAATCGGCGTGCCGCTGGCTTCGCGCGCGAATTGCGATGTCTCGCAAAGCCGACGGCGCCGCCGCGAACCGACCAAACGGCACAACCGCCAGTCAAGCGATGCACCCAAAAGACGCATCGCGCCGCTTGCGCAAGCTCATCGGCACGTGAAACCGCCTTCGTTCGAGTTGGCTCGATTTTAGCTCCTCGATTCTAGCTCGATGATGAGAGTGCGAAGCAACGGAGGATGACGCGATGAAAGTCGAAAACATGATGAATCGCGAGGTCAAAACCTGTCATCCGCAGGACCGCCTCAACCAGGGCGCCCAAGTCATGTGGGAAAATACCTGTGGCGCCGTTCCGGTCGTTGACCAGCAATCCCGCCCGGTCGGATTCCTCACCGACCGCGACATCTGCATGGCCGCCTACACGCAGGGCAAGCGCCTTCAGGAGATGACCGTCGAGGGTGCGATGTCGCATAAGATTGTCACCTGCCACGCCGATGACGACCTGTCGGCCGCGATGAGAACGATGGCCGAGACGGGACTTCGCAGGCTGCCGGTGACCGGCCAGGACGGCTCACTGGTCGGGATCCTGTCGCTCGATGATATTGCTTGCGAAGCGGGAAGAACGATGCGGGGCGGCGTGAATTTGGAGTTGCGCTCGCAGGTCGCCGACATCACAATCGCGGTCTGTCGAGGCAGGGTTAAGGCCCGTGCTCCAATCAAATCTGACTGAGGGTACTTATGCCGACGCTTGGAAAACGTTATCTATGCGAGAAGTGCGGAACCGAAGTTCTGTGCAACAAGGCCGGCGCCGGCACCCTCGAATGCTGCGACGCGCCAATGAAGATCAAAGAAGCAAAGCCACTGCCCTCGTCCGACTAGGCGCGCGCAAATCCCGACTTGCCGGGGCATCCGCAGCGTGAAGAATTCGACGATTCTCGAGGTTGAGCGGCTGGCGGTCCGTTTCGGCTCGGCTGAAGTTTTCTCCAATCTGACCTTTCAGGTCGCGCGCGGCAGTTCTTTGGCGGTCATCGGACCCAACGGCGCGGGCAAGACGGTCCTGTTCCGGGCGCTGATCGGAGTTCAGCAGTACGCGGGATCCGTACGCTGGACGCCGGGAACCAAAATCGGTTACGTGCCGCAGAAGCTTGATATCGAGCGCGATCTTCCCATCACTGCGAACGATTTTCTGCGCGCAAGAACTTCTGTCGCGTGCGCAAGCAGGGACGAGCCGCTGCGCGTGCTGGCTCGGGTGGGGTTGGAACCCGCCCTGCTCGATCAACAGATCGGCACGATGTCGGGCGGACAGTTTCAGCGGCTGCTCATTGCGTTCGCGCTAATTGGGCATCCCGATGCATTGCTGCTCGACGAACCTGCAGCCGGGATGGACGCGCCCGGGCAGGAGAAGCTCAATGATACGCTGCGTTCGCTCCAGACCGATGACGGGGTGACGATCCTGTTCATCTCCCATGACTTGAGCGTCGTTTACGGCTACGCCTCACAGGTGCTGTGCCTGCGACGCGGAGACTCTCGTATGGGCCCACCCGAAGAAGTTCTTACCCCCGATCGACTGAAAGAAATCTACGGCACGCCGATCGCCTTCCACATTCACGAGAGCAATGGAAACTAGGGCACTGGTGCTTTCAACCGAGATGGCAGTCGCGGCCGGGACGGTCGGATGCTTCGCCGTGATGCGCAAAATGACGCTGGCAGCCGACGCGTTTTCGCACGTCGCCCTGCCCGGCATCGGTTTGGCCCTTGTCATGCGGCTTAATCCGCTGCTCGGCGCGGTCGCGGCCCTGATGCTCGGCGCGTTAATCATTTGGGGAGTCGAGAACCGCACCGGAATATCGACCGAAACCATCACCGGTGTGGTGTTTTCGCTCGCGCTGGCGATCGGCAGCATGATGGCTTCGGGTGAGGAGTTGATCGATGCGTTGTTTGGCGCCCCGGGCGCGCTGTCGAACACCGAGGCGACGGTGGGTCTGGTGGGCGGAGCGGCAGTCATCGCGTTCATGCTGTTCGCCAGAGATCGACTGCTGATCTCGATGGTCTCGGCGGAAGTCGCGGCCACCTCCGGAATCAACGTGCGACGCCTGAACCTGGCCTATCTCGCCGCTTTCGCGCTGACCGTCGCACTCGGTCTGCGTTACCTTGGGGTTCTGCTGATGGGTTCGTTAATAATCATCCCGGCCGCAACCGCAAAGCGCATCGCCCGCAACATCAATGGAATGCTGGCGATCGCCGTGGGTGTATCGGTCGCTTCCACGCTTCTCGGAACCTTGATCGCCGCTTCGATTCATCGCCCGACCGGCCCGATAATCATCACGATCGCGGGCGCGCTGTTTTTCCTGAGCCTTGCATGGCGCTGAAAGCGGTCGTCGCGGCGGCCGCCAGGTCCCCGATTTCGAGTGCATTGGATGTATCGATCGGAGTCATCGGACGGTTTGATCCGCAATTGAAGGGCGTCGGGCCGGCGCTTATTGCACCGTCGACCAGTCACGCCATTGGCATCGCCGTTGCTCCTCTTGACCGATATGGACGTTCCCAAGAGTCCCGAAACGGCTCAGGAATCCCGATTCAGCCGACGTCGAGTGGTGTTGTCGATCGCGGCGGCGGCGATCCTGGCGGGCGCTGCGACTTACGGGTTCCTGATTTGGCAGTATGCGGGAGCGCAGAAGTCGCTGACGCTTTACGGCAATGTCGATATCCGCGAAGCCCAGCTCGCATTCAACGACAACGAACGCATCACGCGGATGCTGGTGCAGGAAGGCGATTATGTCCATCCGGGCGAGTTGATCGCCGAACTGGAAACCGTGCGCTACGCGGCCGCCGCGCAGCAGGCCGAAAAGCAGGCGGCCAACCAGCGCCAGGTTCTGACCCGGATGCTAAACGGCTCGCGCCCGGAAGAGATCGTGCAGGCGCGCTCGACGATGCAGGCGCTGGAGGCGACGCTTCGCGACGCCGAGATTACCTATCATCGCAATCTCGAACTCCGGCGGCATCTTGTCATCCCGGAGCAGACCCTCGACGACTCGATCGCGCAGATGAATTCGGCTCGGGGAAATTACGAAGCCGCGCACCAAGCCTATATCCTGGCCGTCAAAGGACCGCGGATCGAAGATATCAACGCCGCCAGCGAGCTACTCAAAGCCGACGAGGCGGCGCTGGCGCTGGCTGAGCGCGAACTCCACGACACGAAACTTTACGCGCCGTCGGTCGGCGTAATCGAAGACCGCATCCTCGAGCCGGGCGATATGGCGTCGCCGGGAGTGCCGGTCTTCACGATGGCGCTGACCAATCCGCTATGGGTGCGCGCATACGTTCCGGAGATTTACCTGGGCAGAATTTACCTGGGTATGAAGGCGTCGATCACGACCGACAGCTTTCCCGGCAAGATTTTCAATGGATGGATCGGCTACATATCGCCGACCGCCGAATTCACGCCCAAGAACGTCGAGACGCCCGAGCTGCGGACGCGGCTCGTTTACCAGGTGCGCGTGTACGCCTGCAATCCGCAAAATGAACTCAGGCTCGGGATGCCCGCGACGGTGACGGTCGCGCTCGATCAACCGATCCCGAACGCAAGCCAGGTAAACGGCCTTGGATGCGGAAACCAAAGTCAGCGCGACGGACAAGCCGAAATCCGCTGAAGTCGCGCTGCGGCTCGAGTCCGTCAGCAAGCGTTTTCAGGAAGCCGCGCACACGGCTCAGGCGCTCGACCAGGTTAGTATCGTGGCCAAGCGCGCGATCATAACCGGACTGATTGGTCCCGACGGCGCGGGCAAAACCACCCTGATGCGCCTGGCCGCCGGGCTGCTCGCTGCCGACGCCGGAAAAATCACGGTGCTCGGAATAGACGTCGCCGCCGAGCCGCAGCGTGTTCAATCGATAATCGGATACATGCCGCAACGCTTCGGCCTGTACGATGACCTGAGCGTGCAGGAGAACCTTGACCTGTACGCCGACCTGCACGGCGTCGGCCCCGCCGAGCGGCCTGATCGATACGCCGATCTGATGCGGATGACCGGGCTTGCACCTTTCACAACCCGGCTTGCCGGCCGTCTGTCCGGTGGAATGAAGCAGAAGCTGGGCCTTGCCTGCGCGCTGGTCGGCTCGCCGCCGCTGCTGCTGCTGGACGAACCCACGGTTGGCGTCGATCCGGTCTCGCGCCGCGAACTGTGGGCGATAATCCATCGCCTCGTCGCCGATCGCGGCGCAACGGTCCTGCTCAGCACCGCGTACCTTGACGAAGCCGAGCGCTGTACCGAGGTCATCCTGATGCATGACGGCAAGCTGCTCGGCCAGGACGATCCGGCCGCGTTCACGAGCAAGCTCGCGGGCCGGAGCTTTCAAGTCTTCGCGCCGGGCATCTCAAAGCGCGCGCTCCAGGAGCGGGTGAGCAGAGCGCCGGGAGTTCTGGACGCGATAATTCAGGGCTCTCGAGTTCGCGTCGTTACCGAACAGGCGACGCCGCCAACCGCCGAGCAATTGGTCGGTGGCGAATACGCGGTCGAGATCGCGCCGGTTGCCCCGCGCTTCGAAGACAGCTTCGTAAGCCTGCTCAAAGGACCCGACGGTCGTGACATACCCGTCGCGAATCACGCGCCCGGCGCAGCGCCGCGAGCGAGCGGAGCTGGGGCGCCTGACGTGATCGCGGTGCGCAACCTGACCCGCCGCTTCGGGGATTTTTACGCCGTCCGCGACGTAACTTTCACGGTCCGGCGCGGGGAAATTTTCGGTCTTTTGGGCGCCAATGGCGCTGGCAAATCAACCACGTTCCGGATGCTGTGCGGTCTGCTGCCGGCTTCGGAAGGCACCGTGCAGGTTGCAGGGCTCGATCTGCGCCGCGCGGCGGCGCGCGCGCGCGGGCGCATTGGTTACATGGCGCAGAAATTCTCGCTGTATGGCGACCTTTCGGTGTTGCAGAACCTGCGCTTCTTCAGCAGCGTCTATGGACTTTCCGGAGACCATCAGCGCGCGCGTCTCGCATGGGCGCTCGAGGAATTCGAGCTCGCTCCGTTCGCCGACGCGACCAGCCGCGATCTTCCGCTTGGTTTCAAGCAGCGCCTCGCGCTCGCGGTGGCGCTGATGCACCAGCCCGACATCCTGTTTCTCGACGAGCCGACCTCCGGCGTCGATCCGCTCGGACGGCGCGACTTCTGGCGCCGGATCAACGCGCTCGCCGAGAGCGGAATCACGATCATGGTCACTACTCACTTCATGGAAGAAGCCGAGTATTGCGACCGATTAGTCATAATGGCGCAGGGCCGGATTCTCGCCGAAGGAACCTCCGAGGAAATGAAGGCGCGCTTCACCACCGATGCGCTCCCGAACCCGACCATGGAGGACGCCTTTGTCGCGCTCATTACCGAGTCCGAAAGTCACCGCGTCGAGGCCGCCGCATGAATCGCGAGTTGATAATGAGACTGCGCGGACTGCTGCGCAAGGAGTCGCTCCAGATACTGCGCGATCCCTCGAGCATCGCGATCGCCTTCGTGATGCCGGTGGTGCTGCTTCTGCTTTTCGGCTATGGCGTTTCGCTCGATGCCAAGCGGGTGCCGCTCGCGCTGGTGGTTGAGCAGCCCAATCGCGACACTGCGAACTTCATCGCGGGATTCTTTCAGTCGCCCTACTTCGTGCCGGTCCGCTTCGCGACCATCCAGGAGGCCGACGCCGCGATGAACACGCGACGCGTCGAAGGGATCGTATGGCTGCGCAGCAACTTCAGCCGCCAGATGCTGAGCGGGGGCAATGCCCCGATTGGGCTGATCGTCAACGGCGTTGACGCCAACAACGCGCGCATTATCGAGGGCTACATCCAGCAGGTCTGGGCGAACTGGATCGCGCAGTTCTATGCCAGCCAAGGTCTGCGGCTTAAGACCCCGGTCCAGGCCGACGTGCGGATCTGGTTCAACCCCGCCGTGGCCAGCACCGACTTTATCGTCCCCGGCCTCATCGCGGTCATCATGACTCTGACCGGAGCACTGCTGACCGCGATGGTGGTGGCACGCGAATGGGAACGCGGCACGATGGAGGCACTGCTGGTCACTCCCGCCAGCATTCACGAGATTATCCTGAGCAAGCTCGTTCCATACTTCGTTCTCGGCATGGGCGGAATGATTCTGTCGGTAATGATGGCGTTGTGGCTATTCGCGGTCCCGTTGCGCGGCTCGATATGGGTATTGATGGCGTCGTCGGGAGCGTTTCTGTTGTGCGCGCTCGGGATGGGGCTGGTGATATCGACGGTCAGCAAGAACCAGTTCGTGGCCGGTCAAATCGCGATCATAGTAACCTACCTGCCGGCGTTCATGCTGTCCGGTTTCATATTCGATCTCCACAGCATGCCTGTCGTTATACAGTGGATTACTCATGTTGTCGCGGCGCGCTATTTCGTGACTATCCTGCAGAGTGTATTCCTTGCCGGCAACGTATGGTCCGTGACCGTGCCGAATATCATCGCATTGCTGGTAATGGCGGCGATCTTCCTCGGTATGGCGCGGCTTATGGCCCGCAAGAGTCTCGAGTGATGAAGGCGATGCTGAACCGGGTCGTCGCACTGGTCATCAAGGAACTGCTCGCCCTGCTAAGGGATTCCAGGAGCCGCTTCGTCCTGCTGGCGCCGCCGATCATCCAGCTCATGGTGTTCGGTTACGCGGCTACGTTTGACCTGAACCACGTCCCGTTCGCGATCTACAACGAGGATCCAAGCGAGGCATCGCGCGATCTGGTCGCACGCTTCGAGGGCGCCCCGACGTTCCAGGAGATCGCGCGCCTCCACAGCGACGCCGAAGTCGCGCCGCTAATCGACCGGCGCCAGGCGCTGATGGTCTTGCACATCGACCGGCGCTTCAGCCGCGATCTGCTGACCGGCACGCCGGGTCGCGTGCAGATTATCCTTGACGGGCGCAACTCCAACACCGCGCTCTTGGTGATGGGCTACGCGAGCACGATCCTCGCCGATTTCGACACCCAATGGGCTGCAGACCATGGCGGATTCAATCCGCCGGCCACACTGGATATTCGCGCCCGCTACAACGCGAATCTCGAATCGCGATGGTTCATCATTCCCGGCATCGTGGCGCTCCTGACCCTGGTGGTTACGCTCGTCGTCATCGCGCTCTCGGTTGCGCGCGAGCGCGAAGCCGGGACCTTCGATCAATTGCTGGTAACACCGTTGCGCCCGATCGACATCCTGCTCGGCAAAAGCATCCCGGGCTTTCTCATCGGAAGCTTCGAGGCGAGCGTCATCATCGCCGCTGGCGTGCTGTGGTTCGGCGTGCCGCTGCGCGGAGGATTTGCACCGCTGTACATCGGGATGTTCCTGTTCCTGCTGTCAGTAATCGGGGTTGGGCTGATGATCTCGTCACTCGCGGTGACACAGCAGCAAGCGTTGCTCGGCACTTTCATGTTCCTGGTGCCCGCGGTCATCCTTTCGGGCTTCGCCACTCCGATCGCCAACATGCCGCCGGCGGTGCAGTATATGACCTACATCAATCCGATGCGCTACTTCCTGATAGTGGTACGGGGGGTCTTTTTGGAGCGCGCTTCGACCTATTCGCTCTTGCCATTGTACTGGCCGATGTTGCTAATCGGGCTCGCGACCCTGACGATGGCGGGATGGCTCTTTCGCAGGCGGCTTTACTAAGATCGAGACGATGCGGCGAATTTTACTTCACTTGCCGGACGGACTCCGGACGCGCGCGCTGCGCGGGTTCATCCGCCGCTGGCCGGGCACCGAGGATCTGAGCTAACTCCTCGGGACCGACGGTCTCTTCGCGCAGCAGCGCCGCGGCCAGCGCGTCGAGCAGCGCTCGCGCATCAGTCAGTCGGCGGCGAACGTCGTCGTGAGCTTCCTCGATCAGGCGTTGAACGTCCTGGTCGATACGGGCCGCGGTGGCTTCGCTGTAGTCGCGACCCTGCGAAATCTCATAGCCCAGAAACGGCTGCTGCTCGTCGGTCTTGAACGCCACCGGGCCAAGTGTGCCCATACCCCATCGCGTGACCATCCGCCGCGCAAGCCGGGTGGCCTCAACGAGGTCGTTCTCGGCTCCGGTGGTCACCTCGTTGAATACTAACTCCTCGGCCGAGCGTCCGCCGAGCATCACCGCCAGCCGCGCCTTGAGGTAGGCGAGGCTGAGGTTGTGCCGCTCCTCGCCGGGAATCTGCTCGGTCAGGCCCAGCGCCTGCCCGTGAGGTACGATCGTAATCTTGTGTACGGCGTCGGCCTGGGGCGTGAGCCACGCCACGAGTGCGTGCCCCGATTCGTGATAGGCGATAACGCGGCGCTCCGCGGGATCGACCAGATGCGGCTGCGCGGCGCCGAGGCGGACCTGATCTTGCGCCTCTTCGAAATCCGCCATGGTGACGGTTTCGTGATTGTGCCTGGCGGCGGTAAGCGCGGCCTCGTTACAGAGATTGCCCAGGTCGGCGCCGCTCATCCCGATCGTGCTGCGGGCCAGAGTAGCGAGATCCACGCTTGCGTCCAGATGCAGCCTGCGCGAGTGGATGCGCAAAATGCCTTCGCGCCCTTTGCGATCCGGCAATCCGATAACCACCTGGCGATCAAAGCGCCCCGGCCGCAGCAGCGCCGGATCGAGAACGTCGGGCCGATTGGTGGCGGCCAGAATGATCACCTCGATTCGCTCATCGAAGCCATCGAGTTCGCCGAGCAACTGGTTAAGAGTCTGTTCGCGCTCGTCGTTGACGGTGCCAAGGCCCGCGCCGCGCCGCCGTCCGACCGCATCGAGTTCGTCGATAAATACAATTGCGGGAGCGGATGCCTTGGCCTGGCGAAACAAATCCCGCACGCGGCTGGCGCCCACTCCAACGAACATCTCGACGAACTCCGAAGCGTTCAGGCTGAAGAATGGAACTCCCGCTTCTCCGGCGACAGCGCGCGCCAGCAGCGTTTTTCCAGTCCCGGGCGCTCCGACCAGCAGGACTCCTTTTGGGATGCGCGCTCCGAGGTCATGGTATTTCTTCGGGTGCTTTAGAAAATCGACCTCCTCCTGCAACTCGGCTTTGGCTTCGTCGGCACCGGCCACGTCGTCGAAGGTCACCTTCGGAGCTTCGCTGCTATAGCGTCGGGCCTTCATCCGGCCGATGCCGAACATTCCGGATTGTCCGCGACCCGCGCGGCTGCTCATCCACCAGAAAAATCCAATCAACAGCATTACGGGCAGCCATTCGAGCAGGAATCCGACAAACCATGGCGCAGAGCTCGGCGACACGTCGACCAGGACCTTGTGGCTTAAGAACAGCGCCATCAGGCCGGGATCGCCGACCGCAACGGGGAAGGTGGTATGAAAGGCGAGGTAGGAAATCGCGGGTTCCGATGGTGTCGGCGGGGGCGCAGGCTTCGCCGGTACCGCAGGCTCGGGAGCAGGCGCGGGCTCGACCTTTGGCGGCTGCGCCGCTTTAGGCGCGGGCGAGAGCACAGGTTTCAAGAATGTGCCGGTGATCGAATCACCAACAATATGTACCTTTGCAACGTTATCGGCACGCACCTGCGCGACAAACCCCGAGTAGGGAATTTCAAGTTCGGGTTTCGAGCGCGGCCACAGCGAAATCGCGTTCCAAATCAGGAACGCGGTCAGAATCAGCCACCACCACCAGACCCCCTGGGGAGGCGTCTGGCGCGGCGCCGGTGGCTTTGGCGCGGTATCGTCTTGCTGGACTGCCATGCGCGTCTGCTGAACGTTACCATTTCATCGCAAACGCACAATCCGCACCACTGCCATGCGCCAATGATTTTTCAGCGAGGCTCCGAGATTGCTCGCGAACTGGCGGTTCAGGCCGCCGCCCAGCGGGGACTCGCGCCGATACGGGCTAGCACCTCCATCACGCGATGCGGCTCGCCCAGATCGCTCCAGTCCACTCCGCGCATCGGCAGCACCCCCAGGTTGAATGATGTGCGCTCAAGTATCTGCTTGGAGAAGTTGATGGGCTCCAGGCTGGCATAGAGCGCGGCAATTGCGCGCTCCTCGAACGGCGTGCCAAGGCGGCTGCGAATCTGTGCGAACGAGGCATACAGCGGCGGCGCCGCCACCATGATCAAGCCCAGCAGGGTCGAGACGCGCGCCACGATCACAAAGCTGTTCCACAGGCATCCGCGGTTGAACAACTCCAGCGCGAGTTCGCGCGACGGCTTTTCCCAGAAACGCCGGACCCGGAACACCGCCGCCGCATCTCCTCCAAACGACTGCGCGGGTTCGATCCATCCATACCCGATCTCTGGTCCGGTTGGCGCGACACCGATCAACACGGTCAACTCCGGTCGAACCCGGGTGGCGTTGAATGCGAGCGCGATCTGTTCGGCGAATTTGCGGTCGTCGCTGACGTAATGATCGGACGGGAGCAGCGCGACGGTCGCGGCCGGCATCGTTCGCGCTATGCACAGCAGCGCGTAGAGAATCGCCGGCGCGGTGCCGCGATTCTCGGGCTGTATCACCATGCTATCAGCCAGAGCATCGGCGAGAATCGGCGCGTAGAAGCGTTCGTGCGCGCGGGTAAGCACCGTCAACGTCCGCGACCGTCCTGCTATCAGGGACGCGCGATGACGCGTCTGCTCGAGCAGCGTGGTTGCGCCGAGCACCGGGCAGAATTGTTTAGGCACCTCCTGACCCGAAATTTTCCTGGTCAGAGACCGCAGCCGCGTCCCGTCACCGCCCGCCAGGATAATCGCCACATTATCCGCCGCTCGGTTACCCGACGCTTCCATGAGATGTACCTCGGCTTATCCCGGGCAGTCAGACGCAAGGAGTCTGCCAATTGCAATAGTGCCGCGGCGCAAGATTCCGCGTGGTGCGTATTGCAGGGTGAGAGCGATGGCTGTGGCGATCAGCGCCACAGTGTGGCTCCATTCTGTAGCTGTAAGAGGCAGCGCGACCGAAAAATCTCCACGCTCGCGATGGCACGACCTTCGCTCACTTCGAGATTGAAGGAGTTCGTCAGGATGCCGAGCTTGAGGAAAATTCTTTGCCCCGTTGATCTGGACGACAACGTCGCGATTGCCCTCGATATCGCCGAGCCGCTCGCGCGCCAGAACGACGCGAAGATCGTTGTTCTTCATGTGGTCCCTGTCGTGCTCAGGCCGGAAGCCATTGCGCTATCCGCTGAATTGTACAAGTCGCAAGTGGACGCCGCCCGCTGGAAGCTCGCCGAACTGGCGCACAAGCATCTCGGCGGCCTCAAAAGCGAGATCGTCGTCGAGCTTGGCGATCCGGCCGCGATAATCATCGCGACCGCGAATCAACTTCCCGCCGACCTGCTGGTGATGACCACGCACGGACGGCGCGGACTCTCGCGCCTGATACTCGGCAGCGTCGCCGAGACGGTGATGCGCAGGGTTCGGTGCCCGATCATGACGGCCAGAGATTCTCACATCGACCGGCTCGCAGTCGGCCACTGGATGACCGCGCATCCGGTCACCGCCTCGCCAGACGATAACTTGTCCACGGTCTCGGTAAAGATGCACGAGGGACGATTCCGCACGATGCCGGTCGTGAGCGCGGGTAAGCTGGTCGGCGTCATCACCGATCGCGACGTGAGGGCAAATCACAGCCAAACGATACCAATTAAAGTCGGAAAGGTTATGACCCGCGAAGTTCTGACCGTAACACCGTCAACTTCAATTCTGGATGCGGCGCGGCTGCTCAGCGAACGCAAGATCGGTGCGCTGCCGGTCCTGAAGGATGGAGATCTGGTGGGAATTATCTCGACTGGAGATCTCCTCCATGCGTTCGTTGAGATGCAGTGAACGCTGATGCCGATTGAGGCATCGCATAGCGCGCGAAATGTCGCCATCGGCGACATCCCATGAGAAATTTGCGCTTTAGCATGATCGATTTTGTTGATGTTTCAACGTCCAATCAGTATAGCTGGGCAACATCAGCAAGCGATTTCTTTCGGGACCGTGAAACGCGCAAGCAACTGCAATGATCCGGGGGAAGGCACGGTTGTTGCTCCCCCGGCAGTGAGCCAAATCCATGATCGCCACGGGGGAGTCAGTATGCGAACTAGGCGCTTTCTCATCACGCTTTCGATGGTATTGAGCCTCGCCGTTTTCGCGGGAGCGGGGCGCGCACTGGCGCAGGATTCAGGCGCGGGCGATGCGGCCTCGCTTAAGGAGATCCAGCGCGAGATGCGTCAGATGCGCGCGGAGCGCAAAACCGATCGCGCACTGATCCAGCATCTCGAATCGCAGGTGAACGAACTCGAAACGCACAACGCGAAAACTCAGCCGACGGCCGATCAGTTGCGCAACACCGATCAAAAGCTGCAGGCGACGACCCTCGAGCTGCAGCAGACCACCGCGCAGGTCAAGACTCTGCAAGCCAAGGTTAACGCGCCGATTCCGCCGGCCGACTTCAGTGAAGCGTTCAACCGCTACGTCGGCTCTCATTCGTTCACAATAACCGGCGCCGCGGCGGGGCAGTTCGTCTATGATCAGCAGAGCAGCTCGATCGACGGTCTTCATCACGCCAGTCAGAACACTTTCATGTTCGACTGGGAGCCGATGATTCTGTACCGGCCAACCGACTGGATACTGTTCCAGGGTGTTTTTAGCGCTGGCTTCGGAAGCAGTGGAACCGGAACCGATCTTTCGACCGCCGACTTCCAGATTTTTCTCAACAAGTACATGACGCTGGTCGCGGGTCTCTACGATCAACCGTTCGGCGATTGGTACGAAGCGCAAAGCCCAATGTGGGTGAACCGCTTTATCACGGCGCCGCTGCCCTTCGGCGTTGAAGCGGTCGTTCCGGGCGGCGAGATCGGGCTCCAGCTCCGCGGCGGGATGCAGTGGGGAAAGCTCGGCCAGGATTTCGACTACACGGTCTGGGGCGGAAACGGTCCGACCTTCAGCGAGCCGGTAATGGGCGCGGCGGTCGGCGGACCTTCGTCGGTGGCGTCGAGCCAGACTAACGGCAAATCAATCGGCGCGCGGTTGCGCGTTTATCCGTTGCCGATCGAGGCCGAGATGGGCCGGCTCGAGCTGGGCGCATCGACCTATAACGGCAAATGGATGAATGGCAACTGGTTCAATTCCTGGGGTGTCGATTTCAATTACTTCAAGGACTCTTTCCAGGCTCGCGGCGAATGGCTCGAGGCATACCGGCAGATGCCCTCCGGAATGGGCACGGATCATCGCCAGGGATGGTACCTGCAATTCGGCTACTTCCTGAATCAGGTTAATGCACCGATGGTTCCGACCGAGGTCAACGACTTTATTCATCGGCTGGAACCGCTGGTACGCTACTCGGGCGTCAATCAACGCGGCGTTGCCAGCGACGATATCGCGGGCGCGACCGGGACCGGATTCGGCGGCACCCAAGTGGGCCTTGTCCCCGACTTTGGAATAACCGGATCGCCGGCGTTGTACGCTCCCCATTCGCGCGAAGTTGCGCTCGGACTTGACTATTGGATCGCACCTTCGATCGTGTGGCAGAACGAATTCGATATCGAACTACCGCACGCGGGTGGTCTGTTCGTCTCCTCGACCGGAGTCGAGACGCCGGTCGGTTCGGTGCCCAACGATCGCGCATTCCTGAGCCAGTTCACGATCGGATTCTGAGGGGAGCAACGATCATGAGAAAGATATTCTTTGCGATTGTGCTAATGGTGGTGACCGTTGGTTCTCTCGGTGGTATCGTTTGGGCTGACGAACCGATATCTCCGGCGGAACATCGAAAGCTGTTCCGCGAGGGCGCGGAGTTGTGGCCGATCTATTGCAACCAGTGCCACAACGCGCGTCCCGGTTCCGAAAAGGCGCCTTATGAATGGGACCAAATCATGATGCACATGCGGACGCTCGGAAATCTCCCGCCGGAAGATGCGCAGGCGATCCTCGAGTACCTCAAAGCCGGCCGCTGAACCGACCGCGGTCAATTCAACCCTTCGATGGAGGATATAGTGAAGCGACTGATCCCAATCCTTGCCGCCGCCGCAATCGTCGCATGTGCAAGCGCTTCCGTGCGCGCCGCTGACATGGCCGCGGCCAAGCAGAACTACGAAACCTTTTGCGTCAAATGCCACGGCCCCGGCGGCAAGGGCGACGGACCCGCCGCGGCGACGCTGAGCACGCATCCGCGCGATTTCACCGATTGCGCGCGGATGGAAAAGGAATCCGACGACAAACTGTTCAACGTAATCAAGAACGGCGGCGCCGCCAACGGCTTGAGCGCCGATATGCAGGCCTGGAGCAACGGCTTCGAGGACAGCGAGATCAAAGACCTGGTCGCGTACGTACGCACCTTCTGCAAGAAGTAGCGATGAGTGCGGCGGCGAAGATCGATGCGCGGCCACGCGACCTGTGGTGGTTCCGGAAAAATGTCCCGTGCCTTGACGCCTGCCCGGTCAAGACCGACGCGGGCCGCTACGTGCAGTTGATTGCCGAGGGGCGCTTCGCCGAAGCTTACCGCGTCGCGCGCGCTCCCAACCCTATCGCCTCGATCTGCGGCCACGCGTGCGGCGCCCCGTGCGAGGACGCGTGCCGACGCGGCAAGATCGACGCGCCGGTAACGATTCGCGCGCTCAAGCGATTCGTCGCCGAGCAGTTCGGCCCCGAGTCTCTTTCCGCGAGCGATCTGCGCGAAATCCTGGCCGGCTCGATGGGCGGCGGCAGCACGACCCCGGGCCATGCCAGGATGTCCGCGGCGGCTCCCGCAGCCGACGCCGCGAAAGTCGCAGTAGTCGGCGCAGGCCCGTCGGGACTCGCGTGCGCGCATGATCTCGCGATGCTCGGGTGGCGCGTCACGATCTTCGAAGCGATGCCGCATCCGGGCGGGATGCTGCGCTACGGAATTCCCGCCTACCGGCTGCCACGCGACGTAATCGACTATCAGGTCGCGGAAATCGAATCGCTCGGAGTCGAGATTCGCTACTCGACGCCGCTTGGCCCGGGCTTCGGAATCGCTGAGCTGCGCGCGCAGGGCTTCGCCGCGGTGTTCCTCGCGGTCGGCGCCGGCCGCGGACGCGCGGTGAAAATCGACGGCTCCGACGCCGACGGCGTGATCAAGGCAATCGATTATCTGCTCAACATCAATCGCGGCTATCGCACCCGGATCGGCAAACGCGTCGTCGTCATCGGCGGAGGCCTGGTTGCGATCGATGCCGCGCGCATCGCCGTGCGCGCGATGGTTCCGGGACTCGCGATGGCTTCCGACGACGAACACGTCGTCGAAATTGGCACCATGCGGGTCGCACTCGACGCCGCGCGCGAGGCGGCAAGGCGCGGCGCGCTCGAAGTTACCGTGGTCAGTCTGGAATCTGGCGCGGAGATGCCGGCGATGAAATCGGCGCAGGGCCGCGAAGAACTCGATATCGCCCGCGACGAAGGGGTCAAGTTCCTGGCCGGATGGGGCCCCAGGCGCGTGCTGGTGAAAGAGCGCAGCGCGACCGGAATCGAGCTGGTCCGATGCACCCGCGTGTTCGATGACGCGGGCCGGTTCCATCCGGAGTTCAACGACGCCGACCGTATGACCCTCGACACGGATACGGTCATTCTGGCGATTGGCCAGGCGCCGGATTTGTCGTTTCTGGGCGCTGCCGACGGCGTGGGTGCGACGCCCGGCGGAACGATCAAAATCGATCCGCTGACGCTCGCAACCGAGGCGCCCGGGATCTTTGCCGGCGGCGACGCCGCGTTTCCACCCGGGATGCTGATTACCGCCGCCCAGCAGGGCAAGCTCGCCGCGCGATCGATCGACGCGTATCTGCGCGGAGCTCCAGCCGGAACACCGCATCTCCATGTGAATATAGAAGAGCTGCCCACTGATACGTATTCGATGATTCCGCAGTACGAGCAGATTGCGCGCGAAATTCCGATCGTCGAGCTTGGGCGGCGGACCGGAATTACCGAAGTCGAGTCGCGGCTCTCGGTCGAGCAGGCGCGCGAGCAGGCCTCGCGATGCCTCTACTGCCACGTGCATCCGATCTATAACTCGCAGGCCTGCATCCTGTGCAACCGATGCGTTGACGTGTGCCCCGAGCACTGTCTGCACTTCGGCGACGCGGCCAATATCGCCGACCCGGGCCTGCTCGCGGGCGTCGCGGTGGCGCCGGTGGCGAGCCTGTTTTTGTATGACGAGGCCAAATGCATCCGCTGCGGGCTGTGCGCGGTGCGATGTCCGACCTCGGCCATAAAAATGGAACGCTTTGAGTTCGAGGAGACTAACGAGCGGTGAATACCGATCGACGCAGACTGTTGCGAATCGTCGGCAAGGGTTCCGTGCTCGCGGCCTTTCTGGCGCAAATTGGCGCCGCCGGGCGCGCGTTTTTTCCTAATGTGCTCTACGAGCCGCCGCGCAAGTTCAAGCTCAAGCGGCCGCAGGACTATCCGCCCGGATACACCTTTGACGCAACGCATCGCCTGTACGTGATCCGCGATGCCAACGCGTTCCACGTCATCTCGGCGATCTGTACTCATCTCGGATGCAACGTGCAGTGGAAGGGCACCGAGTTCGATTGCCCATGCCACGGCAGCCGCTTCAATCCCGACGGCACTGTGATCGGCGGTCCCGCGCCCGCGCCGCTGCCGTGGTTCGAAGCCAATGAGTCGCCCGATGGATTCCTGCAAGTTGATACCGCCGAACCGGTCGCACGCGGCTTCCGCTTCGTGCCGCCAACCCTGAAGGCATAGCCGGCGATGCGCGAACGAATGGCGAAATTGTGGCGTATGGTTTCGTGGTCGTGGTCTCCGGCCAGTGACCGCGAGTCGTCTGAGGCGATCGTCAGCAACTTCTGGCTGCACTGGTTTCCGGCCAAAGTCGCGCGCGCCAGCATGGACTTCAACTACTCATTCTGGCTCGGAACCGCGTCGGCGGCGTTATTCGCGATCCTGACAATCACCGGCGTGATGCTGATGTTCTTCTACGTGCCGTCAACCGAACGCGCGTACGGAAGCATCAAGGATCTCGAGTACGCGGTCAGCTTCGGCCGCCTGCTCCGCAATCAGCATCGTTGGGCCGCCGAAGGGATGGTCGCGGTGGTGTTCATCCATATGGCGCGGGTGTTCTTCACCGGGGCCTATCGCGGACCGCGCGCGATGAACTGGCTGATGGGAATCGCGCTGTTGTTCGCGACGCTGCTGCTCTCATTCACCGGCTATCTGCTGCCGTGGGATCAGCTCGCCTACTGGGCGGTCACGGTAGGGACCGGAATCGCGCGGCAGGCGCCCGTCGTCGGTAATACGCTCGCGCTGATTCTCCTGGGCGGCACCGAGATCGGCCAGCAGACGCTGCTCCGATTCTATGTGATGCACGTATTCTTTCTGCCCGTATTCGCGTGGATCCTGTTTGGCTATCACATGTGGCGAGTGCGCAAGGACGGGGGCCTTGCCGCAATCGAGCCGCTGCGCCACGCCCGCGTTTCAGCGCCGCGCGAAACTCCGGCGGCGAAGAGCTATTCAATCTTCGGAGTCACTCCCGGCACCTCGCTCGCGGTACGCAGCTCGATGCAGCTCGAGGAGCGCGATCAGGTCGCGTCGTCGCCGAATCTTACCCGGCGCCTGATGCTGGTGTTCCTGGGGGTGTTCAACCTGACGCTGGCCGCCGCGCTGCTGTTCAACGCGCCGCTCGAGGGGCCGGCAAATCCCTCCGTGACGCCCAACCCCGCCAAGGCGCCGTGGTATTTCGTGTGGCTGCAGGAGCTAGTCGCCTCAACGACGATCCATCTGGGCCCTTACACTGTAAGCGGCGCGCTGCTGGGCGGCATCCTGGTGCCGGGAATCCTGTTCGCGGTGCTTGCGATATGGCCCTTCCTTGACCGCGCGCCGCTCACGGCCGAGGGCGTGTGGTTCGCACGGACGCGGCGCCGCCAGAACCTGATCTTTGCCGCGATCTCGGTCCTAGTCATCATCCTGATATTCGTCGGCGTGTTTCTGCGCGGACCGTACTGGCGGCTGTATTGGCTGGGGACGCCCCGACCCGTAATGCCGACCATGATGTAACCAGATTCGAGGCGCACATCAATTCATGGAACAGCCGCAAAAGTCACCTCCGGAATCTTACGAGTCGCGCGACTTCGGATGGTTAGTCGCAATGTCGCTGCTTTTTTTTGGACTGGTCGTGATCGGTTTCTGGCACGAGTACGACACGCAGTGGGCTCCGTATCAGCGCGAATTCCCCGCCATGCTCGGCCACTATGGCAAGGGCGATGAGGCGCGCAAATTCACCGCCGGAATCAAGCAAATCTGGATTCCGCAGATCGGCGTCACCGACCGTTGCATCACCTGCCATCTCGGCTACGACTGGAGCGCGGTGCTGCCGCCGACGCTCGGACAGCCACTAACGCCTCATCCAGCCGGCGATCTGATTGCGCGGCATCCGTTTGAAAAATTCGGATGCACTCCGTGCCACGGCGGCCAGGGATGGGCGACCAACGCGCAAGCCGCTCACGTCGGCGGCGCGGGATGGATCGATCCGATGATCTCGCCGGCGCTGGCCGCCTCTGCCGGGCTGACGATGAGCGAGATGATGCAGATGCGGTGCAATTTCTGTCACCGCCACGACGAAGCCACCCCGGGCATGGACGAGATCAATCGGGCCAAGCTGCTGCTGCGCAAGCGCAAATGCATGCTCTGCCACAGTATCGAGGGACGCGGAGGCAACGCCGGGCCGGAGCTGACCTATGAAGGCGACGCCAACCCGGAGCTCTACGATTTCTCGCACGTGACCGGACCCAAGACGTTTTTCAACTGGAACGTGCAGCATCTGATGCACGCGAGCCGGATTTCACCGGCCACGCAGATGCCCGACTACAACATGCCAGTCGAAGACGCGCGGGCGCTGACCTTGCTCTTGCTAAGCTGGCGGCGGCAGACTTTCCCGCCCGACTATATTCCCGCGGCGGCGGAGGCGGCCGCCGCTATGCAACCGACGCCGACTCCCGCTCCGACTCCCGC
>Ga0307374_10001872_pt1 | contig 38493 bp, 28 predicted proteins | sample OX3MG_FD_202532 | JGI IMG/M metagenome (GOLD analysis project Ga0307374, IMG submission 202532) | Soil microbial communities from Risofladan, Vaasa, Finland - OX-3 | ecosystem: Environmental > Terrestrial > Soil > Coastal area > Acid sulfate soil | place: Finland: Risofladan, Vaasa | collected... | reverse complement strand
GCTGGATGGTAACCCGCGCAGCCTCGTCTGCCGTATAACCGGCATCGATCAATACTTGTGGCTGCACCTGCAGAGCCTCCTTGCACTGAGAGCAAATGCGCCGCACCAGCCGCTGCGCACAGATCAGGTTCACGGACGTGGCGACCAGGAATGGTTCGATGCCCATGTTCATCAGGCGGCTGATGGTGGAAGGAGCGTCATTGGTATGGAGCGTGGAAAGCACCAAGTGACCGGTGAGCGCAGCCTTCACCGCGATTTCCGCGGTTTCAAAATCGCGGATTTCTCCCACTAAAATGATGTTGGGATCCTGGCGAAGGAAGGCGCGCAGGGCAGAGGCAAAATTCAGCCCGATTTGCTCCTTCATTTGAACCTGATTGATACCGGCCAACTGGAATTCGACCGGGTCTTCCGCGGTCATGATATTCGTTTCCGGTGTGTTCAGCCGCGCGACGGATGAATAGAGTGTGTTCGTCTTGCCGGACCCTGTCGGGCCGGTCACCAATACCATTCCATAGGGCTTCAGGATCTGGCGTTCGAACTTTTCGAGCGACTCCGGCTCGAAGCCGAGCTTGGTCATATCCAGGCGCAGATTTTCTTTGTCGAGCAAGCGGAGAACGATCTTTTCGCCGAACAGCGTGGGAACGGTCGATACGCGGAAATCCAGCTCTTTCTTTTTCTTTTCCTTCATGTACTTGATCATGATGCGGCCATCTTGCGGTAGTCGCTTCTCGCTGATGTCGAGCTTGGCCATGATCTTGACGCGGCTGGTAATCGCATCCTTCAATTTCAGAGGCGGAGCCATGACATTCTGGAGAACGCCGTCAACGCGAAACCGCACGCGATATTCCTTTTCGTATGTTTCGATGTGTATATCGCTCGCTCCCCGCTTTACGGCGTCTGTCAGAATCAAATTTACTAACTTGATGATGGGAGCTTCCTCGGCCGCCTTTTCCAGAGTCGCCAGATCCATTTCGGATTCTTCGGCGGCCAGCTCGAGCGCCTCCTCACTGCTGGCGAGGTCCTTCATTACCTTGTCAAGTTCTTCGACGCTCTCAACCTCGCCGTAAAACTTGTGAATCGCTTCGGTAATAGCGGTCTCGGAGGCCACGACCGGCTCAACGTTGAATCCGGTCATGAACTTAATGTCGTCCATGGCGAACACGTTGGTGGGGTCGGTCATGGCGATCGTAAGCGTCGAGCCGACGCGGGAAAGTGGCACGATCTGGTACCGAACGGCCGTTTCCTGTGGCACGAGCTTGATCACTACAGGATCGACTTCGTAGAACTTCAAGTTGATGGACGGAACGCCGTATTGCCGGGAAAGAACTGCAGTAATGTCGTCGTCGCTGACAAGGCCCAATTTCACCAGACAGGTGCCAAGCCGGCCCCCGTTTTTCTTCTGGTGCTCGAGCGCCTGCTTCAGCTGGTCAGCGGAGATCAGGCTGTCTTTAACCAGGATTTCGCCAAGTCGAGAAGACATGATTATCCGTTCGCAGTCGTAGTACTAGAACTGCTTGAACTTGCAGCGTAACATGCGGACACGCCGGAATTGGGGATGCGCTGGGTCGTTCGTGGTGAATCAGCTAACAACGGGTACGCAGCGAGAAAACCTGCCCTAACGGACAGGCGATTTTTTGCCACTGTCCGTCCGTACAGGTGACGAAAGAAAGATTTATGCTGATGAAGAATTCATCCTGAACTCATTTTAATTTTTGCTCTGAACTTTATAGGGACTTGGGCAACAAGCTCGGTCGGACTGCTGAGCGCTAGCGATTGCGAACAATCGGTCGCGGGAGCAGATGAATGCGCGATCTTCGACTCAAAGTCGCTGTACAATGCGCCTGCTTGAAAATCTCTGGACAAAGACTAAGGAAAACGAGGGCACCGTGACGATTACTCGACGAGAATTGATTGCAGCTTCAGCCGCGCTGGCAGGCTTCCTATCCACTGTTGCCGCTGCAGAGGCGGAACCCCCCGCCGGACCAAGCGCGGAAGCTCTGTTGAATGATTTGGTAACCGCCAACCACTTTCTGGCCGACCGGGAAATTGTCGATGGGTATGGCCACGTCAGCGTCCGGGATCCCCAAAATCCCAACCAATTCCTGATGGCTCGTGCGATCGCACCCGCTTTAGTGACCAGGGCGGACATTCTGACATATGACCTGGACAGCAATCCGTTGAATAGCAATGGAGCAGATGTCTATAGCGAGCGGTTCATCCACGGTGAGACATACCGCGCGAGACCCGATGTAATTGCCGTGATCCATTCCCACGCGTTGGAACTGATTCCCTTTGGCGTCACAGGAGTTATCCTGCGGCCTATTTATCACATGGGATCGTTCATCGGGCCAGGTGTTCCCATCTTTGAAATCCGTACTGCGCGCGAGGCAAATGACAACAGCATGCTGATCCACACCGCGAGCCTCGCCAATGCGCTTGCGCGTACCCTGGGGAGTCATCCGGCAGCTCTAATTCGCGGGCACGGTGCGGTCATCGTAGGGTCTTCCTTGGGTCAGACGGTGGCGCGCAGCGTCTACCTCGTGGAAAACGCCAGCATGCAAGCCAAGGCCATGGCTTTGGGGCAAAATATCACGTATCTGGATGCGAACGAGGCACGATCCATGGCGGACAATCCGTACGACAGGGATTGGAACCTCTGGAAGCGCTTGCCCAAAACGGGCTAGTAGTGCCGCCTGCCGCAGGCTTGGATAAAAACCGAACTCAACTATTGTGGGGGTTCGGCTTCTCTGGATTGATATCGAGGTCCGCAATCGCCTTTTTGACTACGGAGGCCTGAACTTTCCCCTCATCCATCAATTGATGGAGCGTTGCGAGAGTGATGAAGCGAGCGTCTACCTCGAAGAAATCTCGTAGAGATGCGCGGCTCTCGCTGCGACCGAAGCCATCCGTGCCCAGGGATGCGATCGGGCCGGGCAGCCATTTACTGATCAGATTCGGCAGCGTCTTCAAGTAGTCGCTCGCAGCCACACGGACGCCGGGTGCATCGGCGAGACATTTGGAGACGTAAGGCAGTCGCGGTTTCTCACCTGGATGCAAGAGATTCCAGCGCTCCGTATCGATACCGTCCCTATAAAGCGACTTGTAGCTGGTAACGCTCCACACATCCGCGGCGACACCGTACTTTTCCTCGAGAATTTCCTGGGCACGCAATGCCTCTCGCAGGATGGCGCCACTGCCGAAGAGCTGAGCGCGAAGCTTTGGTTTCTTGTTTTCCGTAGCGCGCAGGCGATACATGCCCTTCAGTATCCCCTCGCGGGAACCCACAGGCATCGCAGGCATGGCATACGGCTCATTCATCACCGTAAGATAATAGAAGATGCTTTCGCCCTTCTTGTACATGCGCTCGATGCCGTCTTCAATGATGACCGCCAATTCGTAGGCAAAAGCGGGGTCGTAGGCTTGAAGCGTCGGCACCGGCAGCGCGAGCACGTGACTATTGCCATCCTGGTGCTGGAGGCCCTCTCCGGCCAGAGTCGTACGCCCAGCGGTGCCACCGAGAAGGAATCCGCGACAACGCATATCTGCCGCGGCCCAGATAAGATCGCCAATCCGTTGCAGGCCGAACATTGAGTAATAAATGAAGAAAGGAATCGTGTTGATACCGTGCGTGGCGTAAGCCGAACCAGCGGCGATAAATGCGGACATTGATCCGGCTTCGGTGATGCCCTCTTCAAGTATCTGTCCATTCTTCGCTTCTTTGTAATACAGAAGAGTGTGAATATCGACCGGCTCGTAGAGCTGGCCGCGGCTGCTATAAATACCCACCTGACGGAACAGTGATTCCATGCCGAAGGTGCGGGCTTCATCGGGAACAATTGGAACCACGAGCTTGCCGATTTCGGGGTCGCGGAGCATCTTCCGCAGCATGCTCACAAATGCCATGGTGGTGGAAACTTCCCGGCCCTCGCTGCCCGCCAGAAATTCTTCAAACAATTCTTTGTGATCGACGGTCAGCGGCTGGGAACGAACGCTACGCCGGGGAAGATAGCCCCCAAGCTCCTCGCGCCTTGCACGCAAATATCGAATTTCGGGGCTGTCCTCCGGCGGGCGATAGAACGGCGCTTCAGCGATTTGCGCGTCGCTGATGGGGATCTCGAAGCGGGTGCGGAAATGACGCAATTCCTCCTCGTCCAGCTTTTTCTGCTGGTGCGTGACGTTCTTCCCCTCCCCGCCTTCACCGAGGCCATACCCCTTAATGGTTCGCGCCAAGATGACGGTCGGAGTTCCCTTATGTTCGAAAGCCGCCTTATATGCTGCATATACCTTGCGGGGATCGTGGCCGCCCGTGCGCAGCGTGCGGAGCTTTTCGTCCGGAATATCCTCGACCATCTTTAGCAGCCGTGGGTCGGCCCCGAAAACGTGCTCGCGCACGTATGCGCCGGATTCGACAACGAGCTTCTGATATTCGCCGTCGACCATTTCTTCGAGGCGCTTCACCAGCAGCCCGTCGGTATCTTTCGCGAGGAGCGAGTCCCAATCAGATCCCCAAATTACTTTGATGACGTTCCATCCTGCGCCTCGGAAGGCGGCCTCGAGTTCCTGAATGATCTTGCCGTTGCCTCGTACCGGCCCATCCAGGCGCTGGAGGTTGCAATTGATGACGAAAATGAGATTGTCGAGTTGCTCCCGAGATGCGAGCGTGATGGCGCCTAAAGCCTCAGGCTCGTCCGTTTCGCCGTCTCCCAGAAAAGCCCAGACCTTGGCATCGGTGGCCGGCTTCATGTCGCGGTTCTCAAGGTAGCGGTTAAAGCGAGCTTGGTAGATCGCCATTATCGGGCTCAATCCCATCGACACGGTGGGAGACTCCCAAAAATCAGGCATCAGCCAAGGATGGGGATAAGAAGAGAGGCCACCCCCTGGTTTCAGTTCACGTCGAAAATTCTCGAGTTGCTCTATGGAAAGGCGGCCTTCCAGAAAGGCTCGTGCATATACCCCGGGGGCGGCATGGCCTTGGAAGTAGACAGTGTCGCCCTCAAATTTATCGGTGCGGCCACGGAAGAAATGGTTAAATCCGATTTCGAACAGCGTGGCGGCGGAGCCGTAAGTGGAAATATGGCCGCCAATGTTATGCTCCACCCGATTCGCACGAACAACCATGGCGAGGGCGTTCCAGCGGACCAGGCTCTTGATGCGTCTCTCCATCTCCTGATCACCCGGAAACGGTGGCTGCTGACTGGCGGGGATCGTGTTCAGGTAAGGCGTGTTGGCCGTGAATGGCACTTCCACGCCCGCGGCTAACGCTCGCTGGCGAATCTGCTCCAGAATCCTGGCAGCAAGCTCGGGTCCGCCATCCTGCAAGACCGAATCGAAGGATTCAATCCACTCCCAGATTTCTTCGAGGTCGTCTACGTCAGGAATGGGTGCCACTGCCTCATTGTCCATGTCTTTTGCCTCTCACCTGTCGATCAATGATCCAACTAAAAATATAACGCAAATCGACTTCGTACATGCAGCATATTCTGAAAAACAGGGGCTTCCTCAATGTCACCATAGACAAGGCAGCACATCGGGAATGAGCTGCACGAATGCACTCCGGCCAGCGTGCTAATGAGATTTTTTCCGATTCAAAAAGCCGCCAAGGATTCCCGACGCCGAGGACGCGGCGCTGCCAGCACCGCTGGCACTCCCCTTGACCAAATTATTCACGGCTCCGCCAACATCCGGGAGGAAGATTGGCTTCGAGGTTGTGCCGGTAACGGTAAACGGGATGCTAAGAGACCGAGCGTTGCCGCCGCCCGTGAAGGAGGCAATCGCCGAAGCCACTGAACCGGCAGCCCCGCTGGAGGCGGTCAGCTTTGCAATCAACTTGCAATTGAGCTGGCCGGTCGCATTGATGTTCGCGGTGCCGGTAATCGTCCCGATGGCGGGCGCGATCAAATTCACGTTGTCCGCATGGGTTCCCTGAGGATCCACGCGCATATTGGCGCTGAAGGTCTGGATATCTGTATTCGATCCGCTGCCACCGCCGCTGCCCCCAAGACCAGTGAAAGATGAAAGGGCTCCGAGCTTGGATTTCAGGTCGAAGCCGGCCAGCTTTCCATTAGAGAGGTTTATCGGCCCTGTAATCGTGAGCTTATCGACCGGGCCACTCAGGGCGAGGTTGGCATCGAGCGTACCTCCCTGAAGCGAAGATCCGGAAGGCAGCGTGATTCCAACAGCCGGCAGCACGCCCTGGAGATCGGTGACGGGCATTCCCTGTCCATTCAATTTCATCTGGATGGATGTTTCGGTGCCAGCCGTGTTGTAAGTCCCATCCAGATGGGCCAGCGCTTTGCCTACGTGGACATTGCCCTGCGTCAGGCTGCCCGTCTGACTCTTCAAATTGTAGGCTGTATCGTAATCGATATTCACCGGGACACTTGCCGGCGATCCACCCGGGACAAGCTTTATTTTGTCCGCCTTGGCAGTTCCCTTTGAATTCATTTGCTGGCCATCGGAGTTAAGCGTGCCCGAAAAATCGAACAAGCCGGCAAGGCCCGAGGAAGGATCGACGAAACCGGTGGAAGCGAGGTCGAGATTATGCACGTCGACCTTCGCATCGAGCGGCGTGAGCGAGGCGTCCGCTGAATTGATGGGACCGGCCTTCCCGTCCACATCCACGGTCCCGTTCCCTGGGGTTTTGGCAGCAAGCTGAAATGGAAACTGTGATGTAAGGGAAAGGTCCGAAACCTTCAAAGTTACGTTTTGATAGGTTTGCGTTTTTCCTCCCGGACCAGTCGTGCCTACCCGGATCGTGCCATTCGAAATGGTGATTTTCTGGACGGAGAAATTTGCGGTGTTGGAAGGACTGCTACCTTTGGGCTGTGTTTTCGATTCACTTGCCGCGAGGCTCGAGAAGTTCCACGTTCCGGATGGCATGCGCAGCAGAGCCACCTGCGGATCGGTCACGGTAAAAGAACTCACATCGATCTTTTTGGAAAAGATCAATGGTAGCAAAGCCACGCCGGCGGTGAGCTTCTTGGCCTGCAGAAAAGGGGAGCTACTGAAGCCGGGGTCATCTGCAATGGAAACGTTGTCGATGGTGACGCCACCGGAAAAGATCGCGAGATGGATGTTCCCGATGGCGACTTTTCGCCCGAGCGCGCTCGAAAGATCGGTTTCGAGCGTCGGCTTGAACTGGTTTGCGTCGATCAGAAACGGCAAGATGGCGCCGATGACGAGCAAAACTACGATCACGATCCCCACGATGACGAGCGCTTTTTTCATGGCGTGCCTCCGAAGGAGCGCCTCCCGAGCCACCCCGATGTAGCGCGCTCTCTCTTCGAATTGCCATCATACCTCGCGCATACATGCCCAGCAATCAGTGGCAATCCAGAGAGCGCAAGCCGCGCCGCGGCGACAAAGATTTCATTAGGTATGGGAAAAGAACCATGCTACGTTTGGCCTGCGTTTGTTGCTCTTGTAACACCTTTAGATTCGATTGAAGGGGCTGCAGGTTAACACTTGCCGGCCCTTTTTGCTTTACGGCTGGAGGCGGTCGAGAAGCACAAATAGCTTACAAGAAAAGCGAGTACATAAGTGAGAGAACAAGGAACAGTGAAGTGGTTCAACGCCAGCAAGGGCTTCGGATTCATCCAGCGCCAGTCCGGCGAGGACGTGTTCGTCCATTTCTCGGCCATCCAGGCAGAGGGATACAAATCGCTGAACGAAGGCCAGGCGGTTGAGTTTGAAGTCACACGCGGCCCCAAGGGCCTGCAGGCTGCGAACGTCACTAGCCTCTAGTCGAGAGAAGGCGGGCCAGCAATCGCGGGCCCGCCTTCTTTATTTAACTTCCCTTCCGAAATCGCCCGCGGACAAATCATCACCTGGTTCGAACATTGACGCACGACACGAACCTGAAGCTCATCGCAGCAAACCACCGAGAGCCTGAACCAATCCCGAAAAAGCAATGTGCGCCGTCGGCCCTGGCACCCTCAGCTCGATTCGCCCGTGAACATTGGCTCAGGATGCTGGTGATTTCCGCCGTTGTGCTAATACCCTGCCTATGGCACCGCGTCATTGCGGCATCGGACCTGGGAAGTCATTCGTACAATGCGTGGCTGACTCAGTTGATCCACCATGGGCAAGCTCCTGGCTTGTGGCTTGCCCGGCAATGGACAAACGTTCTCTTCGATTTTCTGCTGAGCGGCTTCGGATCTCTTTTCGGATTGCCGGCGGCGGAAAAGGTCGCCGTGGCGATTGCTGTCCTGATCTTCTTCTGGGGAATTTTCGCGCTCGTATGCGCGGCGACACGGCGCACGCCCTGGCTTCTTCTTCCATGTATTGCGCTCGTGACCTACGGCTGGACTTTCCAGCTAGGCTTCTTCAACTATTACCTTTCCGTGGGCCTTTCCTTTTGGGGATTGGCAATTTTCTGGAGAGGGAAAGGCTGGGAGCGGCTTGCGGTAATCCCCATCGCCGTGCTGGCCGCTGTCGCGCATCCGTTCGGCCTTTTCTGGCTGCTGGCCGCATGTGCCTATGTAGGCATTGCGGAAGCGCTGCCAGAGCTTTATCACGTTGCCCTGTTTTTGGTAGCTGCAGCCGTGGCTGCGTTCATTCATTATTACTTTTGGCACCACTACACTGTCGAAGCCCAATCGTGGCCGCTTTACTGGCTCAATGGCGCCGACCAATTGATCCTGTTCGGAAATCGATACCGCATCCCGGAACGAGCGCTCGCGACGTTCGCGATCATGGCGCTGGCCGTCGATGCAATCCGCCGGCGCCGCGAGCCATCGTTCTGGAAGCTGTACATCCTTCCTCTGCAGCTCTATGGAATTGCAGAGCTGGGCGTGCTGCTGTTTCCACGAGGGGTGCACTTCCCGCAGCACGTTCCAATCGCCCTGATCACCGACCGGTTGACGACCCTTTCGGCCGCCGCAGGCTGTTGCGTGCTGGGCGCCATGCGGCCGAGTAAATGGCATCTGGCGGCGTCGCTGGGCATTGCCACCGTCTTCTTTTCGTTTCTTTATCAAGACACCGCGATTGTCAGTCGCATGGAACAGCAAGTGGAACGACTGGTGCACAAGCTGCCACCAGATCGGCGCGTGATGGCGACTATTTTTCAATCGCCGGACTCGCGCGTCTTAATTCAACACATTATCGATCGGGCGTGTATCGGCTACTGCTTCAGCTACGGCAATTACGAGCCAGGGTCCGCCGTCTTCCGGGTGCGAGCTTCACCGGGCAATCCATACGTCCTGGACAATTACGAGCTTGCTATCGACACGGAAAAAGGCACCTACGTTGTGCAGCCCGAGGATCTCCCTGTCTATCAGGTTTATCAGTGCAGCTCGACGGGAACCGATCTGTGTATCAGCTCTCTGCACGCCGGCGAGCAAAACAATCGCCTGGGCGTTTATCGCACGCAATAGACTCAGCAAAAACGAAACAACCACATCGGCAGGAGTCCCCACGTTAACTGGCGGCAGATTCCGAGCCCTAGCGCAAGCGCTCCGTTTCGCAAAAGCCGTTCACGAGAAGAGGCCGTTATTGGGATGGTGGGATGCCGGTCTACTTGAGCAGCCCAAAGACGATCACTCCCGTCGGGGTGCCCACATAGACCTTGCCATCGGCGATCATGGGTGCGATAAACTTGTTATGGCCGAATTGATCGCGAGGGCCCGCCTGATTGCTGTTGTAGAGCTCTTGCGAGAGATCGGTGGCGGCATAAGCGTGCAGCGTGGCCGGGACTGAGTTCTCCACGGCCCAAACAATGCCGTTCGAAGTCCCGTTCCCCGATATGCTAGGTGTAATGCCAGGATAATCGAATTTTTTCGAGGTCTGTGAAGAGGGTAAACGAGGCAGAATACCGTTGGTGATGGGGAATGCCTTCAAAGAATCCTTGTAAGCGCCATAGTAGACCGTATTGTTAAAGTACGCCGGGCTTGCAAACTCCATTCCGCTGAGCGCCCAGATGTCTTTCTCGAAAACCCTGTCTTCGGTAGGGTTGAATTTGCCCATGGAATCGCGATCCACGGTATAGATGATCTGGTCTTTTCCGGCTCCAATGGCCAGGTGGCGAACTCGTTTTGAGGAATCCATCATGTCGGGCAAAAGAAGAATGCCGCCCGACCCAAGGTCCTCATCCTGCTCGCTCTGGGCTATAGTGTCGTGCATCGTGAAATAATCAATCACGGACAATCGACCGCCCCTCATTCCGAGTTTCACAAAGGCGTTGCCGTAATCGCCCTGGGCCGGAAAACCACTCGGATCCAGCATGGTGTCAAATGTTCCGTTCCCGGTGAGCAGGTAGACGTTTCCGGCGGGATCTGCAGCGGGACCGTCGCCGGTCATCCAAATGGCAGCTTCGGTGCCATTCGCAGTGAGATTCAATACGCCCGCCTGATTGAGTGTTGATTCGTCGTAACCGATAACCCATCCAGTATAGGGATCGTCGTCGCAGTGCGAGGCCCAGGTGGTATAGATCACTCCGCTAGCCAGCAACAAGGCTGCGCGGTCCTTGTATTGCTTGGGATCAAAGATGACGCGGCCATTCTTGCTACCGGAGCCCGAGCCGGGGAACGTGGCTTCGATTGTCATAGGACTGTTGTGCATCTCGGCGCCGGTGGCGATGTCGAGGGCGTGCAGCCGCTGGAAATAATGGCCCTCATGGTCCTTGGACATCGCCACAACGTAGATAGTGCCGTGTGGGCCCGCCTTTAGATCGATCACAGGCGTCGAGGTCACGCCAATCTCGGGTGTGACTTGCTGGCATCCCCGATTGTCACTGGTAATTTCTCGGGCACCCAGCAGCGAGACCCTCCAAAGCTGGGTGAACGTGTCCGCGTCGAACGCGTAGACCAAGTCGTGTTCCGTGGCGACGAGAATGACCCGGTGGGGCGTATCGTTGATCACCAATTTTTCGACATAGAGCGGTTCGGCATCGACGAGACCTTGCACAGGTAGAAATCCGACCTTGCCAAAACTGGCGGCACTGACATTACGGGGCGTAAGCACGCTTTCGTTCAGATACTGTCCGGTCCGAGCATTGTCGTTGTGATAGGTGAGGACGTTCACGTCGTTATACATCGGCATGGGAGGATCCGTGCTCGCGACCGGCCCGGAGGTGCGTGCCGAGCCGTCACGTTGCGATTTGCGATCACATCCAGTGAGAAGAATGCCGCATGCCAGCAAAGAGGCGACGAGCATAAATAAACCTGATCCAGATTGCCCCATACGATTCATCAGGAAGCGTCCTCGGATTATTTTGATTTTTATTGTTTGGCCGTTTGGTGGAATGGCTGGTCTAGTTGACGACGGACAGAACCTGAATAGCGATTTCGATTGTGTTCTGCAATGCGCGCGCTCCGGTGCGCAATGCGCAAAACAAGTTGGAGTTCGCCCGGTTTCGCCTCCACTGCCGTCGCTGTAAAGACGATCCCGGCAGTCAGGCGGTTTCAGCGGACGCTTCCTTCGGCCGGATGGCGCGCGGCGTGGGCTTTCTCCATCGCCCGTACATCCATTCGCCCACTCTCCAGGCGAGCAAGATACCGACGATCCCGGCATATTCGAGCGGCTTGCGAACGTCGGACTTTACGAGCCAATAGTAGTGAATCACTCCCGCCACGGCGGTCAGATAGATCGCGCGATGCAGCAATCGCCAGCGCCTTCCGCCCAGGCGGCGGATCCAACCGGCGGAGGACGTAATAGCCAGGGGAATCAGCAACACGAAGCCCGCGAAGCCCACCGTGATGAAGGGGCGTTTATGAATGTCCTTCAACATCGAATGCCAATCGAAATACTGGTCGATGGTAACCCAGGTCGTAAAGTGCAGGCACACATAGAAGAACGCGAACAATCCGAGCATGCGGCGAAAACGGATGAGCTGCGGCAAACGCAAAATCTTTCGTAGCGGACTGATTGCCAGCGTAATGACCAAGAATCGTAGCGTCCAGTCGCCGGTGGTGTGCTCCACGAACTCGACTGGATTGAGCGTTAGGTCGCGGTGGAATCCTCGCCACACGAGCACGGCCAGAGGCACGAGGCAAAGCGCAAATACCAGGACTTTAGTCCACTTGTTGGTCAAAATTGCGTTCAACGCAGCGGCCTCGCGTCAGAAATATTTCCGCAGATCCATGCCAGTATAAAGACTGGCAACCTGATCGCCATAGCCATTGAACATCTGCGTGGGAATGGGCCTGTCGAAGAGCCCTCCTCCCAGCCGGTGTTCCCTTGCCTGGCTCCAGCGAGGATGGTCCACATTCGGGTTCACGTTGGAATAAAACCCGTATTCGTGCGCGTTTTCAATGTTCCAGGTCGTCGGCGGCTGCTCCCTCACAAAGCGAATCTTCACGAGCGATTTGATACTCTTGAACCCGTATTTCCAGGGGATTACCATGCGCACCGGCGCTCCATCCTGATTGGGGAGCGTATCGCCATACATACCGACGCACAGCAAGGTCAAGGGATTCATAGCCTCATCCAAGCGCAGACCCTCGACGTACGGCAACTGAATGCCGGCGTCTCGCCACAGAGGCATCTGCTTCGGTTCAAAATAAGTTTGGAAAGCGACATACTTCGCCTTGGACGTTGGTTCCACGAGATTGGCTAGAACGCTGAAGGAATACCCGACCCACGGCACCACAATCGACCAAGCCTCGACGCAGCGGTGCCGATAGATGCGCTCCTCGAGAGGCGCCAGCTTCATGATCTCGTCCATGCTGAATTTGCGCGGTTTGTTCACTTCGCCTTCCACCGAAACAGTCCAAGGAGACGTTACGAAGTTACCAGCGTTTCGGGCTGGATCACCCTTGCCCGTGCCAAATTCATAGTAATTGTTGTAATGCGTCACTTCGTCATAAGGGGTTACCTTTTCGTTGGTGCTATAGGGGCCCTTGACAACTCCGTTCAATTTGACGGGGACCGAGCCAGTGGCTGGGCCGGCGAAGACTTCAGGAAGCCTCTTCCATCCCTCAACGGCTGCGGCAGTCGCTAAGAAACCCAGCAGAAGATTCCGCCGGCCCATATAAATGCTCTTGGGTGTCACATCGGAATAGGTCAGGTCTTCTTTTTTCTTAACGAGCATGTTCCTTCCTCCAACTCACACAAACATACTTGTTTATCATACGCGCCAACTACTAGGTTGGATGCAATATGTCGGTGGAAGGATCAGAATCCGCACCTGCATGTGCCATCAGCATCCCCCTGTCAACGCTCAAGTCTATTGACGGGAGGCTAACTCCTGGAGAAGAGCGTCATACAGGCGTTTCTGGACCTCCGGCTCCAGTTTTGCACCGTGGGAGGTCAAATAAAATACGTCGATGGCCATCTGGCCTTCGGTTTCGATGAGGGCAATCTCGATGTTGCAGTCCTCCAGTGAGAATTGTGAGCTGATGCGGTGGAGCAGGCCGGGCCGATCTTGCGTGATCACCTCAAACAAGGTGCTGTGCGCGGAGCATTCGTTATCAATTTCTATTTTATTCTCTACCTTTACCTTCGGCTCGGCATTCTTCTCCGAGCGCATGCGGTCACGCAGCAAACGGTCCAGATCTGCTTTTTCCAGCAAGACATCGTGAATGCTCGTTTTGAAACGCTCCCATTCCGGAAGGTTCAACTCCAGCGTGCGAAAACGATCCGTGAAGAAGAACCTGTCCACAACAATTCCGGCCCGGTTGGAGAATGCAGCCGCTTTCACGATATTCATTCCCCAGGCCGCGAGCGTGCCAGCCATCTTCGCAAACAAAAAGGGTCGGTCGGAGGTCACGAGCGTAAGTTCGTACCAATGCCGCCCGCGAACAAGCATCAGTTGTACGGGATCCTCGCTGAGGCGGCAGGCCATCCCCATTTGGCTGAGGACTTCGCTGGCTGCCTGAGTCCTGAGATAGCGCCGAGGCAGGCCTTCGAGAAAGCTTTCCAGCTTGTTTCCGGCAGCCGGAGCGAGAGTGCGGAGATGGGCCAAAACCTCGTCATCTGCATCCACGTGATAGCGATCGTCGACGCTGCGAATCATGTGATTGGCGGTGCCGATGTAGAGCTGCCAGATATTCTCGGCCTTCCACGGAGTCAACGCCTCCGGATTCACCGCTTTGATGTCCGCATAGGTCAGCAGACAAAGCATCTTCAGCCTTTCCGGAGTTTCCATCTTCTCGGCAAACTGACGGATGGTATCGGGATCGAAGATGTCGCGGCGCAGCGCGGCGCTCAATTCCATGTGACGATTTATAAGGAACAGGACAGTCTCGCGGTCGGGAGCGTCCAAATCCAGCCGGTCGAGGCAGCTCTTAGCGACCTCGACACTTGCCAGGACGTGATTGTCCGTTTTGGCGGCCTTGCCCGTATCGTGAAGCAGCAAAGAAAGGTACAGCAGGTCCGGCTGCTCGAGTTCGTCCAGAAGTTCGGCATACCGCTGGTCCCAACTGGAATGAGATTGCCGCAAAATATGCAGGTTTTCGATGGCGGCAAACGTGTGTTCATCCACCGTAAACCGGTGTGAATAATCGCGTATGACTAGCGAATCGATTCCCTGCAATTCCGGCAGAAGTACCGTCAGCAGGCGGAGAGAATGCATGGCGCGCAGCGCATCCGCCGCGTGCGGCGCGAGCAAAATCTCCTGCAGATAGTGCCATAGTTCGGCGCCTTGCGGATGGGCCGCGACTATGGACGGCCGAACCTGCTCTAGCTGATGTTCGGTGGTCGAGCTGAGGGCCAGGCCGTGCCGGGCCATGAAGCGGAACATGCGCAATGGCAATTCGGGATCGGTCAGCGATTCCGACCGTTGGAGAAAAATCCTGCCGTCCACAACCGAAAACTCGGAATTCGACAAGCGTGAACGCAAATTCTGAAACTGCCGGTAGAGAGATGCGCGCGCAGCGGGGAATTCCTCCAGGAGCTGGGAAGCCACGCGGTGGATCGATCGCGCGTGACTGAAATAAATGCGCATCCAATCCGAAGCAGTCAGAGGCTGCGTGCCGGGAGCGCCAATCTTGAGAACCGCCGCTTCATCCTGGGCAGCCCAGGCAAGCGTATTGTCGTCTCTCCCATGCCGGAAGTGCAGAAAGCAGCGGACGGACATCAGGAAGCGGAGCGCTTTGTCAAATGGCTCGCGCAGCGCCAAGGGCAGCAGGGTTGACTCATCGGGCCAGCCTCCCTGTTCCTCCATGAACGAGATGAGAGCCAGCCAGCACGCCAGATTGTAATCGCGCAGTCCGCCCGGACCGTCCTTCACATTCGGTTCGAGATGAAAAACGGTATCGCCAAACTTGCTATAGCGAGAGCGGGTAAGGTCGGATAACCGCTGGACAATCAGCCTGGATTCCCGTGACACGAGCTTGGGAATCAACTTATCGTGCAAACGCGCGAAGAGACTGGAGTCGCCCGCCAGGTAACGGCAATCGAGCAGGGAGATCGCGAACTCCACGTTATTCGGATCAAAACGCTCGCATTCGGCCAGCGTCCGGGTCGCAGGACTGAGTTTCAGCCGAAGATCCCACATCTCCTGCGAGAAACTTCGGATGGCATCCTTGAATTGCTTCTCGGTATCCCCGCCCGCATGGAGGAACATCAGATCGACATCCGAACAGGGAAACAGCCAGCGCCGTCCAAATCCTCCCAGCGCTACTAGAACGAAGTTGCGCGGGCCTGCAACGTCGGGTGACATCAATTCTTTCCAGAGGCGGCAAGCGATGGATTCTACCAGCGAGGTCCGTTCGAGGAGGGTCTCGCGGCCGTCGCTCGTGGCGGCGAACGATTGTTGGATGCGCGAGGATTCGCTTGCGTAAAGCTTCTTAAGTTCGCTTGCCAGTGTGGGATTTGTAGCCATGCCGATATGAGCGATAGCCCAATTACCGCATCGTTTCGCTTTACAATACCCACCCCGGCTCGCGCGGTCTTTTTAGCGTTTTAGCGTGCTGAGTGTACCGACATTATAAGCTGCAATCCTGCAGCGATACACGAATCGGGGATCCGCGAGTTAAATTACGGCACGGCGCTATAGGGCGCCGTCGCCTCGCTCGTCGTTGCGAATGCGGATGGCGTCATCCACTTTGGAGAGAAAAATCTTGCCATCGCCGATCTTTCCCGTGCGAGCCGCCGTCGCGATTGCCTGGACGGTTTTCTCCACCATGTCGTCGGCGAGAACCATCTCGATCTTGATCTTTGGAATCAGGTCCACGGTGTACTCGCGGCCTCGATAGAACTCCGTGTGGCCTTTTTGTCGGCCATGACCGCGCGCTTCCAGCACCGTCATGCCTTCAACGCCCACTTCGTGAAGCGCCTCTTTGACCGCGTCCAATTTCGACGTTTGAATAACCGCTTCCACTTTTGTCATTGTGGTTTGCCTCGATTCTCGGCTCCGCTAAACAGAACCTTGAAAACATCGCGGGAGTAAACTCGTCCGCTAAGCGGAAGTCTCCCAGTAGTAACCTTCCTCTCCATGCTGGGAAAGATCGAGGCCCTGTGTCTCGTGGTCCTCGGAAACGCGGAGACCAATCACCAGATCGACAAATTTCAAAAGGATCAGCGTCCCCACGATGGCGATCGTCCAGGCAACGGCCACACCCATCAACTGATTGAGAATCTGGTGCGCGTTTCCTTCCAGCAAGCCCGATGGCAGCACGTTGCCATGGGCATCCTTAAAGATCGGGTTGATCGCACTCGAAGCAAAAACGCCCGTGAGGAGCGCGCCAATGGTTCCTCCGGCCCCGTGCACGCCGAAAGCATCCAAGGAATCGTCATAGGAGAACCGCGACTTCACCACTGTCACCATCCAGAAGCAGAAGACCCCGGCGATGAGTCCGATGACCAATGCGGACATTGGGCTCACGAAACCGGCGGCCGGGGTGATGGCCACCAAACCAGCGACCGCCCCGGAAATTGCGCCTAGCGCGCTGGGCTTGCCGTTGCGTATCCATTCTGCTCCGCTCCATCCCACCACCGCTGCCGCGGCTCCAAAATGCGTCGCCACGAAGGCGCTGGTCGCCAGTGTGCCCGAGGCGAGTGCGCTGCCCGCATTGAACCCGAACCAGCCAACCCACAGCAAACACGCTCCAATAAAACTGAGCACCACGCTGTGCGGAGGCATGGCCTCCCTGGGATAACCGAGACGCTTGCCGAGATAGAGAGCGCAAACCAGCGCGGACACCCCGGAAGTAACGTGCACAACGGTCCCTCCGGCAAAGTCGAGGATCGGGAAGCGGCCACCCAGTGCGGCGTTGAGCAGTCCTCCTTTGCCCCAGACCATGTGGGCCATCGGGTCGTACACGCACAGCGACCAGAGCGTCAGAAACAGCAACATCGCGCTGAACTTCATTCGTTCGGCAAAGGCTCCGGTGATCAACGCGGGAGTAATGATGGCGAACATCAGCTGATAAACCATGTAGGTCTGACTCGGAATAGTGGCGGCGTAGGCGGGGTCCGGCTGCAAACCCACCCCGCGAAGGAAAATATTGTGCAGGCCGCCAATAAAACTGTATCCCGAGCCAAACGCCAGGCTGTACCCCACGATCGCCCACACCACGGTGATCACGGCCATCATGGCGAAGCTCTGCATCATGATGCTCAAGACGTTTTTCTTGCGCACCAGGCCGCCATAGAACAAAGCGAGCCCAGGCCCGGTCATCAGCAGCACCAGCGCCGCGCTCACCAACATCCAGGCATTGTCGGCTGAGCTCTTGGCATCCGCGGCAGCCTGCTCCACGGCCGCAAGCCGGTCAACTTGAACGCTGGGAGCTACGCCTGCAGCAGCCGTCTGCGCTCTCCCTGGAACAGGCCGCGCCAGAAGTGCCGCGGGAGAGCAACAAAGCAGGCAAAGAAACAGTGCCAGCCGCTGAAACCAATGTTTTTGTATGTCCATGGGAAGCCTGTTTACCTCCGTCCCGGCAAATCACCAACAAGCGACGCTATCGTGACCGCGCTTCATGGAAAGCGATATTTTTCTTCTGTAATTTGGGACAAAACCACTTTGGCCGTCTATTGGCAAGCGCGCATTATACACGGATCGAGCCTGGGACAAAGCTCGCGTTATTCGATGGATCGAATAGATGTCGTGATAACGCCGTTCACAAGTTTTAGTCCGCGTAGCCTCGAGAATGTCCTCGGCGCCACTCCCATTGAGAACGGAAGATGGACGGCAAATCGGACATGGCAGGCTTCCATTCAAGCACGGTGCAGGCCTTTTTGGCATCGGCAACCAATCGGGCGGGATCGCCTGGCCGTCGCGCGTCCATCCGAGCCCGTATTGAAGCTCCCGTGACCTGTCGGGCTGCCTCAATGACTTCCAAAACCGAGTAGCCGTGTCCGGTCCCAAGATTGATGAAATCCGACTTGCCTCCCTGGCGAAGATAGTTGAGGGCAAGAATGTGGGCCTCGGCTAGATCGACCACATGGACGTAATCTCGTATGCAGGTTCCATCCGGTGTCGGATAATCCTGTCCAAATACCACGACCTCCGAGCGTTCGCCGGTGGCAGCCGCAAGGACGTTGGGAATGAGATGCGATTCCGGGTCATGATGCTCGCCTCGATGCTTGGTCGCCCCCGCCGCATTGAAGTAGCGCAGCGCGACAAACTTCAGGCCATAGGCATGGTCGTAGCTTTCGAGCAGGCGCTCCATCGTGAACTTTGACCAGCCGTAGGGGTTCTTGGGCCACTGCGGACAGCGCTCGGAAATGGGCATTTGTTCGGGCTCGCCATAGGTGGCGCAAGTGGAAGAAAACACCACACGGCGAATGCGGGCATCGAAGAGCGCGCCCATGAGCGCGATTCCCTGCTCCACGTTGTTTTCAAAATATTTTCTGGGCTCGGCCACTGATTCGCCGACGTATGCCAGCGCCGCGAAGTGGATGCAGGCTTCAATTTGGTGTTCTCTCGCAATGCGAGCAATCAATGTGCGATCGCCGACCACGCCGTGGTAGAAAGGCACGTCACTATCGAGTGCGGACCGGTGTCCGCGCGCCAGATCATCCAGAACCACAACCTGCTCCCCCTTGGCTCGCAAAAGCTCCACCGTAATGCTGCCAATGTAACCCGCGCCACCCGTGACAAGTATCTTCATCATTCTCCGTTCTATTCAGCTGCTCAATCCGCCGGGGTTCGATGCGCTGCACCGACCGGGAGTCCCGGCGTCGCACGAGGTGCTTCGCGCAGGCGACAGTTTACCTTTTCCCGTGCAATTTCCGAGTGGGAGGCCGCGGGGGGGGTGCCCCAGAGAGTAACGCCTGGATGCAAAAATCGACGCGTGCGCCGCAATCTCCTGGGTTGATCGGTCGGCGGCCACTTCAGGCGCTGCGAAATGTTATTGCACGCGCTCGTGCACGTAACCGTCCGCGTCCAGCGCACCCTCCAGTTCCGCGATGTGCTCGGGACCGCGCGTTTCCATGGTGATGTCGATTACGGTATCTCCCAAAATCACGCCATAATACGCGCGGTCGTGAAGCGTCTCAATGATGTTGGCCTTATGGTCTGCGATGACTGTCGCAAGACGCTGCAAGGCGCCCGGATGGTCCGGCAGGTGGACGCGGACCCGCAGCAGCCGGCCGTCCTTCACCAAGCCGCGTTCGATAATTCGCGAAAGCAGCGTCACATCGATGTTCCCGCCGCTGATCAGAACTCCCAGTTTTTTCTCTTGGTATGGAATTTTTCGATTGAGCACGGCGGCGGCGGCAACGGCCCCCGCACCCTCCGTGAGCGTCTTCTCTTTTTCCAGGAGAAGGAGAATCGCATTGGCGATCTCTTCGTCGTCCACGGTGACGATCTCGTCTACGTATTTCTGAACCAACGGAAAAGTGATATCGCCCGCGCGGCGCACCGCGATGCCATCGGCGATGGTCTTGCTGGCAGGCACGGTCACGAGCTGGTGCTGATCGAGTGCCGCTTTCATCGAGGGCAGTTTGGACGCCTGCACCCCGATCACCTGAATCTTCGGATTCGTTTCTTTCAATGCGCAGGCCACGCCGGCAATCAGGCCGCCTCCGCCCACCGGGATGATTACCGCATCCAGATCGGCGACGATATCCAGCATCTCAATCCCCAGCGTGCCCTGCCCTGCAATCACGGCTTCATCGTCGAATGGATGGATGAACGTAAGGCTGCGTTCCTGGCAGCGGCGCAGCGCCTCTTGGCAAGCCTCATCGTAATTAGCGCCCGCCAGGACCACTTCGGCGCCATAGCCTCGCGTGGCCGATACCTTGATCATCGGTGTCGTGAGAGGCATGCAAATTTCCGCGGCGATGCCGTGCTTCGTCGCGTGATAGGCCACGGCCTGGGCATGATTACCGGCCGATGCCGCGATGACGCCCCGGCGGCGCTCTTCCTCCGTCAGGAGGAGAATCTTGTTCAGAGCTCCGCGCTCCTTGAAGGAGCCGGTCATCTGCAGATTTTCGAGTTTAAAAAAGATCGAATTGCCGGTGAGCTGCGAAAATGTTTCCGACCGCACAAACGGCGATACAAAAATCGAGTCGCGAATGCGCCCCGCGGCCGTGCGAATTGTTTGGATTGTCAACAAACTAGGAATCCCCCGTTGTCTGCACCCCCATTGTATCCGCAATTTTCATTTCTGCAGGCACGCTCGGTCCGGGAATTGCCTCCAGCGCACGCCGCAAGACACATTCTCAAAGGTCATTTACCGGAAGGAGTGAGGCCGAAGGCGCGGGACTCAAACTCCAGCGAGGCCGAAAAATGCTCCGCGAAGTACGTCCAGTCATGCCCGCCGGGGTAAAGATGAAATTCATGAGGGATTCCCTTGGAAACGAGAAGATCGTGAAACGCCCGGGCTCCCAAGTCGAATCCGAATCGATCGTTGGTTCCGCAATCGAAGTAAATTTTCAAACCTGCTGGGCGATGCCCTTCTCGAACCAAGGTGAATGGATTATTGCGATCCCAGTACTTGCGGTCAAATGGAACCCCAAAGGCCGGCCCCATCACTCGCGCTAGTGCTGCTTCCTGCGGGCTCGACGCTTCGATATCCGGCAACTTTGCCACCAGCGCGGCGCTATGCACGCTGACCGATCCAAACAGTTGCGGATAGAGAAATGCCAATCGAAGGGCGCCGTAGCCGCCCATTGAAATTCCTTCCAGTCCGCGCGTTCGACGCCCGGCTTGAATGCGATAATGGCTTTCGATAAAAGGAATAAACTCCCGGATAAAAAAATCCTGCCATCGAACCTTTCCATCGCGTGAATTGATAAAAAAGCTCCTGTCTCCATCGGGCGCTACGATCAGGAATTCACCGATCCGCTTTTGTTCCCAGAGATCCTCGATTAGATTCCAGCCGCCTGCATTCAGCAGGATCTGAGCGTTTTCGCCGAGCCCATGCAGAAAGTAAAGCACTGGATAGCGGCGCGTCGCATCCGTGTCGTAACTGGGAGGAAAAAAAACGCAATATTGTACGGCATGGCCGAGGATCTTGCTGGGAACGGACAGGCATTCCGCGCGACCGGCGGCGCGAGTGCCGGAACTGAAAATCGCGCCTCCCAGGAGCAGCAAAATTGTCGGAATTAGAAGCCGGCGAGCCCTATTCATACCGCAGGGCCTCCACCGGGTTTAATTGAGCGGCACGGGATGCGGGATAGAGGCCCGCCGCCAGACTCACTGCGATGGAAAAGGCGATGGCAGCGCCCACTAGCCACCAGGGCACGGACGAAACCGTAATCGCTGGCAAAACCTGGCGGCGCAGATACACGTTCGTGCCGAAGTTCATGCCGAACCCGATGAGCCAGCCAAGGCAAACTCCCAGGACGCCTCCGAGCAGGCCCATCGCTCCCGCCTCGACAAAAAATAGTCTTCGAATATCCCTGTCGGCGGCGCCGAGCGCTTTCAACACTCCGATTTCCCGGCGTCTCTCTAGAATGGCCATGACCAGCGTATTGATGATTCCCAGCGAGGCGACGACCAGCGCAAGGCTGCCGAAAATTCCCAGCAGCAGATCGAACACCACAAACACCAGGCGGAGATTATTAGTCGCGTCGAAGAGCGAAAAAGTGGCGAAGCCCATCGGTTTGATCATGTCCTCCACGTTCTTCACCTGGGACGGGTCCTTCACACGCACTGTAAGGCTTTGATAAGCAGTCTTGCCGGGCGCGGCGCCCAGCATGGTGCGAAAATCATTGGTTTGCGCGGCCCTCAGCTTCTCCGCCACCTGCAATGGGATCAGCACCCGCCCTCGACCGATGCCCCCAAAGCCGGCGGCCGGCTCCGTCTCCACAATACCCACGATGCGCAATTTTTCTTCGCGCGGCACCACCGAAAACCCTGTCGACGCGTCCTCTTCGGCATCCCCGGCGCTTGAGCCCGTGGACTCCGAGGCGCCGGCTTCCGATTCCGCAGGCAGCGCTTGCCGCTCCGCATACCGGAGCACGAGTTCGTTTCCGAGCAGCGAATCAGGTTGCCGAGAAAGCTCGCGCGCAAACTCGATTTGGAGGATGGCTTCATCGGCGTCCGGTCCGGAAAAGAAGGAGCCCGTCATTCCGTCGTACGCGCCGCCGGTGCGCGCCGAAGCGGGAACTCCCGCAACGATGGTCGAATAAGGATTCCCTTGATAGCGGATCTCCGTGGGAAAGCGAATCTCGGGGTACACCTCGACCACGTTGGGCAGATGATCGAGCGCCTGGCGCGCTTCATCATCGAGCGGACGGTCCGATTCCGCGTCAGCCGGACCGGAGCCTGCGGCGCGCGCGAAACCTCGAAGATTCCCGCGCGGCGCAACGAGAATGGCATCGAACAATCCTGAGCTCGAAAGCCGCTGGCTCGCCATTTGCTGCAAGCCGACCCCGAGCGAAAGCATCGCCACCAGGGACGCCACTCCCACCGCGATTCCGAGCGTCGTCAGAGAATTCCTCAGCAGCGCTTCACGCAGGTTGCGCCAGGCCAGCTCAATCAGGTCGCGGAATTTCATGGCTGGCCTCCGTTGCTGGCCAGCCTTCCGTCTTTCATCAAAATCATTCGGTGTGCGAAGCGCTCGGCGCGGGGACGTTCGTGGGTCACCATCACGATGGTCATCCGAAGTGTTTCGTTGATCTCGCGCAACAGGAGCATGATTTCATCGCCGGTCGCGCTGTCGAGATTCCCCGTGGGCTCATCGGCGAGGAGAATCGCCGGCCGGTTCACCAGGGCGCGGGCGAGCGCGGCCCGCTGCTGTTCTCCCCCGGAAAGCTCAGTTGGGCGGTGGGTCAGACGGGTTTCCAGGCGTACGTGCCGGATGGCGTCGCGAACGCGCCCCATCCGATTCGAGCGTTCCACGCCCGCCAAACGCAGCGGCAACTCCACATTTTCCTCCAAGGTCATTCGCGGCAGCAAATTGAAGGCCTGAAAAACAATGCCGATCATATGGCTGCGGTGCCGGGCCAGTTCTTCCGAGTTCATCTCCGCGAGGTTGCGTTCGTGAGCAAAAATGCCTCCCGATGTCGGACGATCCAAGCCTGCAATCAAATTCAGGAGGGTCGATTTTCCCGAGCCCGAGCTTCCCAGCAAGGCCACGAATTCGCCTGCGGGGATCTCCAGCGTGACATCCTCCACGGCCCGAACCAACGTCGCGCCCATCTGATAATGCCGCGACACGTGGTCTGCGCGAATCGCAATGCCATCATTTGTGAGTATCATTGAACTCTCCATCATAGTACGCGTGGCCGGTTTGCAAAGTTGCTGCGAAATATTTTTTTTGAGAAGCACTTAGTCTTGAGACAGTGGTTTCGCTTGTGAATAGGGAATTAAAGACTGCTCCCGTAGCCGCACCGTGCGATTGGTTTCGGGACACAAGTAAGGGGCCTCATTTCGAGCGGGCACTGAAAACAGACCCAGGCGGAAATCTAGCTCTCGGGACCGAGTTGGCCTGCGCGACGAAGCTCAGGGAAACCCCATGCCCAAAGAACCGTCACGGCGAGGGTACCAAGTCCGCCCAGCACCACTGCGGGCACGGTTCCGAACCAAGCAGCCGTAAGTCCAGATTCGAATTGGCCCAATTCGTTGGAACCGCCGATGAAGATCATCTCGATCGCACTCACGCGGCCGCGCATCTCATCAGGCGTTGCCATCTGCACAAGGACGGCCCGAACAAACACGCTCACCATGTCTGTGGCCCCAACCAACACGAGCGCCACCATGGAAAGCGCCAGATTGCGAGAAAGCCCAAACAAAATCGTGAACACGCCAAAGCCCCCCACGCAAGACAACATGATCGCGCCAGACCGGCCCTTCAAGGGACGGTGCGCGAGCAGAATCGCCATGGCGGCGGCGCCGACTCCAGGAGCGCACCTCAGCAATCCGAGTCCCCAAGGCCCGGTCTTCAGGATTTCGCGCGCATAAACGGGGAGGAGCGCCACGGCCCCTCCCAATAAAACCGCAAAAAGATCGAGCGAAATGGAGCCCAGAATGAGCGAATGGTTCCGAATGTAGTGAACGCCGGCAAGGACGGTTTTGAGGCTCATTGGTTCCCGCGGACGAGCCTTTGAAACAAGCTTGATGCGAAGCGTCGAAGCCACGGCTGCCAGCCCGGCGATCATGGCCGCCGCATACACCGCCGAAGGGCCACGAAACGCCGCATAGATGAGCCCGCCAGCCGCCGGCCCGAGTATGTTGGCGCTCTGGCTTGCGCCCGAACCCCATGCCACGGCGTTGGGAAAATGTTCCTCGGGGACCAGTTGCGGCAGAATCGCTCGCGTCACCGGGCCGTTGAACGATCGAACGATTCCAATCAAGACCACGACGCCATAGATGGGGTAAACGGAATGTCCGCCGCGCAGCGCGATGGTCAGCAGCAGCCCGGAACACACCGAAAAACCAATATAACAATACATTAGCAACCGGCGGCGGTTGACACGATCCGTCGTATGGCCAGAAACGAGGAATAGTAGAAAACTCGGCAGGAATTGAGCGAGGCCGACCAGACCAAGGTCCAGCGGGCGCCTGGTGATGTCGTAGACTTGCCAACCGACCGCAATGGACTGCATTTCCGTCGCGAAGACGATGAACCATCGCGCAATTAGGAACAATCCGAAGTTCGGATGGGAGAAGGCTATACGACCGGCTGGTCTGAGCTTCTCGGCAACAACGGCCATTTGCCGCTTACTGTGCCACAGAATTTCTCTTCGCACGAGAGGTGCATCGTATTTTTTTGCAAATTCCGTTTTGCAAAAACGCGATTCTTGAGTATTCTATCCGTTTGCAGGGACGGTGAACTGATGGCAGATACCTCTACAACAGGCGCAGTGCAACGCTATGGCAGAACCCAACGCCGGGACGCGTGGTGGACTGAAAACATACCCTTTATTATCGTGCTGGGCGCATTCGCCATTTACACCACGTGGCGAGCCCTCCAAGGCAAATATTATTGGAGCGCCCCGTATCTTTCTCCCTTTTATTCGCCGCTGATCGATCCCGAACACCATTGGTGGCCGTTTTCACCGGCTATCCTGATTCTCGGTGGCCCGCTCGGCTTTCGCCTGACGTGCTACTACTACAGAAAGGCTTATTACCGCGGTGTTTTTCAAGACCCGCCTGCTTGCGCGGTGAGTGAGAAGGGAAACAAGAAATACTGCGGCGAAACGTCCTTCCCTTTCATTCTCCAAAATGTTCATCGCTATTTTTTCTATATCGTTTGCGTGATCCTGGCTTTTCTCTGGTACGACACGATCGTCGCCTTTCGCTTTCCGAACGGTTTTGGCATTGGAGTGGGCACGGTCATTATGCTGATCGACGTTATTTTGTTGACGATTTATTCCTTGTCGTGTCACTCCCTCCGCCACCTGGTTGCGGGAAAGTTCGATTGCTTTTCGTGTACCTCGTTTGGGTCCGCTCGCCACGGCACTTGGAGCGGGCTTACTAAATTGAACGAACACCACATGTTCTGGGCTTGGGTGAGCATGATTTCGGTTGGACTTACGGATCTTTACATCTATCTGCTGGCGATTGGTGTTCTGAGGGATATTCGACTCCTGTGACCTCGAAATACGAAACCCACGAACATGACGTACTGATTATTGGCGCCGGCGGTGCAGGGCTCCGAGCCGCGATCGAAGCGCTCGCTCAGGGCGCACGCGTAGGCGTGGTCTGCAAATCCCTGCTTGGCAAAGCACACACGGTGATGGCCGAAGGCGGACTCGCCGCGGCGATGGCCAACGTAGACAGAGCGGATGATTGGCGAACCCATTTCCGCGACACTATGCGCGGCGGAAAACTCCTAAACAATTGGCGCATGGCGCAACTTCACGCGCAGGAAGCGCCTGACCGCGTACGCGAACTCGAGCAGTGGGGCGCGCTCTTTGACCGGACTCCCACCGGCGACATCATGCAGCGTGCTTTCGGCGGCCATACCTTCAAGCGTTTGTGCCACGTGGGCGACCGCACTGGCCTGGAGATGATCCGCACCTTGCAGGATCGCGGCGTGGCTTTAGGCTTCGACGTGTTCATGGAATGCACGGTCACCAAACTGCTGAAAGATGGCGATCGTGTGGCGGGCGCGTTCGCCTATTGGCGCGAGAGCGGGCGTTTCGTCACGTTCAAGGCCAAGACCATCGTGATCGCCACGGGTGGGATCGGCAAATCCTGGAGCGTCACTTCGAATTCCTGGGAATGCACTGGCGACGGAATGGCTCTTGCGTATGAAGCCGGCGCTGAACTGCTGGACATGGAATTCGTGCAATTTCATCCGACCGGCATGGTATGGCCGCCGGGCGTGCGCGGCATTCTGGTCACGGAGGCGGTGCGCGGCGAGGGCGGCATCCTTCGCAACAAGAACGGCGAGCGCTTCATGGAGAAGTACGACCCGAAGAGAATGGAACTCTCCACGCGCGACGTGGTAGCGCGCTCGATTTATACCGAAGTTCGTGAAGGCCGCGGAACCCCTCACGGCGGTGCATTTTTGGACATTTCTCACAAGCCGCCCGAATACGTGAAGCGAAAGCTCCCGAGCATGTACCACCAGTTCAAGGAACTGGCGGATGTCGATATCACGAAGACTCCCATGGAAGTCGGCCCAACGTGCCACTACGTGATGGGCGGCATTCGCGTGGAGGCTGAAACGGGTGCGTCTTCGGTCCCCGGGTTGTTCGCCGCGGGGGAAGCGGCTGCCGGACTGCACGGTGCGAACCGTCTGGGAGGCAATTCCCTTTCCGACCTGCTGGTCTTTGGCCGGCGCGCTGGATTCGCGGCAGCCGAACAAGCGAAGAAAACCGCGATGCCCACCCTCGATGCCAGTCAGATCGAGTCGGCGGAACGCGAGGTGCTGGCTCCGTTCGAACGCAGCGATAGCGAGAATCCCTACGCGATCCATCATGACCTGCAAGAAACCATGCAGAACCTCGTGGGCATTTTCCGCAACGATGAGGATTTGCGCCGCGCTTTGGTGGAACTCGAAAAGCTGAAAGAACGCGCGGCGTGCGTTCACGTGGAAGGTTCGCGCTTATACAATCCAGGCTGGCACCTGTCCCGCGACTTGCACAACATGCTTATTGTGTCCGAAGCGGCGACCCTCGCGGCGCTGGCGCGGCAAGAAAGCCGCGGAGCGCACAGCCGGCTCGATTTCCCGAAGACGGACGAGGTTGTGTGGGGTAAGAAGAACAACGTGATCGTCAAGAAGGGCGACCGTATGACGCTTTTCGAGGTGCCGCTCCGGGAAATGCCGGAGGAATTGAAACAAATCCTGGCGGAAGACAAGTAGGAATCGGAGGCGGGTAATGGCGGATGTGACCTTGCGAATATTCCGAGGCAACCGGGAAGGCGGCAAGCCGGTTGACTACCAGGTGCCTCTCACTCCAGGCATGGTTGTGCTGGATGCGATTCACTCTGTTCAAGCTCACCAGGCGCCCGACCTCGCGGTACGCTGGAATTGCAAGGCGGCAAAATGCGGCTCATGCTCGGCTGAAGTAAATGGCAGGCCACGGCTCATGTGCAAGACGCGCATGGATTCGCTGCCGCTCGATCAACCCATCACCGTGTATCCCATGAAGTCGTTCCCTATCATCAAGGACCTGGCGACCGACGTTTCCTGGAATTACAAGATCAACAAGAAAATACCGCCATTCCAGCCGCGTCCGGGCGTCGAATGGAAAATGTATCAGCGCGACGTGGATCGCGTGCAGGAGTTCCGCAAGTGCATCGAGTGCTTCCTGTGCCAGGACGTGTGCCACGTCCTGCGGGATCATCACGAGGGAGATCGCTTCGCCGGGCCGCGTTTCTTTGTGCGTACCGCCGGGCTGGAGATGCATCCGCTAGACGGTGTCTCTCGTATTCCACTCCTGAAAGAACAACTCGGAATCGGGTTCTGCAATATCACCAAGTGCTGCACGGAAGTGTGCCCGGAAGAGATACATATCACCGACAATGCCATCATTCCGCTGAAAGAACGGGTTGTGGACGAATTTTATGACCCGCTTACAATGCTGTTCCGGAAGATGCGCGGTAAGTAGCCGAAACGCGTTCTGGCAGCCGGGCAGCGATAACGTTTTCATGGCTCGTTGTTGTTTCATTTGCAATGCGCGGCGGCCACGCCGTTGGATGAACCCCTGATTTGGAACTGCTGTTAATTGAGGGCTATTCGGACGTACAATCAGGCCGCAAGACAATCCCAAACACGAGGTGCGACGATGAGTTCAAATCGCAAGAGCGATGGGATGACGCGCAGGGAAATGATCGGGACCGCCTCGCTGGCTGCTCTCGGCACCACCATGCTGGGCGCCACTCAGGCTCGTGCAGCACAACAGCAGGTTTATCAAACGGGCAAGGATCCTGGAAAACATGAGCCGCTCGAGGATTTCAAGTTCGACCTGGAAGCCGAAACTGGATGGGTTGGTGAGGGCGGCTCGGCCAAGGAAGTAACGGTCGAAGAGTTCCCTGTCTCCAAGAGCATTGCGGGCGTCTCCATGCGGCTGAAGCCCGGCGGAATCCGCGAACTTCACTGGCACGCCATTGCCGCTGAATGGGCCCTAGTCCTCAATGGGAAGGTACGAACCACTGTTATCGCGCCGAACGGTGAGGCTGCTACAGACGATTTCGGACCAGGCGACATCTGGTATTTTCCGATCGGCCATGGGCACTCGTTACAAAATATGGGAGACGAGGAATGCCACTTCATTCTAGGTTTCGATGATGGGCACTTCTCGGAGTTCGGCACGTTCAGCATTACCGATTGGGTTGCGCGCACATCCCCGAACGTCGTTTCACGTAACCTGGGACTCTCACCCGAGACGGTCGGCAATCTGCCAAAAAAGGAACTTTATATTATTCCGGGCACGAAACCTCCCGCAATACCGGAGCCGTACCTGTCCAGCAATATCGAGACACCCCAATCTCCTCATAAGTTCCGTCTCGAGAACATGGCTCCGGCCACGTTCCCGGGAGGCTGGGAGCGCATCGTCAGTTCGAAGGAATTCCCCATCAATACAACGCTGACCTCGGTGTTGCAATACCTTGAACCTGGCGCACTGAGGGAAATGCACTGGCATCCCAATGCTGACGAGTGGCAATACTACATCAGCGGACGCTCAAGGGTAACGATCTTCGGCGCCCATGGACGATCAAAAATAGAAGAATTTGGGCCCGGACAAGTCTGCTTCATCCAGAAAGGCTTCGGCCATTGCGTCGAGCAAATCGGAAGCGAACCGACGAAAATAGTCGCCCTTTTCAACAGCCCGTTTTTTGAGGAGATTTCAATCTCTAAGTGGCTGGCAGGTAATCCCCCATCGCTGATTGCCGATAACTTCGGGCTTTCGAAGGCGGATGTGGACCGGCTGCCAAAGAAAACACTGGGGATCATCGCGTAGTCCCCCTGTTGCGCGGCAGCCATTTGTGCGTTGTCGATTTGCTGTAGCGTATTTTATTTGGATCGGAGTGGCCCAAGGACGCATTCTGCTCCGGCAGTGGTCAGGCTATTGCTTGGCGACAACCCCTGTCGTGTCAATTGGTTTTGCCGGTTGTGCATTCTCAGCCAGATGTTCCGCTTGCGATTCTGCAACCAGCACCGCGCGCTGGTCCTGCAGAGATGGATTATTGTCTTTGTAGAGAGTGACGTAAACGCTCGGCGTGTCCCACACAAGCAGCCGGTCCTGCCATTTCGCTCCCATCTCGTTCTGGGATGGAAGATTGATTTCGCTCGATCGAGCGCCGAATTTTTTCGTCAAATCAGCTGCAACGTCGTCAAAGTCCCCATCGACGAGCATCGTTAGCTTGACCAACCTTCCGCCATCCACCACGAAATTGACCGACGCGGAATTGGACACCTCGGCTCGCTGGCCGCGGTCGATGGCCGCGATCAGACGGTCGCAAGTCCGTCGAGCTGGGCGTTGCCGGCATACATCCACTTCTTGCTGCGCGTCGGGCTCGATGCGCAGGAAATCCGCCGTCGTTTCACCGATGAAGTGGCCGTCCAGTTCGGCGTAATTGACGCGAACAGCCTGCGCGCGGGAAGCCACGGGGAACACGATGGATATCGCGGAAAGGGCCAGGGCAAGAGCTGATAGCCTCATCGGATCGCTCCTTCAGGTGCGCAGTATCCGATTTATTAAAATTGCAGGCAATATTACATCGGTACCAACGCCCATAGCCCGTTCGTATCCCCTTAAGTTTTGAAACCGTATGCAGGCTGCCCCTCTTAGACGGCCTCGACGTAAGGTTCCGTTGGCGTCAAAGCGACGTTCCAAGCGTCATAGCCATAGAGCCAGCTGGTATCGTCGTTGCCGCCTTTCATCCAGGTGTTCGCGCTTGAGATGGCCTGGATACGGGAAGTCCGCGGCTTTCGGTGGGCCTCGTAGCGATGGAAAGCGCCCTCCAAATCCTCGCAGTCAACTTCGACAAGACAACGCGCCAAGATGGCGGCATCCTCGATCGATGTGGCTCCGCCTTGCGCCATATAAGGCGTCATGGGATGGCAGGCATCGCCCAATAGCACGACGCGCCCCTCGCTCCAGCGCGGCAAAGGTTCGCGTTCGAGAATCGCCCATTTGTGGCAATCCGGGCAGGCTTCCAGCACCGCGCGAACGTCGGGATGGAACCCCTCGTAGACCTTGCGCAGTTCCCTGACGTCGCCCTTGGCCGACCACGATTCGCGCGTCATCCACTCCGCCGACTCTGGAACGCTCGTCACGAAGTAAAGTTCGCTGCGCGCCGCGGTCGTATAATAGATCACGATGTGGCGGTCGATTCCCCACCACTTGGTTCGCGAGCGCCCGATGTCCACACCATGGAGCAAGGCCGACGAAAATACGGAGCGATACGCGATGCGTCCCTTGTGGATCGGCATATCGCGCCCAATGATGATGTCGCGCACCACGGAATGAACGCCATCCGCACCGACTGCGGCGTCCGCCTCGGCGCGCGTGCCGTCGGCGAATGTAAGCGTCACCCGCCCGGCAGCCTGATCCAGTCCGACTAGCTTTTTGTTGAATTGGACGATCCCCTCGGGAACCACGGAGGCAAGCGCATCGTGCAAGTCCGCGCGGTGCATGCACAAATACGGAGCGCCGAACAAGCTCTCTGGCATGGGAAGCTCTCTCATGATTTTGCCGGTGTCCCATTCACGGTTGAGGTGGGAATATGGCTGGAAGGCGGTTCGGCGCAGCTTTTCCTCCACACCGATCTTGCGCAGCACCTTCATGGAATTCGGCATCATCTGAATGCCGGCCCCCACGCGCGCAAACCGCGAGGCCTGCTCATAGATTCGCACATCGATTCCTGCCATTCCCAGCGTCGCCGCGGCAGTCGTTCCACCGATGCCGGCGCCGACGATGGCAATCGAAGGTTTTTTCGCACTCATGGCCCGGGTCCTCGCCTGATTGAAACAAGCGATTTAAACACGTCCATCCCTGCGTGAAATCGCCAAATGATCACGCTCGATGCTCGAACCATATGCAAACCTGAAAAACCTCGCAACGCCAATCTTAGATAGTTCACCCTCACGGGGCTGCGAGCACTCGAATCGGATTGCCGGCCAGAAAAGCATGCACATCCTCAAGCGCCTGGCTAAAGAACTCCCGATAATTCTCGGCGGTGACGTAGCCGAGGTGCGGAGTCAGCACCACGTTTCCCAGACGCCGCAGGATGTGATCTGTGGGCAATGGTTCCTGGTCGTACACATCCAACGCCGCGCCCGCGATCCGGTGGTTCTCGAGTGCTGCAACCAGCGCGCGTTCTTCAACGATCGGCCCCCGCGAAGTATTCACCAGGTAGGCCGTCGATTTCATCGCGTCGAATTCTTTCGCGCCGACGAGACCGCGCGTGCGCTGGCTCAACTGCAAATGGATGGTGACGAAATCGGCGCGGCGGAACAGATTTTCCTTGTCGACGCGCCGGACTCCGAGCGACTTCGCGCGCTCCTCCGACAGATTCTGGCTCCACGCGAGCGCCTCCATTTGGAACGCCTTGCCGACCGCTGCCACTTGCGCTCCCAGTTTTCCCAAACCGAGAATGCCCAATACCTTGCCGTGCAATCCAACCCCGACGGTCGTTTGCCAAGCGCCCGTTCGCATGGCCGCATCTTCGCGTGCAACGTTGCGTGCCAGCGCCAGAATGAGTCCCCAGGTGAGTTCGGCCGTTGGGTACGGCAAACTGCCGGTTCCACTCACCACGATACCCCGCTCGTTCGCCGTCTTTATATCAATCGCGGCATTGCGCATGCCTGTCGTGACTAAGAGCTTCAGATTTGGGAGGCATTCGAGCAGAGAGCGAGGGAAAGGAGTTCTCTCGCGCATGGCGACCACGATCTCGAAGTCTCGCAGACGCTCGGCTGCGGCCGCCTCATTCGCAAAGGCGTCCTGAAAAGTTTGCGGCGACACCTCCGGTCGAAGGCTGTCCCAATCGGCCATGGCAAGCGCCGCGTGCTGGTAATCATCTAGGATCGCAAGTCGCATGAGCACTCGTCGTATTTCGCGGGCTGATATGTTGAATCATGAAGCGAATTTTGTCGAGCATTTGTGGATGATTTGCCAATCTACCTGCGGCGATTGAACCGTCGAGTAAGACAAGTCGGGCATTCGACGGACGGTCGGTATAATGAGTGACCGGGAAACTTCCATCGGGCGCGAATGGCGCTGGCAGAACGCAGTGAATCTCTATTGTTGGAGTGAAAACCCTGGCGTGATGCATCAGACGGCAAGTTTTCGCGCCTTAAGGGTGCGCGCAGTCACAAAGCGAAGAGCGCAGGCATTTCATGCCCGCACCCGCGGTAATCACCTGTTTTTTTAAGTTAAGGCGCAGCCTCTAAACAATGTTGTTCTTGCTCAACGGCAGTTCTCGGATGCGTTTGCCCGTCGCGGCGTAGATCGCATTGCACAGGGCGGGAATAAAGGGCGGCACACCCGGTTCGCCCACCCCCGCCGGCGGCGCGCTGCTATCTACGATGTACACGTTTGTGTGCATCGGGGCTTCGTTCATCCTGGCGACGCGATAGTCGTGGAAGTTCGATTGGTCGATTATGCCGTTGGTCGCCGTGATCTCGCCGGTCTTGGCGATGCTCGTCCCGAAAACAGCCGCGCCCTCGAACTGAGTTCGCGTGGCTTCCGGATTGACCACAAGTCCGGCATCCACCACCGTGTCAACACGCGGAATGCGCAGCTCGCCCTGGTCGCCAACTTCCACCTCGATCACGCTAGCCACATAGGTCAAGAAACTTCGATGCGCGGCTATGCCCAGCCCGGACCCTTTGCCTAACTTCCGCTTGCCCCATCCGCTTTTTTCTGCCGCCATTTCCGTAACGCGACGCAAGCGGCCTGTATCCACCGGATACTGCTCGTACGAGCCTCCGTAGTTCGGGTATTTAGTATCCTTCAAATCCAGGATGCGGGGCTTTCCGATCAGATCGAGCAAATAGTCGAGCGGATCTCGGCCCGCTGCGTATGCGCATTCGTTGGCGAACGATTGAACGCCGAAGGCATGGTAGATGTTCGCCACCGAGCGAAGCCAGCCAATGCGAACGTGAGCTAGCGCCGGCCCATTTTCGACGCGAAGATTGGGGACGTCGAACGGTATATCCGTCCACCCCATGCCCAGTTCGCCGTCGCCGCCATAGCTCATATTGTCGTCTGCCATGGAACCAATAGGCGGGAAGGCGGACCTCTGCAGCCACGCTGTAGGCTTGCCGGTGCTATCCAACGCCGCCTTCAGGTACATGGCCGCAACGCTATGATAGAAGTCGAACCTGATATCGTCTTCTCGCGTCCAAACCACTTTCACGGGGCGCCCAACTTTTTTCGAAAGGATCGCTGCTTCCGCCACGTAATCCGGCTTGGACTTGCGTCCGAACCCACCACCGAGCAAAGTGACATGGCAAATGACGTCGTCCTTGGAGATCCCCAATTCCTTCGCTACCGTGTTCTGCACCTCTTGGGGATTCTGCGTGGGAGCCCATGTCGTCACTTTCCCATCTCGAAATTCCGCAACGGCTACCAACGGTTCCATGGCGGCATGGGCAAGGTGCGGCACGTAATACCCTGCCTCCACGATTTTCCCGCCTTTTGCAAACTCGCTGTCTACATCGCCCTCATTGCGAGCAACCTTCGCGGAAGCTTGCACAGTCTGTTGCAACTCCTTTTTGAACTGGTCGGACGTATAGCTGGCGTTCGGTCCGTTGTCCCAGGAAATATTTAGCTTCTTACGGCCTTGGAATGCCGCCCAAGTGCTGTCAGCGATCACCGCAACGCCGCCCAGCGGCTTGAAACCCCAGGGCGGCTGGAACGTATCGATCACAACTGTCTGTTTGACTCCGGCGACTTTCAACGCTCCTCCATCGTCGCAGGATTTCACTTTGCCGCCGAGAACGGGAGGATGCTCGATCGAGGCATAAACCATCCCCTCCATGCGTGCGTCCATGCCGTAGACGGCTTTCCCGGTGCAGATTTCGGCAAGATCGTAACTGGCGGCTCCCTTGCCCACGTATCGCCATGCACTTTTGGGTTTGAACTGAAGGTCGTCCTTCTTTGGTACCGGCAACTTCGAGGCAGCGCTGGCCAAATCCCCGTAGCCCAGTCGGCGTTCCGTCGCTTGGTGAACTACCACGTGCAGATCCGTTACGCATTCCGCCGGAGCCACTCCCCATTTCTGGGCCGCCGCTTGTGTCAGCATCGTTCTCGCGGACGCGCCTGCCTGCCGCATCACCTCGTAAAATTCACGAATCGAGTGGGAACCATCGGTGTTCTGCGAGCCATAACGCTCATCGCCGATTGCCTGCTCTATTTTCACCCGCTTCCAGTCCGCGTCGAGTTCATCGGCGAGCACCAGGGGCAACGATGTGCGGCTGGTCGTGCCCATTTCGGAGCGATGGGCGATGATGTAGACCGTCCCATCGGTGTCAATCCCAAGATAGACGCCCGGATGAAATGCCGCGCCATCCACGTGAGAATTCAGCGGCAAGCCTGCCGCCCACAGCGATTCTGGATAGAAACGCGCGCAAAGCACAAGCGCGCTCGCGGAAGCGATCCCCTTCAGAAATCCGCGCCGGCTCACATTTTCGATCGCTCTCATGCCTGTTCCTCCGCCGCGGCTTTGATCGCGGCACGAATTCGCTGATAGGTTCCGCACCGGCAGATGTTTTCGGACATGGCCGCGTCGATTTCCTCATCGGTCGGATTCTTCTTGCTTTTCAAAAGAGCCACGGCCCGCATGATTTGGCCGGATTGGCAATAGCCGCATTGCGGGACGTTCACTTGCATCCACGCTTTTTGTACGGGATGCAATCCGTGATCGGAAAGCCCTTCGATGGTCGTAATCTCGGCTTCGGACAAGGATCTCATGGGGGTCACACAGGAATGAATGGCTTCTCCATTCTTATGGACGGTACAGGCGCCGCAAAGGGACATCCCGCAGCCGAATTTGGTTCCCGTCAGTTCGAGTTCATCCCGCAGAAACCAAAGCAAGGGCATCTCGGGATCGCCGCTAAATGAGCGCTCCACTCCGTTTACTTTCAACTTGAGCATTGTTCGTACCTCGATTTGAGAGAACTAAGCCGTAGCGTCGTTTCTAAAATTAGCACCGACGAAACTCCACGGTTGGAATTCAGGCATTGCCGAACTAATCTGCAACAACCTAAGATAACACTGGCCTGTTCCTGCATTCAACGCTTCTACCGATTGCGCGTGCTACACCTAAAAGCCCATCGGAGAAGGTCAGCCGCCGGACAATGTTTCGCTCGTGCTGGTGGAAGTTGCTACAAACCTATTGCACGACTAGACGAAAGAATTTCTTCTTTCCTATTCGCACGGTGTAGGTTCCTGGCTCGCTCAGAGCGATCTCTTGCCCGATATTGGTCACGAGCTTATCGTTGACTTCCACAGCCTTTTGCTTAATCAGCCGGTCGGCTTCGGATCGGGAAGAAACTTCGTCCAGCAGAACGAGAACCTTTGTCCACTTTTCCGCACCGTTGGATGGAATTTGCCACGGATTCATCTGTTCAATGGTCTCTCGGTGCCGTTTTTGCAGAATCGCTCCGCTACTCGTATCGCGTAATATCCGGTATTCCACCATCTCCTCCGGCGCCTGCCGTTCGCGAAACACGCGACGAAATCCATCGGAGGCTTGCTTGGCAGTTTCTTCGCCGTGGAATCCCGCGATGATGGTGCGCGCAAGCTGCATCTTCGCGTCCATCGGATGCAGCGCCCCGGCACGCACTTCCTCGCGCAGTCGCGCGATCGCGGGCTCGCTGAGATCTGTCAGCAGATCGTAGTACGACCACATCAGCTCATCCGAAATGGACATGAGCTTGCCGAACATCTCGCTGGGCGCCTCCGTGATTCCCACATAATTCCCGAGGCTCTTCGACATCTTGCGCTCGCCGTCGAGCCCAACGAGGATTGGCATGGTCAAGGCTACTTGTGAGGCCTGCCCGTATTCTCGTTGGATGTCGCGGTGTACCAGCAGATTGAACTTCTGCTCCGTGGCCCCGATCTCGACGTCGGACTCGAGCGTCACGGCATCCCAGGCGGTCAGCAGCGGATACAGCAGCTCGTGTACCGAGATAGGCAGATTTTTCTCCAGGCGCGAGCGAAAATCCTCGCGTTCGAGCATCCGCGCCAGACGATAATGGCCGCAGAGGCGCACCGTTTCATAGCTGGTCATTTTCCCAAGCCATTCGCTGTTGTAGCGAACTTCCGTTTTCTCAGGGTCGAGAATCTTGTACACCTGTTGCAGGTATGTCTTCGCGTTCGCATCCACCTGCTCGCGCGTCAGCGGCGGACGCGTCTCCGATTGTCCGGTCGGGTCTCCGATCATCGCCGAAAAATCGCCGATCAGAAAAATGGCCGTGTGGCCCATGTCCTGAAAATGTTTCAGCTTTCGCAGAACCACCGTGTGTCCCAAATGAATGTCTGGAGCCGTCGGGTCAACGCCGAGGTAAACTCGCAAGGGCTTGCCGGCCGCCGCCGATTTTTCGAGCTTGGCCTTCAGCTCGTCTTCCCGGATGATTTCGGCCACGCCCTTGTACAAATACGAAAATTGTTCCTGCACGGGTCTGAATTTCACGGAAGGCACTCATTCTTCTCCGGGGAGATCAATACGCGGCGGCCCTCGATGCGATACCGCCCCTCAAGCACGATCCGCACCGCCTCGGTATAAATGCGGTGCTCCTCGCGCAAGATGCGCTCGGAAAGCGTCTCCGGCGTGTCGCAATTCTCGATGGGCACCACCGCTTGCAGAACGATCGGACCGGCATCAAGATATTCGTCCACAAAATGAACGGTGCACCCGGAAACTTTCGCGCCGTGCTCGAACGCTTGCCGCTGCGACTCGAGCCCGGGGAATGCCGGGAGCAGCGACGGATGAATGTTCAAAATGCGGTGCGGGAAAGCAGCCACGAAGTAAGCCGAAAGCAATCTCATGTACCCGGCCAGGCACACCAAATCCACTTTCTTTTCTTGGATCGCCGCCACAACCAGCCGGTCGTAGGTTTCCCGCTCGAGGCCCTTCGACGGAATGACTCGCGTCTCGATCCCCCGTGCACACGCTTTGTCGATGCCGGGAGCGCCCTCGCGATTGCTCGCCACAATCGCGATCTCCGCGTTCGGGATGCGCCCCGTGGCGATGCTGTCGGCCAAAGCCTCAAAGTTGGAGCCGCGTCCGGAGAGCAGCACGGCGATGCGTTTTTTCATAACCGCCCGAAATTAGCATAGTTCCGCGCTCGGGCAAAATTTGCGGGTGCTACAGAGGCACGCTCATCGTCTGACTTCGCGGCGAGCGAACACCAAAGCGCATCGTGTTCCGCACTGCGTGGAGCTATTGACTCAGAGGGGAGGGGCGCGGTGCCTACGGCGTGGAGCCGGCGTCGCGTCCATTCCCGCGATAACAAAATCGAGCCACGGAGCGCTCGCGTCGAATCGGCCGTCTCGAAAGCCGGAGCAAGGTTCCCGGCATCCAGAGGAAATCTTTGTACGCTATTGGAGACTCCGGGAATGATATGCACGGGCGATTTCAGATCGGCAGTTTTCCCGAATAGTGAACGCGCGCCTTGCCACGCACAGCGCTCTCAACCCGTCCGATCAAAAAGAATTTCTCGCGGCGCCGCTTCAATTCCGCCTCCACACGAGAAACGTGCCTCGCGGGGATGACCAGGACCATCCCCACGCCCAGGTTGAACGTGCTCAGAAGTTCGT
>Ga0307374_10001870_pt1 | contig 38525 bp, 35 predicted proteins | sample OX3MG_FD_202532 | JGI IMG/M metagenome (GOLD analysis project Ga0307374, IMG submission 202532) | Soil microbial communities from Risofladan, Vaasa, Finland - OX-3 | ecosystem: Environmental > Terrestrial > Soil > Coastal area > Acid sulfate soil | place: Finland: Risofladan, Vaasa | collected... | reverse complement strand
CTGGTCGTTCACGACGTCCATGCTGGTCGTTGTGCTCATCACGTGCGCTCCTCCCCGAGACCCCGGCAACTGCCGGCAGCCCCAGAGTCGGGCACCGAACTCACACACAGACGATTAGACACGCTCAGCCTTTCGCGTCGCGGTGGCGGCGTCGAAGTGGCGCAGATCGGTCACATACACGCCGCGACGATAGCGAGCTTGCCTGGGGCAACCGCCCTTGCCCAGCGCCCGAACTCCGATGGGAGTGCGCTGGGCGTGCTTTCGCTTCCGTTAAGCCGGCCGGCACCGAGCCGCGCCGACCACGCCAAGTTCTGCCAGACCGAGGGCTGGCACCAGATCCGGGACGCCCGCGGCCGCACCGGCACCCATCACCTCACCTGCGAGCTTGACCTGCGGGACGCCCGCTCCCCCGGCCGCTACGCTGCCCGCGGACGTGGTCCAGCTGCTGCTGCACCGGGTCGGCCTGACCGAGGCGGAGGTCGCCGCCATGACCCGCGCCGAGGCGATCGAACGGCTTCAGTGGTCCTGGACTGACGGCCGCTAACCCTGCCGAGGCGAGCCGGGCCACGGCCCGAACGCACGTCATCCTGCTCGTCCAGGACCTCCACGTCACCATAGCCAACGCCGCCACCGGCGAAGTCCTACGCGACCTGATCATCGACCCACGACGCGACTACCAACCCACCGGCCGACCCCCAGGCCCCACAAAGACATAGCCCGAACCTGCACAATGCAGGTCCGGGCTATTCCGATGTCCCGAGACATCACACCGTCGGGACGACAGGATTTGAACCTGCGACCCCTTGACCCCCAGTCAAGTGCGCTACCAAGCTGCGCCACGTCCCGGTGCGGCCCGGATTCGGGCTAGGACGCACAGAATCTATCCCAGGGCACCTCCGGTGCGCTTGTCCTTGACTCGGACCCCGATGTCGATGGGCGTCCCGGAGAAACCGAAACTCTCGCGCAACCGGCGCTCGAGAAAGCGCCGGTAGCCAGCCTCGAGGAAGCCAGTCGTGAACAGCACCACCCGGGGCGGCCGGATGGCGGCCTGGGTGGCGAAGAGCACTCGTGGCGCCCGACCGCCCCGGACCGGCGGCGGGGTCCCGCCGATGACATCGGCGAGCCAGGCGTTCAACCGGCCGGTCGGGATGCGCTGCTCCCAGCCGCCGAGCGCGGTTCGCATCGCGGGCGCTAACTGCTCGATGCCGCGACCGGTGCGGGCCGACACGTTCACCCTCGGCGCCCAGGCCACCCGAGCAAGGTCACGCTCGATCTCGCGTTCGAGCTGCAACCGGCGGTCCTCATCGAGCAGGTCCCACTTGTTGAGCAGTAGGACGATCGCTCGACCGGCATCGGCGGCCATACCGACGATGCGCTGGTCCTGCTCGCTCAGCGGTGCGGACGCGTCGAGGACGATGATCGCGACTTCGGCCGCCTCGATGGCCGCCGCGGTGCGTAGCGAGGAGTAGTACTCGCTGCCGGAGGCTTCCTTCACGCGGCGCCGTAAGCCCGCGGTGTCCACCACCCGCCAGGTTTCGCTCCCGAGCTCGATCACCGCGTCAACCGGGTCTCGGGTCGTCCCGGCGCGGGGATCGACGATCGCCCGCTCCTCACCCGCCAGGCGGTTGAGCAGGCTGGACTTGCCGACATTGGGGCGCCCGACGATGGCGACCCGGCGCGGCCCGGTCGGCCGCTCCGCGACGTCCGCCACGTGCGGCAGCGCGGCATAGATCGCGTCTAGCAGGTCCCCGCTCGAGCGCCCGTGCAGCGCGCTCACCGCGATCGGCTCGCCGAGCCCGAGCGCCCACAGGGCAGCTGCATCTGCCTCGCCGCGGGCATCGTCGACCTTGTTCGCGGCCAGGACAACGGGCTTGCCGGACCGCTGGAGGACCCGGGCCACCGCCTCATCCGCGTCGGTGGCGCCCACGGTTGCGTCGACCACCAGCAATACCGCATCCGCCGCGGTGACCGCGATCCCGGCTTGCGCGGCCACCCGGGCGGCAAGCCCATGGGCGTCCGGCTCCCAGCCCCCGGTATCGACGACGGTGAATGGGCGACCCCGCCAGGTCGCGTCATAAGCGACCCGGTCCCGCGTGACGCCGGGCACGTCCTCTACGACGGCTTCCCGGCGCCCGATGAGCCGGTTCACCAGCGTGGACTTGCCGACGTTCGGTCTGCCCACCACGGCGACGATCGGAATCTTGGCGGCTTCCGGTGCGGGCTCCGCGCCGCCGTCCGATGGGCTCACCGGGGCGGCGTCCGGCCGGTGAGCGGGAGCGAGCGATCGAGGTGGTCGAGCAACTGCCGCCGGATCTGCTCGGCCGCGGCGGCAACCGTGCTCCGGGCCCGCGGATCGCCGGTCGGCTCGACCCGGAAAGGGGTCCCGAAGACGATGTCGATCGGCACTCGAAGCCGGGGCAGGCGGTGGCCTCGTGGCAGGGCGTCGGCGGTGCCTAGGCACACCACGGGGACGATCGGACATGCCGACTTGAGCGCAAGGTAGCCGATTCCGTGCTGCACGGACTCCAGCATGCCGGTCCCCCGCGTCCCCTCGGGGAAGACACCGAGGACACCGCCGGCAGCCAGCACCGCCAGCCCGCTGCGCAGGGCGGTCCGGTCAGGACGACCACGGTGCACCGGGATTTGCCGGAAGGAACTCAGCAGCCGGCCGAGCCAGCGGTTGGTGTACAGCTCAGACTTGACCAGGAAGGCCGCAGGCCGGGGCGACTCGATGAACACGAAAGGCCCGTCGAGGAATCCGGTGTGGTTGCCGGCAAGCAGGACCGGACCCTCGGCTGGGATGAGATCGGCTCCGATCACGCGCAGTCGGAAAGCCAGCCGGAGGAGGATTCGGAAGGCCGCGCGCAGGAGCCGGAGTTGGGTTGTCTCCCTCAGCGCGCGGCCCGTGGCCGTCACCGGTCGGCTCCGCGCCCGGCCGGCAACCGCCCGGGGATCTGCGCCACGATCAGGGCGACAACCTCATCCACCGTGAGCGCAGTCGAGTCGATCACCAGGGCTTCGTCGGCCCGGACCAGCGGCGAAGTCACGCGGGTCGTGTCGAGCCGATCACGGCGCTCGATCTCCGCCCGGGTCTGGGCGAGCTCACTCGCCCGGTCGACCGGTCCGCTCACCTCCGTGAGATCCCGCGTCCGGCGCTCCGCCCTGGTCTCCGACGTTGCGGTCAGGAAGATCTTGAGCTGCGCATCCGGCACGACTACCTGCCCGATATCCCGCCCCTCGACGACGATTCCGCCGGCGCCGATGATCTCCCGCTGCCTGCGGACCAGGTGCAGCCGTACCCCCGGAACGCTGCTGACCACGCTGACCGCGTTCGTCACGGCCCTGGTCCGGATGGCCGAGGCGACATCGGTCTCAGCGACGGTGACGGTCGGGTGCGCGGGGTCCGTGCCGATCCGGAGGTCGATCTTCGCTGCGAGCCCGGCGAGCGTCTCCGCGTCTTCGAGGTCGATCCGGTCCTGTAGGGCCAGCCAGGTGACAGCGCGGTACATCGCACCGGAGTCGAGGTAACGCAGCCGTAGCCGGCCGGCGACCGCGCGCGCCACCGTGGACTTGCCCGAGCCCGAGGGACCGTCGATCGCGATGACGAGTCGCCGCGCCGGGTGGCCTCGCTCCGCCACCGGGACGGGGTGCGCGTCGGCCACGACTCTCCTCGGTCAGGTGCTGGGTCGGCCCACTGTAGAGGCAGCCCGAAAGTCGGCTCATGGGTTTATCGATGAATCGCTTTATCTCAGTCTTCGATCGGCCAGCCCCGCTGCGCCAGCCCGGCGCTCAGACCGGCGACGGACTCCGGGCGGACCAGCAGCTCGACGATGCCCACCGGCAGGCCCGGGGAATGATCGACGCGGAGATCTTCGATGTTGATCCCGGCTGCCCCGGCGTCGGCGAGCAGCCGAGCCAGCTGACCGGGCTCGTCCGAGACGATGACGGCGACCGCTCCGTACACCCGCGGGCTTCCGCCGTGCTTGTCCGGCAGGCGGCGGCGACCCGCCCGCCCGGCCTCGAGCAGATCGCGGAGGCCCCCGGATGCTTTGCCGCGCCGGAGTTCGGCCGCGGCTGATGCCAGCCGCGCGCTGACCTGATCGAGCGCGGCGGCAAGCGGACCGGCGTTGGCCTGGGCGATATCGACCCAAAGATCGGGATCTGACTCGGCGATCCGGGTCATATCGCGCAGGCCAGGACCCGCCAGGCGAACGTGGCTATCCGGCAATTCGGCGAACTGGGCGGCGAGCGCCGAGGCGACGAACTGGGGAACGTGGCTCGTGGCAGCCAGTGCCCTGTCGTGCTCCTCGGGGGTCATCTCTATCGCGGTCGCACCGCAAGCGCCGACCAGCCAGCGGGCCGCCTCGATCGCCTCCGGGCGACTGCGTTGCGAGGGGGTGAGAACCCAGACGCGTCCCTCGAAGAGGTCCGGTCGGGCGGCGCCGGGTCCGCTGCGTTCCCGACCGGCGATCGGATGGCCGCCTGTGAAGATCTCCGCCGCCGCCGGCGAATGAAGTCGACTGCTGGATGATTGAACGCTCAGAATCTCGATCTCATTCTGAGAGTGCGACTTGACAGATGAAGTATCTGTAATGCTGTCGCAGAGATTGCGTCGTACCAGGTCGCTTACGACCTCCACCACGGCGCCGGGCGGAACGGCTAGAACCGCCAGCTCGACGTGTTCGCCGGTGAGCGGTCGCCCCGCGCCGAGACGAATCGCGGTCTCCAGATGCCCCGAATCCCGGTCGTCGAGGTAGAGCTCATGTCCGCGGCTGCGCAGCCTGAGCCCGATCGAGGTGCCGATCATCCCCGCGCCGACGACGAGGACGCGGCGAGGCGGCTCGACCGGACTCACTTGGGCAGGTCGGTCCGCAGGGCAGCCGCGCCCCGCAGGTAGACATGCTTGAGGTCGTGTCGACTTCGCTCGGTCTCCACATGAGCGAGTAAGCGGAGCACCCGCGGCATCGCGCCGGGCACGTCGATCTCGGTGGCGCAGAGCATCGGGACATCGCTGATCCCCGCCGCTCGAGCGGCGTAGGCCGGGAATTCCGCGCGCAGGTCAGGCGTCGCCGTGAAGATCACGCTGACGACCTCCTCGGTGGTGAGATCGTTCCGCTCCAAGACCGCGTGCACGAGCTCGGCGATCGCCTCGAGGATCAGCTCCCGGTCGTCCCACTCGACCTGCGTGGCGCCCCGGACGGCCCGCACCGCCACGACCGCTCTCCCCTCGTTCGGACCGCTCCGGAATGGCACCCTATCGGTAGGACGACCTCAGGATAAAGCGTCCTGTCCGTGTGTCAGCACGACGCTATAAGGCTTTATCGACACTCAGCGGCACAGGAGACCGACGCCGGATACCGATGAAACCTTAAGTCGATGAATCGTTTCCATTACAAGCCGACCAACCGGCTCAGCTCTCCTACTTCGGTAGAGGTGAGATGCCGGGTCCGCCCTGGGCGCAGACTGTCCAGCCGGATCGGCCCGATCCGCGTCCGCACCAGGCGGGAGACGGGATGGCCGACCTCGGCCAGCAACCGACGCACGACATGGTTGCGTCCCTCGTGCAGGGTGACCTCGACGAGCGCCCGGCGAGCCGTGCTCTCCACCACCCGGAACCCGTCCACCGCGACCGGACCATCCTCGAGCTCGAGCCCGCCCCGCAGCCGTCGGCCGATGTCGCGGCCCAGTGGCCCGCTGACCTCCGCGAGGTAGGTCTTGGATACCTGGTAGGAAGGATGCGCCAGTCGGTGCGCGAGATCCCCGTCGTTGGTCAGTAGCAGCAGCCCTTCGCTGTCGGCGTCGAGGCGCCCGACGTGGAAGAGTCGCTGCGCGCGGTCGGCGACGAGGTCGCCCACGCAAGGGCGCCCACGCGGGTCGGACATGGTGCTGATCAGCCCCCGGGGTTTGTTCAGCACGAGATGCACCAGCCCCGGTATGGTCGGCACCCGCAATCCGTCGACTCGGATGTCGTTCCGAGCCGGGTCCACCCGGGTGCCTTGCTCCCGCACCACCCGACCGTCCACCTGCACTCGACCCTCGGCGATCAGGTGTTCGCAGGCGCGTCGGCTGCCGAGTCCCGCTCCGGCGAGAACCCGCTGGAGGCGGATTGCAGTCTCAGGCTCCAGTTGAGGTCGAGCCGTCATCCGCGTCAATCGAGTCGGCGTCAGGAAGATAGGGGGGTAACGCGGGGAGATCCTCGATCCCGTTCAGTCCTAGCCGTTCCAGGAAGTGCGCCGTCGTCCGATAGAGGATGGCGCCGTTCTCCGGCTCGCTCCCGGCTTCGGCGATGAGGCCGCGGGCAAGGAGGGTGCGCACGACGCCGTCCACGTTGACCCCACGGATCCCGGCGATCCGCGAGCGGGACACCGGCTGCCGGTAGGCGACCACGGCGAGCGTCTCGAGAGCTGCCTGGGTGAGCCGCGCCTGCTGACCGTCGAGGACGAACCGTTCGACGAAGGGGGCGCAGTCGGCTCGGCTGTAGAACCGCCACCCGCCGGCGATCGAGCGCAGCTCGTAGCCTCGGCCAGCCGCCGCGTACTCCGCCGCCAGGTCGACCAGGGTGGCCACGACCTCGTGGGTCGGCCGCTCGACTACCTGCGCCAGGACTACCTCCGACACCGGCTCGTCGACGACGAGAAGGACCGCCTCCAGGGCCGCGCGGAGTGGCGGCAGCTCGCCGGCCGGGTCGAGGGCGCCCGTCTCCGGCACGGCCTGGATTATGTCAACCGGATCGGCACGGCCTGCCCCCTCCGGGCCGGCTGGCCGGGGTGAGGCGGTCAAGGACCCCCCTCACGCTCGGCCGCGGGCCGGGAGGCGTCGACTTCGGGCTCGAGTTCCGTTTCGCCTTCGTAGGTATCCCCGGCCCACCGGTCGGTCTCCGCGCTGGACCGGTCGCCGCCGGTCCAGCGCACCCGCAGCTCCCCGAGCGGGGTCACCTGGTCGAAGGCGACGGCCCCTTCCCGGTACAGCTCCAGAAGGGCGAGGAAGCGAGCCACCACCTCCAGGCTGCTCGTGCAGTCGGCCCGCAGGGTCCGGAACGAGGCCGAACCCAGCCGGCGAAGTCGCTGAGCAAGCAGAGCGGCCTGCTCCCGGACACTGACCCGGGGAGCGTGCAGGTGGTCCAGGGCGATAACCGGGGTCGGCCTGGGGGCGCACACCCGGGAGGCCAGATCGGCGAACTCGGCTGGGCCGAGGCCGAGCAGCACCTCGGGGAGCAGCTGGGCGAACCTGGGCTCGAGGCTCACGGCCCGCGGGTAGCACCGGCCCTCCCCCGCCATCCGATCCGCGAAGACCCGGGCGAGCTCCCGGAAGGCCCGGTACTGCAGCAGCCGCGCGAACAGCAGGTCTCGAGCCTCGAGCAGGGCGAGATCCTCGTCGTCCTCCACGTCGGCGCCGGGTAGCAGCCGCGCCGCCTTGAGATCGAGCAGGGTGGCCGCGACCACGAGGAACTCGGTGACCTGCCCAAGGTCCCAGCCGTCCCCGAGGCCGCGAATGTGCGCGATGAACTCGTCGGTGACCCGGGAGAGGGCTACCTCGGTGACATCGAGCTTGTGTTTGGCGATCAGCCCCAGGAGAAGGTCGAACGGCCCCTCGAACACCTCGAGGTGAACGGTGAATGCGCCTTCCCGAGCTGGGGCCTCGGCCGAGTCGGTGCTCACCAGCCGACGGTATCCCCTCCGGACGCGCCCGCGCCGGTCGACGCGGCGGGCCGACCGGGTTATAGATATATCGCTCAGTCGGTTTGTCTATAGATTAGCGAGGGCGGCAAGGAGTGGACGCAGCAGCGAACCGAGCAGACTGAGCAGGGGCGGCTCGTTGCCCGCGATCGGCAGCAGCAGCAGGAGCCCGACCAGGGCCACCCCCCAGTTCTGCTCGGCGAGGTAATAGCGGGCCCGCTGCCAGCCGTGGTTCGGCGGCGCGAGGGTGAACAGGACGTCCGAGCCCTCCAGCGGGGGGATGGGGACCAGGGCGAGCACGCCGGTCGCGAGATTCGCCAGTGCCAGCGCAAGGAGGAACTGCTCCGCGGTGGTGACGGCCACGAGGGATCCCTGGAGCTGGGCTTTCAGCTCCACGTTCGCCGCCAGCGACGCCAGCTGCCCGCCGGCCATGGCCCGGTAGCCGATGAACCCGGCGCAGCCGACCACGAGGTTGGCCAGCGAGCCACTGAGCGCAAGGCCGATTCGCCGGCCCCGCCTGGCCCGCCAGCGGCCCGGTGTCCGGAGCGGGTGGACCCAGCCCACCCCAGCCAGCAGCAGAGCAACCACGCCGAACGGGTCGAGCTGCTGGCGAAGGTCAAACGGGCGGCGTCCCTCCGGCAACGCGGCGAGTTGCCCGGTGGCGCGCGCGAGCGCCGCACGAGCCACCACGTGCACCGCCGCCGCGAGCACGAATCCGACCGCGAGCGCCGCCAGTGCGACCGGATGGCGGAGCGCGTAGAGCACTATTGCCCGCGCAACCGGCGGACGAGGATGCTCGCCTCCCCCTTGGCGTCGAGATCGGCAAGCACAACGGCCATCGCCTCCCGGACGATCCGGCCGCGGTCCACCGCGAGCCCGTGGTCGCCGCGCAAGGTCAGCCGGGCGTGCTCGAGATCGATCAGCTCTTCGGGTGAGCAGTAAACGGTGATCTTCTCTTCATGGCGCTCCCGCCCGGTCGGCCGGCGGTCGTCGCGTACCCGACGGGGCAGATGGCGCACCGGGGCGGCCCCGCCGCGCCCGGACGGGTCCGCAGGCGCCACCGGATGGGCCGGCGGCTCCGCCAGGGAGTCGCCCGGCGGCTCGGGCGATCCGGATCCGGTGGCCCGGAAAAGCTCGTCGGCACCGGGGAGGCTGATCCGGCGGGTCATCGGGCCAGCACCTCCCGAGCGAGCTGCCGGTACGCGACCGCCCCAGCGGAACTAGGCGCGTAGGAGGTGATCGGCTCGCCGGCCACGGTGGTCTCCGGGAACCGCACGGTGCGGTTGATGACCGTGTGGAAGACCTGGTCACCGAAGCGTTCGACGACCCGGGCCAGCACTTCGCGTCCATGCAAGGTGCGCGCGTCGTACATCGTGGCCAGAATTCCCTCAAGCTCGAGTTCAGGATTAAGCCGCTCCTGGATTTTGTCTATGGTTTGCATCAACAGCGCTACGCCACGAAGGGAAAAGAACTCACACTCCAGCGGGATGATCACCGCGTCCGCGGCAGTCAGCGCGTTGACCGTGAGCAGGCCCAGCGAAGGCTGGCAGTCGATCAGCAGGTAGTCGTAGTCTGCGATCACTGGTCGGATGGCCCGACGCAGGGACTGTTCGCGGGCCACCTCCCCCACGAGCTGCACCTCGGCCGCCGAGAGGTCGATGTTGCTCGGAACGAGGTCCATGCCCGGGACATTGGTTTTCAAGAGCACGTCGTCGATGCCGACGTCGCGCTCCATGAGCAGGTTGTAGACGGTGCGATCGAGTTCGAGTGGGTTGACCCCCAAACCGACCGAAAGCGCCCCCTGCGGATCGAAGTCGACGAGCAGCACGCGCCGCCCGTACTCGGCAAGGGCCGCGCCGAGGTTGATCGTCGAGGTGGTCTTCCCGACTCCGCCCTTCTGGTTGCACATCGCCAGCACCCGGGCCGGGCCGTGGCGGTCCAGCGGGTCCGGTTCGGGCAGGCGTGGGACGGGCCGCCCGGTGGGCCCGAGTTCGCCGACCGCCGGCGCGCCCGATCTTGTCGACTTAGTCACAAGACGTTTCGCCTCCGTAGCCATGAAACGCTGACACGACAGGTCGGCAAGACGCTAGGCCGACGAATCGGCGACTCTATGGCCAGTTCCGGCCACCGGGCAACCCCCGACGGCGCGTCGGGGTCGAACACGCCGGAAGGTCCCGCCTTCGCCGGGTCCCTGGAAGCAGGTCGGCCGCGGCTCAGCCACGCGCGCGGGGATGAGCCGCCGCGTAGACCTCACGGAGCCGCTCAACCGTCACCAGGGTGTAGATCTGGGTCGTCGTCACCGAGGCGTGCCCCAGCAGTTCCTGCACGACGCGGACGTCCGCTCCGCCATCGAGCAGATGTGTGGCGAAGGAGTGTCTAAGGGTATGAGGCGATATGTCGATCTGAAGACCCGCCCGGTCGGCAACCCCGCGCAGCACCGCCCAAGCCCCCTGCCGGGTGAGCCGGCCCCCGCGGGCATTGAGGAACAGCGCGCTCGACCCGGTTCCCACCTTCGCTAAGGCCGGACGGCTCGCGCCCAGATAGGTCCGAAGGGCGACCACCGCGTACCGACCAAGCGGTACTACCCGGTCCTTGCCACCCTTGCCGTGCAGCCGCAGACTCCCGGTGAAGTCCACGTCGTCCACCGCCAGCCCGACCGCCTCGCTGATCCGGGCCCCGCTGCCATAGAGCAGCTCGAGGAGCGCCTGGTCGCGCTGCGCGCGCGGCGTGGCGTCGAATCCGGCCGCGTGGATCAGCGCCTCGACGTCTTCGATCGGGATCGCCTTGGGCAGCCGCCGGGGCGGCGTCGGCGGGCGGACCTCCCGGGCCGGGTCGGTGTCGGCCAGACCGTCGCGGACCGCGAAGCGGTGCAGCCCCCGGACCGCGACCAGTGTTCGGCTGGCCGAGCTCACCGCAAGGGGCGGATGGGCCTCGTCGCCCTCCCGGAGCCAACCGAGGAAGCCGGCCACATCTGCCTCGGACACGGTTCGCAGACTAGGCACTCCCCTCATCCGGAGCCATCCCGCATAACGCTCAAGGTCACATTGATACGCTTTTAAGGTATTTACCGCAAGGCCCCGCTCGACAGCAAGATGATCGAGATAAAGTCGCACCTGCCGCCTCGGCTCGCCAGACGGTTCCTGCGGGTGGGGTTGCGGCGACATCGCTACGCTGCTCGCGGGCTCTTCCGAGCCGCTTCCGCGGGAATCCGGCGCGTCGTCCGCATCAGCGGAGGGTGTCGGCCAGCGGCGTGAACTCGAGGCCGTGCCCGGCCGCCACCGGTTCGCAGGTGATGGCGCCATCGACCGTGTTGACGCCCAGGGCCAGCGGGTGGTCGACCGCGACCGCGGCCTGCCAGCCGCGGTTCGCGATCAGCTCGGCGTAGGGCAGCGTGACATTGGTCAGCGCGTACGTCGAGGTGTGCGGCACCGCTCCGGGCATATTCGCCACGCAGTAGAAGAGCGAATCGTGAACCCGGAAGGTGGGGTTGGAATGCGTGGTCGGCCGGGTTGACGCGAAGCAGCCGCCCTGGTCCACGGAGATGTCGACGAGCACCGAACCTGGCTTCATCCGCGCCACCAGGTCGTCCGACACCAGCTTCGGCGACTTGGCGCCCGGGACGAGGACGGCGCCGATGACGAGATCGGCGTCGAGGCAGGCCTTCGCCACCTCATACGCGTTCGAGGCGACCGTCTGGAGGTGACCCTGGTAGATCCGGTCGGCCTCCCTGAGCTTGGCGATGTTCTTATCGAGCAGGAGAACCTCGGCCTGCATCCCCAGGGCGATGGCCGCCGCGTTCATCCCCGACACGCCGGCGCCCAATACGACGACCTTGGCCGCATACACGCCGGAGACCCCGCCCATGAGCACGCCTCGGCCGCCGGCGTCGCGCTGCAAACACTGCGCTCCCACCTGAGGGGCCATCCTCCCCGCGACTTCGGACATCGGCGCGAGTAGCGGGAGCGTCCCGTCGGCCAGCTGAACGGTCTCGTAGGCAATTGCGGTGATCTTCGCGGCGAGCAGTGCGTTTGTGCATTCGAGCGACGCGGCCAAGTGCAGGTACGTGAACAGGATCTGGCCGGCTCGCATCCGCGCGTACTCGGCCGGCACAGGTTCCTTCACCTTGAGGACGAGCTCGGCGTCAGCCCACACGTCGTCGACAGAGCCGATGATGCGCGCTCCCGCCGCGGCGAAGTCGCCGTCCGGAATCGACGATCCAACCCCGGCCCCGCTCTCGACGAGGACCTCGTGGCCGGCGCGGACCAGCTCGTGCACCCCGGCTGGCGTGCAGGCGACCCGGAACTCGTTGTCCTTGACTTCGCGCGGAACGCCGATCTTCATCTGACGCCTCCCTCGCCGCGCTGGTCACCGGCCCGATTGCCGGTGGCGGGCGTCCTGCCGACCCGCGGCCGGGGTGATCCGAGTCTAGGTTGCACGGCCGCGGGGACTATGCCTTCGCCGCGGCCCAGGCCGGCCAGTCCGCCCCCGCCGGCCGGAGCAGGGCGAATCCGTCCCGGCGGGCGATCTGGGCGGCGAGCAATCCGATTGCCGCCATCGGGTTGTGCAGCGCCCCGGCGAACACCGCACGCACGGCCTCGTCGAGCGGCACCCAGCGGATCGGCATGTCACGCTCCTCGCCCTCCCCCGGTGGCCGTTCGACCACGGTCAGGTCCCGGGCGAGATATATCCGGACCGCCTCATTGCTCATCCCAGGCGTGGTGAAGGCGTCGACCAGGACGTCCCACCGAACGGCCGCCTGCCCGGCTTCTTCGGCCAGTTCCCGGCTGGCCGCGGCAAGCGGGTCCTCGCCTGAAACGTCCAGCAGCCCCGCGGGTGGTTCCCAGAGCAGGTGCCCGGCGGCATGGCGGTACTGCTGGACGAGCAGCACCCGCTCGGCGTCGTCGAGCGCAATGACACCCACGGCACCGGGGTGCTCGACAACGTCCCTGGTGACCCGGTCCCCGCCGGGCAAGTCGACGACGTCGGTGCGCACCCGGATGACTCTGCCGGAATTGAACGCGAGCCGACGCTCACGAACCGGGTGTCGGACCGGGAGATCGGCGAGGGTCACGGCACGGGCGCCGCGGTGACGCCTCCGACCGAGCTGCCGCGTGCGTCCGCGTGCGCGAGGGCGGCACCAGCGAAGGCGCGGAACAGCGGATGCGATCGAGTCGGACGCGAGCGAAATTCCGGATGCGCCTGAGTGCCGACGAAGAACGGGTGCAGGTCCCGGGACAACTCGACGAACTCGACGAGCCGGCCGTCGGGCGATGTGCCCGAAACGACCAGACCGGCCGACTCGAGTTGGCGCCGGTAGCCGTTGTTCACCTCGAACCGGTGCCGGTGGCGCTCCGACACGTAGGGCTCCGCATAGGCCTCCCGAACCAGGGTGCCATCGGTGAGTTTCGCCGGATAGAGGCCGAGACGCATCGTGCCGCCCATATCTCTCTCGCCCGCCACCACATCCCGCTGCTCGGCCATCGTCGCGATCACCGGATGCGGGGTCGCCGGGTCGAACTCCGCGGAGTTGGCGCCATCGAGACCGGCGAGCGAGCGGGCCACCTCGATCACCATGCACTGCAGGCCCAGGCACAGCCCGAGTGTCGGCAAGCCATTTTCGCGCGCGTGCCGGATCGCCCCGAGCTTGCCTTCGATCCCCCGAACCCCGAAGCCGCCGGGCACCAGGATGCCGTCCACCCCGTCGAGTGCGGCCGCGGCTCCCTCCGGGGTCTCGCACTCGTCGCTGGCGATCCAGCGGATCTCGATCCGCGACTCGTGTGCGAACCCGCCGGACCGGAGGGCCTCCGTGACCGAGAGGTAGGCATCGGGAAGATCGACGTACTTGCCGACCAGGCCCACCGTGACGTGGCGGGTCGGGTGATGGACCCGGCGGAGCAGCTCGTCCCAGTCGGTCCAGTCGACGTCCCGGAAAGGCAGGCCGAGCCGACGAACGACATAGGCATCGAGGCCTTCGCGATGCAGGACCTTCGGGATGTCATAGATCGAGGGGGCATCAGCGGCCGACACGACCGCGTCCTCGTCGACGTCGCAGAGCAGGCTGATCTTGCGCTTGAGATTGGCGGAGATCGATCGGTCCGAGCGGCACACGATCGCGTCTGGCTGGATACCGAGCGAACGCAGGGCATTCACCGAATGCTGGGTGGGTTTGGTCTTCAGCTCCCCGGACGGGCCGATGTAGGGAACCAGGCTGACGTGAAGGAACAGCACGTGGTCGCGACCGATCTCACGGCGGATCTGCCGGGCGGCTTCGAGGAATGGCAGCGACTCGATGTCACCGACGGTCCCGCCGATCTCGGTGATGACGACGTCCACATCGGGGGCGGCCATCAGCCGGATCCTCGACTTGATCTCGTTGGTGATGTGCGGGATGACCTGAACCGTGTCTCCGAGGTATTCGCCGCGACGCTCCTTGGCGATGACGGTGGAGTAGACCTGACCGGTGGTGACGTTCGCCGACCCGGACAGCTCGACGTCGAGGAAACGCTCGTAATGGCCGATGTCGAGGTCTGTCTCGGCCCCGTCGTCGGTCACGAAGACCTCGCCGTGCTGAAACGGATTCATCGTGCCTGGATCGACGTTGAGGTACGGGTCGAGCTTCTGCATGGTGACCCGCAGACCACGTGCCCGGAGGAGCTGTCCGAGGCTGGAGGCAGTCAGGCCTTTACCGAGGCTGGAGGCAACGCCCCCAGTGACGAACACATGCCGGGTGGTCTGCTGCTGGACCAATAGGGGCTCCCGTGTCGGATCGGCGGCGCCGGACGGGCGCCTGCCCACGGGAGATCACGGTAACACGGGCCGCTTCCGGCGCCACCTGCTCTCGTCGACGTGTCGACGGGTTCGCGATGCCAGGGGGCGATCCCGGGTGTCCGCGTCGGGGGCGTCGCGCGGGCCGGGCAGCCAAGTGGGCCCGCGCGACAGGAGGTCGTTGATCTGACTCGGTGGCCCCGGCCGGCCGAACAGGTAACCCTGCGCCTCGTCACAGCCCTGGGCTCGCAGCACATCGCGTTGGAGGTCGCTCTCGACACCCTCGGCAACGACCGAGAGCCCGAGACCCCGGGCCAGGGCGATGACGCTGCTTACGATGGCCGTGTTCGGGCCGTCGTCGGGAAGCTCACGAACGAAGGATCGGTCAATCTTGAGCTGGTTCACCGGAAGCCTGGACAGCCGGCTCAGCGAGGAGTACCCGGTTCCGAAGTCGTCGACCGAGATCCGCACCCCCATCGCCTGAATCGCCTCGAGCACCGCGACGGAGTCCGGCTCGTCACCATTGAGGAAGCCCTCGGTGATCTCCAGGGTGAGTCGCTCGGCGGCGAGGCCGGTCTCGCGGAGCACGTCTGCGACCTGTGCCGCGAGTTGTGGACCCACCTGGCCCGGCGAGAGGTTCACGCTGAGCCCCAGCAGACCATTCCCCTGCCACCACGCGGCCTGCGCGCAGGACTGGCGGAGCACGAAGTCGCCGAGCTGATTGATGAAACCGCTGGCCTCCGCCACGGGGATGAACTCGTCGGGCGGAATCACCCCGCGCTGGGGATGCATCCAGCGCAACAACGCCTCGACCTGGCTGATCTCACCGGTCTCGAGGTTCACGATCGGCTGATAGTGGACGGCGAACTGGCCGGCCTCGAGCCCACGTCGCAGGTCGCTCTCGACGTCGAGCCGGTCGCGCATTTCGCTGAGCATGCTCGCCCGGAAGGACACATAGCGACCTTTTCCTGCCGCTTTGGCCTCGTACATCGCGAGATCGGCGTTGCGCAGCAGGTCCCGGGCGGCGTCGTCCGGCCGCGGGCGGGCGCCCCCGATGCTCACGGTCACCTTGATCTCGTGGCCGTTCACGACGAACGGCTCCTCCAGCGCACCGAAGATCCGCTCCACGACCTCGTCGGCATCGTCATGGTCTTGCAGTCCTTCCACCAGGACAGCGAATTCGTCGCCGCCAAGCCGGGCCAAGGTGTCGACGTCGCGGACCGCGCCCTGCAGGCGCCCGGCGACGCCGCGCAGCAGTTGGTCCCCGGCATCGTGACCCAGACTGTCGTTGACCCGCTTGAACCCATCGAGGTCGAGGAACAGCAACGCCAGTTCGGTCCGGTAGCGGCGAGCGTGGCGCAGGGCCAGCGAGAGCCGATCCCTGAGCAGGGCCCGGTTCGGCAACGCCGTGAGGGCGTCGTGCATGGCGTCGTGTTGCGCGGCCTCCAGCGCCGCCCGCAGGGCCTGGACGTTCTTGGCATCGGTCAAAGCCACGCTCGTGTGATCGGCGAGCGCCTGCAGAATGCCCTGCTCCGCCAGGGTGAAGCGCCGGCCGGGCCGTCGGGTGGACACCGCCAGCGCGCCGACGACCACCCCGTCCTCGTGGACCGGTGCGGCCATGGTGGCGCTCATCCCCAGTCCGGCGAATTCCGGGTGCGCGACGGCCCGCTGCTGGTAGTCGTCGATGACCACGAAGCGCCCTTCGGTGATCGCTCGGCCGGTTGCCCCAAGCCCCCGGGGAACCCGGCGAACGTCATGCGCGATCTCCGGTGGCAACCCGGACGATCCGATCAGCTCGAGCATCCTCGGGTCGGCGGCATCGTTGACGCGCAGGCCGACGACGTCCACGTTCAGAAGATCGGCCGCGCAGGCGATGATCGCCTGGAGAACCTCGGGCAGCGGTGCCCGGGTGGAGACCGCACGCAAGATGGTCGTGAGTCGCTCGAGAAGGGCCTGGCGCTCTCGGAGGTTGGCGACCAGCTCGGCGTTCTCCGTGGCCTGCCGCTGGCTCACTTCGCGAAGGGCTCGTTCGTCGGCGAGCACCGAAAGCCCACGCAGCGACAGACTCAGCACCCGGGCCATCCCGCGCAGCAGGTTGCATTCCTCCACGTCGAAGACGGCCTCCCCGACCCGGGCCAGCAGGAGTCGCCCGCCGGGGAGCCCTTCGATCGGCCCGGCGAAAACCGCGCATCGGCCGAGCCCGGGAAGCTCGACGAGCGGCTCATTGCAGTGCGCGACGGCGCGGAGGCGAGCCTCCGGAACCCGGCCCTGCGCGTACCCCACCGACGCGCGCACCCCCGCATCGGTCACCAAGACCGCGACTTCGGCCTCGACGGCCTCGGCCGCCTGCTCGACGGCGCTGCGCAGGACATCGGCTTCCTCGGTCAGTCCGGACACGGCCGCGAGGAAGGCGGTGAGTTGCTCGGCAGCCCAGCCGCTCGCAGCGAAGTCGACGCTCATCCGACGGCGAGGACCACGAGTGTCTGATTGTGGAAGCCGCCGGTGCCCCGGGTACGCGCGATCTCGCCGTAGGTGTAGAAACCGGCAACCGGGACGCCGCCGGCCCGGTCCCCCACGATGGCGATTTCTCGGGCGATGCCAGGCTCGCCGAGCACCGCCCGGCGGGCAATGCAGTCGAAGGCCAGCAGCCCGAGCGGGGCAGCCCCGGCCAACTGCTCGAGCGCGTCGTCACAGGCTGCCTCGGTTGCTCGCAGCACCGACTCGTCGTCGCCTTCCATGATCCAGGTCATGCCACCCTGGGGCACCCGAGCGATGCAACCCAGGGAGCGTTCGGTGAAGTCAGCGTCGGCGATGAACCGCACCTCCTGGCCGCTGCGCCTGGTCAGGCCCAGCGGATGGGTCAGCGCGAAGCGGGTGAATGCGGCGGCGTCATGGTGGGCAGCTTCGGGGGCGTCGAGGCGGCGTAGATAGACATCGAGGGCGGGCTGGTCGTCGAGGGCGAAGACCCGGTTTCCGGAGCTCGCGGTGACCAGCATCGGCTCGCCGACGGTGCGCCAACCGTGCTGGACGCCGATCCCGAACGGGCCGGTCGATCCGATGGCAACGGCAACCACGGCGTCGTCGAGGAATCGATCGTTGTGCAGCACCTGGGTGCGGACCATCCGAAGGTCGTCTCCGGCGCAGCCCCCGACCAACGGCACCTCCGCGCCGACGACCCCATACACACCGCGCACGATCTCCTGTTGATCGCCGGCCAACCCGTCGGTGAGCAGCAGCAGGACCGCGTGCTCGCAATCGCCGATCTGCCGGAAACACGCGGCCGCTTCGGCACCGGCGTCGCGTAGGCGCTTCGATGCTCCGGTTGCGGCCGCGGTCGCCACGGTGAAACCCGTCCCGCCGAGGGCGAGGACAACGATCCCCTCGTCGCCGGGCCCGTCGAGGGCGATCTCACCCGCCGTGGAACATCCCACCACCGGCACGTCCCCGCATGATTCGCGCAAACCCGCGGCGATCTCAGCCAGGTCGAGCGCGGAGGAGACGAAGACGACGATCAGCGCGGGGACCGCCCCGCCGGTGGCCTGGGCTACCGCCGAACCAGCCATGGCCCGGGCGCCGCTACCGCTCGCCCGGCCCACCCCTAGCCAGCGATCCGCCTGACCCGTTCGATCCGTCGATTGGCGAGTCACACTCTTCCCTCGGCAGGATCGGACCGAGGCTAGACCGTGATTGGAGGAGATACGTAGAACTGCGGTCGAAACCCCCCGCTGTAGTCAGCGGGTCCTGGTCCGTCATGACTACTTCGCCGGAGGCAACGGGCCGCCGGAACCGGGTCCCGTGCCATAGTTCCCGATCTGGCCGGCCAACCGTCCGGCCAGGGCGAGGACCAGGGCCACCTGACCCGGGGGCGCCTCGATCGAATCCACAGTGGTGACCGGCGTGGCGAGGCCCCCCGCGCGGGCCGCGGCCAGCACGCCGGGGTCGCTGGCGGCGCTGACCGGACCCGCGAGAACCGCTCCGGAGCCCCGGACGTCGAGGGCCTCGACCAGCGACAGCAGGTCCTGAGTCGACACGCTGGAGGAGGTCGGACCGGGGGCGGCGACGAGCAGGACGGCGAGCGACGCCGCGGTCTGCCCACCGGCGGACACGGTGAGCAGACGGCCCTCCTGGTAGGCGGCGAGGCTAGTCGGGAGGTCGGTGGCGGTTCGCGCCCGGGCGCCCGGGCGCTGAACGAGCACCGAAGCCAACTGGGAAGCGGCGCGCTCCGCGCCGGTGTCGGAGGTCCCGCCGGGAGGTCCGCCGAGCCGTGCGGCGAGCGCGCCGAGCAGGGTGTCCTGGTTGGGGTCCAACCAGGACGAAGTCAACACGATGTCCGTGGTCACGACCGCACCGGCCCGGCGCAGCATCGACTCGACCTGGCCACGTACCGTGCCGACGACGCCCGGCGCGCTCACGACGGCCACCGACTGACCGGAGAGCCGACCGGCGACCGCAAACGGGGCCACGCCGGCGGAGAACCGCCCAGCGGAGTCCAGCTCGGCCGTCAACTCGGAGATCTGCGCCCGCAGTCCGGAGACCGGACCTGGCGTGGAAACGACCGCAACCGGAACTCGGCTGATCGTCGAACCGAGCAGGAGGCCGGCGGCGAGCGCGAGGAAGACCGCGACGAGCGATACGACGTGATAGCGGAAGTTGACCATCGGTCTAGAGGTTGCCGCGAACCCAGCGCACGACCTGCGCCCAGTCACGGACGATCGTGGCACCGAGCAGGTGCGGGGACGGAGAAACCATGGCGGCAAGGCCGACCACCAGCACCGCCGCCAGGACCAGCGCGGCCAGCAAGGCGAGCGAGATCCGGGGTCGGTACAGCTGGGCGACCGCCGAGGCGCTCACCAGCTTGCCGCCGACGCGCAGTCGGGTGAGCAGACTGCTCGCCATCCCGGACCGGCCACGGTCCAGAGACTCTTCGAGTGTGCTCTGGCGGCCGGCGGTGACGATCAGGGAAGCGCCATTGGCATCGGCGAGCAGGATGGCCGCGTCCTCGTTCGTGCCTGCGGTCGGGCACACCCTGGCCTCGAGGCCAAGGTCCTGCACCCACTGCAAGCTCGGCACCTGGCCGCCCGGATCGGCGTGGACGACGAGCTCGGCGCCGCAACGCAATGTCTCGTCGCGTACCGCGTCGAGATCACCGACGATGACGTCGGGCCGATAGCCCGCCTCACGCAAGGCGTCGGCGCCCCCGTCGACTCCGACCAGTACCGGACGGAACTCGCGGATATAGCCGCGGAGGGCGGCGAGATCCGCGCGCTCCTGATAGCCACGCCCGACGACGAGCGCGTGACGACCGTCGAACTCGGTGCGTACTCGCGGGATGCCGGCGCCGTCCAAGAACAGATCGGAGGACCGCCTGAGAGACTCCGATGCGTCACCCAGAACCGCCTCGAGTTGTCGGCCGAGGCCGGCTGAGGCGTGCTGGGCCGCCGCCGCGACCGTTCGTGTGCTCTGTTCGGCTCCGCTCGCGAGCACGGCCCCGTCGGCGGCGTACACCGTGTCGCCGCATACCCGGATCGGCTCCCCCTCGCGGATCCTTCCGAGGATCTGTGGCCCCACCCCGTCGACCAGCGGGATGCCCGCGCCCGCCAGCACGGTCGGGCCGAGGTTGGGGTAGCGACCGCTGGTGGAGGCGGAGACGTTCACGACGGCCGCGGCCCGCCCGGCGAGTAGTGCCGCCGCGCTGACCCGGTCGAGGTCGACGTGGTCGATCACAGCGATGTCTCCCGGTTGCAACCGCCGGGCCAGCACGTCGGTCCGCCGATCCACCCGGGCGGGCCCGCTGACCCCGGGCAACGGGGGCGACTGCCGGGCCCGGTGCGGGAGCGCAAGCTTCATGATCCCTTGGCCGCCGCTGCCGTCGCCAGCAATTCCTCCGCGTGACCCCGGCCGAGCTCCGAGTCGGCGAGGCCGGCCAACATCCGGGACAGTTCCCGGATCCGATCGGGACCATCGACCTGCCGCACGCCGCTTTCGGTGACGAGTCCGTCGTCGTTCTTCTCGACCAGGTAGTGCCGATCCGCGAAGGCCGCCACCTGGGGCAGGTGCGTGACCACAAGGACCTGTCGGCCGGCGGCCAGCCGGGCCAGCCGGGCGCCGATCTCCACGGCGGCGCGACCGCCGACCCCCGCATCCACCTCGTCGAAGACGAACGTCGGCACCGGATCCGTCCCGGCCAGGACCACCTCGAGCGCCAGCATGAGGCGGGACAACTCTCCGCCGCTGGCGCCGCGGGCGATCGGTCGCTGTGGGGCACCCGGATGGGTTGCGAGGCTGAACTCGACGTGGTCGCTCCCGGCCGGCCCGAAGCTCGGGCCGGTGCGCACGCTCACCTCGAGTCGCGCATGCGGCATCGCCAGCTCCACGATCTCTGCGGTGACCGCCTCGGCCAGCCGGTCCGCGGCCACCCGCCGGGCGGCGCTGAGCTCGCCGGAGGTCGACGAGAGCACGCGTTCGAGCTCGTCCAGGTCAGCCTGCAACTGGCCGATCCGGTCGTCGTCGCCGCCCAGCTCGCTCAGCCGGGACTCCGCTTCTGCCGCCCAGGCCAGGACCGCGTCGACGTCGGGTCCGTACTTGCGATTCAGCGCCGCCAAGGCAGCCTGCCGTTCCTGACCGGCGGCAAGCGCCGCCGGGTCCGCGTCGATGCTCGCGGCGTAGGACGCCAGGTCCGCGGCGAGATCCGCCAGCGCGTAACCGGCGTCGGCGAGCCGACCGGCGAGCCCGGCCAGCGCCGGATCGTGGCCGGCTACCGCATCGAGCGCCCGTCGACCCTCGGCGACGAGGCCCAGCGCGTCGCGCTCCTCGCCGCTCTCCTCGCCGCCGGTGAGCGCGGTGTGCGCCGCATCGGCGGCCCGGCGCAACGCATCGGCATGGGCCAGCCGGGTGACCAGCTCAGCTACCCGGCCGTCCTCCCCCGGCTCGGGCCGCACCGCGGCGATCTCGGCCCGGCCGTGCCGGAGCAGATCCGCCTCCTGCAAGCGCTCCCGGGTCCGAGTCGTGAGCTCGGCGAGCTCCGCACCGGTCGCGCGGTGGCGGGTATACGCAGCGCGGTAGCCGGCCAGCGGTGCGGCAACCAACTCGCCGGCAAAACGGTCGAGCGCCTCCCGCTGGGCGGCCGGCCGGCCCAGCCGCAGGTGCGCGGCCTGCCCGTGCCGGGCGACCAGATCGTCGGCGAGCTCGCCGAGCAGCGACACGGGCACCGACCGCCCGCCGAGGTGCGCCCGGGACCGGCCCTCGGCGAGAACGTTGCGTCCGAGCAGCAGCTCCCGGTCGTCGAGCAACGCTCCCGCGTCCACAGCGCGACGTGCGGCGGACCCCTCCGGATCGACCAGGAAGCGGCCCTCGACGGCCGCCCGGTCGACGCCGGCCCGGACGAGGCTCGGATCACCGCGCCCGCCGAGGAGCAACTCGAGCCCGGTCACCACCATCGTCTTGCCCGCGCCGGTCTCGCCGGTGAGCACCGTGAGCCCGGGAGCGAGGGTCAGCGTGGCCTCAGCGATGACGCCGAGTCCGGTGATCCGCAACTCTTCGAGCACCAGGCCACGATAGGGGCGCGGGGCCGGCGGGCGGGGGACTGTCCACGGCGCGGCGGATCAGTCGGTTCCTGGGTCGAGTGGGCGGATCGCACCCGGCGGGGCTAGATTTCCGGGCGGCCGCGCCAGCCCTGGACCGGAAGTTGGAATTTCGCCACCAGCCGGTCGGTGAACGGTGCCGCGGCCAGGCGGGCCAGGCGGACGGGGTGGGCCCCGCGCCGCCCTTCGACCCGAGCACCGGCCGGGAGATCGAGAGTGCGCCGACCGTCGCAGAACAAGACCGCGCCGCCCTCGACGTCGACCAGTTCGACGGCAAGGACCGAGGTGGGAGCGACGACGAGCGGCCGGGCGAACAGGGCGTGCGCGCTGATCGGAACGAGAAGCAGAGCCGCGACCTCCGGCCAGACGATCGGGCCGCCGGCGGAGAACGCGTACGCCGTCGACCCGGTCGGCGTGGCCATCACGACCCCGTCGCAGCCCCAGCGAGACAGCGGACGGTCGTCGACCTCGACCACGATGTCCAGCATTCGCTGCCGGGCGGCCTTTTCCACCGTGGCATCGTTGAGCGCCCACTGTTCTGCCACGACGGCGCCGTCGACACTGACCGATACGTCGATGGTCATCCGTTCCTCGACCTCGTAGTCCCGGGCGAGCACCCGATCGACGACCCGATCCACCTCCTCCTCCTCCGCCTGAGCGAGAAAGCCAACCCGGCCGAGGTTGACCCCGAGCAAGGGCGCGCCGGCCGGCCGGGCCAACTCGGCCGCCCGGAGCAGCGTGCCGTCGCCGCCGAGCACCAGGACGAGCTCGGCACCGACTGCTGCTGCCGCCGGTGCGACAGCGACGATGCCGGCGCAGTCGAGGACGGCGGCTTCGGTCTCCAGGGCGTGGACTGTGATGCCCGATTCGACGAGGCGGCGCGCCACGTCCACGCCGAGCGCCACTGCCGCGGAACGCCCGGTGTGCGTGACCAGCAGGACCGTCCGGTCGGTCACGACGGCCCCAGGCTGACCGCGCGCTCGGCTTGCTCCGGATCGAGCGGGGGCCCACCCCGAACCAGCCGCAGGAAGTACTCGACATTCCCGGCCGGGCCAGGCAGCGGACTCGCGACCACCCCGAGCACTCCGTGGTCCAGATCGGCGGCCGCCGCCGCGACTGCGACGATGGCGGCGACCCGCAGTGTCGGATCGCGGACGACGCCGCCCGACCCGACCCGGTCACGGCCGACCTCGAACTGCGGCTTCACGAGCAGGACCAGTTCCCCCTCGGTGCAGCCGACCAGGGCCGGTAGCACGGTACGCAACGAGATGAAGGACAGGTCAGCGACCGTGAGTTCGACCGGACCGCCGAGCTGGGCGGGGGTCAGCGAGCGAACGTTGGTCCGGTCCAGGACGTGCACCCGAGGGTCGGTACGCAGCCGCCAGTCGAGTTGTCCGTATCCCACGTCGGCCGCGATCACCGACGCCGCCCCCCGCCGGAGCAGGACGTCGGTGAACCCACCGGTCGACGCGCCGGCGTCCAAGCAGCGCCGATCGGCGATCTCGAGATCGGTCCACGTCTCGAGGGCCCCGATCAGCTTGCCCGCGCCGCGCGACGCATAGCGCTCATCCGTGCGGTCGTCGGCGACCAGCACCGGCGTATCCGGATCCACCCCGGTCGCCGGCTTGTGAGCGACCAGGCCGGCCAGCCGCACCCGACCCGCAGCGACCAGCTCGGCCGCTTCCCCGCGGGAGCGGGCCAGCCCGCGCCGGACGAGTTCCGCGTCGAGCCGGGCCCGACGGGTCACCCCGCGGGATCCTCGTCGAGGTCGGCCAACGCGTCCTGGAGCCGGCGGTGCACATCCTCGTAGATGGCCACGTGTTCGCTGAGCGGCGCCGACGCCACCGAGCCGAGTCGCTCGAGCGCGGCGTCGATTCTCGGTTCGCCGGTCCGCTCAGCGATCGGCTGTTCGGTCACGGAGTCTTCTTCGCGGGTCGGGCCGCGGCCTTGCGCGGTGCCGCCTTGCGCGGTGCGGCCTTGCGCGGTGCCGCCTTGCGCGGTGCGGCCTTGCGCGGTGCGGCCTTGCGCGGTGCGGGCGCCGGTCGGGGCCGCAGGTCACCTTCGATGCGGCGCAGCCGCTTCTCGAGGGTGGCGACCGCATCCGCGGTCGCCAGACCGGCGCGTTTGAGCGCCCGGTCGATCTCGTAGCGGACCAGACCCACCAGCGCATCGCGGTTCGACTTGCTGGTCTTGCGTAGATCGTCGGCGAGACTGGCCGCCTGCGCACGGGTGGCGTCCCCCTGCGCGACGAGGGCCTTCGCGGCCGCACTCGCCCGGGCCCGGGTTACCTCGGTCAGCCCGTTGGCCAACGAGACGTAACCGCGTAGGGCGTCACCGATCATGGGGGCCTCCTCGGGCCGTGGCGATGCGTCGCCGGCAACGCTACCGGCTGAGCCGCGACAAGGCCCCGAGATCCGGGAGCGGACGCCCCGCATCGGCCCGGGCCCAGGCCAGCGCGCAGGCCGCCCGGGCGAGGTCCAGGCCGCTGCCGTCGAGATGCCAGACCGCATCCACGACTGCCGCCCTGGCCCCCCCACAGCTGGCCGCCCCCGCTTCCGAATCGACGCGGACCGACGGAGCGGGCTCGAGCAGGGCTGAGATGTCGGCCCCAAGGTAGGTCGGTCGGGTGTCGGCGGTCGCGGCCGCGAGCCCAGCCAGATCGGTCACCCCGCTGAGGACCAGTAGGGAATCCGTGCCGGTCGCGACGGCGCCTTGGATGTCGGTGTCGAGTCGATCCCCGACGACCAGCGGGTTCCGCGCACCGCTGCGCCGCACGGCTTCCCGGTGCAGCGGGGGAAACGGCTTGCCGGCTACGGTCGGTTCCCGCCCGGTGGCCACCCGAACCGCGGCGACCAGCGCCCCGTTGCCGGGCAGCAGACCGCGCGGTGACGGCATCGTCGAATCCACGTTGCTCGCGATCCACACCGCCCCGGCCCGGACCGCGAGGGCGGCCTCAGCCAGCCTGGGGTATCCCATGTCCGCGGTGTAGCCCTGGACGACGGCGTGGGGGGGAGAGGCTTCGTTGAAGAACTCGACGGGGTGCATGCCGGCGGCGCTGACTTCGGCCCACAACCCGGGGCCACCGACGACCAGGACATCGGATCCCGAAGGCACGAGCTCGACCAGCATCCGGCCGACCGCCTGCGCGGAGGTGACCACGTCGCCGGCGGCGGCCGGCACCCCGATCTCGGTCAGATGGCGGGCGATCGCGTCCGGGGTTCGGGAGGCGTTGTTCGTGACGAACATGACCCGCAGGCCGCCCGACCGTGCCGACTCGATGGACGCCGGCGCGGACGGGACCGGGTCGGGCCCCACGTAGACGACGCCGTCGAGGTCGAGGAACGCGGCGTCGTAGCCCGCCGCAAGCGGACCGTCGCAACGGCGAAAACTCACGGGGCGCCAGCGAGCGCGGCGCGGGCCCGGCGAAGCGCGGACGCGTAGTGCCTGAGTTCGGGTCGCATCGCGACGGCGAGCGCGAGGTGTTCGACCGCACCCCGATAGTCGCCCTCCTTCAAAGCGCACAGGCCGCAACCGAACCGCGCATAGTCGTCCACCGGATCGCCGTCGAGGATGGCCGCGAACGAGACCCGGGCCGCGCCGTAGCGGCCGGCGTCGAACTGCGCCCGGGCCAATGCCTCTCGAGCGCTCCGGGAGGCCGGCTCGGCGGCGACGGTGTGTTCGAGCAGCGCGGCGGCCGCCGCCGCATCGCCGTGGTCGAGCAGGTCGAGGGCCCGCACGTACCAGTCGTAGACCTCGCCGTCCGGGCGCACGCTCACGGCGAATCCCTTCCGGCCGATACCCGCTCCACCGCGTGCAACGCCCTCGGGTCGACGGTTGTGCCCCGATCGGTCTCGTACCATCCGCTCATGCCCGATGCCACCACGACCCCGCCCGTCCCCGACGGGCTGATGCTCCGCCCGTTCCGCGCGCTTCGATTCGACGCTACCGCCGCGACCGGCCCGGCCCAGCTCGGCGCGCGGCTCTCGCCGCCCTATGACGTCATCGACGACGCCGAGCTTGCGGCACTCGAATCGCGCGATCCGCACAATGCGGTCCGACTGATCCTGCCGCGTGGCGGCGGCGAGCGGTACGCGGCGGCCGCGGGACTGCTCGCCCGCTGGCGGTCGGAGGGGGTGCTCGTCGCGGACGACGAGGCAGCCCTCTACGTATACGAGTGCGCGACGGCGGACGGGCATGTGCAGCGCGGGCTGGTCGGCTCGGTCGGGCTGGCCCGGGCCGACGCCGGCATCGTCTTGCCGCACGAAAACACCATGGCCGGCCCGGTTGCGGACCGCCTTGCGCTCACGGCGGCCACCGCGGCCAACCTCGAGCCGATCTTCCTGGTCTACGACGGTGGCGGGCCGGCCAGCGCGGCCGTTGCGGAGGCGGGCAGCCGTGAGCCGCTCGCCACGGCGGTGACGGCGGACCGGGTGACCCACCGGCTCTGGGCGATCACCGACGCCGAACGGCTCGACGCGATCGCGACCGACCTGGCGCCCCGACGGGCGGTCATCGCCGACGGTCATCATCGCTACGCGACCTACCTCGCCTACCAGGAGCTGCGACACGCTGCCGGGGACGGCCCCGGGGCTTGGGACTACGGGCTGAGCTTCCTCGTGGACGCCAGCGCGTTCGGTCCGCAGGTGCACGCCATCCATCGCGTGGTCCCGGGCTTGGCCCCCGCCGAGGCAGCGGAGCGGGCCGGCTCGGCCTTCACGGTTCGGGCCCTGGGGGGTTCGCTCGACGAAGCCCTGCTGGCACTGGAACAGGCCGGCAAGTCGGGGCCGGCCTTTCTGATTTCAGCTGGCGCCGCCTCGGGTCCGCGCTGGCTACTCACCGACCCGGCTCCCGCGGCGCTGGACACCGCCATCCCGGCGGAGCGTTCGGCCGCCTGGCGCGGACTCGACGTGACGGTTGCCCACCTACTGCTGATCCGCCGGCTCTGGGGGTGCGAGGACACCGAACAGGTCGTGGGCTACCAGCACGATGTGGAGTCCGCACTGCGCGCTGCCGGCGCGGGGGTTGCCCTGCTGCTGAACCCGACCCCGGTGGAGGACGTCGTCGCGGTGGCCGCCGCCGGCGAACGGATGCCCCGCAAGTCGACCCTGTTCACCCCCAAGCCCGCCACTGGGCTACTCATCCGCGCGCTCGAACTCGGCTAGCCCATGCCTCCCAAGACCGGAAGGCGGTCACCGCCGACCGCGGCCACGGCGAAGCCGCCATCTACGCGCTGACCGACGCCCGGTAGAGGACCGACACGGCTGCGCAGCGACACTGCCGCCACAGGCCCGCCCGTCCCGCCTGGATTTGACGCAATCCCGCGTTCTTCCGACCGATCCGGCACGCGCCGCCGCATCCTCCCGCGCGAGGGCGCACCTGAGGCGGAGCCAGAAGGTCGGAGCGGGGAAGGCGAGGCTCGACGACTCGTGATCACAATGACCGACCAATGGGCGTCACCCACTTTTCGGGAGGAACTGGCTAGCTCGAGGCATCAAGCCGAAGGCCAGCGGTGGACCGGGGCCCGGCCTAGGTCTCCGCGAGGAGGACGGCGCGCCAAAAGCCGGTTCGCTCCTGACGGCGGGCGAGGTTGTACACCGCGTGCAGCGATACGGACCGAAAGCCAGCGTCAATGACCATTTGGCCTAATGCCTGCAGAGAAGGAATCCACCACACCAGGTCGCTCCAGCCCCCTACGTACTCCACCGAGTGCAGCCCCCCGAGGACGGTCAGTCCTGGATGAAACACATCGCTGATCACGGCTGAGCCCGCAGTCACAGACCTCACGGCTGTTAGCGCCTGAATCGGGGAGCGAAGGTGTAGCAGGAGGTCGGAGAGATGCACAAGGTCGAAGGTGCCGACATTGCTGGGCGAGAGGTCGTACACACTCAGCCCTGCGAGGTTCACAGTTGAGCCGAGCGCTCGCTGGGCCAAGCGAAAGCCGTTGCTGATCGGGGCGTCGTAGCCTTCGGCGCTCCGCTGTCGCTGGACAGGATCAGGAAGGTCGAGCTGACTTACACGCTCAACATCGATGGCACTGACATTCGCCCCGCGCCGCTCCATCTCAAAGGCCCAGAAGCCGTCGAACGTAGCGACATCCAAGGTTCGCATGCCACCGAGATCCTTCGGCAAGCCGTAGTGTGGCAGGAGCGGGCGGTGGTCGTATCGCCCCGGGGTAACGACCCCGCCGGGCAGTTCGATGGTGTGGTACCAGTGGTGGGTGGCAACCGCCGCGGATAACTCGCGTTCATTCGTGACGTCGATGTGGTCGATCTCGTGCTCCACACTTCGATGAGCCTGTGCACGGCCAGCCGCCGCAACCCCTGGCCGGACTTGAGCGGCAGGCGCCGTCGAGGGACGGAGGAAATTCAGGGCGGTCGCCGCGCTGCGCAGGTCTGTGGCCAATCGTCGACTGTTGCGAACAATCAACAACCGCCCTTCCGGAGGAGCCTCGTCGAGCGGGCTGGCCCAAGATGGTTGCGCACGCGGCCCTCGGCTTCTGCCGAGCTTCCCCGGCGCGGTGAGGGAAACATTCCATCCCCAGAACGATGCGGAGAGTGACCGACGAGGCCAGCCGACCCAACGAGTCGAAGCGCTGGAACTCGATCTAATTCGGATCAAGCACAACCCCCACCGCAGGGGCACGACTAGGCGCGACTAGGGCAGAGTGCATAAGTTCCGCATCGTAATAGAAAGTCTCTCGCGAGCCCGCTACTCGTGCGCGAAAGCTCATTCGAGATCACCTGGGGGCAACACAACGACGCCAGGCCGCCAATCCCAAGGCCGGATATGCGATCCCAAGGACGAACACGAACGACGTGGTCAGGCCCATCATCAAAGCCCGCGTGGACAGACTGTCGAACACGCCCGTCTACACCGAGGTGCCTGGCACCGTTCCAACCGGCACACTCAGACCGCAGGATCCCCGGTGATGTTGGCTCCTAGAACGAGATCTTTCATCGCAGAGCCGGAGACATGTCCCACCCGTCCCACCAGCACGATCTCGTTGCGGGTGACGAAGCCGCCGCTCATGGCCACCTCCTGGTCGAGGTAAGGATGCCGGCTCGTCCGTACGCTGGGGGCGACCGTCCACAGGCCTTGGATGCGGCGTTGCTCAACTGCCGGTGGTGAGGCCCCCGCCGCCAGCCCCGCCGTCCGGCCCGTGCGCGGAGAAGCAGGCAGAGACGAACGCGGAGCGGGCTGCCGGCGCGGTGATGCCGGGGAAGTTACGCAGCGCAGAGCTGCATTCGTCCACCGTGAGCGGCGCGGGCAGCTCCTGGCCGGTCGTTCGGCCCTCGAGTGTCGCCAGGCCCGTGTCCGGCGCGTTCGCCGAGCCGCCGCCCGTGAACCCGAGCAGGACGCTTCCGAGCACCCCTGCGACGAGCAACGCTGCGATACCCCACCAGAACAGGCGTGGCCTCCCGGCGTGGCCCACGACGGGGCGGCTCGACGCGGCAGGAGACCCGACTTCCGGCCTTGATACGGCGCCGACTCCGAACCGGATGGACGCCGGCGTCGAAGCCGGGCGGGAGCCGGCGACGGACGATGGTGAGAAGAAGTCGTCGTTCATACCGAGACGATCGGCGACCGCCCGGCGGATCCTGAGCCGGCCGACCTGATGTCAGGATGGGGGCGTGTCGGTAACGGACCGGACCGGGTGGCCGGCGAAGGGCACCCCGCCCGTCGAGGACTTGGGCCATGACGTCTTTTCGATCGATACCAGGATGTCCGGCTACGACGGCATCACCGCGGCGTACCTGATCCGGTCGGAGCGACCTTGCCTGGTGGAGACCGGAACCGCCCGCTCCGCGCCGACCGTCCGGGCCGCCCTCACCGGGTTGGGCATCGGGGCGGACGACCTGGCGACGATCGTCGTCACGCACATCCACCTCGACCACGCCGGCGGGGTCGGGGACCTGGCCGCCGCGTACCCACGGGCGCAGATCGTCGTTCACGAACGCGGAGCCCGGCATCTGGTCGACCCGGCGAAGCTCGTCGACAGCGCCCGCCGCGTGTTCGGGGCGGCCATGGACACGGTCTTCGGGGAGTTGGTCCCGACCCCCGCCGCGCGGGTGAGCACCGTAGGGGACTCCGGATCGGTAGACCTCGGCGGCGGCCGGCGACTCGACAGCTACTACTCCCCCGGGCACGCCCAGCACCACATCGGCCTGGTCGACTCGAGCACCGGAGACCTGTTCGTCGGCGACGCCGCAGGGATCTACATCAGCGAGATCGACCTGGTCCGGGCGGCCACCCCGCCGCCGGACTTCGACCTCGAGACCTCGCTGGCCAGCCTCGATCGTTTCGCGGAGTTGCAACCGAGCCGATTGCTGTTCAGCCACTTCGGGCCGGTCTCCGCCGTGGGCGACGTGCTCGCCAGGTCGAAGGAGGAACTGCGGCTATGGGTAGAACAGGTCCGCGAGGTTCGCCCCGGCGCGGCCGACCTCGACCATGCGGTGGCCCTCCTCCGGGCTCGCACCGCGGAACGCTATGCGGCCCTCTACGCCAACGCCTCGCTCGACGAGAGGTTCGAGGTGCTCTCCTCGATCGAGGCGAACATCAGCGGCATCTCCCGGTACCTGGATCGGAACGCGGCGGGCTGAGCCTGCGTGGGCGACCTACGCCGGTCCGCTGACCGGATCCAGCACAAAGACCGGAATCTCCCGCCCGCCGGTGCGCAACTGGTAAGCCGCGTAGCCGGCATACCAGTCGACGACCCGACTCCAGGCAGCCAGGCGCACGTCGCCGGTTGCGACATGCGCCCGGTAGCGGCGTTCAAGACCACCGAACAGAAACCCACAGTCGGGGTTCGCCCGCAGGGTGTGAGCCCACGCGGGGTCGGCGGGGGCGCCGCCGGCAGATGCGACGAGCAGCAACCGGGGGCCGTCCTCGACGAACTGCAACGGGGTGGTCCGCGGCTGCCCGGACCGGGCGCCGGTCGTCGAGAGCAAGCCGACCTTCTGGCGGGGACCGCTGAGGCTCCACCGCCCGCGGGAGAGCGGCAGCAGCCGACGGTCCGCCACCGTCACCACGTGAACGAACAGCCAAGCTCCGGGCTTCGACCCCGCGAGCGACTCGGCCAGCGCCTCGAACCGGGTCAGCCGCCGGCCACGGATCTCGAAGAAGCGTCGTGGCATACGGCGCGACCCTACCGGCGGTCGCGGGTCACCGAGCACAACGGTCAGGCCGGCTCGTCGTCGAGCGCGGCTACTCGCTCCTCCGCGTCGGTCTCGCCATCCTCGTCAGCGCCCGCGGTCGCGGCGAACCACTCCCGGGCCTCGTCGGGTCGACCGGCTGCGAGCAACGCGTCGGCGTAGGCGTACCAGAGCCGCAGTGTCCACGGCTGCACGCTGGCCGGCTCCAGTTCGGGACCGGCCAGAACGCTCACGGCGGCTGCGTATTCGCCGAGGTCACGGCGGGCGCCGCTCTCGACGATCCGCAGCTCGATTCGCGCCGCGCGGTCGAGCTGCTCCGCGTCGGGCTCTCGCGCCAAGGCGATCGCCCGCTCGGGGTGGCCGAGCCCGCGTTCGCAGTCGGCGAGCAGCGGTAGGTGGTCCGGCCGGCCCGTCATCCGCCGGGCGGCCCGCAGCTCCGCGCGCGCCGCGGCATAGTCACCGACCAGATACGCGGTGATGCCGGCGGCCTCGCGGACCGCCGCGATCCGGCTGCCAACCGCCCGGGCATAGCTGGCGTGGGCCCGGGCCCGCTCGGGCTCGTCAGTTAGGAAGCGCGCGGCCGCCACCAAATGGGCAGCCACCCGCTCGGCGATCGGCGCCGGCAGCGAACGGAGTTCCGCGCGCACCTCCGGAGCGAGCTCGGTAACGTCGATGTTGGTCGGCAAGGCCGGCTCGAGCGGCCGGGCTACAGCCGGGCGGTCCCGCCCGCCGCGGCGCTGCGCGGCCAGGGCGTCAGCCCCCGCCGGCCGGGGACGGTGCGGGCCGCGGGGCCCACCCGCGCCGGGTCGTTCCACCGCCGGACTCCTCTCCGACATATGCGATGAGGGCCACCCCACGGTCGGGGCGGCCCTCATCGAAAATTGTCCGGCGGCGTCCTACTCTCCCACGCAGTCACCCGCGCAGTACCATCGGCGCTGAAGGGCTTAGCTTCCGGGTTCGGAATGGGACCGGGCGTTTCCCCTTCGCCATGGCCGCCGAAACGCTATGGAGATGAAGGTCGGGTTCCCGACCGTATCTCGGGAACCGCACAGTGGACGCGTAGCATGTTTGTGGTCAAGCCCTCGGCCTATTAGTACCGGTCAGCTGCATGCGTTACCGCACTTCCACTTCCGGCCTATCAACCCGATGATCTAGTCGGGGGCCTTACCAGGTTAACCCTGTGGGAGACCTCATCTTGAAGCGAGCTTCCCGCTTAGATGCTTTCAGCGGTTATCTCTTCCGAACGTAGCCAACCAGCGGTGCACTTGGCAGTACAACTGGCACACCAGAGGTTCGTCCGTCCCGGTCCTCTCGTACTAGGGACAGCTCTTCTCAAGTCTCCTGCGCGCGCGGCGGATAGGGACCGACACGATTGTTACCGCGAACCGAATCGTCGTCGTTCGGATCGGGGCCAGATCATTTCTGCCTGGCTCTGCATGTCGCCATGCAGGTCGGACCATATCTTCACCCGCTGATTCCGGGTGTTCGGCGTATGGTCTCTGAGGATTCTGGCTGCCTATGGATTCTTCGAAGAGTAGGCAGCCAGCCTTTCCTGCTGATTGACCGCACCTGTCGCATTTTCACTGCTCGGGTTCGGATCCTGCAATCAGGAACCGACCGAACGAGTAGCGCAGGATACTCGGTGTTTCCAGCATATAGCCGAATTTACAGACAGCGCAATCCACTGTCTCACGCATATAACTCCCTCATTGCTGAGGGTATAGACTATACCTCCACCCTGTTTCCAGGGGCCGGCGTATTATGGGAAATACATCCGGATGTTATCCCGGAATCCCATCTCGCTGCTTTCGCATTCACAGCGAAGTCGTTACAGGGGCACACACACCCATGCTACGCAGATGCTGCTGCACATCTACGGCGGAAACCCGCTTCGTTTTCGAATAGTTTAGGGCTGCAAAGCGATCGACTTCATGCGCCGATCCCAGGAACTCCACAGCACCGGGTCGCGGTCTGATGCGCTGAATGAGCTCCAGCGCCCGTCGTACGTGCTCGGCCTTGAACACCGCGTACGGCGCAACTGCTTCCGAGGTCTGCAACAACAGCGACCGGCTTGTGATCACGAGATCACTTATCCCGGTGCCACGATCGCGGACCTACCCGCCTCCGATCAACTGGCGCAGGTGCTCCAGTCCTCGGCGTGCGGACGTGCTTTGAGTCAGCGAGAGCAGTGGCTCGAATGTAGAACCCGAACCGATACTTGCGCTGACGGACGAGTTGGAAGTGGATGCTCCCAGCCCCGTCCAGATCCTGCGAGGTTACGACGCGTCGACTGCCCTCATGTGTGGCCTTCCCTCGGTATTGCCCAAAACTATTGTTCGGTCATGACAGTCTTGGGTTTCACCGATATGAGCCGGTGGGCACCTGTGGATTACTCCACAGGGACGCAGTGTTCCTACGTTCTAAACCCAGCTCGCGTACCGCTTTAATGGGCGAACAGCCCAACCCTTGGGACCTACTCCAGCCCCAGGATGCGACGAGCCGACATCGCACGTTTTCCCACTATTCCTAGTGGCGCAGACTATATCTTCACCCTGCCCGGCCAAGGGCGAGGGGTCGGCGTGTTGTGGCATCCATAAATTTGACCCTTTCCGGCCAGCGAATGCCACCGGGCCTCGTGGAGGCCTCAGTCGTTACGGGGTCACTTGCGGAAGCTTGTACCAGAACATAGGCAGCAGATGAGGCTCAACGATTTCTCGCAACCGCTGCGTAGCCACCACCGAGAGACGAATTCGGTAGTACTGCTTGTCGCGGTTCAAAGACCCTACCAAGCGCCATTGCTGCCACAGCATCGTGCAGAGGCGTACCTGATCGGACGCGTCGAACTGCTGTGTGTTCAGATACACCGCGTTCCTCGAGCGACAACCTCGTCCATGAACCACACCGCCAGGCTGAGCGAGCTGAGCTCAACCTCGGGTACGTGCTTTCCCCTTGGACCGTAGAAGGCCCGGTACCAAGGAGTGAGCTCCGGCAGACTCCGGGTTACGAATCGGTATGCGATCCGTTTTCCGTTGCCGAGCCGGCTACGCGGTGGTGTCCGTACCAGCCCTTGGAGCTGACTGAACTTCCAGTCGACGTTCTCCTGCTGCTGGATGGAATGATTGATTTCGAGCAACGCGTTGGCCTTGCAGCGCATCGATCCGTCACCGAGTAATGACCCAATGACGATCGACTGCTGCACTTCCGACAGACTTCCCACGGTATTGCCCACTGTACGGACACCGTCCGACAGTTTCGGGGTTCACCGTTATAAGCCGAAGCTAGACCAGCATTCCTGCTGGCACACCCCAATGTTGAGGTGCCAAACCTTGCCGTCGATATGGACTCTTGGGCAAGATCAGCCTGTTATCCCCGGGGTACCTTTTATCCGTTGAGCGACGGCGCTTCCACAAGCCACCGCCGGATCACTAGTCCCTGCTTTCGCACCTGCTCGACATGTCTGTCTCACAGTCAAGCTCCCTTGTGCACTTGCACTCGACACCTGATTGCCAACCAGGCTGAGGGAACCTTTGGGCGCCTCCGTTACCTTTTGGGAGGCAACCGCCCCAGTTAAACTACCCACCTGACACTGTCCCTGATCCGGATTACGGACCGAGGTTAGACAGCCAGTACGACCAGAGTGGTATTTCAACGTTGACTCCCCCCGAACTAGCGTCCGAGGTTCACAGTCTCCCACCTATCCTACACAAGCCGAACCGACCACCAATATCAAGCTGTAGTAAAGGTCCCGGGGTCTTTCCGTCCTGCCGCGCGTAACGAGCATCTTTACTCGTAGTGCAATTTCGCCGGGCCTGTGGTTGAGACAGTAGGAAAGTCGTTACGCCATTCGTGCAGGTCGGAACTTCGTCGTTATCTCCGGTTTCCCGGAGGACCAGACTATACCTTCATCTCGAGACTTTACTCGAGAGCCCGCGTATTGCCCTAGCCGTAAATTTGTCATCTCCGCACCATACGGCGCGGGTCTGACAGGACTGGGGCCTCGCCCCGAGGGGCTCAGTCGTTACGGGGCCATACCTGCCGAAGCAGACAGAGGGCTTCCCACGGTATTACCCGCCGGCCGCTGTCACGTCCTTGACCGTGACGGCCGGGGAGGGTTTCACCGTTATGAGCGGGATTGATGTGCACGGTCACCCGTGCACCGGGCAATTCGTTCACCCGACAAGGAATTTCGCTCTAGTGCTCCCCACGTCGCCGTGAGGCTAGGACCATATCTTCATCTCCTTCGTCGAAGGGAGATGGCTGGCGTATGGCCTCTGAGGATTCCAGGTGACGAGATGGCCGCCGACGAATACGGCTGCCGATTCGAATCTCAATGGGTTCGCTCGAAAAGAGCCGACGACCCACTGCTCGAAACCTGGTCTTTCCTGCTGATTGTCCGCGCCGGTCACATTGTCACCTCCGCTGTCCGAAACCCTAGTGCGGGTCACTGACAGAATCGGTAGCGCCGGATACTCGGGGTTCCCAGCATATAGCCAGCTGCACACCGCGGAATCGCTTCCGCGGGGGGCAGATCCGGAGCGGCGTAAGGCCCCGGATTTCCTACCTTAGGATGGTTATAGTTACCACCGCCGTTTACTGGCGCTTAAGTTCTGAGCTTCGCCCCGAAGGGCTGACCCGTCCCCTTAACGTTCCAGCACCGGGCAGGCGTCAGTCCGTATACATCGTCTTGCGACTTCGCACGGACCTGTGTTTTTAGTAAACAGTCGCTTTCCCCTGGTCTCTGCGGCCGAACAGCGCTTCGGGGGCAAGCCCCTACACGCCACGCGGCCCCCCTTCTCCCGAAGTTACGGGGGCATTTTGCCGAGTTCCTTAACCACAGTTCGCCCGATCGCCTTGGTATTCTCTACCTGACCACCTGAGTCGGTTTGGGGTACGGGCCGCAACAACACTCGCTAGAGACTTTTCTCGGCAGCATAGGATCATCCACTTCGCCTAGAACGGCTCGGCATCAGGTCTCAGGCACGTGAGGCGCGGATTTGCCTACGCCTCGCCCTACACCCTTACCCCGGCACGACCAACGGCCGGGTTGGACTACCTTCCTGCGTCATCCCTTCGCTTGCCTAATACCAGACGGGGTCCGGCGATCCACCCGGTCTCCCCGAAGGGCGACCAGGCTTCTTGCCGTTAGCGCAACTGGATTCGGCATGGGCGTGTTGTCGCGGGTACGGGAATATCAACCCGTTGTCCATCGACTACGCCTGTCGGCCTCGCCTTAGGTCCCGACTTACCCTGGGCGGATTAGCCTGCCCCAGGAACCCTTGGTCATTCGGCGGAGGGGTTTCTCACCCCTCTTTCGCTACTCATGCCTGCATTCTCACTCGTGTGGCGTCCACGGCTGGGTCACCCCGCCGCTTCGCTCGCCACACGACGCTCCCCTACCCATCCACGCGCCTGGACGCCGGCCCCGAAGGGACGGCGCCGAGCTGATACGTGAATGCCACAGCTTCGGCGGTGTGCTTGAGCCCCGCTACATTGTCGGCGCGGAATCACTTGACCAGTGAGCTATTACGCACTCTTTCAAGGGTGGCTGCTTCTAAGCCAACCTCCTGGTTGTCTCTGCGACTCCACATCCTTTCCCACTTAGCACACGCTTGGGGGCCTTAGCTGGTGGTCTGGGCTGTTTCCCTCTCGACTACGGAGCTTATCCCCCGCAGTCTCACTGCCACGCTCTCACTTACCGGCATTCGGAGTTTGGCTGATTTCGGTAAGCTTGTAGGCCCCCTAGACCATCCAGTGCTCTACCTCCGGCAAGAAACACGTGACGCTGCACCTAAATGCATTTCGGGGAGAACCAGCTATCACCGAGTTTGATTGGCCTTTCACCCCTACCCACAGGTCATCCCCCAGGTTTTCAACCCTGGTGGGTTCGGTCCTCCACGCGGTCTTACCCGCGCTTCAACCTGCCCATGGGTAGATCACTCGGCTTCGGGTCTAGGGCATGCGACTGATTCGCCCTGTTCGGACTCGCTTTCGCTACGGCTTCCCCTCACGGGTTAACCTCGCCACATACCGCTAACTCGCAGGCTCATTCTTCAAAAGGCACGCGGTGACGGCCGAGCCACAAGGGCCCGACGACGCTCCCACGGCTTGTAGGCACACGGTTTCAGGTACTATTTCACTCCCCTCCCGGGGTACTTTTCACCTTTCCCTCACGGTACTAGTCCGCTATCGGTCACCAGGGAGTATTTAGGCTTAGCGGGTGGTCCCGCCAGATTCACACGGAATTTCACGGGCTCCGTGCTACTTGGGATTACGCTCGGGAGGTACGGTCGTTTTCGTCTACGGGGCTGTTACCCGCTGTGGCGACCCTTTCGCATGGCCTTCGACTAACGCCGTACTTTCTCACTCCCTGCCAGATCGGCAGATCCGGCTGAACGGTCCCACGACCCCCATTACGCAACGCCTGCCGGCTATCACACGTAACGGGTTTAGCCTGTTCCGCTTTCGCTCGCCACTACTCGCGGAATCACGGTTGTTTTCTCTTCCTGCGGGTAATGAGATGTTTCACTTCCCCGCGTTCCCTCCACGTATCCTATGTGTTCAGATACGGGTGACAGGACATGACTCCTGCCGGGTTTCCCCATTCGGACATCCTCGGATCACAGCTTGGTTGGCAGCTCCCCGAGGCTTATCGCAGCCTCCTACGTCCTTCATCGGCTCCTGGTGCCAAGGCATCCACCGTGCGCCCTTACTAACTTGGCCACAAAGATGCTCGCGTCCACTGTGCAGTTCTCAAGGTACGGGCGGAACCCGGCCTGGTCCTCACCGCGCGCGTCAACCACGGGCCCGCCGCATAGCGGTTCCGTGGTTGGCGCCGTCCGGCGCAGACCGGTCCTCCCCGGACGGCCGCCCGGCTTGCGCCGGTCGTCCGCGTCCCGAGGTCGTGAGCGAACGGTTGCCCGTTCCCTCAGGACCCAACAGCGTGCCGAAACCGCCCCTCCGCCCGTGCTCACCGGTCCACTCCCCGAGGGGAAGTACTAGGTGAGACGCGCTTTGGCGCGGCCAACTGGTCAGTGTTCCACCCTGAGCCCCGCGCCGGCCTGAACATCCGGCCACGGGTCTGGACGCCCCGACAATGCGGAACGCCAGGTGCTCCTTAGAAAGGAGGTGATCCAGCCGCACCTTCCGGTACGGCTACCTTGTTACGACTTCGTCCCAATCGCCGATCCCACCTTCGACGGCTCCCTCCCTTGCGGGTTGGGCCACCGGCTTCGGGTGTTACCGACTTTCGTGACGTGACGGGCGGTGTGTACAAGGCCCGGGAACGTATTCACCGCAGCGTTGCTGATCTGCGATTACTAGCGACTCCGACTTCACGGGGTCGAGTTGCAGAC
>Ga0307374_10001869_pt1 | contig 38530 bp, 50 predicted proteins | sample OX3MG_FD_202532 | JGI IMG/M metagenome (GOLD analysis project Ga0307374, IMG submission 202532) | Soil microbial communities from Risofladan, Vaasa, Finland - OX-3 | ecosystem: Environmental > Terrestrial > Soil > Coastal area > Acid sulfate soil | place: Finland: Risofladan, Vaasa | collected... | reverse complement strand
CTCAAATAAAAAGCCGTTCAGGTAGGGCTTGTTTCATTCACGGCCGGGTCATTCCGACATCAGCACCGCCTCTTAGCGCCTTGTGCGGTTCAATACCTTGGAATCACCCCAAGGCATGGCATACAGAAAGTCATCCTCCAGCAGCTTTTCGTTTGGAACGACTTGTAGTGGAGGTGTGACCCGCCCCCACAATTTCAGACACCAATTCTTAACGAGATTATTCGTTAGAATCAGTGTCATATGAAAAAGCACCGCATCGCTCCCGATGTGAAGGAGCAGATTATCAACCGCATCAAGAACGACGGCGTGACCGTGGCCCAGGCCGCCACAGACCACGGCATCTCCGAAGCCTCTATATACGGCTGGCTCGGCAGAAAGGCCGAAGGTGTGCCGAGCATCCTCGAGTACGCCAAACTGAAGCGAGAGAATGACGAACTTCTCCGTCTCGTCGGCCGCATCACCCTCACGCTGTCCGAGGCCCAAAAAAAGAAGTGATGGCCGATTCGGTCCTCACGAAGAGCGCACGAGCCCGTGCGCTTGGCATCTCCCGTTCGACTCTGTACTACGTCAAGAAACAGCCGGGGAAAGACTGGCTGGCAAAGTGCGCCATCGAGGATGTTTTGCGCGGGAACCCCGGATACGGACATCGACGTATCGCCAAGGCGCTCGGAAGAAAGGACGAGCGTCCTGCCCTACGAGTGATGAAGCTCTTCGGCATCAAGCCGTACCGCAGAAGAGGCAGGAAGTGGCGCAAACCCAAGGAGAAACAGGCGGTATACCCGAACCTGCTCATGGCGACCGTACCAGCATATCGCAATCACATCTGGGTCGCAGACTTCACGCATATCGCCTGGCGGCGGGGCGTGATCCTGGCCACCACGCTTGATGTGTATACGCGAGACGTGGTCGGTCTCTCCGTCGCTACGAGAGGAGGCACGGTGCTTGTGACCCAAGCCCTATGGAGCGGCCTTCTCAATCATCCGAGACCTGTCATCTTCCACAGTGACAACGGCGTTGAATACAACGCCATCTTGTTTCGGGAGACGCTCGAGAGTCTCGGTATCCAGATCTCCCGATCGAAGAAAGGCTGTCCCTGGGAGAACGGATACCAGGAGTCCTTCTATGACAAGTTCAAGGTTGATCTGGGGGACCCGAACCGCTTCGCAACGCTCGGCGAGCTTGTCGCCGAGATCTATCGCACCGTTCACTACTACAACACCGAGCGTATCCACAGTGCCTTCGGGATGCCGCCGCGGACGTTTGCGCAGCTACACGCGACTGCTACACTGCACGCAATCGTTTAGAGGAGAGTGTATGAAAAAGAGGGGGCGGCACAAGCCCTACCTGAACGGCTTTTTATTTGAGCCGTTTGATCATCTCCAAGTACACTTTCTTCGAAATCCCAAGGGTACGGAGATTATTTGAAATTATGAACTCGGGCAGGTCGTCGTCGCACGGGATGATGATGGGACGATCGAGTCCAGGTTTCTTGTACTTTCGATGGCTTCCGCTTTGTCCCTTGAATTCGCACCCTGTTTTGAGGAGAAACTTCTCGAACCGTTTCCATCCCACTCTGCCGACCTTGTCCATGCGCGTGAGCTACGCGAAGGCAGGTACTTTCACGTTAATGGATTCTTGAGATATGACCGGCGGATTCCAGCGGCTTTCGTTCTTTATCCAACCGAGGCTGGTCAATACCGAATCAACGGTATCATTTTCTACGAGATCAGCGAGAAAGATGTTAACGATCTCGCCGAACATCTGCTTCGCCTCATTTTCATCCTTCCCTACCGTTGAAATATCCAGAGCTGGAGTATACGCGACAACCTTTCCGCCCTCGCGGATAAAGGCGACAGGGAGGTTAACTTCAACGCTTGCGGCGTTATGCATAGGATTCAACTATAGCACGGATGATGGCCTTGCTGAACATCCCGCATCCTCCGCATCTCCTCTGCCTTCCCCGCCAGCTTCAGCAGTCCTAGTGCTTCTGCGGCGCGTACTCCTTCGCGATCCAGCTGCTCAAATGGAGCGCTTGCGATATGGTGCTTGACGCCTCGTCGGTCGACGTTGCGGCGCTGCCTGCGCCGGAAGACGTGGAACCGAACAACGAGCCGAAGAACAGGAATGCAAGGATGACCAACGCCGCGACAACGAGCACGCTGGACACTGAAAAACCCCGACGGTTCACTCGATGCATGCATAGAGTATAGCGCCGCCGATGCTCTCCTCAGCGAGGATGGTGTAAATAGGGGTTCAAGCATTCTCCACACCTCCGCATCGCCCCTGTCCCTGCCAGCCCTAACAGCAATTCCGCATCGCAGAGGTTCGGTATATTAGCGATATGGTCGGGGGAGCCCTGGTAGTTCGGGTTCCGGTCTCCCTTTTGAATCAAGCGCGTTCAGCTTCGGTCAAAGAAGACACTCGGGACCACATGAAGCGCGCGAGGCCGAAAAGGAGCGCGATGAGGATGACGAAGATGGGGATGATCGAGGCACGCTCGAACGCCGTATCGAACCGCAGATAGAGATCTCCGAAGAAGTATCCGAGTGCGACCAACCCGCCGGTCCACAGGAATTGGCCGGCGAGATTCGTCGTCAAGAAGCGCCAGAACGATAATCGCGACAGTCCTGCCGCAAAAAGTATGGGGACCGCGAAACCGAAACCGCTCGTGAGCTTCGACGAGATGAGGATGCGCCGGCCATACTTGCGGAAGAAGGCCTCCGCGGTCTTGAGATTCTCTCCGGTGATGCCGACGTATCTGCCGAATCGCCTCGCGAACGGTTCACCGTAGAAATAACCGACCCAGTACCACCACACGTCGCCCATGATTTCGCCGAGCATGAGGCAGATGTAGGCAAGCGGGAGGGAGAGGTACCCGAGCCGCACCGCGATACCGGAAACGATATCAGCCGGGACGTCCGCGAGCAGGGCGGCCGGCACGAGGATGAGATACCGGTACGTCGCGATGAGCGTGAGGAGCGCCGCTGGGCTCATGACCCCAGTATAGGGCCAAACGGCAGAAAGAAACCCTCCGGTCGAGGGCCGCGATTGCAGGACATCCGCCGGAGCATAGAATGGCGGCATGAAGAGACTCGGATTGAGGCTCGTCGGCATCGCGGTCATCGCGTCCATCGGCTGGTACGGCTTCAGGGAGGTCGGGGCGCTTTCGCAGCGGCCGGCCGCGGCGCCTACCCCGTCCCCGCCCTTCATCGCGACGACAACGACATCGAGCGTACCCGAAGGACCGACGGCGCCGAGCGTGCCGCTCTACCGCTACATCGAGATAGTCGACTCGTGCGGACCGTATTACGACGGCGCCTGCGTGAACTTGCGCGCGGGACCGAGCACGTCCACGCCGGTCGTGATGAAGTTGCGCGACGGCATGGTGCTCAAGGTAGCGAGCACGACCGTCACGGACGGCGAGACGTGGTACCGGATCGGCTTCGACGGCGAGATCCATTACCCGGAACGCGTCACGGGCGACTGGTACGTCGACGCGGCCTACACGCGCTCCTTCCTCGACCCGGGCGAGATCTCGACGAATGCGCCGGACGCCTCGAGCACGAAACGCATCGTCGTCGACCTCGCGAACGAGACGCTCTACGCGTACGACGGCGACACGCTCTTCATGCAGCAAGCGATATCGACCGGCCTCGTCCTCACGCCGACGCCCGCCGGCCGCTTTTACGTCATGCGGAAGATGCCGGACAGCTACATGCAGGGCCCCGTGCCCGGCGTCTCCGACCAGTACTACGACCTGCCCGGCGTGCCGTGGGACCTGTACTTCACGGCGGAGGGAGCCGCCATCCACGGCGCGTACTGGCACAACCATTTCGGCGAAGTATGGTCGCACGGCTGCGTGAATCTGCCCGTATCTGACGCGGAGAAGCTCTACGAGTGGGCGCCCTTGGGCACCCCCGTCATCGTCGAGCGCTGACGCGCTTGCCAAGAATCAGCTGCTTTGAGAAGATGGGCCGGTGTTTCAGTTCCTCGCCGCCACAGTGACGGCAATCCTGTTCGGCTTTCCTGCAATCCTCTCCGAGCCGCAGGCCCCTTCAGGCACCGCAGAAGCGGTCCCGCCTGCTGCCCTTGCCCGAGCTTCCACGGGCAAGCTGCTCGACGTTCAGATTGGGGCGCAGCCGGCGACCACGACGACCATCCCGGCCGTACCGTATTTTTCTCAGTTCAAGGATATCTCCTCGCCTGCCTGGCAGAAGGTCGGCTGCGGCATCACCGACCTAGCGATGATCATCGATTACTATTCCCCGGGCGCCGCTACGGTGAATGGCCTGCTCGCACAAGGCATCAAAGCGCATGCATACGACTATAATGCCGGCTGGATTTATCAGGGGCTCATCGAGCTCTCAAAACGGTACGGGCTCGACGGCCGCTGGTACGACCTCTCGAAGCTCGACAACCAGGCCGCCTTGGTGCGATTCAAACAGTACCTCGCGGACGGTCCCGTCATCCTTTCCGTGCATTACAAATTCGATTCGGCGAGCACTATCCCGCACCTCGTGGTCATCGACGCGATACGGAACGACATCGTGTACTACGACGACCCCGCGGCAGCCGCCGGCCCGAAGCAAATCCCTCTCGCCGATTTCCTCAAGGCGTGGAAGAAGAAAGTCATCGTCATCCGGCCGGCGTAACGCGCGGGATTGAAGGTGCGCCGTTCTCATGGTACAAGCGTCATCAGATGCATCGAAAAGGAGCCAGCTATGGGCACAGTTGTTTTGCTTAGCGAATATCGGGTGGAACGCGTGCGGAGAGCTGCCGACGCCCGGACATGCGAGTATCGGCGGGCGCCCGTGAAGCTTAGCGACCTCAAGGGCCAGCGACCGGCCGGTCACCCGCTCTTGCGACGGGGACCGCACGGCAAGCCGCTCCTCGAAAAGGAGCAAGTGTGGGCGGAAGTCGGCACGCATCTGCTCTGGGTCGTCGTTTCCCTAAAGCCCCGCTCGCATTCGGGCGCGTACCATCACCACGTATGGCTGCGGCTGTATGGCGCCGGCAGCAAGCGCTTCCCGCACCGCGAGATCTCCGAACAAACGCTCCGCGCCGGCATGTGCGTCTGGGAGGATACGCTCCCGCAGCGCCCTGATGATCCGGCGAATACGGACGATGAAATGCCGCCTCCTTTCCCGCCGGCCGCATGAGCCGCTCCGGACCGCCCCGATGGCTAAAACCCATCGGGGCATTCTTTTGCGCATTCAGTACACGAACGGCAAGAGCTTCCATCGCGTCCGCGCGGCGTACTGCCGGTAGCGTTCGTTCGCGCAGAGGAACCGCTCCTCGCGAACGATGCGGACGACGAGGAGCGCGATGTTCGTGACGACGATGGCCGCATTCATGAGCGACGCGTTCGCGAGCAGGTAGCCGACGATGGTGAGGATGCCGCTCGCGTACATCGGGTGCCGCACGACGCGGTAGAGCCCGCCCGTCTTGATGCTGCGCTCCGCCGGCACGAGGCCGAAACTCCGGTTGAGGAAGAGCACGCTCGCGATATTGACGGCCGTGCCGGCCGCAAGCAGCGCGGCGCCTGCCGCCTCGCTCATGGGCGCTGCCGGCCGCAACAGGAGCCCGAGGAAGGCCGCCGAGAACGCGATGAGCCAGTCGGAAGCCAATGCGGAGACGGCGACCGGGCGTTCGCGCACGAGGAAGAGCATGACGCAGATACCCATGTTAAGAGCGACGAGAACGTAGACGGCGCTCCCCGTCATACGGAACGCCTCGGCATCATTGAACAGGAACAGCACGAAGAGCGCCGCGGCGGCGGCGTTCCCGGCGAGTTCGCGCGCAAGCGCGTTGCGTTCAGGCGGCATCATGATCCGGCGAGCTCGTAGAGCGCGATGATGAAGAGGCTCTCGCTCCAGCCGAGCGGCGTATTCTCGTTGTGCTCCGCGCTGTTCGACAGGTAGAGCTCGGGCTCGCCCTCGGAGGTCACGGTCGCCTTCGCCTGCTCGAGGAATTCCTGCGCTTTCGCCTCGTCACCGAGCTTCTTGTGGATGATGGCGAGCCAGGAGAGACCGAAGGTCCACTCGGCTTCTTCGGACCAGCCGTCGGGATTCTTATTGTAGTAGCGGTCGCCCTTGTAGCGGATGACGCCGCGCGAGCGCAGCAGGTGGTATTCGACGTTCTGCACGATTGCCCGCGCCTCGTCCTCCGTCACGATGTCGTACGGCCAGATGAGCGAGAGGAGGGCGAGATCGACGAATTTTTGTTCGGACTCGCGCGGCAGGAGCGCCGGCAGGCGCTCCTGCCCCTTCTCGATGAGCGCGTCCGGTACCTCGATGCCGGGGATATCGCGCGCGTGGAGCAGCCCCGCGAGACAAGCGCCGACCGACGACGCATGCACTTCCTGGCTCTCTTCCCACATGCCGGAATCGGAGTCGTGCCAGTACTCGAGCGTCGAGAGGTACCAGACGAGCTTCTGCAGGATGCGCCGATCGTCCTCGTCGCGCACGAGGGAGCCCGGCTGCCGCTTCTCCATCGTGCCGACCTCGAAGAGGATGCAGCCGACCGAATCGTTCTGCTTGTTCCCCCACTCCTCCCAGTACTCGTCGAAGGTCACCGGGTTGTAGCGCGGATGGATGTACTCGTGCGTATGCGCGGGTTTCTTGCTGATGGCGTAGTCGATCTTGTATTCGTGCTTCTTGAAGATATCGAGGATGGCGTGGTAGGTCTTACGCACCGTATCGTAGTCGCCGAGCACCTCGAAGGCGAGGCACTCGTAGAAATTGTCGCGCAGCCAGGCCTTGTCGTACCCCGTCCCGACGTTCTGCGTCGAAGCTGAGAATAAGCCCGATTCGTACTGGAGGCCGGACAGTATCTTGAGGTGCTGCGCGATGAGCTTATCGTGAAGCGGATGCGCCATAGGAGCCATTGTATCGCATGCGGGCGCATCTAGCGGCAGGCCGGCCGAGGTTGATTCCTAAGACAGTGCGCGGTACCATGGATTGGTGAAGACTCCCGACCTTGACCGGCAGCGCAGTGAGCGGAAGATTCCGCTCACTGATTTCCTGACATGCTATAACGAAGGCCTGCCGCCGGAGTTCCCGCGCGCCTCCCTCGCCCTGCTCAAGGAATTCAAGAGGGTCTACCCCACACACTTCAAGGACGACGGTTTGTGGTCGCTCGATGCGCACCGCAAGCGCGTCATGGACTGGCTCCCTGCGCACCTGAAGTCGCTCGTCGCTTGACTATCGCCTCAACGCGTGCTAGCTTTGATGGCATCAACCAGCGCTGGATCCAAAAGAAGTCGGGATCGAGCTTCTCTCTTCGGCACCCTGAATTGATTCTTAAACGCACAACACACTCGCTATGCAGCAAGGCACAGTAGCCAAGAAGACCGACAAGGGCTTCGGCTTCATCAAGCGCGAGGGTCAGGAGAAGGACCTTTTCTTCCACTCCAACGAGCTCAAGAACATTTCGTTCGACGAGCTCCAGGAGGGCGACACGGTCTCCTTCGAGGTCGGGGAAAGCCCGAAAGGCCCGAACGCGGTGAACGTCAGCAAGGTCTAACGGCCCGTTCGAAGAAAAGAGCGCCCGCTTGCGGGCGCTCTTTTCGTTTCCCCGAGCGGAGAGCAGAGCGCCTCACTCGCGATAGCGCTCTTGCGTTTCTTGCGCACCGAGATAGTATGCGGCCGGGACGAACCGCTTCGAAGGGAGGTGTCATGGAATCTGGCAGCAGAGTCAGGACGGTCGGTCGGGTCTGGAGCGAATCCGGATTCGTCCCGATCGGGACGGAAGGGGTTGTCATCTGCGCCGCCGGAGAGAACGCTTTCCGCTGCGAATTCCCGGATGTCTCGCTGCCCCACTTGGCCGAACCCGTGACGATCACGGCGACGGCGTTCGGGATTGACCTCAATTTCCTCTAGACCGAGCACCCCTTGCGGGTGCTCTTTTTTTCGGAAGCTTGCCGACGCTCCGCGCGGCGAATCGCGTATACTGGACGCATGCTTACCCTGATGCAGGCCGTCATCCTCGGCGCGCTCCAGGGCGTGACCGAGCTCTTCCCTATCTCGAGCCTCGGCCATAGCGTCATCTTCCCCACGCTCGTCGGCTGGCACATCGACCAGAACGACCCGACATTCCTCACGTTCATCGTCGCGACGCATCTCGCGACGGCGCTCGTCCTCCTCATCTTCTTCTTTGACGACTGGCGGCGGATTGTTGCTGGGATGCTGCGCTCGCTCCGGCTGCGGGAGGTGCGTCCGGATGACACGTACGCGCGGCTCGGCTGGCTCCTCGTCGTGAGCTCGGTCCCGGTCGGCATCCTCGGCATCCTGTTCGAGAAGCAGCTCTCGGCGCTCTTCGCCGTCCCGCTCTTCGCCGGCATCTTTCTCATGGGCAACGGCGTCCTCCTCTACAGCGCGGAAGCGCTCATCCGGCGACGCCCGCACGACGAGACGCATAGCTACGCGCGCGTCGCACGGCTCCCCTGGGCGGGTGCGGTCAAGGTCGGCCTCATGCAGTGTCTCGCGCTCCTGCCGGGCTTCTCGCGCACGGGCGCGACGCTTGCGGGCGGCCTCCTCGTCGGCTTCTCGCACGAGGATGCCGCGCGCTACGCCTTCCTCCTCGCGACGCCCATCATCTTCGCGGCCGCGGTCCTGAAGCTCCCGCAGCTTGCGCTCTCGGGCGAATCATTCAGCGTGGCGCCCTTCATTGCCGGCGCGCTCGCGGCGGCTCTCGGCGCATACCTTTCCGTACGCTACCTCACCCGGTATTTCCAGACGAAGACGCTCACGCCCTTCGCCTACTACTGCTTAGGCGTCGGCCTCGTGGCCGTTCTCGTTTCCGTGCTCTAACGGCGCCGACTGCGGTTTCGGCGGCGCACCGGCGAACCATGCATAGATGAAAAGAGCGATGGCGAGGATAAGCGACGCGAGGCCGTGCTTGAAATGCACGTGGCTCGAGCCGGCTTCGTATCCCGGCAGGTACGCGGGGAGCGAACCGGACGGCGTCATCCAATAGTAGAGAGCGAGGATGGCGAACAGGATGCCGAGCACGACGGCGAGCACGGTTAGTGTCTTCTTCATGCGCTCCAGTATACGACATCGGCTGGCCTGCCCGGTATTTATTATGAACACGCCACACGGGTAGGTCCTTAAATCCGTGCGGATGCATGGTACGGTAAGAGTAATGGACGATAATTCTACCGAACCTTCCTCATATAGCTCGCGTACGAATGCCTTCGCCACCCTCAGAGACAAGATTTACATACACAAGCTTCCGTCGTACGGGAACAAGATCTTCTACGGCCTCGGTTTCCTCGCGCTGACCTCACTCGCGCTCCTCGCCGTCACGGGCGTCACGCTTGCGTTCATGGGCCAGAATTGGTGGCTCACGAACCCGTGGGGCGTCTACACCCGCAGCATCCACCTCTGGAGCGTGCAGGCCCTCATCGCCATCCTCATCCTCCACATGCTCGTTGGCTTCACGACGAGCGGCTTCAAGGCGCCGCGGCGGATGACCTGGGTCTTCGGCGCGCTCATCCTCTGCCTCGCACTCATCCAGACGGAGTTCGGCTACGGCTTGCGCGGCGATTTCTCGTCGCAGTTCCGCGCGGTATCAGGCGCCGACTTCTGGAACGGCGCCTTCCTCGGCTACTGGGTGAACCCCTTGAGCCATCTTCAGGAGTTCGCGCTGCACGTCGCCATCATCCCGCTCGCTATCCTCCTCCTGTTCATCATGCACTTCATCCTCGTACGCACCTACGGCATCGCAAAGCCTTACCGCAACGACATCAAGTACAAGATGGTCGCGGCCGACCACCGTATCATGTACATCCGCGGCGGCGTGCTCGTCGCAGCCGTGCTCGTCCTCGCCTTCTTCTTCCACTCCCCCTACGTGCCGGCGATACGCATCGCCGATGCGGCGCGGCAGAACCCCAACGGCGTCGCGCAAAATTTCCTCGACGAGTTCAACCGTACCTCGGACACGGCGACCTACCTCGACTCCATCGACCCCTACGCCTTCGATACCCGGCAGGTCTTCGTCGTCACGCCCTACGAGACGCTCATCGGCGCCTCCGGCGCCAGTGACGCCTGGCACGCGTTCGAGAACGCGCCGCCGGCCGCGCAGACGCAGTACCTCGCGCAGGCGGACGAGTATTATTCGAACGGCGGCACGACGCTCGGCATGGCGACCGGGACGGCGGCGTCTGTCTCGATGAATCCCGTCATCTCGATAATCAGCACGCTCATGCCGGCCGCGGCGAACGGCACGTATGAGAAGCTCCTCGACGGAGCGGATCCGAGCCCGGAGACCTACTCGCTGCGCTTCCTGAACGACATGGACGTCTTCGAGCAGAAGGCCGAGACGCTCAATATGGACACGGCCGAGTGGGGCATGGCTAAGGACGAGACCGGCAGCGTCTGGGCGCTCCCGCCGGGCTCCTGGTGGCTCACGCCGCTCGGCATGGTCAACAGCGCCTTCGACCTCCTCGATAATCCGAACGGCGACCGCGACGGGGCGGAAATCCTCGGGCTCCTCATGCTCATCTTCATCATGTTCCCGTATATCCCATACCTGAATCGCCTGCCGGAGCTCTTCCGCCTCGCGCCCGTCATCTGGAAGACGAAGGATGAATCGGACTTGCAGCCGCCGACCTTGCGTCCGCGGAAGCTGCCATAAGGCGCGCGTGGAATGGCAAAGACCCCGCGCTCGGGAGAACGCGGGGTCGTTAGTCGCTGCTACTGGAGGTGCCGGCCGCTCTTGAGGAAAACCGACGGTGGCAGGGTGACGAGCGTGTACTGTATCCACATGGACGGCTTCGGATTCTTCATGAACTCCTCTAACGCGAGTTCCCGCTGTGTGGGGAGGTCGGAAAGCGCGATGTGCAGTTTCCCCTTCTCCGCCGTCTCTGGATCTATCGCGCCGAGGTCGAGAAGCTGCTGAATCTTCTCGAACCCTTCTTCCTTGGTTTCGGCTTCGAACGTGATGGTTTCGCTGTCCTCGCGCGTGACCACCGCAGCTCCGCCCTTCGGATCTGACGTATCCATGCCGGCTCCTTGAGGATGGAAAGAACTCAGACGTACCCTACCGTCCGTACGGCGCGCGTCAAGTATGTTGCGGACGGGACGCCCCCGCCGCCTAAGCCGCTGCGCACAAGAGATTCAAGCCGGTCGCCGCGTCGTACGCGCGTTCGAGCGGCGACGCGAGCGCCGTGAGATGGATTTCGCAGGCACCGGAAACCCGCAGTTCGAAGAGATGCCCGCCGAAGGTCGAGAGGTTCTTGCGACCGAAGATGCCGTGGATATGGAGCAGCCGCTTCCCATCGAGCATGCCGAGATTGCCAACGAGCGAGAGCACCTCGACTTCCTCCTCGAGAGGATGCCGCTCGTACGCTTTCGCCGCGAGATCGTAGTAGGCGACGTCGAGCTTGTCGGCCGCGCCGAGGCCGGTCAACGTCGCGCCGGCGACGCCTTCCCGTTCGCACCAGCCGAGGAGCGTGCCGAAGAGCTCTTCGCCGAGCTCGAGATTGAAGACATGCCGATTCCCTTCTGACGCGGCGATGCGCATGGCCGCCCTATCGTACCACGTGCCGTTTCAGAACCTCCAGCTGAAGAGTCCCCACTGCCCCTGTTCGCTCGCCGAAAGCTCCTGCAGCCGTTCCTGCTCCTGCTGCATCGACTGGAGCTGGGTCTGGAGCGTCGCCTGCACCGCAGGCGTCGTGCTCGCGCTGCCGATGAGCTGCGCGAGCGTCTGGAGCTGCGCCTGGTTCTGGCTTGTCGCTTGTGCGATCACACCGGCCGCCTGCGCGTCGCCGCCGAAGAAGAGCCGGGTCAAGAACCCGCGGTTGCCGATCTGCGCCTGCGCGTTCGCTGTGGCGTTCACCGTCGTGTCTATCTGCGAAGCGATCTGCGCGACTTGCGGCCCGACCGGGCCGAGGAGATTCTGCGCCGCCAGGAGCGCGTGCACGCCGAGCCGAACCTGATTCGCGCTTTGGATCGCCGCGCGATTGTCCGGTGTTGAGCTTGCCACTTCCTGTTCGAGCTGTTGCTCGCGCGCCTGAATCATCTGCCCGAGCTGCGCGCCCGAGCTGGCGCGCAGCTGGATGTGTTCAGGATTAATCTGCAGGCGGTATTGGGTCTGCGCCTGATTCATCGCCCCCTGGCCGTTCCCTGCCGCGCCGCCTTGGTACTGCGCTTGCGAACCGGCTCCTGCTGCCGTGGTCGTCGATGTCGTCGACTGGTACAGGCGGTCCTGGTCTTGCGTCTGCAGCCGAATCTGATCCGGCTCCGTACCAGTGTGCGTGCTCGGATCGCGAATCTGATCTTGCTGCTGGATACGATCCTGGTCCTGCGTACCGGCGCCAGACCCGGTCCCGATACCCGCCGCGGCGCTCGTACCGCCACCACTGGCGCTGCCGCCTCCACCCGCCCCGGCGCCCCCACCTCCGCCTGCGCCCTGCGCGGCAGCTGTCGACGCGAGCGATAGCACCAAAAGGAGCGCGAGCGCACCTGTCATAAATCGAAGTCGCTTCATATGCATGTACGCTACATTGTTAAACTCGCCGTGCCCATACCCTAATGATGTGCCTCTGAAAGCACCCCGGCAATGATTCTTCGCGCTTTGATAGGTGTCATTGCCATAGTCAGCAAATACGCCATGAAATGAGGCCTGCGCGACGACGGGAACGTCGCCGTCATGCGCGGAGAGATTGCGCCGAAAGTAAGAAACGAGCATCACATGCGTCTCCCAGAACCATATGGCGGCGTTCCTCGATGTCGCTTCGTTCGTCGCGAGCTCGCTCCTCGTAGGAGGTCTCGCGGTGTTCGCGCATCACGTGCGGCCGGCCGCGCCGGCGGCAGGACCTGTGAGTGTCGCCACGGCGAGCGCGACTCAGCCGGCCGCGCAGAATCTCGCGCGCGTTCCGGCGCCGCGCGCAGCGGCGCCTGCTACGGCCGCGACCCAGCACATCCGGAAATCCGTCGTCCGTCCGGGCGATGACGGCGAACAGGAGCAGGAGCTCGACGACTGAGCAGCCTTCTCTTGCGGCAGGCGCTTCGCGCGTGCCTGATATACTGGAACGCATCAGCGGCCTCCTACAGGCCGGTGTGTTGATGAACAACAAGTACACATTCCCGCTCATCCTGCTCATCATTGCCGGCGTCTCGGCGCTCGTGCTCTGGCTCGCGCACGGCAGCACAGCTGCCCTCTTCGACCCACAAGGGATCATCGCGCTCCAAGAACGGAGCCTCATGCTCGACGTCGTCGTGCTCATGTTGCTCGTCGTCGTGCCGGTCTTCGCGCTTGCCGCTGTCTTCGCCTGGCGCTACCGCGCGACGAATACGGAGGCCGCATACACGCCCGACTGGGAGCATAACCGCGTCGAGGAATTCGTGTGGTGGGGCGTGCCGTTCCTCATCATCGCCGTCCTCGCCGTCATCACCTGGACGAGTACGCACGCGCTCGACCCGTACCGTCCGCTCGATTCCGCCGTGCCGCCGCTTACCGTCGAGGTCATATCGCTCGACTGGAAGTGGCTCTTCATCTATCCCGCGCAGCACGTCGCCACCGTCAATTACCTCGCGATACCAGAGCAGACGCCCATCGCTTTCAAGCTCACGAGCGACGCGCCCATGAACGCGTTCTGGATCCCGCAGCTCGGCGGGCAGGAGATGGCGATGCCGGGGATGGTGACCGAACTCAACCTCATGGCCGATGGTGCCGGCACGTACACGGGCTTCTCCTCGAACATCAGCGGCGCGGGCTTCGCCGGCATGCATTTCGCCGTCCAGTCGATGACGCAGGACGATTTCGACCGCTGGGTCGCGACGGCGCAGGCGGCGACGAGCACCCTTACGCTCGCCTCGTATCACGCGCTCGCCGCGCCGAGCTCGGACGTGCCGCCCGCGTCCTACGGCCTCGGCGATTCGAACCTCTTCGACGAGGTTGTGATGTCCTTCATGACGCCCGCGACGACGACGCCCATGACGGGCATGTAGCGTATGTTCGGACGCCTCACCATCGCCGCCATCGAACAAGGACCCATTGTCCTCGGCGCGCAGCTCTTCATACTCTTCGGCGGCCTCGCCCTCGTCGGCCTCATCACGTACCTGAAGCGCTGGAAGTGGCTCTGGACGGAATGGCTGACCTCGCTCGATGCGAAGAAAATCGGTGTGATGTATATCGTCGTCGGCCTCGTCATGTTCGTGCGCGGCGGCATCGACGCCGTCATGATGCGCCTCCAGCAGGCGCTCGCCGTCGGCGCTTCGACCGGATACCTCACGCCCGAGCACTTCCAGCAGGTCTTCACGGGTCACGGCGTCATCATGATCTTCTTCGTCGCGATGCCGCTCATGTTCGGCCTCATCAACCTCGTCCTGCCGCTCCAGCTCGGCACGCGCGACGTCGCCTTCCCCTTTCTCAATTCCCTCTCTTTCTGGCTCTTCGTCGCCGGCGCATCGCTCATGATGCTTTCGCTCGTCGTCGGCCAGTTCGCGGCGACCGGCTGGCTCGCGTATCCGCCCCTCTCCGAGCTCCAGTACAGCCCGGGCGTCGGCGTCGATTACTACATCTGGGCGCTCCAGCTCTCGGGTGCGGGCTCCCTCATGTCCGGCATCAACTTCATCGCGACCATCCTCAAGAAACGCTGTGCGGGCATGACGCTCATGCGCATGCCGATCTTCGCGTGGACCGTGCTCGGCAGCATGCTCCTCGTCCTCTTCGCCTTCCCCGTCCTCACGGCGACCCTCGGCATGCTCTCGCTTGACCGCTACGCCGGCATGCACTTCTTCACGTCATCCTTCGGTGCGAACATGATGATGTACGTGAACCTCATCTGGACGTGGGGCCATCCGGAGGTCTACATCCTCGTCCTGCCGGCCTTCGGCGTCTTCTCGGAAGTCGTCTCCGTCTTCTCGCAGAAGCGCCTCTTCGGTTATACGTCGATGGTCATCGCCACGATGGCCATCACCATCCTCTCCTTCATCGTCTGGCTCCACCACTTCTTCACGATGGGCGCGAGCCCGGACGTGAACGCCTTCTTCGGCATCATGACGATGATCATCGCCATCCCCACCGGCGTGAAGGTCTTCAACTGGCTCTTCACGATGTACCGCGGCCGCGTCATCTTCTCGACGCCCTTGCTGTGGTTCCTCGGCTTCGTCGCGCTCTTCACTATCGGCGGCATGGCGGGCGTCCTCATGGCCGTGCCGCCTGCGGACTTCGAGTTCCATAACAGCCTCTTCCTCGTCGCGCACTTCCACACGATGATTGCCAGCGGCGTCCTCTTCGGCTACTTCGCCGCCTTCGCCTACTGGTTCCCGAAGGTCTTCGGCTTCCGCCTGGACGAACACTGGGGCCGCCGCGCCTTCTGGGCGTGGATCGTCGGGTTCCTGCTCGCCTTCGTCCCGCTCTACGTCCTCGGCTACATGGGCGCGACCCGCCGCCTCGACCACTACCCGGCCGGGCTCGGCTGGCATCCGCTCTTCATCGTGGCGGCCGTCGGCGTCGCCGTCATCGTCGTCGGCGTCGTCTGCCAGGCCATCCAGATTGCGGTCAGCATCCGCGAGCGGCACGCGACGCGCGACGCCACCGGCGACCCTTGGAATGGCCGTACGCTCGAGTGGTCGATACCGTCGCCCGCGCCTTTCTATAATTTCGCCCGCACGCCGCACGCGGAGAGCCGCGACGCGTTCTGGGAAGCAAAGCGGCGCGGCGCTGATGTCGCGGAGGGCGAACCGTATAAGGACATCGTCCTGCCGAAGAACACGGGCGAGGGCATCTACCTCGCGGCCGCAGCGCTGGTCTTCGGCTTCGCCATGGTCTGGCACATCTGGTGGCTCGTCGCGCTCGCCATTCTCGCCTTCCTCGCCGTTTTCATCGCGCGCTCGTTCGAGGAGGGCCATGAATACGTCGTGCCGGCCGCCGAGGTGGCCCGGCTCGACGCCGCCGCCCGCGCAACAACCGTATAATGACGCTTGCCGACGAGACTCGGGAGATCATGGGGGAGGATGCAGGCGCGGAAGGGCGCGGCGATACGCCGGTCTTCGGCTTCTGGCTCTACCTCATGAGCGACTGCTTGCTCTTCGCGAGCCTCTTCGCGACGTACGCGGTCCTCCATAACAACGTCTTCGGCGGCCCCGGCGCGCGCGAGCTCTTCGACCTGCCCTACGTTCTCGCCGAGACGCTTCTCCTGCTCACCTCGAGTTTCACCGTCGGTCTCGGCGTGCTCGCTGCGCGCCGGGGCAACCGCGGCACGACCGTCGCTCTCTTCGGTCTCACGCTCCTCCTCGGTCTCGCCTTCCTCGGCCTCGAGCTCCATGAGTTCGGCGCGCTCATTATGGCCGGCAGCGGGCCGGACCGGAGCGGATTCCTCTCGGCGTACTTCACCCTCGTCGGCACGCACGGCTTCCATGTCGCGGTCGGCGTGCTCTGGATGCTTGTGATGCTCGTCCACGTCATGCGCGCCGGCCTCACGGAGCGCAACGTCGAACGGCTCACGATGCTCTCGCTCTTCTGGCACTTCCTCGACCTCATATGGGTATTCATCTTCACTATCGTCTACCTCCTGCCCTTCCTATGAACCCTCCCGCACCATCCCGTCCTGACGGCACCGTCGCGTCCTACGTCGCGGGTTTCGTCGGCTCGCTCCTCTGCACGCTCGCGGCCTACGCCGTCGTCGCGGGGCACCTTGCTGTCGGCGCGGTCGCGATCGCGGCGGTCGTCGCGTTCGCCGTGATCCAGCTCGGCATGCAGCTCTTCCTCTTCCTCCATCTCGGCAAGCGCGGCAACGCGATGAACCGCGTCACCTTCGCGCTCGCCCTCATCATCGTCTTCATCGTCGTCGCCGGCGCCCTCTGGATCATGACGACCTTGAACGGCCGCATGGTGCCGAGCGAGAGCCAGATGCTCGAGTATATGCAGAACCAGACAGGTCTGTGAGGACGATGCTCGCGACGTATTACCAGCTCGCGAAGCCCGGCATCATCTACGGCAACGCCGTCACGGCGGCGGCCGGTTTCTTCGTCGCGGCGGCGGGTGCGCCGGACTTCCCGCTCCTCGCGGCGACCCTCATCGGTCTCTCGCTCGTCGTCGCCTCCGGCTGCGTCTTCAATAATTACATCGACCGCGACATTGATGGTCGCATGGAGCGCACGAAGGGACGCGCGCTCGTGCGCGGACTCGTGCCGCTTCGCGCCTCCCTCTCCTACGGCGCCGTGCTCGGCATCCTCGGCCTCGCGGCGCTCGTCACGCTCGTGAACCTCCTCGCCGCGCTCGTCGCCCTCGGCGGCTTCGCCGTCTACGTCTTCGCGTACACCATCCTCGCCAAACGCCGCTCGGTCTACGCGACGCATGTGGGCTCCATCGCGGGCGCCGTGCCGCCGGTCGTCGGCTACGTCGCCGCCCTTGGCCGCCTCGATCTCGGCGCGCTCGTGCTCTTCCTCATCCTGTGCTTCTGGCAGATGCCGCACTTCTTCGCCATCGCCCTCAACCGGCGGGACGATTACGCCGCGGCAGGCGTCCCTGTCCTGCCGGTCGTGCGCGGCGCGCGCTCGGCGAAGCTCCAGAGCGCCTGGTACGTCGCCGCTTTTCTCGTCGCGACGATCCTCCTCGCGGCGCTCGGTTACGCCGGCGTCGCGTATCTCGTCGTAGCCGTCGTTCTCGGTATCGCGTGGCTTGGACTCGCGCTCGTTGGCCTCTATGCCGACGACGACCGGCGCTGGGCGCGTCGGATGTTCGTCGCCTCGCTCATCGTCCTCACTGTCCTGTGCGTCATGATGTCGGTCGACGCGCGGCCAGGGCGCAGGACGCCGCTCGCGCCTACGGCGCCTTCCGAGCGTTCCGGCCTCTTCGCCTGACTCAAGCGCGGCGCGGGCAGCTGCGCTAGTATGGGCGATATGGAAGCGCTCATCGCCGAACTGCGCCGTGCCGGCGTCCTGCGCTCGGCAGCCATCGCGCGGGCGCTCGGCGCCGTCGACCGCGCTGACTTCGTTCCCGACGAACTGCGCGCCGAGGCGTACGAGGACACCGCCTTGCCCATCGGCCGCGGACAGACTATCTCGCAGCCCTATACCGTCGTCGTCATGCTTGAGGCGCTCCAGGCTCGCCGCGGCAATCGCGTCTTTGAGATCGGATACGGGTCGGGGTGGGTGACGGCGCTCCTTGCGCACCTCGTCGGCCACGCTGGCCGTGTTTACGCGTTCGAGATCGTTCCCGAACTCTGTGCCTTCGGGAAGCGCAATCTCGAGAAATACCCCATCCTCGCGAAGCGCGTCGAGCTCACCTGCGCGAGCGCCGAGGATGGCTACCCGGCGAAGGCGCCCTTCGACCGCATCACGGCCGCGGCGACGGTCGACGGCGTTCCGAACGCATGGCGCGATGAACTCGCCCCGGGAGGGCGGATGGTCTATCCGAAAGGCGATTCCCTTTTCCTCGAGACCAAGTCAGCTCGCGGGACGGTCAGGACCCGCGAATTCCCAGGCTTCGTCTTCGTTCCGCTCGTAACCGCGGCGCGCGGCCGGAAGCTGCATTGACAGGGGCAGCCGGCGGGGGTAGAAGGGGGTGGGTTTTGACCGTTCCCACCGCATCATTTTAGGAGCAGAGCATGAGGAAAGCGCTGGTTTGCCTTTTCTTTTTTGCCGTCTTTCTGCCGGGCGTGTCTTCCGCACAGGGAATATGTTCCGACAGGACTCGCTGCAGCCTGGCTGTCGACGTCTGGGGTGTCACTCGCCACCAGTACGACAAGAATTATAATCAGAAGAACAGGGGTCTCGGGTTGCGCGCGTACGATGGACGTTGGTTCGTAGCTGTCGATACGATGCGCAATAGCGTGCGCGGCAGGGCGACCGCCGTCGGCGTCGGATACGAATATCCGCTCTTCGACGTGCTGGGAACGACGTTTCTCGTCGGAGGCGAGCTCGCGCATCTGGATTATCAGATTCCAGGACGCGGGACCGTGCGCGGAAATCTCTTCATCCCGGGCCTCACTATCCGCCGCGGTCGCGTAAGCGCAACAATCGGGGTGTGGCCGCACACCAAGCGCAACGGGTATGTCCTCATGGGGTTCCTCACGTTCTCGCTGGCCGGTCTTTAGAGGCCACACGCGGAGACAGTCGGGCGTCCGGCTCATGCCGGACGCTTCTTCTTTGCCTGAAAGCTTCCGGCCCGACGAACGTCTCTATGAGGTACTGGGCGGCGGTCGGCGAGCTTGTACTCCCCCCTCCGGACCTGGTTTTACCTATCTTTATTCCCTATCGAAACATTATGAGAAAACTCGCTATTTTCGGCCTCACCCTCGCGATGATCGTGTCGCTTGCGGGCGGCGCGAGCGCGGCGCACGCAGCGGCGCTCACGACGGCGCAGACGCAGGCCATCATCACGCTCCTGCAGTCCTTCGGCGTCGATGCCTCGACGCTTGCGAACGTCGAGGCGGTCCTGAACGGACAGCCGGCGCAGTCGACGGCGACCGCGACAGCCACCTCGACGACCGCCATCACACCGGGCATGATCGGCTACCTGCACTACGGTGACAGCGGCGCTGCGGTGCGTTACCTGCAGACGCTGCTCGCCGCTGACCCGAGCGTCTATCCGAACGGCCTCACCACCGGTTTCTTCGGACGCCTCACGGAGGAGGCGCTCAAGCGCTATCAGCAGCTGCACGGCCTCGACCAGGTCGGCTTCATCGGTCCGCAGACCCTTCATGACCTTGATGATGATTTGCAGCGCACTCCGTTCGGCTTCCGTTCCGCGACGAGCACGGCGCCTGGGAACGGTACTCCCGCGAGCCTGTGCGCCATCGTGCCGCCCGGCCACTTGATCGCCCCCGGCTGGCTGCGCAAGCACGGGGAGCGGCAGTATCGCCTCCTCCCGTGGTGCAACGGAAATACACCGACGACGACACCGCCGACCCCGGCTCCCTTCGCCATCTCGGGCGTCGCCGTAAGCGGCCTCTCGACCTCGACAGCGACCGTCTCATGGACGACGAACGAACAGGGTTCGACGCAGCTCGAGTACGGCCTCACTGCATCCTACGGCAGCGTCTCGGCGCTCAGCACGGCCCTCGTCGACAGCCACTCAGTGACGCTCGCGGGCCTCACCGCCTCGACTACCTACCACTTCCGCGCGATGTCGACCGACGCGTCGAGCACGCTCGTGACGTCCGACGACACGACCTTCACGACGGCGGCCATCCCGGCTGACACGACGCCGCCCGTCATCTCGGGCGCGGCGGTCGGGAACGTCGCCTCGACGTCCGCGACGGTCTCGTGGACGACGAATGAGCCCTCGACGAGCACGGTGTACTTCGCGACCACGACGCCGCTTGACCTCTCGACGGCGACGACGGCCGCGGATGCCTCGCTCGTGACGAGTCATTCGCTCCTGCTTTCCTCGCTCACCGCCTCGACGACGTACTACTACGCCATCGAGTCGAAGGACGCCGCGAATAACACTGCGACGACCTCCGAGGCGAGCTTCACGACCGCGAATTAGCCCTCGTTTCTCCGGGAAAGGCCGCCGGCTCCCGCCGGCGGCCTTTCCCGTATCGGCACGGTTCCGCGACGCTCGCCGCATGCTATGATGGCGCCCGGAGGGATTGATGCCCGGGAAGAAACCCCCTCCTCCCGGCAACGTACGGAGGTGTCCCATGAAAGAGAGCATGAAAACGATGTCCAAGCACGTCTTTTTGACCGCGGTCGTCATGGCCATCGCGATGCCAATCGGACTGTCATCCTGGTTCGGATGGGTGACTGGCGGGACCGCAAAGAAGATGGCACAGAACCAGACCGATAACGCACTCGTCGCATACGGCGCACCCCTCTGCTTCGCGCAATTCAAGGCGCTGCCGAACGCGCCGGCTGAAGCGAATAAGGTCATAAAGAACCAAAACGACTACAATTCGGACGTGAGCGGCGCGCAGATCATCGAGGGATTGCACCTGGTACCCGATGCCACCAAGGGGTTCAACTCGACGGACCGGGAGGCCATCGCGGAAGCTTGCGCGAACGATGTTATCGCCCTCAAGACGCTCGACGGCGTGAAGTTGGCGAGCGGCAACACGGACTAGCGACCGCGCGGCCGCATCCAGAACCCCGCAGGGAGGCGGGGTTCTTTCATTTATATGGCTTAAATACGCTGTGGATTAGTCCTTGCTGAAGTTCTCCCGATGCTATCATGAATCTGACCTTCGGTCACTTATTCATTCATCCCCTACAATGCGATTCATTAGAAATCCTCGTGTTGCCGCTCTCGCGGTCGGCGCGATGCTCGGTCTCGGGCTCGTCGCCGCTGCCCCGCTCGCGAGTGCAGCGTCTCTGACCTCGACCCAGATAGGCGCCATCTTGAACCTCTTACAGGCGTTCGGCGCCGATTCGGCGACTATCGCGAACGTGCAAGCCGTCCTCGAAAACACGTCGACGTCGACGTCCGTCGCGACGAACGGTTCCGGCTCGTCCTCATTCTCCCTTCCCCCGACGGCGAGCAACTGCGCTGTCATCGCGACCGACCTTCATGAGGGCTCGAGCGGGGGCGAAGTCACGCGGCTCCAGCAATTCCTGGCCAAGGACAAGAGCGTCTACCCGTCCGGACTCGTGACCGGCTACTTCGGCAGCGAGACCGAGCAAGCGGTGCAGCGCTGGCAAGCGATGAACAACATCGTCGCCTCTGGCACGCCATCCTCGACGGGCTTCGGCTTCGTCGGTCCGCGCACCCGCTCTGACCTCAATCACGAGTTGGAGAAGGAGTGCGAAGGCGGCGACCATGGCAACATCGGCAATGCGTCTTCGACGAGCTCTGATTCGTCCGGCTCGGAAGGCGTCATGGTACCGGCGAACGCATCGTCCACCGCATCCTCGACCTCGTCCGACAATTCGGGAGATCACTAGACTCTCGATACGTAGCTGGAAAAGGGAGAAGCCCCGCCTCGCGACGGGGCTTTCCCTTTGCCCGTTCATCCTCTCGGGGGAAGGAAGCCTTAAGAATAATAGGTGGTCCGGTAGTGTAGACATCCCGTCTGCACGTGGTGTGGACCTGTAAGGTGTCTAAGGTTCTTCCCAAGGGAGAATGAACTGCATCCATTGTCCCGCTGACGCGCGTGCGGTGTCAAGGAAAAGGTGCGGAAAAGTGCGTGGAGAAGCTGTGAATAGCGCTGTATAACCCGTGGGCAATGTCTGCCGTGCCCTACTCGCTCGTCACGCCATCGAAATGCTCTTCGTGCTCATCCGCTTTCGTCGCCTCGACCGTCTTGTCCTTGTGCTCGGGCGGCGAATACACCGTATAGAGTTTCAGGTCCTCGGACCCCGTGTTGATGACGTTGTGACGCGTTCCTTCCGGTATCATGACCGCGTCGTCCGCCTTGACTCGATGTTCGACGCCGTCGAGTATCACCTTCCCTTCCCCGGCCTCGAAACGAATGAACTGGTCAAGATGGTGTACTTCCTCACCGATCTCTTCGCCCGGCCGCACGTTCATGAGGACGAGCTGGCTGTGCTTGGCCGTATAAAGCACGCGCCGGTAGTCGGTATTCTCGAGCGTCGCTTCCTCGATGTTCGCGAGATATCCTTTCATATCGAAATCATACCGCGTCCGGCGCGCGATTCAATGCGGGCGGGGACGGATGCGGACCCGCGCGCGGCGGAAATGTCTTCCGCGAGCGCCGCCGGCCGATTATCGCCTTCAGCATCGCCTGGGGCGTCTCGATACTATCCGGCGTCGCGTTCTTCGTGTCGCTCTGCCTCCTGTAAGGCGATCGGCGCGCGTTCTGGACGGCAGCGGTCGAGGAAGAAACGCGCGACGAACGTCGCCGCGATGGCGATAGCGTACGAAGCGAGGATGTCGATGAGATGATGCACGCGCGCGAGCACGCGCGCACCGCCCACGATGATGGCGAGCGCCCACATCAGGATGCCGAGCGGGACGTTGAAAGCGGTGACGATGGCGGCAAGCGTGCCCGTGAGGAGCGCATGGTCGGACGGGAAGCCGTTGTCCGCCTCATGCACGAAGAGCGGTATGACGTTCGGATCGACGAACGGGCGCGGATTGTAGAAGAGGTGCCCGGCGAGGACGCCCGTGAGATAGCTCGCTGGGAGCACGAACAGCGCGAGCAGCCAGAATCTCCTGCGCCGCTTCGAGATGAGCCCGTAGCCGATGAAGAGCGCGATGGAAAGGAGGTAGAGGTACTCTGCCGAAAAGACGATGAGCGCATTCATATAGCCCCTCTTTATACCATGCGTAATCCCCCGCCTTTGCATGGACGGCCTTTACAACCTGCCTGCACGGAGTAGCGTATAAGTAGGTCAATGCGCCAGTTCTTTATCGGCGGAACGTGTGCTCGTACAATAAGGATTTACCTCGTACGCGGTCATCCGTAGGAGGATGCCATGGAGATGAGCCTGGTCGAATCAATGCACGTACAGAAGGCGACATTCGTGCAGCCGTTCCGATGCTTGATGTGCGGAAAATTGAAAGAGGGGACTAAACCGTTCAAAGATACTGATGACGGCCCGGTCTGCTCCTCGGTTTGCTCGGATAGATACTACGCCGCGATGGAATAGAGACAAGCGGTTGCCGCCGACGCGATGCGCCGGCGGAATTTTTTACCCCCAGCGGACCTGTTGCGGACGCGGGACCTCCCTGCTAGTCTTCGACCCAGCTTACGGCGCGGGATTACCAGCGCTTGCTCTCTGAACGAACCATCACGCGAACGGCCCAGGAGGGTACCGATGACTACTGAAAAGATTACACCGGCACACGACAACGGCAAGGTGATTATGCGGTGGTGCCACGCGCCCAAATGCACGGATATCATTTCGCGAGGAGAGGCGGGTCTGCTGCTGTACGTAGCCCGGCCCGCCACTGTCCGGAAATATCAGCTCCGCTGTTGCAGCGACGCGGTCATGCGGGAGATTGTGCGGTATCGCCGCCAAGAAGCTGCCCTGCCGCCGGAAATCATTCAGCATGACGTCGGGGCGAGATCGGTCAAGAAGACCGCGTGCGCGAACAGCAACTGTAGCGAACGTATCATCCTATCGCAGTCGTGCGTCATCTTCTGGATCCCCCATGGGGACAACTGGAACGAAGCGCGCGATATCGTGCGGCACCAGTGGCATCTGCGGTGCTTCGGCGAGGCCGCGATGGACTTCATCCGTTCGCATCGCATGAGGCTGTACGGCCTGCTTCCGCAGGCCCACCGCACGCGCGTCATCACGCTCCCGACGTAACCCCGACAACCCATTCGAAGGAGGCATTATCGTGTCGAAAGATCGATTCGTGTCGTTCTGCTCGTTCTGTGTCATGCCGGGGATACGCGTCGCGTTCATCGTCGGATTAATCCTGGCGGTCACCACCACCATCGCGCACGCGACGCCGATATTCGGACCGGGAACGCTCGGCTCTCCGGCCCGCGTCGATCTCTCGTGCCGCGAGACGGAGCACAATCTCGACCTCATGAAGGCAGCGCTGAGGAGCGACTTGCAAGCGCGAATCGCGGCCCTCGACTTGTACAAGAATCCTGATTGTATGCCGCATATCAAGCTCGTATTCGCGCTCCGCGTATGCGTTGCGGATTTCACGCTGCAGCACGTCCGCTATCGGATCTGCAAAGGAAGGTTGCCGTCCGCGACGGCTGAAGAGTATCTGCTCTTGTACCTCGGGCCTCAGCTGTGATTCAAGCGTAAAGAAGGTGCGCCCGGGACTTCGTGTCCCGGGCGCTTTTTTCATGCCTCGTCCCGGATATCGGTGTACACCTCAGTAAGCGGCTTGCCGCGAACGAGCGTATAGACGTAATTGGCGGCGTAGCGCACGCCCGCCTTCACGATGCCGTCCTTCGCGAGCCGCCGGCCGGATGTGTGCATCGGCAGCTTGAACGTCCATTTCACCCTTCCCACCCTGCTGATGCGTCGCGCGATGTCGGTGTCTTCGCCATAGAATTTTATGGAGGTGTCGAAGCCGCCTGCCGCATCGAAATGCGTACGGCGCACGACGAAATTCCCTCCTTGGAGCATCGCGCCGGTGTGGAGGATGTGGTGGTTTATGACATGCGAAAGGTATCCCGTGAGATAGAAGACGCGCGTGAGCGCACGGTGCATGAGCGGCAGGTCGTAGTAGATGTACGGGCCCGAGAGCGCCGCGAGCCGGTCATTGCGCTCGAACTCGGCGAGGACGGTGGCGAGCCACCCCTCGGGCATGAGGGTGTCCGAGTCGACATGCGCGATGATGTCGCCCGATGAGACCGCGTAGCCCGCGTCGCGCGCCTGCACGAGACCCTTGCGCGATTCGTCGACGACGCGGACCCACGCGTGGCTGCGCGCGACCTCGCCCGTGCGGTCCGTGCTCGCGTTGTTCACAACGATGACTTCCGCGTCGCAGGGCGTGCGCGCGAGCTCTCTCTCGACGGCCGCGAGGCACCCCGGGAGGCGTTTCTCTTCGTTATAGGCCGGAATCACGATGCTGATCCGCATAGATAATAAAATAATAGCATGAAAAGGAAAAAAGAAAAGCCGCATGAACGGTACATCGTTCATGCGGCCGGATTCGACGACACGTAATGTCAATACGCCGCCCGTGCACGCGCGGTCAGCGAATGGGCGTCCAGTCGTCGGCGACGGCCTTGTCGAAGAGCCCGACGCTGATGACGTTGATGGTCCAGATGAACCAGAGGCGCGCCCAGCCGATGCGGTGCGCGCGGCGCGCGCCATGGTAGACCTTGAGCTCGGGGTCGAAATACGTGCGGCCGGCTTTCGAGAGCCGGCAGAAGAAATCGCCATCTTCGCGCGTGACGAGATCTTCGCGGAAGCCGCCGACCTTCTCGAAGGCCTCGCGGCGCACGAGCATGAACTTGCCTGACGCTTCCCCGCGATGGAGCACGTTGTTCTGGAAGCGGGTGACCGCATTCAGCCAGCCGAAGGAAGCACGGTCGGCCCACGTCTCGACCGACGGCAGCGCGTACTGCGGGCCCGTCACGCCGACGAGGTTCGGGTCCTTCTCGAAATGCGCGAGTGCTCGCGCGAAGAAAGCGTTCGGGTCCGGCACGCGCACGTCGGCGTCGATAAAGGCGAGGAAGTCGCCATGCGCGGCCTTCGCGCCATCGTTCCGGCCGATGCCAGCGGTGTGCTTCTCGCCCTCGAAGACGACGACCACGTGCGCGTGCTCGCGCGCGATCTCGGCCGTCCGGTCCCTGCTCCTCGCGTCCGAGACGATGACTTCGTGCGGCATCCGGAGTACGTCGCGCAGCTCGCGCAAGGTCTCGGCGATGGTCTTTTCCTCTTCGCGAGTGGGGATGACGATGGAGAGCATACGGCGCTACCAGTCGAGCTTCGCGAGCTTGTTATTGATGGCGCGGAGCGCGAGCAGGAACAGGACCGGCATCGCCACCGCCATCGCGACCTGGAGGTCTTTCGGGATGTATTGCAGCACGTTGCCGAAATAGTAGCCGATGGTCATGAGGAAGAGTATCCAGACGAGGCCGCCGAGGAAATTGATAACGACGTAACGCCCGAACGGCACATGGAGCATGCCGGCGACGGTCAGGATGGGCGCCGCGAGGCCGAAGCCCATCGTGAGCTTCGAGATGACGAGGATGCGCGTGTGGTACTGGTGGAACTTCCGTTCGATCTTCGCGATGATTTCCGGCGTCGCGTTGATGAGGTGTCCCCAGCGCGCGAAGAACGGCCGCGCGCCGTAGCGGCCGAGCCCATACCACATGATGTCCGACAGGACGTCGCCCGTGAGAAGCGCGACATAGGCTGGCCAGAACGACACGACACCGAGGTGCCACAGAAGGCCGGTCGCCATCATGACGCCCGAGCCCTCGATGTACGAGCCGATGAAGATGAGCACGTATTTCGAGCTCTCGAGGAACGCGATGAAGGCTGGAATCGTCATGCGAGGCGGTCGTTCCAGTATACCAACGTCGGAGCGGCTCGAACGGAGTCTGGTATACTGCCCCTACCCGGCCATGTCTCTCTACAAGGACCGAGCATTCCTCAAATCGATATTCATCGGCGGCCTCATGCTCGCCGCGAGCATCGTCGCCGTCTTCTACTCGACGAATTACGCCACACAGTCGGCGAGCAATTCGGTGACGGACATCATCCTGAGCAATACGCCGGCTTTCGACGTGGACGGTCTCTTCGTTTACGGCGCAATCACGCTGGTGGCCTTCATCATCGTGCTCCTCATCGTGCGGCCGCGCTACATCCCTTTCTCGCTCAAGTCGGTCGCGCTCTTCACGTTCATCCGCTCCATCTCCGTCTCGCTCACGCACATCAGCCCCTACCCGTATCATGCGACGCTCGACCCGAACTATTTCATCACCTCGCATTTCTTCCGGATATTCTTCACCGGCGACGACCTCTTCTTCTCCGGCCACACGGGACTCCCCTTCCTCATGGCGCTCATCTTCTGGGACAAGCCTCTTATCCGCTATGCGTTCCTCGCCGCGTCCGTCGTCCTCGGCACGGCCGTGCTCCTCGGGCACCTACACTATTCCATCGACGTCTTCTCGGCGTACTTCATCACGTACGCCATCTTCATCATGGCGACGAGATTCTTCAAAGCCGACTACGCGCGCGCGCAGGGATCGCCGGCGCTTCCCGAACCGTCTCCGGCTACCTGACGTCCATGAACGCGCCATTCGAGCCGAACAAAGGGAAAACCCTCGAGACGACGGTGCGCGGCGTCCGATATCTGCGGATTCCCGTGAAGACCCGCCTTTTTACGGCGGCCGATACCGACATCCTGGTCCTCATCGAGGAGTACGTCGCGCCGCGTCTCGCGCCGGGCGACCTATTGTTCGTCAGCGAGAAGGTCCTCTGCGTCACCCAAGGCCGCATCATCCGCGCCGACGCGGTGAAGACGTCGTGGCTCGCGCGGCTCCTCGCACGCAAAGTGCGGAATTACGCCGGCACCCCGCAGTTCCGCGGGCTCGGCCACGGCACCGCTCCGGCGATGCAGCTCCTCATCGAGGAAGCGGGATACCCGCGGACCTTGTTCGCCGCCGCGGTCTCCGCGCTCACGCGCCCCTTCGGCATCAAGGGCGCCTTCTATTACTTCGTCGGTAAGCAGGCGAAATCCATCGACTGCCCGATGTCTTGGACCATCGACGAATTCAAGGATTACGCGAAGCGCGCGCCGAAGAACCCGGACGGCGCCGCGCGCGCCATTCGCGACAGCTTCGGCGCCGAGACGGTCATCATTGATGCGAATTACCGCGGCGCTTTCTCGCTCGGAAAATCGACGCGCGCCATCACGGAACCCTTCATCCGGGAACTCCTCTCCGACAATCCCGCTGGCCAAGACAGCGAGATGACGCCCTTCCTCATAGTGCGCCGAGTGGGCTAGGCCTGTTGCGCGGCCTTCGCTTCCGCTTCCTCGGTGACGAGGCTGCCGGTCAGGACGCCAATCGACGCCATCGCGACGGCGAAGATGGTCATGGGGAAAAATCCGGCCGCGGCGAGGCATGCTGGGTGATGCGTTCGATGGCGTCGTTCTTCTCCCCTCCCCGTGACGGTCTGGAACAGGCCGCCGGGCATGCCGCCACGCATTACGGCATGCCCGGCACGTCCGCACCCTAGGTCCGAGGATCAGACCGCGGCCACTCGATGAAACTCCCCGCGGCACGCTCCATCGGATCGGCGAGGCGCACGTGCCGCCAATTCCCTCTCGGCAGGAGGTCGCGATGCGGCAGGTCGCCGAGGGCGTCCGCGACCTCGTGCAGATCCTTCTCGGTCGTGAGCCACCCCGCGCCGAAGCGGCGCATATCGAGTGGGCGCGAATAGCACTCAAGCGTCTTCTCTCCGGTGTCATTCATGAACCATTCATGAAAATATGAGAGCGCGAGTTCCCGCAGCGTCCGGTAGGCGGGGTCGCGGAAGCGGATGGTCGCATGGTTCGTCTTGCTCACGGCGCCGTAGCGGCCGCCGCGCCGGTACAACGCGACAACGTGGTCGACGTCCCCGCTGTCGAGTCGCGAGGAGAGGTTCATAATGAGCGGCCGTTCGCCGTGGAGCCACAGCGCGGCGGCGGCGAGGAGGGCGCCCTCGAGGCAGTGCGCTTTCTTATCGCGCAGGACGCGGCGCGGGGACATGTTCGTCTCCCCGCTCTTCTCCCAATTCATCGCGAGCGAGTCGAGGAAGTCCTGCGCCATGACGGGTGTCGAGAGCCGCATGAGCGTCTCGTATTCGTGCGGCATGAGGCCGGATTCCGCGCGCGTGAGGCGTCGCATGCGTCCAGCATACCCCAGAAACGGACGCGCCCCCGCCGGGTATGACGGGGTGCGTCGCGCTCTGCGGCGCGTATGCGTTACTTGACGGCGAGCGCGCCCGCGCCCGCGACGAGCGCGGCGAGATCGGCTTGCGTCTTCGGCAGATTGCCCGGGTGCGTGAGATCGATGTGCCCGACGACGCGGATTGCGACCCCGTCGCATACGCCGAGGATGGTCGCGGCGTTCTTCTCCGTGCCGTTGGCCATGACGTAGTTCGCTTTGGTGCTGAACAGCACGTCGATGCGGTCGGTGTAGCGCTTGTTCATCGTGTCCGCGATGACGCGATAACCAATAACGGGCGCGACGACACCGTAGCCGCAAGTCGAGCCCTTTTCGGCGGGGCCGAGGATCTCGATGACCGTGCCGAACGGGAGCTCCTTCGCGAGATCCTGCGAGCGAGCCGCGACGACCTCGGGGTTCGAGTACGCGCCCGAGGCCGTCATGAGCGGGCTGCCGTCTGTCTGAGCAGGAACGGCGTTATAACCCGTCATGGCGACGGTATAGCTCGGCGCAGGCGCGGTCGGCGCGTTTGCATACGCCGGAATCGCCACCGCGGCGCCGGACAAAAGAAAAAAGCCCACTAGGGCTCCGATAAAAGCTTGCATTAGTTTTTACCGAAATAGCGAGAAGCTACCTTGGTTTTTACAAGATAGCACATTGACAATACTTTGTCAATGGGTTGTGGTGAGGGCTGAAACGGCTAGGCGACGGGTACCAGGGTGCCGATGACGACGCCAATCGCGATGGCCGCGCCCCCGAGAAGGACCATCCGGACGCCGCGCCAGACGAGCGGAAGGCGCGCGAGTCGCGCGCTCCACATGCCGACGACGAAGAGGGCGAGGATGGAGATGCCGACTGAAGCGAGGAGCGCCGCTTCGCCGACGAAGAGGAAGTACGGGACGATAGGAATGAAGGATGCGAGAACGAAGGAGATGAACATCATGATAGCCGCACCGAAGGACGGGCCGTCGTCGACATCCGCTTTCTTCGCGTACTCCTCCGCCGACTCTTCCGAGAGGAAGTTCCCGACCGCCATCGAGAAAGCCTCGACGAAGGCGTAGACGACGCCCGTGAGCGCGATGGTCGCGTGTGGAGCGCCCGCGACATCGATGCCGGCTAAGAGCCCGACCGTGGAAACCAAGCTGTCGATGACGCCGAACACGATGGTGCGCAGGTACAGCGCGCGCGTCTTCATTAGAGCAGATAGTAGCATGCAAAAAGAATCCCCCGGCCGCGCTGCGGTCGGGGGGTCGAAGGGTCATGGGCGCAATCCTTGGCCAGGATCGAGCTCCGCCGCGGTCGGTGCCGGATAGAGCTGCGCGCCATCCGGACAGAAGAACACGGCTCGTCTGCCCTGCAGGAGCTCGCGGACGTCGGGAGACCGCTCGAGGTACTTGAAGAGGCCGACACACGCGAGACCCGAGGAGGGACCCACGTGCGGATAGACCTCGAGGATGAGCCGTCGCGCCTGGGTGAAGGATTCCTTGCGTTCGACTTCGACGATGTCATCCACCGCGTCCTCGTAGGGGATGGTCACGACCGCTTTCATCTGCTCGCTGTCACGCGTCCCGGGGACGCGTTCGCCAAGCTTCGGCCGGACGCCGATGACGATGATGTCCCGTCGATACGTCTTGAGGAAACGCGATACGCCGGTCACCGTCCCGCCCGAGCCCATGCCGACGGCGACGAGGCCGAGCTTATTGTCTTCCCAGCCGCCAAGGGCCTGCAGGAGCTTCTGGCCGGTGCACTCCATATGAATCTGTGCGTTTCCGGGGTGCGAATACTGATCGAGCAGATAGCTGCCCGGCCGGTCTGCTTCTTCGCGAGCGACGCTTTCGACGCTTCCCTCCCCTTCGGGGATGATAAGGCGAGCATACGGAATCATCTTTACAGCGCCCATCTTCGCCTCGGGCGCATCACTCGGCATGACTACCGTGACTTTCTCGATGCCGAACGCCCGGGCGAGCGTGGCGATGCCATGCCCCGTATTGCCGCTCGTGGGAACGACGAGCGTATCGATGCCGTCATACGCGCCGCTGACGTAGTCATGCAGCATCATGCCGAAGGCGGCGACCATCTTCACGTGCTGAAAATTGCTCATGAAGGCGATGGCCGCACCAATCTCGATGCCGTGCTTCTGATAGGGATTGAGTGCTGACGAGAGCCAGCGCATGGCGACGAAGTCGCGTGTGCGCGGGTTTACGGCCTGCACGACCGGATGAGCGAGAATCTGGTCGAGCGATGGTTTTTTCACCTTTTCCATTCAGTGCTCTCCTGTGGTGAGGGACGAAAAATGCCCTCTCGTTACAAAGGGCTTCTCAGCGCATCATACGCCCTTCCAGAAAGGGCGCAAACACGGCGTATTTTCAGGCAGGCTGGGAGCCCTTCTTGACCTCGGTGATGCGGTTCTTCTCATCCATGAAAACGACCGTGGGGCTCATTTTCGCGGCTTCCGCGGCCTCTACCCAGGCTTCCCCGAGGATGATGACCTTATCGCCTTTCTGGAAGAGCCGGGCGGGCGGGCCATTGAGGATTATCTGCCCTTTCCCCTTCTCCCCTTTCACCACGTAGGTACGCCATAAAACGGCGTTCGAGACGTTCGTTATCTGGACCATCTGCCCGGGAAGGAGGCCGGCCGCTTCGATGAGCGCCTCGTCGATGGTGATGGAGCCGACGTAATCCAGGTCGGCGTCCGTGACGGTCGCCCGGTGGAGCTTCGCGATGCAGACGTTCACCAACATTGGGGCGAGTATAGCACATGTGCATAATCCCCAGCGAGTACGCGACAGAATGCTATCGTATACATGTTCGACATATTCGATGAATTCCTCTCTTCTGGTAGCGTATATCGTTGCTTTACTTTTCTCCTTTTTCGTAGTCGGTGCGCTCATCGGGGCTCTCTTCATGAAGCGGGACGAGCGCGGCGAGACGCCCACCGCCCGCGCTATCGCGGTCGTCCGGCATCGGCTCCGCGCGCTCATGTTCGGCTGGGAATTCCCGCCGTTCAATAGCGGCGGTCTCGGCGTTGCCTGCCTCGGACTCACGCGCGCGCTCGCCGGCGAGAATCTCGACATCACGTTCGTGATGCCGAAGAAGCTCCCGCTCTCCGTCCCCTTCGCGAAGATGGTCTCGGCGGAGCTTGCGGACCTCGAAGCCGCGGGTGTGACCGTGCACGCCGTTAATTCTCTCGTCATCCCCTATGCGTCTGGGGCTGGCGGTTCGGCATCCTCATACGCCGTCGCGCCCGACGGGACGCCCATCTACGGCTCGGATCTCGTCGCGGAAACCAGACGCTACGCGCGCTTCGGCGCGGTTATCGCGGCGCGCGAACCGCACGACGTCATCTACGCGCACGACTGGCTCTCCTTCGGCGCCGGCCGCGAAGCCAAGCGCGTCTCGGGCAAACCTCTCATCGCGCACGTTCACGCGACGGAGTTCGATCGTACCGGCGGTAGCGTGAATCAAGCCGTGTACGACCTCGAGCGTGCGGGCGTGCACGCGGCCGACCGCATCGTCGCCGTCTCGCACCGGACGAAGGAGGCCGTCACGCGCCACTATGGCGTCCATCCGCAGAAAGTGAGCGTCGTCTGGAACGGCATCGATGACGCAACGGCGCCGGCGGCGGATGGCGTGACGCCCGCGCGCCTCACCGCGCTTAAGAATGCCGGCTACAAACTCGTCCTCTTCATGGGCCGCATCACGCTCCAGAAGGGGCCCGATTATTTCGTGCGTGCGGCGCGCAGGGTCGCCGACCGCGACCCGGACGTCCTCTTCATCCTCGCGGGTTCGGGCGACATGGAGCGGCAGGTCATCCGCGAGGCAGCCGCGCTCGGGCTCGCCGACCGCGTCCTCTTCCCCGGCTTTCTGCGCGGCCACGACCAGTACGAGGCCTACGCGCTCGCCGACCTCTACGTCATGCCGTCGGTCTCCGAACCCTTCGGCATCACCGCGCTCGAGGCCATGCGCGCCGGGACGCCGGTCATCGTCTCGAAGCAGTCGGGCGTCGCGGAAGCAGCGAAGAACATCCTCACTGTGGATTTCTGGGATACGGAGAAGATGGCGGACCTCATCCTCCAGGTGCTCGGATCGCCCGAGCTCCATGCCGAACTCTCGGCGAAGGGCGCCGCCGAGGCGGCCACGCTCACCTGGGAGCGGTCGGCGCGCGAGGTGCGCGGCATCATCGACGAGGTCGTCGGCGTTCCTGCCGCGGTATGACCTCCGTCTGCATCTACCTGCAGGTGCATCAGCCATACCGCGTGAAGCGTTACCGGCTCTTCGACATCGGCAACGACCACGAGTATTTCAACGACGCGAGCGAGAGCAATCTCAATAACCGCCGCATCGCGCGCAAGGTCGCCGAGAAATCCTATCTCCCCGCCGCGCGGACGCTCGCCGGCCTCCTCGCGCGGCACCCGGAATTCAAGTTCGCGCTCTCCCTCTCGGGCATCGTGCTCGAGCAGCTCGAGCACGATGCCCCCGAGACGCTCGCGCTTTTCCAAGAACTCGTCGCGACCGGCCGGGTGGAGATACTTGCCGAAACGTATTACCACTCGCTTGCCTTCTTCTATTCGCGTCCCGAGTTCGAGCGGCAGGTGGCGAAGCACCAGGGCGCGGTCGGGCGCCTCTTCGGCGTCGTGCCGGCCGTCTTCCGCAACACGGAGCTCTCGTACCGCAACGACCTCGGTGTCTGGGCCGACGAGCACGGCTATCGCGCCGTCCTCACCGAGGGCTGGGATCCGATCCTCGGCTGGCGGAGTCCGAACTACGTCTATCGTCCGAAAGGCGCGACGAACGCGCGGCTTCTCTTGAAGAATTACCGGCTCTCCGACGACGTCGCCTTCCGCTTCTCCTCGCAGTCGTGGGCGGGCTGGCCGCTCACGGCCGAGAAATTCGGGCAGTGGCTTTCCGCGACGCCGGGCGACACGGTGAACCTCTTCATGGACTACGAGACCTTCGGCGAGCATCAATGGGAATCGACGGGCATTTTCGCCTTCCTCGACCGGATGCCCCACGAGCTCCTCAAGGCGCCGCACATCGATTTCAAGACGCCGTCGGAAGTCGTCGCGGCGTATGCGCCGAAGGATGAGATCGATATCCCGAACATCGTCACCTGGGCGGACACGGACCGCGACCTCACGGCCTGGGTCGGCAACGAGCTCCAGCGCTCCGCTATCGGCACCGTGTACGGCCTCGAGGAGGCGGTGCTCGCTACGGATGACGACGCGCTCATCGAGGACTGGCGCCGGCTCCAGACGTCCGACCACTTTTATTACATGTGCACGAAATGGTTCAACGATGGCGACGTGCATGCGTACTTCTCTCCCTACACGTCCCCGTACGACGCGTACACCGCGTATATGAATGCGCTCAAGGACATGCAGGTGCGCCTGCGGACCGCGGTAACATAACGGTATGCGTTCCCTGGTCCTTGGAAACGGTTCCCTGCTCATCACGCTCGACCGTTTCGGCGAAGCGCGCGACATCTATTTCCCGCATGCAGGACTCGAGAACCACGCGGGCGGAAAGATCCGGCATCGCATCGGCGTGTACTGCGACGGTTCGCTCTCCTGGCTCTCCGAGGACCCGGGCTGGGACATCCGCGTCGAGTGCGACAGCAACTCGCTCGAGAGCCGCATCACGGCTGCGCACGCGGGGCGGGGCGTGCGACTCTCCTTCCGCGACATCGTCTACAACGAGAGTCCCATCTTCCTGCGCCGCGTCACGGTCGCGAACCTCGTCGACCGCGCGCGCGAGCTCAGGGTGTACTTCGCGCACGATTTCGAGATCAGCCGCGTGCCGGGCGGCGACACGGCATACTTCGATCCGAAATCGCATACCATCATCCACTACAAGGACCAGCGCGCGTTCCTCGTGAACGGCGAATGCGACGACGCGACGTTCTCGGAGTATGCCGTCGGCCTCGCGAACATCGACGGGCGGGACGGCACGTACCGCGACGCCGAGGACGGCACGCTCTCAGGCAACGCCATCGAGCACGGCTCGGTGGACTCGATCATCGGCTTCTACGGGCAGTACGGCGGCGGCGGCGAGAAGACCATTCGCTACTGGCTCGCCGCGGGCGACTCCATCGACCGCGTCCTCGACCTGAACGCCTATGTCCTCAAGAAATCTCCGGACCACCTCGTGAAGACGGCCGGCGACTTCTGGCGGGCGTGGTGCAACAAGTACGCGTGGAGCTTCTATAAGATGTCGGAGGCGACCATCGCGCTCTTCAAGAAATCGCTCATGTTCGTGCGGGCGCACGTGGACGACGGCGGCGGCATTATCGCTTCGAGCGACGCGGAGGTCCTGCAGTTCAAGGAGGACACCTACGCCTACGTCTGGCCGCGCGACGCCGCGTACGCCGCGCTCGCGCTCGAGCGCGCGGGCGACACGAACATCGCCGAGCGCTTCTTCGATTTCTGCAACGCCGTCATCACGAAGGAGGGCTATTTCATGCATAAGTACCTGCCCGACCGCTCGCTCGGCTCGTCGTGGCAGCCGTGGATCAAGGATGGCGTCGAGCAGCTGCCTATCCAGGAGGACGAGACCGCGATCGTCATCTGGGCGCTCGCCGACCACTACCGGCACGGCCGCGACCTCGAGTTCATCGAGAAGCTCTACAACCCGCTCATCGAGAAGGCGGCGAACTTCATGGTCGAATACCGGGACCCGGCGACAGGCCTCCCGAAGGCGTCGTACGACCTCTGGGAGGAGAAGCACGGCACGGCGACGTACACGGCCGCGGCCGTCTACGGCGCGCTCGTCGGCACCGCCTCGCTCGCGAGGCTCCTCGGCAAGGAGGACCGCGAGCGCTTCTACCTGGGTGCGGCGGCCGAGGTGAAGGAAGGTATCCTGAAGCATCTCCTCGACCCGGTGGCCGGCGGGTTCGCGAAGATGCTCACGACCTCCGACGGCGAGACGGTCTGCGATCACACGCCGGACCTCTCGAGCCCGTATGGCGTCTTCGCCTTCGGCGTTCTCCCACCCGAGGATCCGCGGCTCGAGAAGGCGTTCGCCGACACCGCGACCCGGCTCTCAGTCGGCGCGGGTATCGCGCGCTATGAAGGCGACCAGTACTACGCGACGAGTAGCCGCAGCAATCCGTGGTTCATCGCGACCTTGTGGCACGCCGAATACCTCACCGCACGCGCGAAGACCGAGGACGACTTCGCGAAGGTGCGCGACGTCTTCGAGTGGGTCGCCGCGCACGCACAGCCCTCAGGCGTCCTGTCCGAGCAGCTCTCGGCGACTGACGGGACGCAGTGTTCGGTCGCGCCGCTCACGTGGAGCCACGCCGCGTACGTGAACGCCGTGCTCGCGTATCTCGACCGGCTCGAAGCGCTCGGCATATGCGCATCCTGCGATCCGGCGCCGTGATGAGACCGAGTTATGCACTCGCGCCGCTTTTGTCTCGCGATTTTCGCGTCATACTAGAGAAAGTGGCGCTTCGTAGCGCCCGACGTGAGGTTATTATCCCCGTAACCACCTTCCATGAATCATCATAAGCTTCGCGAAGTCGCGAAAGTCGGCGCCGGCCTCGTCATCGCCGACCTCATCAGCGTGCTCTGGTTCTCGTGGGCAGGCATCCTCCCGATGTCGCTCCTCGGCATCACGTGGACGGCAGCGATGGTGCCGGTCATCTTGCTCTTCGACGCGGCGCTCCTCTTGCTCCTCATCCACCTCGGTTGGAACATGCGCCTCCCGGTCGCGTCCCCCTCGGAGCGTAATCTGCTCGTCCTCGCCGGCTTCATCTTCCTCATCGTCGCCCTCGTGCATCTGGCGCGCCTTCTCTTCGATTGGCACGTCCTGCTCGGCACGATCATCGTCCCGATGTGGATCTCATGGGCGGGCGTCATCATCGCCGGGTATCTCTCCTATTCCTGCTTCCACTTCGCGCGGCATAAGCGACGTTAACCTATCGTGAGCCGAGCACTCACCCATCCCGAGCGCTCGCACCCCGATGCCCCGGGCGGTTCCGTCGGAACCGCCGTGCATCCGCGCGGCTTGAGCGAGATAGGAGCGAAACGCATCCTCACGCAAACGGGACCGAACGTGCTTTCCGCGAAGAAGAAGAGCGGGTTCTTGAAGTTCCTCCACTGGTTTCTCTCCCCCATCCCGCTCATGCTGATCGCGGCGGCCGTCTTGTCGTACGCGAGCGGCAAGCAGGCCGATGCGGCGCTCATCTTCACCCTCCTCCTCGCCAACTACGGTATCCAGGTCTGGCACGAGCATAAGGCCAACCAGGCCGTCGAGAAGCTCGAGGAGCACCTCGCACTCTACGCGCGCGTGATGCGCGACGGCGTCTGGAAACGTATCCCGGCGGCAGAGGTCGTCCCGGGCGACCGGATCGCGCTACGCGTCGGCTCGAGTATCCCCGCCGACGCGCGGCTCGAGAACGTGACTAACTTCTCCGTGAATGAGTCCATGCTCACGGGCGAATCGCTCCCGAAAGAGAAAGGGGCGGGCGACACGGTCTATTCCGCGTCGTTCGTCGCGACGGGCTCCGGCGAAGCGACGGTCACGGCGACTGGCAATCGCACCTACTTCGGCGCCGCCGTGAAGACGCTCGAGCTCGCGAAGAAGCGCTCCGCGCTCGAGGAGGATATCGTCTCCATCTCGAAGCTCCTTGCCGTGCTCGCACTCGTCGCTATCGCCATCCTCACGGCCGTCCTCTACTTCGGCGGTGGCTCTTTTACCGACCTCGCCTCGCTCGACATCTCGCTCCTCATCGCGGGCATCCCGGTCGCGCTCCCTACCGTCATGTCGCTCATCATCAGCGCGGGCGTCCTCGAGCTCGCCAAGGGCGGCGCCGTCGTGCGCCGCCTCTCCGCGCTCGAAGATCTCGCGAACGTCAACCTGCTCCTCTCGGATAAGACGGGCACGCTCACCGAGAACAAGATCCACGTCTCCTCCGTCGTCACGTTCGGCCCATGGAAGGAAGACGAAGCGCTCATGCTTGCGGCGAGCGCGACCGATGCCGCGGAAGTCAATCCGCTCGAGACGGCTATCCGCGAAGCTGCGGCTGCGAAGCATCTCGCGCTCCTCCTGCAGACGAGGCTCATCCCAGGCGACTCCGAGCGCAAGCGCACGACGACCATCGTCGAGCGCGACGGTTCGCCATGGACGGTGACGTTCGGCGCGCCGCCAACGGTCGCGAGGCTTTGCCGCTTCGACACGGCGACGAGCGCGGCATTCGCCGACGCCGTGGACGCGGCGGCGGATCGCGGCGACCGGGCGCTCCTCGCCGCAGTTGCGAAGCACTCGCGCGAGGAACGTTCCATGGAGCCGGTCGCGCTCATCCTCCTCTCCGATACG
>Ga0307374_10001867_pt1 | contig 38545 bp, 31 predicted proteins | sample OX3MG_FD_202532 | JGI IMG/M metagenome (GOLD analysis project Ga0307374, IMG submission 202532) | Soil microbial communities from Risofladan, Vaasa, Finland - OX-3 | ecosystem: Environmental > Terrestrial > Soil > Coastal area > Acid sulfate soil | place: Finland: Risofladan, Vaasa | collected... | reverse complement strand
GAACAGAGCCTGGCACCAGACTGCAGCACGCCTGCGGCATTCGCCGCTGGAGCGATCGCCCAGCAACTCCACATCCGCGAAGACGACCTACGGCGGATGTGGCCGATCGAGTTCAAGAAACTCAGCCGCAAGCCATATCGCTCCTGGCTCGAGTAGCTGGCAGGTGCCAGCTGTGCCCGACCGGCGGGACGGCGGTCGGGCGGTGGCCGGCGTGAGCACTACGGTGGACACGTGATCGCCCGAAGCGCGTTCGGTCGGACAGGACACCAGAGCAGCCGGGCCATCTTCGGCGCCGCAGCCCTGAGCCGGATGTCGCAGGAACGCTCGGACCAGTTGCTTCCGGTGCTCGACGAGTTCGGGGTCAACCATCTGGACGTGGCCGCTTCGTACGGCGACGCCGAACTCCGGCTGGCGCCCTGGTTGGCGAACCGGCGCTCGGACTTCTTCCTCGCGACCAAGACCGGTGAGCGTGACGGTGCCGGCGCCCGGGCCAGCCTGGAGAGGTCGCTTCAACGCCTGGGGGTCGACTCGGTCGACTTGATCCAGTTGCACAACCTGGTCGAGCCGGACGAATGGGACCTGGCGCACAGCCGGGGTGGCGCCGTGGAGGCGTTGGCGGCGGCTCGGGACGAGGGGCTGGTGCGCTGGATCGGCGTGACCGGGCACGGCACCCGCATCGCCGGGATGCATCTGCGGAGCCTCGAGCGATTCGACTTCGACTCGGTGCTGTTCCCGTTCAACTTCGTGCTCATGCGCGACCCGGCCTACCGGCGGGACGTCGAATCGCTGATCGCCGTCTGCGGCGACCGCAACGTGGCCATGCAGACGATCAAGTCCGTGGCCCGCCGGCGATGGCCGGCCGACTATGGCGGGCCACGGTTCAGCTGGTACGAGCCGCTTGGCGACAGTGGCGCTTTGGACCGGGCGGTTCGTTACGTGCTGTCGAGCGGACCGTTCTTCCTCGATACATCCAGCGACGCGACGCTTCTGCGCGCCATCCTCGAAGCGGCAGACAGGAACGCAGAACGCCCGAGCGATGCGGAGTTGGACGCTGACATCGCTGCGCACGACATCAGCCCACTCTTCGACGGGGCTGAGCTCGAGCGGATCTGACCGGTGACCGGCCGGCCGCGCTCAGCGCGGTGCGTCAGGCCATTTAGCGCCGCGGGGGCTATCTCCTTGCGAGTCTGGGAGAGCACGCCCTCGACGTATTCTGCGGCCACTACTAGGAGGTGGCAATGGCCTGGGACTTCGAAACGGACTCCGAGTATCAGAAGAAGCTCGATTGGGCCGACGAGTTCGTGCGCGAGCAGGTGGAACCGCTCGACTACGCGTTCCCTCACCTGCAGTTCGTCCCGCTGGACGACAAGCGCCGCAGGGTCATCGATCCCCTCAAGGACGAGGTCCGCGCCCGGGGGCTCTGGGCGACCCATCTCGGTCCCGAGTTAGCAGGTCAGGGCTTCGGCCAGCTGAAGCTCGCGCTGCTCAACGAGATCCTGGGCCGTTCCCCATGGGCGCCGATCGTCTTCGGCTGCCAGGCGCCCGACACAGGCAACGCGGAGATCATCGCCCACTACGGCACACCCGACCAGAAGCAGCGCTACCTCCAACCGCTGCTCGACGGGGAGCTGTTCTCCTGCTACTCGATGACCGAACCGCACGCCGGCGCGGACCCGACACTATTCAAGACGCGGGCAGTGCGCGATGGGGACGAGTGGGTGATCAACGGCTGGAAGTACTTCTCTTCGAACGCGAAGACGGCGTCGTTCCTGATCGTCATGGCGGTGACCAACCCGGACGTCAGCCCATACAAGGGGATGTCCATGTTCCTGGTCCCAAGCGATACGCCGGGCGTCAACATCGTTCGCAACGTCGGACTTTGGGGAGAGCCGCTCAACGAGGGCTTCCACGCCCTCATCCACTACGAGGACGTGCACATCCCCGCCGAAGCGCTTCTTGGAGGAGAAGGCCAGGCGTTCGTCATCGCGCAGACACGCCTGGGCGGCGGTCGCATACACCACGCCATGCGAACGATCGGGCTCGCCCAGAGGGCTCTGGACATGATGTGTGAACGTGCGCTGAGCCGCGAGACCGCAGGGAGCCTCCTCGCGGAGAAGCAGTTCGTCCAGGGATACATCGCCGATTCCTACGCCCAGCTGATTCAGTTCAGGCTGTTCGTCCTTTACACGGCGTGGGAGATCGACAAGTACAACGACTACAAGCGAGTTCGCAAGGACATCGCCACCGCCAAGGTGGTCATGCCCACCGTCCTGCACGACATCGCCTGGCGGGCGATGCAGGTGCACGGCGCGCTCGGCACCACCAACGAGATGCCGTTTTTCCAGATGATCCTCGGCGCGGGGGTCATGGGCCTTGCGGATGGCCCGACCGAGGTCCACAAGACGACCGTCGCCCGCCAGTTGCTGCGCGACTACCGCCCGAGCGACGACATGTGGCCGAGCGGTTGGATCCCCAGGCACGTCGACGAGGCGAGAGCCAGGTTCTCGGAGTACCTCGAGCTAGAGGTGGGCAACCTGTGATCGACTTCGGCCGGCTGGAAGCCTGGTTGGACCAGGCCGGCTTGCCCGGAAAGGGTGAGCCGGTCGAGCACCGCTACATCTCGGGCGGGGCTCAGAACGAGATATACGAGATCCGCAGAGGGGAGCTCCACGGCGCCATCCGGATCCCACCGACCACCGCTCCCGAAAACCGCGACGCGGGGATAATCCGGGAGTGGCGGATCATCAAGGCACTCGACGGCTCGGAGGTGCCCCACACCCCTGCCATCGCCGTCTGTGAGGACACGTCCGTCCTCGGGCGAACCTTCTACATGATGGGTTTCGTGGACGGCTGGTCGCCGATGAACATGAACAGGCGCTGGCCCGACCCGTTCCACAGCGACCTCGAAGAGCGCAAGCAACTCGCCTACCAGCTCGTCGAGGGCATCGCGCTGCTAGGGAGCTTCGACTGGAGAGCCAACGGGCTCGAGGACCTCGGTCGCCCCAACGGCTTCCACGAGCGACAGGTCGACCGGTGGACGTCGTTTCTCGAGCGCATCAAAGGGCGCGAGCTTCCCGGTTTCGACGTGGCGGCCGAATGGCTGCGCAAGCACCGGCCCATCGACTTCGTCCCGGGGCTCATGCACGGCGACTACCAGTTCGCCAACGTCATGTTCCGCCACGGCGCTCCGGCCCGCCTGGCAGCGATCATCGACTGGGAGATGGGCACGGTCGGAGACCCGAAGCTGGACCTCGGGTGGGTCCTCCAGGGCTGGCCACAGGACACCGACGAACGTTCCCTCAGTGGAGCCGGCTACGCGGACCTCTACGCCATGCCGTCGAAGGACCAGCTCGTCGAGCACTACGCCAAGATTTCCGGGCGCCAGGTCGACGACCTCGACTACTACCTGATCCTCGCCAAGTGGAAGCTCGGGGTTGTCCTCGAACAGGGCTACCAGCGAGCCGGCGACGACGAGAAGCTGCAGGCCTTCGGACCCATCGTGCTGGAGCTCATGGATGGTGCCGCAAACCTGGCCGAGACCACCGACTACGGCAAGTGACCGATGGTAGGTTCGACGTTCATCCCACGACGCCCGGCTGCCAAGCCGAATACCGAGAACGGCCAGTACACGGATGGCGATCGCGCCCTCTGTCTTTTCAAGCGGGCCGTCCACATGGGTCACCGCGCTGTGAACGACGCCATCCGGGCCTACGGTGTCACGCCTACCCAGGTGGACGCCCTCAACCGACTGGTGCTCGAACCGGGGCTGTCCGGCGCGGAACTGGCGCGCCGCCTGCTCGTCACGCCGCAAGCGGCGAAACTGGCGCTCGCGGCGTGAGAGTCGTCGTCGTAGGCGCGTCGAGCGGCCTCGGCCGCTGCATCGGCGTCGGGCTCGCCAAGCGAGGTGACCAGGTCGCCCTCTTGGCCAGGCGGTTGGAGAGGCTGACCGTCGCTGCCAAGGAGGCCGGGCCGGGTTCGTTGGCGATCCGCTGCGACGTCACCGACGAACGATCTTGCCGGGAGGCAGTGGAGGAAGCGGCCGGCGGTCTCGGCGGCATCGACGCGGTGGTGTACGCGACCGCGGTGGGCCCCCTCGCACGGATCGAGGACGTCAGCTCAGACAGGTGGCAGCATACGTTCGCCACCAACGTCACTGGAGCGTCTCTGGTTACAGCCGCAGCTCTGCCCCATCTCAAGGCGTCGTCCGGCGTCGCCGCGTACCTCTCTTCGGTGAGCGCCTCGTTGACCGAACCATGGCCGGGCCTCGGGGCCTACATCGTGAGCAAGGCAGCTCTCGAGAAGCTCATCGAGGCCTGGAGGGTGGAGCACCCGTCGGTGGGCTTTTCGACGATTGTGGTTGGTGACTGTGCCGGCGGCGAGGGCGATTCGGCGACCGGGTTCATCGATGAATGGGACCTCAACCTCGCAGCAGAGATGCATCCCATATGGATGGCGCGCAGTCACCTAAGCGGCAACCTGCTGACGGTCGATGAACTGGTGGAAGCGGTTGACAACGTGCTCCGGCTGGGAGCGACCAGTACCGTCTCGTCGATCGTGGTCAGGCCCCGCCGCGCAACCTGACCGCTCCCCTGCCGCCCTCCGAGAGCCCCGGGCTACGAGCCCACCGTCATCGTCTCGCCGAGGTAGCTGCTCACGAGCTCGTCTCCTGCCTCGGCGCTCGGCCCCTTCCAGGCGAGGGCCCCGCGCTGCAGGATCACGCATTCGTCGGCGAACGCGAGAGCCCGGTGGACGTACTGCTCGATCATGATCACCGAGACGCCGGCTTCGCGTGCACGGGCGAGACCATCGAAGACGAGGTCCACCATCATCGGCGCGAGGCCGAGCGACATCTCGTCGGCCACCACCACCTTCGGTGAAGCTGCGAGAACTCGCGCCAACGACAGCATCTGCTGCTCACCGCCCGATAGCGAACCTGCGAGCTGGCGTCCCCTGGCGGCGAGAGCCGGAAAGATCTCCAACGCGGACTCCACGGCTTCCCTGCGACGGCGGCGCCCTCTCACCGTGGCCAAGGCCATGCGCAGGTTGTCGATCACCGAAAGGGCCCGGAACACCCCCCGGACTTCAGGCAGGTACACGATCCCGGCGTGCCGCACCCGGTGGGCTGGCCAGGCGGTCAGGTCCTGCTCCCCGAACATCACCCGGCCGGCGCTCGGCCGCACCAACCCGGATACCGCACGGGCGAGGCTGCTCTTGCCGGCTCCGTTGGGTCCGAGCACGGCCACGACGCGACCCGGTCCGACGGAGAAGGACACGCCCGACAGGGCGACGGCATCCCCGTATTGCACGCAGAGGTCCTCAACGGTCAACGCTGCCGGTGCAGTCGAGGTGCCGGCGGTGGGCACGGCCGGAGTCCCGCCGGATGTGCGGACTCGATCCGGCACGGGCCCATCCAGCTTCGTTTCCGGCGCCTCAGGCCCGCCGCCTGCCTCGGTCCGCGGGGCGACCTCCTCGCCGAGGTAGGCCGCCTTCACCCTGGGGTCGGACTTCACCTCCGCCGGCGAACCCTGGGCGATCATGACCCCGAAATCAAGCACGTACACCGTGCTCGACAGGCGCATGACCAGGTCCACGTCGTGTTCCACCAGCAGCACCGAGATGTCCCGCTCCGCAACGATCCGCCGAAGGGTCTGCTCGAACCGGTCCGTCTCGGCCGAATCGAGACCCGACGACGGCTCGTCGAGGAGTAGCACCCCCGGTGACGTGGCGAGAGCCCGGCCGAGCTCCACGAGCCTGGCTGATCCCAGAGGCAGGCCGAGCGCCGGCCGGTCGGCGATGGACTCGAGCCCGAGAAGCCCGACCAGTGCATCGACGCCGGCTGTTTCCTCCCGCGAGCTGGCGCGGAGGCTGCCCATGGTGAACAGGTCCGACCAGACCCGGGCCTTCGCATGGCGTACACGGTGCGCCAGCACGAGGTGGTCCCGCACCGTCAGGCCGGCGAACAGTTCGGGGTGTTGGAAGGTACGGGCGAGACCACGCGCTGCCCGCTGCTGAGGTCGCAGCCCGGTGACGTCCTCGCCGTCCATACGAACCCGGCCCGTGGAAGGGGCGATAAGACCCGACAGCACTCCGAAGAGGGTGCTCTTGCCCGCCCCGTTCGGGCCAACCAGGCCGACTATGCCGGCCGCCGGAACGGCCAGGTCGACGTAGGCGAGGGCGACCAGGCCTCCGAAACGTACGTTGACCCCCTCGCACTCGAGGCGTGGGCCGGTCACCGGGCCACCTCCGCTTTGACCGCCGGGGCGCTGCGGTCCACGCGGGGGTCGCCCGCCGTTTCCTGATGACCGTCTGGATCGGTCCGGCCGAAAAAGAGATGCCGCAGCTGCCGGGCATTCTGCGCCACGACCCCCTCCGGGTGTCGGGCGACGCCGATGGCGCCCAGACCGAACAGCACCGCCGGTATCTCGCCCCACCGGGTGGGTACGTAAATCTGGAACACGCCGGGCAGAAGAGCGAACGACAGCCCGCCCAGGACCGCTCCGGTGATGGAGCGAACCCCCATGGTGACGACGACTGCGAGCCAGACGAGTCCGGCGAAGGTCTCGTACGACTGGGGTTGGGCGACGCCGGCGTACATGGCCAGGAAGCCGCCGCCGACCGCAGCGACGAAGGCTGCGAGCGACCCGACGATGACCTTCACCTGAAGAACGCTGAGCCCCAGGGTGCGCGAGGCGGCCTCGCTGTCGCGCACTGCCCGCAGGGCGAGCCCGCTGGTCGAGCGGCGCAGGTTCAACGTGAGGATCGCGAAGATCGCGAACACGACGAGCGCCAGGTAGGCGAAGCTCAAATCACCCCGGGCGAAACTGGGCCGGTTCAGATCGACACCCAGGCCGCTCTGGAGAAACCGGCTCCGCGTGAAGACGAGCGTCTCGATGAGCAGTCCGAATGTGAGCGTCACCAGAGCGACGTACAGGTCGCCGAGGCGGATGGTCAACAGGCCGATGACAGCGCCCGCAACTGCCGCGATGACCCCACCGATCACGATCGCCAGGAGTACCGGGACGTGCCACGCCTTGACGAACTGGGCGGCGGCCAGCGCTCCCGCCCCGGCGAAGATGATCTGGGATAGCCAGAGCATGCCGCCCTCGCCCGTGACAACGGTGAAGGTGAGGAAGGTGATGGCGTAACACAGGCCCAACGCCACCAGACCCAACCAGTAGGCGGACCCATGAAATATCAGTGGGAGCAGCACGACTACCGCCAGCGGAACGGCACCGAGCGCTGCCCCCCGGCCGCGGGTGCCGACCGTGGCCGCCCCGGTCATCTCGGCGTCCTGTTGGGCGGGCCGGATGGCCTGATCGAGGGGTCCGGCGACACCGCCATCCTCTCGTAGGGAACCTGACCGGAGGAGATACACGATTAGGGCCACGAGGATGAACCCGAAGGGGATGCCCGAGATGATCGCCGAGGTGAAGGAGCTGTTGGGGGGCAGGTACTTCTGGATGACGTCGGTGACCACCCCCATTGCGAGCGAGGCGGCTACAGCGCCGGCCAACGAGCGGAGCCGCGCAACGATTACAGCGGCGAAGGCTGCGGCCATCAGGGTGGTCATCCCTGCGGTGTCGAGGCCGGCGGTCGGCGCGACCAGGATCCCCGCTAGTCCCGCGAGCGCGGCGCTGGCCGCCCATACCCCCAGCGCAACGCGCCCGGGATGTGTTCCCGACAGGGACGCCATCGCCTCGGAGTCCACCATGGCACGGACCTTAAGACCGACGTCGGTGAACCGGAGCACGGCGGTGCCCGCGACGAGCACGAAGACGAGGAAGCCGTAGATGATCACCTGGTCTGTCGTCACAGGGGTGCCGAGGAAGTGGTACGGCTTGTCCCCGAGCGATGCGAGCCCGGGTGCCGAAGTGATGGCCTGAGTGCCGAACAGAAGATCGGCCATAGGGGGCAGAGCGACTGACAGCCCGATCGTCGCCACGAGCTTGACGAGGGTCGCCTTGCCCCGGATGAACCGGAACAGCAACGCGTACAGGACGACACCGAGGATGGGGGCGACCACCAGGATGGAGACCGCCCCCGCGGCATTCGTCGGCCATCCGTGCTGGGAGTTCAGCCAGTAGTAGAACCGGGCGACGAAATAGGCCATCGACCCGAAGGCGAAGTTGAGAACGCCCGCGGATACAAACGTCACAGTCAGACTGGCCGACGCGATGGCGTAGATCGCGCCGAGCGCCAATCCGGCCAGTACGTACTGAAGCATCCTCCTACGTTTCTAGTACCGTCGGAGCTCCGTCCGTACCATAGGCCGTTCTCAAACCTGCGCTGAACATGCTCCTCGACCTGACTTCCGACCAGGACTTCCTCCGCGAGACGACGGCCAGGTTCCTCGACAACCGGGTACCGGTCGAGGAAATCCGCCGGCTACGCGACGATCCTGCAGGCTTCAGCCGGGAATACTGGCGCCTCGGTACCGAGCTCGGCTGGACGTCCCTCCTCGTCGCGGAGGACATGGGGGGAGGATCCGTCAGCGGCGATGGCCTCGTGGACCTGACGCTCATCGCCCACGAGTTCGGCAGCCACGCTGCACCGGGTCCGCTGATCCCCACCGCAGTGGTCGCCGCCGCCCTAGGTGCGGCGCTCGTCGCAACGCCCAACGACGGCCACTTGAAGGTGCTCACCGACCTGTTGTCGGGCGCAGCCATAGCGTCGTGGTGCACCGAGGAGCCGCGGTGGAATGGCAGCAGTGACGGCATCTCTCTCGAAGTCGTCGTCGAGGGCGGCGAAGTCGTCCTCACCGGCATGAAACGGCCGGTGGAATCGGCTCTGCAGGCGGACCATCTTCTCGTGACCGGTCGCACAGGAGAGGGGCTGACCCAGGTGCTCGTGCCCGCCGGCGCGGCCGGCCTCTCGGTGACACCGATGCACAGCGTCGACCTCACGCGCAGGTTCGCGAAGCTGTCGTTCGAAGGCGTCCGCCTCCCTATGGACGCAGTGGTGGGCGAGGTGGGACAGGCTGACGACGCGGTGGAAATACAGCTGCGAATGGCACTCGCCATCGCCAACGCGGAGACAGTCGGCGCCCTCGAGAAGGCTTTTGGCATGACCGTGGAGTGGGCAGTCATGTATGAAGTACCCCACAACATTGAGGAGACGACATGAGCACCTTCGACGCCTTCCGTTACGACGGCAAGCGAGCCCTTGTAGTCGGCGGGGCGAGCGGCATGGGAGCAGCGGTCGCCGAGTTGGTACAGGAGGCCGGAGCCGAGGTGATAGTGATGGACATCGCCGAGTCCTCGCTCGCCGGTGCCAAGCACATCCGCCTTAACCTCGCCGAACCGGCATCGATCGACGCCGCTGTCGACGAGTGTGGCGGTCCGGTGCACGCCCTGTTCATGTGTGCAGGCGTAGCGGACGGCACCCCCGGTATCGAGAAGATAAATTTCATCGGGCACCGCCATCTGATCGACCGCATGCTGGCCGCCGACACCCTCCCCCGCGGCTCGGCCATCGGGTTCATCTCTTCCGCGGCCGGGCTTGGATGGCAGGCGGACCTCGATCTGCTGAACGATTACCTCGACACGCCCGACTTCCAGTCCGCGGCCGAATGGATCGAGGCCAACGGCCACGCCGACTACATGTGGAGCAAAGAGGCGATCTGCACCTACGTCGCCCGCCAGGCATTCCCATTGTTGAAGCGCGGCATCCGGATCAACGCGATCTGCCCCGGCCCGACCGACACACCCCTGGCGCAGGCGAACAAGGAGCTGTGGCTCGGTTTCGGCGCCGACTACCGCGGGGACGCGGGGATCGAGGCTGCGACACCGCTCGAGCAGGCGTATCCCCTCGTGTTCCTTTGCAGTCCTGCCGCGTCCGGGATCAGCGGCGAAATAGTGATCTCCGACGCGGGCTACCTCAGCTCGGGCATCACCGGCTCCTACCCGAACGCCACCCAGATCGCCGAGTTTCTGACGGGAAAGCTCCGATAGAGCGCGCAGACGCAAGGGCGCTCAGCAGCTCGAGAGGCGTCAGGAGGCCGGTGACACGGTGACCCCCGGCACGAGCTTCCCGCAGATCGGATCCGCACCGGGCACGAGCTGGAACGTGGAACCGGTCAACTTGGTGACCCACGAACAGTTGCTCATTCCCGACGTGGTGCGGTTGTTGATGTCCAGCGGGTGACTTCCGAACAGGCCCAGCGCGTCCCAGCTGTGGATCTTCGACAGCGCCGCGATCAGCGACGCCTGGGTGGGATGCGATCCGGCCCCTTTCAGCCCTTCCACCATGAGAGCCACCGACAGGTACCCGTTGTACTCCGCGTAGGTCGGCTCGCTGGTCTCTCCGATGGTCTTCAGGTCACTCTGGAACTTCTCGGTTGCCGGCGTGTGCATCTCGACCGGTTCGTAGGTGAGGGTGAAGTAGACGTTTTGCGCTTCCTGTAGCGCTCTAGGACCGGCCTGAAGGACGTCACCGCCGTAGCCGGTCGGCAGGAGTGCAGCTTTGAGGTTCACTCCCGCCTGGCGTAGTGCGGTGATCAACGCGAAGCCGGTGTTCGGATCCACGGACGCCGTGAACCCGTTCACGCCCTTGCTCTTCATCTGCAACGCGATCGGCTCGACGTTGGTACTCCCGAAGGGGAAGGCGGCATTGACGTACCCCACCTTGAGGCCGACGGCCTCGGCGGACTTGGCCGCCCCCTGTGCCGCCTCCGAGGAGGACGGCGAAATGCTGTACCCGAGCGTACCCACCGTGGTCACGCCCTCCATCTTGAAGAACTGGCCGGTGGTCGTAGAGACCGCTTCGGTGTGCACGGCCCCGTACACGCCGAACATGTTCTTGCTCGTCTGCCACTCGGTTCCGTCTTCGGCTGCGCCAACAACCGGGATCCCCTTGGACGTCAGGTATCCGGTCGCGGTGAATGCGAGAGCCGAATGTGCAATAACCGCGAACACATGATCCTGCTCGACCATCTTGTGCGCAGCCGAGAGAGCACCGGTGGGTGACGTGGTCGTGTCACCGACCACATACTTGATCGTGTAGCCCTCCCGGGCAGCCAGCCGTACTCCCGCTCGGACCCCCTGCATCAGCGTCAGGTTGGCCGACGCCGCCGGCCCGGTCAGATCTGTCAGAACGCCGACCGTGTAGGTGCGGCCGGCGGTCCCGCCTCCGCCACCCGATTTCGACGAGCTACCGCAACCGGCAGCGGCGACGGCTATGGCAGAAAGACCTGCCAGCAGTCTCCTCTTGGCGTGACCCATTTTGACGTCCCCCCGTTAGATCCTTGGCGTTCAACGTACCAAGCGAAAATGACGTTTGCACTGAAGCCCTGGGGACAACCGAGGTTGGTGCCGACTGCGCGGTGGTACGAACGTCTCGAGCAATAGGCGGTGGGGCTTGTAGGTTCGGCTGTCGTGGACGTGCCTGCGCGGTACCGCTACCGGCGGCTCATGGGTCCATGGAGTGCGCGATGAGGGTGACCCCGTCGACCAGCACGACGCAACCAGGGGTGTTGAGCCTGCGACTGGCGGCATCCACCCCGGTGGCCGAGGTGCTCTCGCAGCTGGACACGCATCCGGAGGGTCTGACCACGTCGGAGGCCGGGCTGCGCATCAAGGCGTTCGGTCCGAACGTCCTGGCCGAGCACCGAGTGACGCTCGGGGGCGTGCTGGTACGGCAGTTGCGCAACCCGCTGCTCGTCCTGCTGCTCGCTGCCGCGGGAGTCTCGGCACTGACAGGCGATCCCACGGACGCCGGGATCATCGCGGGCATTGTCGTGCTCAGCGTCGGCCTGGGTTTCGTCAACGAGTACCGCTCGGAGCTGGCCGTCCTGGCCTTACACGCCAACATCCGCCACGAGGCTCTCGTTCATCGCGACGGCACCCAGAGTGTGCTCGACGTTCGCGAGCTCGTTCCCGGGGATGTGGTCGAGTTGCGCGTTGGCGAACTCGTTCCTGCCGATGTGCGGCTGCTCGACGTCAACGAACTGGAGTGCGACGAGGCTGTACTGACCGGAGAATCCATGCCCGCGGCCAAGACCGCCGAGATCTCTCGGAGCGACTCGGCGGTGGATCTGCCGTCGTGCGCGTTCATGGGCACGGTGGTTCATCAAGGGTCCGCCCGAGCGGTGGTGGTGTCAACCGGTTCGGCCACGGCGTTCGGGCAGATCGCGATCGGCCTGGGCGAACGCCAAGCAGACACCGCCTTCCAGACTGGATTGCGGGGCTTTTCGAAGCTCCTGGTGCGGGTGGCCGCGGTGTTGACCACCTCCATCTTCATCATCAACGTGGCCCTGTCGCGACCGCTGATCGACGCCCTGCTCTTCTCGCTGGCCATAGCCATTGGCATCACACCCCAGCTGCTGCCGGCCATCGTCAGCGTGAGCCTGTCGACTGGATCACGTCAACTGGCCCGCAAGAAGGTCCTGGTCAAGCGGCTGGTCACCATCGAGGATCTCGGCAACATCGAGGTTCTCTTCACCGATAAGACCGGCACGTTGACTGAGGGCGCGATCACCTTCGACCGCGGGCTCGACCCTGCGGGACATCCCGCGACCGAACCGGTGACGGTCGGCTTGATCTGCAACGAGGCGACCATGACAGCCGGGGGGCCGGTGGGTGGCAACGCCTTGGACCTGGCCCTGTGGGACGCACCAGAAGCGTCCCGGCTGGCAAACGCCATCGCCTACGAGCGGCTGGATCTCATTCCCTTCGACCACGAACGCCAACTCGTGTCAGTACTGGTCCGCTCGCCTGACGGTGATTGTCGCCTGTTGACCAAGGGGGCTCCCGAAGCGGTTCTGGCCCGCTCAGTTGATGTGCCGTCCGAGGCGAAGGCCACCCTGGACGGCCTCTTCGCAGAGGGGGCCCGCGTCGTAGCCGTAGCTGCACGCGACACCACAGACCTGCGGTCGCTCGCACCGGCCGACGAGCACGACCTGCACCTTGTCGGCTTCCTGACCTTCATCGACCGTCCCAAGGCCGACGCTGCCGAATCGTTGGCGAAACTCGACGCCCTCGGTGTGGCGGTCAAAATCATCACCGGCGACAACGGGATCGTCGCCGCCAAAGTCTGCCTCGACCTCGGGCTCACCGTCGAGTCGGTCCTAGCCGGCGCCGACGTAGAGCGACTCGATGACGACGCCTTGGCCGCCGCGATCCCTCACACCACCGTGTTCTCCCGGGTCAGTCCCGACCAGAAATCGCGCATCATCAAAATGGCCAGACGATCCGGACGCGACGTCGCCTTCCTCGGCGACGGGGTCAACGACGCGGTGGCCCTACACGCCGCAGATGTCGGCATCTCCGTCGACTCGGGCACCGACGTGGCCAAAGACGCCGCTGACATCGTCCTCCTCGACAAGGACCTCGGTGTACTGGCCGAGGGAGTCACCGAGGGCCGGCGGATCTTCGCCAACACCCTCAAGTACGTCCTGATGGCCACCTCGTCCAACTTCGGAAACATGTTCAGCGCCGCGGGCGCCTCCGTGTTCCTGAGCTTCCTGCCCATGCTGCCCTCACAGATCTTGCTCAACAACCTCCTCTACGACGTCGGCCAGCTCGCAATACCCGGCGACCGCGTCGACCCTGAAGTGCTCGCCCGTCCAGCCGCCTGGGACATCACCTTCGTCCGCCGGTTCATGGCCGTCTTCGGCCCAGTCAGCTCCATCTTCGACTTCCTGACCTTCTTCGTGATGCTCTCGGTGCTCCATGCCAGCCACAGCGAGTTCAGAAGCGGCTGGTTCGTCGAATCGCTCGCCACCCAGACCCTGGTCATCTTCCTGATCCGAACCCGCCGAATCCCGTTTATCCGCAGCCGCCCCAGCCCAGCCATGATCGCCATCCCCATCACCTGCGCAGTGATCGGCGCTGTGCTGCCGTTCAGCCCCCTCGCTCACGTCCTCGGGTTCAGCCACCTCCCCCTCGTCTTTTTCCTGATTCTCGTCGCCATGATCATCACCTACCTCCTACTGGTAGAAGCAGCAAAATCCCGCTTCTACGGCACCGTCGCCCACCCCCGCAAACCGCCCACCACCGACGAACAACGCTTCGCCCGGCGGATCGCCCGACGCGCCTCGCGCTTCATACACCACGCCACTTGAAGGCCATTGAAGGAGCGTTCAGGCTGAGTCGTGCTGAAGCCCGAGCGCTGCAGCGCTACCCGACGGGTCCAACATTGTCCTGACTGTCCTGCAAGCCTGAAGACCCGGCAAGTACGTGCCGGACGTCGTCGCAGTCGATGCGAATCTGGTCTATGAGCGCCTCGATCGATTCAAAGCGGACCTCCGGCCGGAGCATCTCAGTCAGCCGTATCGTGACCCGCTCTCCGTAGAGTTCGAGCCACTCGGCGCAGTCGAGCACGTGCACCTCGAGAAGTCGCTCGCCGGTCGCGGCCACGGTGGGGCGCACGCCGAGCGATGCTGCTCCGGGGTGCACAGTGCCGTCTAATCGCACCAACCATGCCGCATAGACACCATCTGGAAGATCTTCCTCAGCCGGCACTCGCAGGTTGGCCGTGGGGAAGCCCAACTTCCTGCCAAGTTGACTGCCCCGTTCAACGACGCCCTCGATGGTCTTCACGCCTCGCCCTTACTCCTCGGCGCCCGGGACCATACGTCCCCGTATGGCATTCACGACGGTCGGGTCCAAGAGGGTGGTGACGTCGCCCAATTGGCGGTTCTCCGCCACGTCGCGAAGCAGCCGGCGCATGATCTTCCCGCTCCTGGTCTTGGGCAGCTCGGGAGTCAGGAGAATCTGGCGTGGCTTGGCAATAGGCCCGATCTCCTTGGCCACGTGGTCCCGCAGCTCGGCCACTAGCTCCTCCCCCTGATCCGTGTCGCCCTTGACGGTCACGAAGGCAACGATGGCCTGCCCGGTGGTCGTGTCCGAGGCACCCACTACTGCCGCCTCGGCAACCGAGGGGTGTCCGACCAGGGCATGTTCCACCTCGGTGGTCGATATCCGGTGACCGGAGACGTTCATCACGTCGTCGACCCGGCCGAGCAGCCAGATGTCGCCATCCTCATCGCGTTTGGCACCGTCGCCGGCGAAGTACATCCCGTCGAAGCGCGACCAGTAGGTGTCCTTGTAGCGCTGCGGGTCACCCCAGATGCCGCGTAGCATCCCCGGCCAGGGCTGCTTGAGGACCAGGAACCCGCCTTCGTCGTTGCCGACGGAGGTGCCGTCACCGCGCACCACGTCCGCTGTTACGCCCGGCAGGGGCCTCATCGCCGCACCCGGCTTCGTCGCGGTGACACCAGGCAGTGGTGAGATCAGGATCGCCCCGGTCTCCGTCTGCCACCACGTGTCGACGATCGGGCAGCGGCCCCCGCCGATGTTGCTCCGATACCACATCCAGGCTTCCGGGTTGATCGGCTCGCCCACGGAGCCGAGCAGCCGTAGGGAGCTCAGGTCGTGCTTGGCCGGGAGGTCCTCTCCCCACTTCATGAAGGTCCGGATGGTGGTCGGTGCCGTGTAGAGGATGTTCACCTTGTAACGCTCGACGATCTGCCACCACCGGTCACGCGCCGGCGTATCCGGAGTCCCCTCGTACATGACCGATGTCGTCCCGTTGGCAAGCGGGCCGTACACGATGTAGCTGTGGCCGGTCACCCAGCCGATGTCGGCCGCCGTCCAGAACACGTCGGTCTCGGGCTTCAGATCGAAGACCATCCGATGGGTGGACGAGGTATGGGTCAGGTATCCCCCGGAAGTGTGCAGGATGCCCTTGGGCTTCGCCGTCGTCCCGCTCGTGTACATGATGTAGAGGGGATGCTCGGAGTCGAACATCTGGGCTTCATGTGTGTCCTTCTGGCGGTCCACGATGTCGTGCCACCAAACGTCGCGCCCCTCGGTCCACGAGATGTCCTGACCGGTCCGGCGAACCACGAGCACCCGGGACACGTCCGGGCAGCTTGCCAGCGCTTCGTCCACGGCCGGTTTGAGGGCACTCGGCGCCCCCCTGCGGTATCCACCGTCAGCGGTGATCACGCAGCGGGCGTCGCAGTCGAGGATACGGTCGCGCAGAGCTTCGGCAGAGAAGCCGCCGAAGACGACGGTGTGAGGTGCCCCGAGGCGGGCACAGGCCAGCATTGCCACCACCGTCTCGGGGATCATCGGCATGTAGATGGCCACCTTGGTGCCCGTCCGCACGCCCAGTTCGGTTAGAGCGTTTGCCGCCCGGCAGACGTCCGTCTGGAGCTCCTGGTAGGTGATCGTGCGCGTGTCGCCCGGCTCGCCTTCCCAGTGGTAGGCGACGCGGTCGCCGAGGCCGGCCTCCACGTGACGGTCGACGCAGTTGTAGCTGACGTTGAGCTTGCCGCCCACGAACCACTTGGCGAAGGGCGGCTCCCATTCAAGCGCCGTGTGCCACGGCTCCGCCCAGGTGAGGGCGCGCGCCTGCTCCTCCCAGAAGGACACCGGGTCGGCTGCCGCCTTGTCGTAGATGTCGGCATGGACGTTGGCCTGGGCCACGAACTCCGGCGATGGTTCAAAACGCCGGTTCTCGCGCAGGAGTGCCGAAAGACTTGCAGCCTGTTCGTTGATCTGGCTCATGAGACCCCCCGGAGTCGCGTACTGGAAGCCAGGTGCTCGTGCACCGCGCCGGCGATATAGCGGAGCCCCGCGTCGCTGCCCGGCAGCACGTCCAGCATGGTGAGGAAGCCGTGCATCTGGCCGTCGAAGCAGTGATACCGCACCGGGACGTCCGATTGGACCAGACGTTGCGCGTAGCTGTCTCCCTCCGCCATCAGGACGTCGTGCTCCGCCGTCAATACCACCGCGGGCGCGAGGTTCGACAGATCGGGCGCCCGTAACGGCGAAGCGTCCGGGTGAGCACGCCCTGCCGGCTCGGGGGCGTAGTGATCCCAGAACCAGATCATGGACTCCCGCGTCAGCATGAGGGCGTTCTCGGGATCGCGGTACGAATCTGTGTCGAAGTCGCAGTCGGTGACGGGGTAGATGAGGATCTGCAGGTGGATCGGGAGTTCCCCGGTGTCTCGCGCCTTGAGAGCCATCACCGCGGCCAGGTTCCCACCCGCGCTGTCGCCAGCGACGATGGTCGGCACCCGCCGGCCCGCCAGCTGATCCAGACGGCCATCGGTCCAGCGTAGGGCGGCGTAAGCGTCCTGGACGGCGGTGGGGAACCTGTACTCGGGGGCGAGGCGGTAGTCGACGAGTACGACGACGCAGTTCGTCTGCTCGGCGAGTCTGCGCCCCAGCTGGTCGGAGGAGTCGATCGACCCGACGACCCATCCACCGCCGTGGTAGTAGACGATCACACCCTGCGGGTTCCCGCTCGGGTCGAGAACGCGGACCCGGATGCTGCCGCCCGTCACCGGTACGCGGTGATCCTCGACGTTAGCCATCCGGGGCACCTCGCCGTATTGAGGACGCATTCTCTCCAGGAACTCCCTGGCTTCGCGGGGACTCATCTCATAGAGGGGCTTCGGCCGTGCCTCAGCCATCTGCTTGACCAACAGCGAGGTCGCCTCGTCAAGTGCCATGACCCTCCCTCCCTTAGGCACACACCGCGTTCAGACAGCATACAGGTTGACTTGCCCGAGGGGTAGGCCCTACTCTGATGGTCGAAGCCGAGGGGGTTTCCAGATCAGCCGGACCTTGATGCGCCCTTCTACGAGATGACCAGCGTTCCGGTGGAATCGTTGCCCCCGATGCCAGGGCGCAGGCCGGGGCGGCTGGCATACAAGTGGATCGCCCTGACCAACACGACGATCGGCGTCCTCATGGTGACGATCAGCGGTTCCATCACCTTGATCGCGCTACCGGACATCTTCCGGGGCATCAAGCTCAATCCCCTCGCTCCTGGCAACACGGCCTACTTCCTCTGGACCCTGATGGGTTTCCTGCTCGTCACCTCAGTGCTCGTGGTGAGCTTCGGCCGGCTCGGCGACATATACGGCCGGGTACGCATGTACAACCTCGGCTTCGCCGTCTTCACCGTCTTCTCGATCCTGCTCTCGGTCACCTGGATGACCGGTACCGCCGGCGCCCTCTGGATCGTGGTCCTGCGCGTATTCCAGGGGATCGGGGGGGCATTCCTGTTCGCCAACTCCTCAGCGATCCTGACCGACGCCTTCCCCCCCCATCAGCGGGGACTGGCCCTCGGCTTCAACGGCGTGGCCGCCACCGGGGGCTCGTTCATCGGCCTGATCCTCGGGGGTGTGCTCGCGCCGGTCGAATGGCGCCTCGTCTTCCTCGTATCGGTGCCTTTCGGTGTCTTCGGGACGATCTGGGCCTACCTGAAGCTGGTCGACAACGGGGTGCGTGTGCCGTCGAGGATCGACTGGGCGGGCAACGCGACCTTCGCCATCGGCCTCATCTCCGTGCTGACAGGGATCGTGTACGGGATACAGCCCTACGGGGGTCACTCCATGGGGTGGACCAACCCGTTCGTCATCTCGACCGTGGCCGGCGGCATCGTGGTGCTCGGCATATTCGTCTGGGTCGAGCGACGCGTCCCGGACCCGATGTTCCGGCTGCATCTGTTCACCATCAGGCCGTTCATAGCTGGGAACCTCGCCGGCTTGCTGAGCTCGTTGGGCATGGGAGGACTCCAGTTCATGCTCATCCTGTGGCTGCAGGGCATCTGGCTCCCGCAGCACGGTTACAGCTTCGAGGTCACGCCCTTGTGGGCGGGGATCTACATGATCCCCTTGACCATCGGCTTCCTCGTGGCCGGGCCGATCTCGGGTATCCTCTCCGACCGGCACGGTGCGCGCGCCTACGCCACGTTCGGCATGGTCGGCGCGACGGCGGCGTTCATCCTGCTCCAGTCACTTCCGATCAACTTCAGCTATGTGCCCTTCGCCCTGCTCCTCGCGGTGATGGGACTGTCGATGGGCGCCTTCTCGGCACCGAACCGCGCCGCTGTCATGAACTGCCTCCCGCCGGACCAGAGGGGAGCGGGGGCGGGGATGCTGAACACCTTCCAGAACTCCGCCCAGGTCCTTTCGATCGGTGTGTTCTTCTCGGTGATCACTCTTGGCCTCGCCGCCACCATGCCCTCGCATCTCTACACGGGGCTGGTCGCGAACGGAGTCCCGCCCCACGACGCGCACATCATCGCCAGCCAGCCACCAATCGGAGCCCTCTTCGCCTCGTTTCTCGGGTACAACCCCATTCACCAGCTCCTGCCCCCGGCCGTGTTCAATCACCTGACGCAGGCCCAAGCGGCCAGGCTCACAGGTCACAGCTTCTTCCCCCACCTGGTTTCGGCCCCCTTCGCAACCGGCCTGCACTACGCGTTCGACTTCGCCGCCGCTATGTCGTTGATCGCAGCGGTCGCTTCCTTCATGCGAGGGAAAAGGTACGTCTACGGGGAGTCTCCCGTCGAGCACAGCGAGGAGCTGCTCGCGCCGGGACTGCCCGATGGGGCGGCCGTTGCCGCCGCCGACGCCCTGCAGGGCTGAGCCACTCAGCCCTGGTCCGTCCCCCTGTCGGGCCCCGCCTCAACGCGAGACAGCCTCCCGGTACCGTCGTATGGCGTCGATGAACGCTCCCGGCTCGGTCAGGCGCAGGCCCATCGGCCGCAGGCAGACCCGATCCGCCCCGAATTCCCTCCAGGCGGCTATCCGCTCACGCCACCGTTCAGGGTCGCCGCTGCGCATGTGGGTGAACCCCTCGATGCCGAAGGTCGCGGGATCCCGCCCTTCTTCCCGGAGGTATCCGAAGAGCCGGTCGCGCGCCTGGAGCGCGGCGGCGTCGTCGGGGGGGAACAGTGGCAGCCAACCGTCGCCCACCCGTGCCATGCGCCGCAGGACCGGTTCCGCCGTCTGCGCGTTCCTGCTGTCGCCACCGCCGAACCAGATCGGTATGTCCCGGCCGGGAAGCGGATGTATCCCGGCCCCTTCGACCTCGTGGAACTCCCCGTGGAAGTCCACGGTGTCCTGCCTCCACAGGAGGCGCAGGAGGCGGACCTGCTCCTCCTGGCGCCTTCCACGCGAGGGGTAGTCCGCGCCGAGGGCGTCGTACTCGGCGCGTGGACCGGCACCCGTTCCCAGCCCGAGCCTCAGCCGCTGCGACGAGACGATGTCCAGCTCCGCGGCCTGCTTCGCCACGAGCACCGTCTGGCGCTGCGGCAGGACCAGGATGCTGGTGACCAGCTCGATGGTCTCGGTGCACGCGGCCAGGTTGGCGAACAGCACGAAGGGGTCGTACATCGTCGAACGCAGGGATCCCGGGGCGGCGGGGGCGTCCACCCGCACCGGATGATCGGGGATGTGCAGCTCGCTGTACCCGAGGTCCTCAGCGGCCTGGGCGAAGTCGCGGAGGAACGACGGGTCGGGCCCGATCTCCGTGTAGGGCAGGAAGACTCCCACCGGCAGCGCTTCGGGTGCTGCCGTGCCGTCCGCTGCCCTATCGGTCACACGGTGCCCACAAGCTCGAGGATCCGGCTCGGAGGCAGGTACTGCTCGGTGATCTCGACGCCGAAGGGCCGCAACGCGTCTTCTATCGCGTTGGTGAGCGCAGCGGGGGCGACGAGGAGCCCGCCTTCGCCGACTCCGCGGAAGCTCACCTCGTCGTTGGGCGCAGACTCGAGATGCACTATCTCGATGGGCGGCACCTCGCTGGAGGTCGGCAGCAGATAGTCCATGAACGTCGCCGCGAGGAAGTTGCCGTCCGAGTCGTAGGCGGAATGCTCCAGGAGGACTTCCCCGATGCCCTGCGCGATCCCACCCCTGATCTGGCCTTCGACGATGGCCGGGTTGACCATCTGGCCGCAGTCCTCGACGACCAGGTAGCGGCGTATGGCGACGTGGCCGGTCTCGACGTCCACCTCGACCATGCACAGGTGGGTTCCTCCCGACCAGCCTCCCTTTCCGCCCGAGTAGTCGAAGACCGCCGACAGGACCTCTCCGTCGCGGTCGTCGCCGAGCAGCGCGGGGTTCATGTAGGCGCGCATCGCCACGTCGGACACCGGCATCTTCCGGCTGGGCACGCCGACAGGCGCAATGTCACCGTCGGCGACCTCCAGGTCCTCCACCGCCACCTCGAGAAGCTCCGAAGCCGCCCGCAGCAGCTGGTCCTTGACGGCCCGGCTCGCGTACAAGACGGCACCGTTGGCCATGGTCGCGGCGAGGCTGCCGCCCGTGCCGACGAGGGCGAAGGGCGTCGTCTGCGTGTCGCCGTGGGTGACGGTGATGTGCTCCATCGGGATGCCGAGCTCATCGGACGCCACCTGACGGAGCGTCGTCTCGTGACCCTGACCGTGGGGGACCTGCGACGTGTAGATGATGGCATGACCGTCGGGCTGGATCACCACCCGGGCCCGCTCCGATCGGCGCGGCCTACCCTCCAGCGGTCCGGGAGCGGCCTCGATGAAGGTGGCGAAGCCCACCCCCAAGAAGCGCCCCTCTTCTCGCCCGCGCGCCTGCAGCTCGCGCAGCTCGTCGTAGCCGGCGACGGAGAGGTTGCGTTCGAGCGACTCCGCTGACGTGATCCCTTCGAGAGACAGACCGGCGGGCATCCGGTCCCCCTCGCCGCCACGGACGAAGTTCCTGCGGCGGATGTCCGCGGGGTCCATCTCCAGCTCGTGGGCGATGATGTCCAAGAGCCGCTCTCGAGCCCAGGTCTCCATCGCCCACGGGCCCCTGTACGCATTCCTCGTGGCCTTGTTGGTGACGACGACCCGGCAGTTGACCGCGCAGGCCTTGATGTCGTAGGGGCCGGTGATGAGCGACCCGATCATGATGGCCGTCGTGCCGGCGGTGAACGGGACGCCTACGTAGCACCCGCTGTCGACGACAAGATCCCCTTTCAACGCCAGCACCCGGCCGTCGCGAGTGACCGCTGCTTCGAGCGTCAGTTTCTCGTCGCGGGCCTGGCCGGCGGCGAGCAGGTGCTCGTTGCGGTCTTCCATCCATTTGACCGGCCGGCCCAGCCACAACGCGGCCGCGCAAAGGGCTATCTCCTCACGATGATGGGAGATCTTCAGCCCGAAGGCGCCGCCGATGTCGGAGTTCACCACCTGGGTGCGGTCGAGGGGCAGCCCCAGGCAGTTGGACAGTTGCAGCCGGAGGCTGTGCGGCGACTGGGTGGACGCGTGGAAGGTGAACCTCCCGGTGCCACTCGAGTACTCCGCCACTCCCCCCCTGCATTCCATGGGCACGGCAGCGATCCGGTGCTCCCTGAAGGTCCGCGACAACACCAGGTCGGCTTGCGCGAAGAGCTCGTCCACCGGCCCGTTCGAGACCATCTTCTCGAAGACGACGTTGCCCTGAAGGGACTGGAAGATGGCCGGCACCGCCGGATCGACGGCCTCCTCGATGGTGACTATCGGCTGCAGTGGCTCGTAGTCGACTTCGATGAGCTCGCAGGCGTCCTCGGCGATGTACCGGGAGTCGGCGATCACGATGGCGACGGGATCCCCTACGAAACGTACTCTCTCGTGGGCCAGCGCGGGCACCGGTTCGAACCGGAAGCCTTCCGGCGGGTTGATCGGCTCGAGCGGTTTCGTCCGCTCCACCATGTCGGCGCCGGTGAAGACCGCGTGCACGCCCGGCAACTCGAGAGCGGCGGAGGCGTCGATGCCGACGATGGCCGCGTGCGCCACGGGGCTGCGTACGAATGCAGCATGCAGCATCCCGGGCAGCACGACGTCGTCCACGTACCTGCCGCGGCCGGTCAGGATGCGTTGGTCCTCGATGCGCAGAGCAGCGGTGCCTACTGAACGGGTCGTCGCCACGGCTACTCGCCTCCCTGCTGCTCAGCGAGGCTGTGCGCGGCCTGCATGATCCCCTCGATGATCGACTGGTACCCCGTGCAGCGGCAGATATTGCCAGACAGCTCCGCTCGCAACTCCTCTTCGCTGATGCCGGGATCGTCACGCAGCAACGCGGTCGCCGTCATCAGGAAACCCGGGGTGCAGAACCCGCACTGAAAGCCATGACTCTGCCGGAGTGCCGTCTGCAGCGGGTTGAGGTTCTCGGGGTTACCCAGGCCCTCGATCGTGGCGATCTCGTGCCCCGAAGCCTGCACTGCGAGCATGAGGCAGGACCTGACCGGCTCTCCGTCGAGCAGCACGGTGCACGCGCCACACACACCGTGCTCGCACCCGACATGCGTGCCGGTGAGACCGAGATCTTCCCGCAAGAAGTCGACCAGCGTCTTGCGAGCTTCTGTTTCGCCGCGACGCTCGACCCCGTTGACCTGCAGCTCCACCGTCATGCTCATCGACCTTCTCCTCTCATCGGTCTTTTCCGCTCGACCGCTCCCACGCCGCCATGAGCGCCCGCTCCCCGAGGACCGTTGCAAGGTGTCGCCTGTAGGCGGCGCTGCCGTGAAGGTCGTCTGGGGGGTCGAGCGATCGCGCGGCGACGGCGAGCGCCTCCCTAAATGCCTCGGAGCCGGCGCTCTCCCCTCGCAACGCTTCCTCCGCCTCGTGGGCGCGGACCGGGGTCGCTCCCACACCGCTGAAGACCAGGCGTGCGTCGGCGACCCGGTCCCGGTCGTCCGCCGCCACCATGGCGGCGACCCCGACCACGGCGAAGTCCCCGTGACGCCGGCTGAACTCCTCGAAGCCCCAGCCCCATCCGGCCTTGCGGTCCGCCATGCGGATCTCCGTTACGACCTCGTCGGCGTCGAGGCTCGTCGTCAGGAACCCGGTGAAGAAATCCTCGGCGAGAATCTGGCGCTCGCCCCGCACGCTGCGGGCGACGACCGTCGCATCGAGAGCGGTCAGCACCGTCGGGAGCTCGGCAGCCGGGTCGCTGTGCGCGACACTCCCTCCGATCGTCCCCCGTGACCGGATCGCCGGGTGGCCTACATACGAAAGGGCGTGGCAGACGATCGGGGTCGCGCTGCGCAGCTCTGTGGAGCGCTCCGCTTCCCGGTGGCGGACCATCGCCCCGATGACAACGTCTCCGTTGCGGCGGACAGCTCCCAGGCTCCGTACCGGGTTGATGTCGACCAGCACAGAGGGCCTGGCGAGCCGTAAGTTCATCAGGGGCACGAGGCTCTGTCCGCCGGCGATCACCTTGGCCTCGTCCCCGTGCTCGGCGAGGAGGCTGACCGCTTCGTCGACCGAGTCAGTCACCCGGTACTCGAAATTGCCCGGCTTCACGATCAGCCCTGGTTGAGGAACTGGCCCAGAGGCTTCGAGATGTCGATCTTGCCGGGAAGCAGGTGGTAGTCGCCATTCTCGATCTGGTAGGTGATTACGTACGGGTCCGTCACTCGCGCCATCTTCGGGTTCGGGTTCGGCGTGTCATAGCTGACAGGCACCGGCATCCCCGACAGCTGCAGGCCGTGAACCTTGGACAGCGCGCCGAGCATCGTCGCCGCGTCGTAGTGGGAGACGGTGCGGGCCGCGTGGATGAAGATAGTCATGGCTTGCCAACCCGCCAGAGACTCACTGTCCACCAGTGCATTGGGCTCGTACTTCTTCATGTCGGATTCAAATGCAGAGAGCACCCCCGCCGGGTGACCGCTCGTATCCGCAGAGGGCTCGAGGTACTGAACGCTGCTGAAGATGTCGCCGGTGAGAGAGTTCCTCATCGACTGGAACCCCTGTGGGGTGATGTCCCCGGCAGCCGAGCCCAGGATCATGTTCGGCTTACTGCTCGTGTGCATCGCCTCGACGAGAGCGGTGACCTGGGCGGGCCCCAGGACGTTCGCGATGCAGTCGGCGCCTTGATCGATCGCTGTGGTAACCACCGACGCGTAGCTCGGCAGGGTGGGGGACACGGCCTGGATGCCGGTCACCTTGCCACCCGCCAGCTCTACGGCCGTGCGGATGTTCCTGCCCGACAACTCCGTCGCTGCCAGGTTCAGCACAACCACTGCCGTCTTCTGGCAGTGGCCGACCTTCACCATCGCTGTTCCTAGCCCCGAGAAGAGCGCATACGAACCCCCACCGAGGGTGAACACGTTCGAGCTGGTCAGCTCGACCGGGTTACCGGGGAGGTTCCCGAGAAGCGGTATATGGGCCGGAGTAAGCGACTGGAGCATCTCGGGCGCGTAGTCGGTCTCCACCTCGATGACCGCGCTCACCTGGTCGCTCACCGCTTGCCTCCCGCACTGGGCGGCGACGTTCGGGTCTAGCTGGTCATTGCAGGAGACGGTCTCGATCTTGTGGCCGTTGAGCCCACCCGAGCTGTTCAGCGCGGCGATGGCTGCCTGAGCACCCGAGACTGTCTCGGGGAAGCTGAAAGCCTGGGAACTGATGGTCCCCGCGAGCATCACCTTGATCGGAGCACCCGACGAAGACGACGACTTGCTGCTCCCGCATGCGCCGGCCGCCAGGACAACGGCGCCCCCAAGGGCCAGCAATCTGCCGGCCCGGCGGCGGAAAGTGGTCGATCGTGAAGGCAATGGCATCCCTATCTCCTTGTTCGGTTGGGCTTCAGACTGGTCGCTCTCATAACTCCGCAGAGTTCGAGAGATAGTGAGCTTCAATTTCGGCGGTTCGCCCCGCCATGTCCCGCGCCATGCCGGACATCACAATGTCGCCGCGGCGCATCACGTACGCCCGGTCGGCTACCTCGAGCGCGTTGTGCAGATGCTGCTCGACGAGGAGGATTGACAGTCCCTCTTCGTCGGTGATCTTGCGGATGGCGCTCAGGACCCGCCGAACGACGAGAGGCGCCAGACCTAGGGACATCTCGTCGACCAACAGGAGCTTCGGCCGGCGCGACAGTGCTCGGGCGATGGCCAGTATCTGCTGCTCCCCACCGGAGAGCAGCCCGGCACGACGGTTCAGGAGGCTTCCGAGCTCAGGAAAAGTGCTGAGGGCATACTCCAAATCCCCCCGTCCCAGGCGAATGTTGTCGCGGACGGTTATTGAACGTATGACCGACTGCTCGGCTGACACCAGGCCCATGCCGCTGCGGGCGCGGGTGGCCAAGGTGCCTACGGCCCGCTCGCCCAGCCACCAGACGTCACCGGACATCACCGGCAGCCAACCCGCTATGGCGAGAAGGGTCGTCGTCTTGCCCGCACCGTTGGGACCGAGCAGTGCGACGATCTCTCCCGGTCGCACCTCGATGTTGATCGAACGAACGACCGGCACCGGTCCGTAGCCGACACTCATGTCGGCCACCCGGAGGAGGGCGCCCGCGGCCGTCTCTGAGCCGGTCTGCTCACTCACGGATATCACCGCGGCAACACCCCTTGGGCAAGCTCCCCGCTTGCCTCTCCGAGATATGCGCGTATGACCTCGGGGTCCTGGCGTACGGTCGAAGGATCGCCTACCGCGATGGTGCGGCCGAAGTCGAGCACCATCACCCGGTGCGAGACGTTCATCACGAACTGCACGTCGTGCTCCACGAGCACCACCCCAACCCCATGGTCCGCAAGTGCTGCGATCATCTCCGCCAGGTCGTCGCTGTCTTTGGGATTAAGCCCGGCCACCGGCTCGTCGAGGAAGAGGAAGGAGGGGGACCCGAGGAGGGCTCGGCCGACGCCGACGAGGCGCCTGCGACCGTACGGCAACTCTCTCACGAGGACATCTGCGTCCCGCTGGAGACCGAGGAAGGAAAGGATCGCGAGGACGTCATCCCCCACCCGCATCTTCCCGGGCCGGACCAGATCCCTGACGAGACTGGATTTGCCGCGGACACCCTCCATCCCGATGATCAGGTTCTCGAGGACGGTCATATCCTCGAACAACTCCACCGACTGGAACGTCATCCCGACACCTAGGTCGGCGCGCTTCTCGACAGACAGCTGACTTATGTCGGTGCCGTCGAGCGACACCGTGCCGGTCTGCGGGTGGACGAAGCCCATGGCCACCTCGATGAGGGTTGACTTCCCGGCTCCGTTGGGTCCGATGACACCCAGGACCTCGCCGGAGCGGACAGCCATGCTGACGTCGTCGAGGGCCCGTTGACCTCCGTACTGCACGGTCACGTTGGACACGGACAGCTCCCCACCTCGAATCGGGTAGGTGCTCAGCCACGACTGCAGCTCCTTGGCGTCGGGGTAGTCCGGTAAGCCCGCGGGCTGCCTGACGCGAAAGAACCCTTGGGGCAGACGCTTCCCGACGGCGGAGGCCAGCCGCTTCAGGTCTTTGACCGTCTTTGCCGCGAGCCCGTCGGGAGCCTGCAGCACGACCGCTATCAGCGACACTCCACCGATCAGCAGGAGATACGGCTGGACGTTGGATCCGAAGAGGTTGCCTATGTTGGTGCCCAGACCTCCGGGCTCGAGCACCGCCCCCCAGTACGGTCCGATCACGTAGCCGATTCCGCCGATGACCCCGAGCCCGACCACGTTGACGGATTGCATCCCCTGGAAAGTGGTGTATTCGATAGCCGTGTTGGCAAACGCGAAGAGGACACCCCCGAGGGCGGCTATGACGCTTCCCACCATGAAGGCGAGCACCTTCATCCGGACCACCCGGACGCCGAGAGCAGCTGCAGCGCGCTCGTTGGAGCGCACTGCCAGCAGCCTGCGGCCCGTTGCGCTCCTGCGCAGGTTTGCCACCGCCAGACCCACGAGCACCGCGAAGGCCAGGGTCACGAACGCGTAACCCCGGGGATCGGTGATCGAGTTCATCGAGATCCCGAAGAAGGATGCGCTCCCGACCTGTGTACCGATATCTCCCCCGGTCAGGCTTGCGGAGTCGAACAACACCGACTGCGCTGCCAGGGCGAGCATCAGAGTCGCCACCGCGAGGTTGGAACCTCGGCTTCGCACCGACGGCAATGCCACGAGAAGGCCCACCGGAATGGCCGAGACCAACGCCGCGAGCAACGCCAGCTCGAAGGGGACGTGGTAGGCGGCGACGAGCCGCCCGGCCACGAATGCTCCGACTCCTGCAAGGGCGAACTGGCACAGTGAGAGCTGACCTGTGAACCCTGTTACGACGACCAACGACGTGATGATCACTGCCGCCGCCAGGGTCAGTATGGTTCCCGCTTCCCAGGTCGGGGAAGCGAGAAGGATCCACAGGACTGCCGCGGCGACGAATCCGGCCACGACAGGGGGTCGTGCTTTCCCGCTCCCTACGAGCGGGACCTTTCCGCCCTGCTCGCCGCGGGCCGGAACCATCCGGCCGCGGGCTATCACGACCACGAGGACGGCAGCGAGGGGCACCACGTCGCTCCATCCGGGTGCGCTCACGTAATGCCCGATCTCGGATTGGAGCACCCCCAGGCCCAGCGCCGCGGCGAAGGTCACGATGAAGCTGTTCAGGTTCCCCACGACGGCGGCAGCGAGCGCCGGCACCAGGAGGTACGTGAATTCCGATACGTCGAGGCCCGTGACCGGCGCGAGGAGAATGCCGGCGGTCGCCGCCAGGGCCGACGCGAGCGCCCAGTTGGCGGCGGCGATGCGGTTGGTGAAGTAACCGAGCGACTCGGCGGCGAGCTGGCTCTCAGCCACCGCGCTCGTGGCCAGCCCGAACCTCGTCCGTCGATAGAGGATCGCGAGACCGACGGTGAGGCACGCCCCTATCACGAAGAACCACACCAGTGACTCGCTCAAGGTGACACCGAGAAGCCTGATCGCGCGGCTTGGCAGGCTCGACGTGACCGTGAGCTCCTGCTGAGGGAACTTCAGGCTCACGGCGGCGCTCAGCGTCGCGAGCACGCCGAGAGTGGCGAGAAGGCGTGCGATCGGAGTCGAGTTGCGGAGAGGCCGTAGCACGAGCACGTAGATGCAGGCACCGAGCAATCCGGTGCAGGCCGCCGCGATCGGGTACGCCAGAGCGAAACCGAGCTTCGGATGGAGCTCCCAGTACAGGTATGTACCGACCATGCCTATCGCGCCGTGAGCGAAGTTGATGGTGCGGGAGGCCCGGTGGATCAGCACCAGTCCCAGGGCCATCAGCGCATACATGCCGCCCAGTCCGAGACCGAGAAGCCCGAATTGGAGGCCTGTCTGCATTTCCCTCCCCCCGTCGGAAGCAGAATTCTTGGTCTTCGGCGCCTGGCCGAGGGACCCACCAGTTCACTGACTGCCTACTGTGTCAGTAGTCTAGACGGTTTGCGCGAGCTCCGCATCCCCCGCTAGGCTTTCTGCCATGGCGTCGTCAGACGGCTCTTCGAGTTTCGCCCCGGAGCCAGCTGAGCGACTCGGGATTCGCGAAGAGCAGAGGCTGCTCACCCAGAGACGGATCCTCGAATCCGCTCTTCAGGTCTTCGAGGAGAAGGGCTACAACGCCGCCACAGTGGAGGACATCGTGGCTGCGGCCGGCATAGCCCGCGGGACCTTCTACCTCCACTTCAAGAACAAGCTGCATCTGGTGCAGTCCCTGACGGACGAGATCGCGCCCGAGGTGGCGAACCTGTACCGCGACCTCGACGAGCTGGTGACGTCCGATGCGGGCATCAGCCGCGAGGCCATCCGCGATTGGGTGTCGCGCACCCTTTCCTGGTTCGACGATCACAAGACCATCGCTTTGGTATGGCAGGAGATCTCGGTCAGCGAGCCGGAGTTCGAGACGGAACCGGCCGTGTGGGTGGCCGGGCGGATGCATCGCTACCTGGACCAGTGGCCGCCCGACCAGAGGGAGGCCGCTCGCCTGCGGATCGTGCTTCTCATCCAGCAGCTCGCTCGGGCGTTCCTGCTCTCTCACGTGAAGCATGCCATCCGGGTTGACAACGATCTCCTGGTGAGCGTCCTGTCCGACCTTTGGGCCGACTCCCTCCGCCCTCCCAAGAAGTCGGCCTCGACCCGCAAGACCGCTCGCTCCCGCAGCTAGGCCGCTTCCCGTTACACCCCCGCCGGGTCGGCAACCCTCCGGGGTGCGAACCGCAGTGCATGGGGGCGGTACTCGCCGACGATCGTGCCCCTAGCCAGTGAGGACAGGAAGCTCTCGGGGCCGTCGAAGTCGGGCATCTGGACCCATGCGGCTCCGATCCCCGGGGGATCGTGCGCGTCCGAGCCGGCCGCGACTGGGAGGTCGTACATCCGGGCGGTGCGCCACGCCTCCGTGTTGTGGGCGTCGTCGTCGATCTTGGAGTTGAAGGCCTCGATCACGTCCAGCTTGCCCTGCTCGCACAGCTGCTTCAGGGGCACATCTCTCAACCCCGCCCTGATGGGATCGTAGGGGTGGGGGGCGTACACCAGGCCACCCTGCTGGCGGATCCGCGACACGACCTCTTCCGCGGGAAGCACGTAAGGGATTCGCTCCCGGAGGAAGAGCCCTATCAGCTCGCCTACCGGTGTCCTGATCTCCTCCCCCACGATCACGCGTACACCGAGATCCCGAGCGAGGGCTTCCTGGGCGGCGTCGACCGCGTGATGATCGGTGATGCACACGACGTCGAGCCTCGCCGTTTCGACCCTGTGCTCCAACTCGTCGAGCGTCGTGCAGGCATCACCCGAGCGCGCCGTGTGCAGGTGGCAGTCGACCCGGACCCATCCCGCCGGCAAGGGCGGCGCCTCACCCGGGACCACGGCAGATTGCACAATGGAGTCAGGCACAGGACATACTGACCATTCTCCAGTCACGTTGCTATCATAGGCCAGTTGTTTTCAGCACGGCTGGCTTCGGGGGGACCCATGTACGAGACGATTTTGACCGACGAAACAGACGCGGTGGGCATCGTGACACTGAACCGGCCGGAACGCATGAACGCGTGGACGCCGCGGATGGGGGCGGAGTTGAGGCACGCCGTCACGGCTTTCGACTCCCGCGACGACATCCGTGTGATCGTCGTGACCGGCGCCGGAAGGGCGTTCTGCGCCGGAGCGGACATCAGCGACGAAGCCCAGTCGGACAGGTCCGGGGGGGAATCGCTCGTGGAGAAGGAGGTTCCCTTCTGGCAGATGAACACCCCGATCATCGCCGCGATGAACGGTGCGGCTGTCGGCGTGGGCATCACCCTTGCCATACAATTCGATTTCCGCGTGATGGCCGAGGACGCAAAGTACGGCTTCGTCTTCAACCGCCGGGGCCTTCTCCCCGAGCTGGGCTCGACATGGATCGTCCCGAGGCTGGTCGGCTTGGCGAAGGCCATGGATCTCCTCCTGACGGCGAGGATCTTCAACGGGGCAGAAGCCGCGGAGATGGGGCTCGCCAACCTCGCCGTGCCTGCAGAGTCGGTCCTCGACAGGGCGATGGACCTAGCTCGCGACATCGCTGTGAACGTCGCTCCGGCCTCCGCCTCGCTGACCAAGCTGCTGCTCAACGCCTTCCTCGTCGAGCCGGATCGCGAGAAGGCAGAGGCGATAGAGCACGATCTCTTCGCCTGGACCCTTTCGCAAGAAGACGCCAAGGAAGGCATAGCCGCGTTCTTCGAGAAGCGGACCCCGCAGTGGAAGCACAGCAAGCATCAGCTGCCCGAGGACCTCTTGGGCGGCCTCGGCTAACCCTGTGTCAAGCCTCTCCGCCGGTCAATATGGCGGCTGAAGTGCTCGTGTAGTCGCCACGGTGGAACACCAGCGCATGCGCGTCCCGCTGGTGTTCCATGGCACGGACTCGACCGACCACCAGGGTGTGATCACCGACTTCCATTTCCGACTCCAGGTCGCAGTCGATCCACACGATGCAGCCTTCGACAATCGGCGATCCCGAAGGGCTCGGCCGCCACGCCACAGTGGCGAATTTGTCACCTCCGCGGGCAGAGAACGTCCTGCTGAGCTGGACCTGATCCTCTGCCAGGACGTTGATGCAGAACCGTCCTGCATCCCGAATGGCCGGCCAGCTGGAGGAAGTCTTTGCGGGAAAGACTCCTACGAGGAGCGGGTCGAGCGATATGGAGACGAACGACCCGATCGCCAGAGCAGCCGGACCCGCCGGGGCGACTGAAGTAACCACGACTACGGGGGTCGGGACTTCACTGAGAATTCGGCGGAACTGCTCCGGAGTGACGTCAACCATCATCTGGCACCAATTGCCTCGTCGCGGGCATGCCCTATGTGGCCTCGACCTTCTCTGCCTCGGAATTCTTTTCGGACTCCTTGGGAGCGGCCGCGTACCGGGAGACGGTCTCGAACCGGACATCGGTCACTGTGGGACGGCCAGGGATGCGGAAGCCGCGGTACTCGCTGTTGGCGATCTCATCGCAGATCTTGCGGTAATTGCCCACACCGCCAATGTAGGGGAGGAAGGTCCGGGGCTTGCCGGGCACGTTGGCTCCCATGTACCACGAAGCGGCTCGCGGGTACAGCGTCTTCGCTGCGACCTGGTTGACATGGTCGGTCCATGCGTCCTCCGCCTCGGGGGTCGCCTCTATCTTGTCCGCCCCGCAGTCCTGCAGGAAGCGCAGGCAGCTTTGGATCCACTCGACGTGCTGCTCTATGGACACCGGCATGTTGCTGAGGACGGAGGGGCTGCCGGGACCTGTGATGGTGAACAGGTTCGGGAACCCGGTGGTTGCGAGCCCGAGGTAGGTCCGGGGACCTTCCGCCCACTTGTCTTTCAGCTCGATTCCGTCACGCCCCACGAGGTTCATCCTGAGCAGGGGGCCGGTCAGGGCGTCGAACCCGGTTGCGAAGATGACTATGTCGGCGGGGAACTCACCCTCGGTGGTGCGTAGCCCCTCTTCGGTGAACCCGACCAAGGGTGTCCTGCCGAGGTGCACCAGTTTCACGTTCTCTCTGTTGAACGTCTCGTAGTAGCCGCTGTCGATGGGTATCCGCTTGGTGCCGATCGGGTAGGACGTCGGCTTCAGCATCTCCGCCACCTCGGGGTCACGGACGATCTCGTCGATCTTCGCACGAACGAAGTCGGCGGCGGTCTGGTTGGCCTCGACGCTGACCATGATGTCGGTGAAAGTGCCCAGGAATTTGGCACCCCCCTGGGCCCACGCTTCCTCGTAGGCCTTCCGGAGGTCGTCCGGGCTCGCTTCGAGCGCAGACCTGTCGCTCGGCGCGTAGGGCGTGCCCACGGGGGACTCCCGGCACCGTTGCCTCAGGTCCGGGTAGCTCGCCTTGATCTCGTTGACGTAAGTCGGCTCGAGCCCCCGGTTGTAGGCCGGGAGGGTGAACTGCGGCGTCCGCTGGAAGACCGTCAGGTGGGCGGCGGTCTTCGCTACCTCCGGTATGAGCTGTATCCCTGTCGACCCGGTACCGATTACGGCCACCCGCTTCCCGGTGTAGTCGACCCCGTCGTGCGGCCACTCGCTGGTGTGATGGCATTCGCCCTTGAACCGCTCCTGGCCGGGCATCTCCGGTTTGTTCGCAGCCGACAGGCAGCCGACTGCGGTGATGAGGAAGCGCGCAGAGGCTTCCAGCCCGGTGTCCGTCCGGACCGACCATGAGTTCCGTTGCTCGTCGTATGTCGCACTCACGACGCGGCTGTTGAAGACGATGTCCTTGCGCAGATCGAAGCGGTCCGCCACGTGCTGCAGGTAGCTGAGCATCGTCGGCTGCGCGGGGTAACGCTCGAGGAGCGGCCACTCCTGCTCCAGCTCCTCTGAGAATGAGTAGGAGTAGTAGATGCTCTCCGAGTCGCAGCGGGCGCCGGGGTACCGGTTCCAATACCAGGTCCCCCCGACATCAGAGCCTGCCTCGAACACGCGCGCCCGGTAGCCCAGCTCGCGGACACGGTAGAGCATGTAGAGGCCGGCGAAGCCAGAGCCGACTATGACGACGTCGAACTCGTCACAAGTTGCCCCCCGTAGTGCATTTGATCCATCGCTCATAGTCGGCGTTCTCCTACCGCTCTTTCTCCATGTTCTGGTTCGGGCTCTTCATGCTCAGGAGACGGCGACGGGTCTCGCCGCCTTGGCCTTCGCGGCCACCCTCTCCTGGCTGACAGCCGGCGTCCAGTGATCCGGCTCGTCTGCCCAGATGTCCCGAAGCTTCGGGATGACCTCCTGGCCGAACAGCTGCGTGTTCTTCATCGCCACCGCCTCGGGCAGGTTGCCCACATGCATGCACGTGATCAGTTGACCGATGCGAAGGTCGACCACCAGCTCCCGCACCCGCTGCTCGACGCGCTCGGGTGTGCCGGCGATGATGTAGCCGAGCTCGTCGTACTCCCAGAAGCCCAGCTCGCCCTTGCTGGCCTTGCGCCGCTCCTCGAGCGACGCGTTACCTGCGCGGACCAGGGACGCCCGCTGCGACTCTGCCGACGTGTAGCCGGGTGGCCCGGCGAACTCGCGTGGAACCGGGTTGTTCCTGTAGAAGTACTTGACACCTTCGTAGAAGTCGCGCTCGGCGTCGCGGTCGGACTCGGCACAGCAGATGATCTGCGTGAAGGCCATGCGGTGAGGGTTGGTGCTCGCACCATCCTCGGTGCACTGGTTCCAGAAGCCCTCGACCACCGGAATGGCGCTCTGCTTCCCCCAGAACGAAAGGTACCCGTAGCAGTAGTTGTAACGGTTGACCAGGTCCCAGGTTTCCACGCTTCCGCTGCCCGGCACCCATATAGGGGGAGGGGTCTGGACCGGCCTCGGCCAGACGTTCACGTAGCGAAGCTTCGTGTACTTCCCGTTGAAGGAGAAAGGCTCCGGCTCGGTCAACGCTCTCGTGACGAGCTGGCGTGCCTCCTCGAACCGCTCGCGTAGCTCGACGGGTGGGATGCCGTAGGAAAAGCCTGTGTCCATGGGCGTGCCATTGACCATGCCGGCGATGATCCGGCCGCCTGACAGGCAGTCGAGCATCGCCACCTCCTCCGCCACCCGGGTGGGCGGGTTGTACAGGGCCAGCGAGTTCCCGCAAAGGGCTATGGCCGCTGTGTCCGTCGTCGCGGCGAGGGCGGCCGCGATGAGGTTCGGCGACGGAGTCATAGCCATCGACGTCTGGTGGTGCTCGTTGAGCAGCAGGGAGTCCCAACCCATCTTCTCGGCGAACTGCATCAGCCGCAGGTACATGTGGTAGTCCGCGCCGACCTGCTCGGGGCTTGCGATCGAGGTGGGGGCGGTGATCCAGGAGCTCCGGACCGTATCGCCGTAGTCGGGAGGCAGCTGTGTGTAGTACTGCTGGGCGAACCAGTGGAATTTCATTCGCTCGCGACTCCTGCCTGCTCTACTTGATGGCGAGGGGGTTGATCGGGGAGCCGACCGCCCCGGTGATGAGCAGTGGCTGCGAGACGAGCAGGAACTCGTAGACGTGGTCTTCGGCGCAGTCTTCGCCGAGGCTCTCGAGATTCCACATCTCCCCCAGCATCATCCCCATGTCCCGCAGGGCGAGCATGTGGAACGGAAGCATCACCCCGGGGAACTCCATGGTGCTCGTCTCCACGGCGATGTTGTCACATGCGATCGCGGCGGCTCTCCGCTCGTGGAGCCACTGGGCGCACCTCCACCCGATCCCCGGGGACGTCATCGCCCAGCTCTCCCCGTCATGGGTCTCCAGGAAACGAAGCCACCATCCGGTCCTGACGATGACTATGTCGCCCTGCCCGACCTCCACACCCTGCGCAGAAGCAGTGGCTTCGAGGTCCTCAGGGTTGATCACCGTCCCCTCGGGCAGGTGGGTCACACCCCTGTGTCTCGCGACGTCCAGGAGCACGCCCCGGCCGACGACCTTCCCGGCGGCGGCGACCTTGTCGATGCTGTCCCGGCTGGCGCCCAGGCTGGTGACGGCGTCCGCGCTGTACCCGTTGTACAGCTGCTGGTCGTAATAGACGTGGGACAGGGCGTCCCACTGCGTCGCCGCCTGCAAGGGCATCATGATGTAGTCATCGTTGAACCGCATCGGGCCACGCCAGATGTGGCTTATCTGCTGTTCCGTCTCGCCGCCCCATCCGCCGAGTCTTTCCACCATCTCCCGGTCGCCACCATCCAGCGACATCAGGTGGATCGGGTTGCGGCGGAACCCGTGCGCCCCCTGGGGTCCGTAGGCGTCGAACGGCACGCTCAGAGAGAAGGTCACACCTTTCTTCACCAGCGTCGCCGCGCTGGCGACGAGTTCGGGCGTGATGTGATTCAACGTGCCGAGCTCGTCATCGGGCCCCCAGCGGTTCCAGTTCGAGACCTGGCGCGACGCCTCCCTCAGCTCCTCGGGAACCGCTACCTCGCCGGTGGATGCCTGGCTCTCAGTGCTGGCCGTCATGTCAAACCACTCCTCTCAGCTCGAAGTTCCTGTCAGTTGCTCCAGCCCCACCTATTCGGGAAGAGCTCGCCTGAGGATGTTGCCACCGTCGGACCAGATGGTTTGACCGTTCACATAGCTGGCCCAGTCACTGTTCAGGAAGATGAGGATGTTCCCCTGCTCTTCTGCGCTGGCCATCCGGCCGAGCGGCTTGGGCGGCGTCTTGAAGAACTCCTCGCCGTACACCTTCATGGAATCCTTCAGCATGGGGGTATCGGTGACCCCTGGGCCGACGCAGTTGATTCGCACCCCGCGCTCGCCCAGCTCGAAGCAGCGCTCGAGCGTGTAGAGAACCAAGGCCTCCTTGGAGAGCGGATACCCACCTCGTTCCTTGACATAGGTGTCGTGCTCCTTTGCCCACTGCACCGCCTCGTCGAACCCTGAGGTACGGACCAGCCCGATGACCTCGTTGCGGTTCTTCTCGAAGTCCTGCCCCGCACCTGATGCGGTGCTGACGATGGCACCCCCTCGAGGTATCCGCGGCGCGACGGCTTCGGTCAGTTCCCGCAGGCCGATGAAGTTGACGCGGAGGACCGTCTGAGGATCCGCGGCACCGCCGGACAGCCCGGCGCAGTTGAAGAGTCCCCAGACCTCCCCCGGCATCTCCGAGACGGCGGCTGCGATGGACTGCCGGTCCGACAGATCCGTCTCTATGAATTTCGCCAGGCCCGTGCTCGGCTTGTTCCGGTCGATACCGATGACAGACGCTCCCGCACCGGCGAGCTTGTCTGCGACGGCGCCGCCGATGCCCGACGTGCAGCCGGTCACCACCACGTCTCGACCCTTGTAGAAGTCCAGGACGTCGCTCATTGTCTCCATTCCCCCCGTGTCGCTAGGTGGCTGTTGTTCGAGATGGACAAGAAAATCACTTCAGGGCCGGCGCCTTCGCCGGCTCTTGAGCTGTTGTACGCAGCCGCCGGGCCTTCGACGAGATGCGCGGTGTCGCACGGGTGAGAACCGAATAGACGGTCATCCCCTCACCCCATCCGATCACGTTGCGGCCCGACGCCGACCGACCGTAGTTGTGCACTTCCGGGTACTGCGCGATCACGCTGCGCGAGAGCCTCTTCTGCACGATCCGGTTGAAGACATCCATGACGCTCTTGCGCACTTCGATGGCGGTGACACCGTCCTTGATCATGCGCCTCAGGTTCGCCAGGACGAAGTCGACCTGGCGCTCGTGCATGAACATGATCGGCGCTCCGTTGGTGTTCGGGCCGTAGAGCATGTAGAAGTTCGGGAAGCCGGCGACAGTCAGTCCCAGATAAGCCTCGGCATCCCCGTTCCACACATCGTGGATCTCCCGCCCGTCCCGGCCGACCAGCTCGAGTGTCGCCAGGAAGTTGGCCGGCTGGAATCCGGTGCACATCACCAGCACGTCTATGTCGCGGCGGTACCCGGTGTCGTCGATGATCCCCGTCTCGTCGACCTCGCACACGGCGTGTGGCACCAGCTCCACGTTGTCGCGCAGCAGAGCCGGATAGAAGTTGCTGTCCTTGACCGGGCGCTTCCCCCCGAAGGGATAGTCCGGTGTCACCGTCTTCTGCAGGTCCGGCCGGTCCTTGAACACCGATTCGATGTACTTCTCACAGGCACGCTGGGCGGCGACGTTGTTCTTGGTGCCTTCGACCGTTGTCCCCCGCGCCTTCTCGTATGTCAGCGCCTGGGTGAGCCGCGTCCAGCGGCGGTACGTCGGCCGCAGCATCTTGGCCCGCTCCGCGGCTGTGAAGTCCCGGTCGCCCTTTGGGAGCACCCAGCCGGGCTGGCGCTGGAACACGTAAAGCTGCTCGACGATGGGAGCTATCGCCGGAACCAGCTGCGCGGAGGTGGAACCGGTCCCCACCACGGCCACCCTCTTGCCGGTCAGGTCGACACTGTGGTCCCAGCGAGACGAATGGAACTTCGGTCCCTGGAACTTGTCCAGGCCGGGCCAGTCGGGGTACTTCGGGTGGTTGAGAAGGCCCACCGCCGACACGATCACGTCGAAGTGCTGCCGGGCGCCGTCGGAGGTGACGACCTCGTAGGAGTGGGTCGCCTCGTCCCACACCGCCCGGGTGACCGCCGTGCGGAACCGGATGTGCGGCCGCAGCTGGTAGGTGTCCGCCACGCTCTCGATGTAGCGCTGCAGCTCGGGCTGCTTGACGTGGGTGCGGGAGAAGTCGTAGGGGTGGAAGCTGAAGGAGTAGAACGGGACGGCGGTATCCACCTCCGCGCCGGGATACACGTTGTCCCACCACGTGCCCCCGATCCCGTCGCTCTGCTCGAAGATCGTGAAGTCCTTGATTCCCAAGCGGCGCAGGCCTGCCCCCATGCAGATGCCCCCCGCTCCGGCTCCCACGATTGCCACCCGGGGCGTTGGCACCTCGGATACCTCGTCGGGAACCGTTCCTTCCTCGACGGAAAGAAACGCCACGCTACACTCCCCCTACTCGGAAGAAGCCTATTATAGTCGCTAGACACTCCATCTTGTCAAGGTCCCCCAGCTCGTCTGCGACCCGGCTCAAAACGGACCAACCGACCGCAGACAGCTACTAATTCCGATGGCTCGTCGGTCGCTGCTGGCCCGTCAGCCGTCGAAGACGACAACCCGCCGCCCTTCCTCGCCTCTGCCGAGCTCGTCGAAGAGATCGTTTATCTCG
>Ga0307374_10001866_pt1 | contig 38572 bp, 31 predicted proteins | sample OX3MG_FD_202532 | JGI IMG/M metagenome (GOLD analysis project Ga0307374, IMG submission 202532) | Soil microbial communities from Risofladan, Vaasa, Finland - OX-3 | ecosystem: Environmental > Terrestrial > Soil > Coastal area > Acid sulfate soil | place: Finland: Risofladan, Vaasa | collected... | reverse complement strand
ATTTTGCCCTTATTCTGGAGATATCGGAGACCAGTTTTCAGCTAATTTGGACAGCAGTGAACTGGGATATTTTGTAGGGCCCGACTAAGATCGGGCCGCGCCTGACGCATGTCAGGCGTTTTGTCGTTGTCTCGAAAATTCCGTGGAGTTTTCACTCGCGACTGAGCGCCGTCGCTTCGTCGGCCGCAATATCCAGCACGGAATCAAGATGCGCCACTTTGATAAGCTGTAAAACTCGCGCCGTTGGCGAAAAAAAAACGCAACGCCCTCCGCAGCGCCTTACTTCAGCGCAGTTTCGCACCAACGAGCCCAGGCCCCAACTGTCCATGTCCGTCACGCCCGCTAGATTGATCGCGATCTGCCGCGCGCCTTCGTAAAGCAGTTCCTTGAGCTTCCGACGAAACTCCTGCTCACTTTCGCCCACCATCAGCGGGCCATTGAGATCGAGAATCGTCGTCGCGCCGAATTTGCGAATCCTGATTAACACGTAAACCTCGTGAACCGCACGCTATTGGAACTCGCTGCTCCAGGCAAGCAAAGCCTCGTTCCTTCGCGCGGTGCGTTGCCCCGCGAAATGCCATCCTCATCGATACGTGTACATTGATGCGTATTAATTGCTGCGTGTTAATGGATGCGCGTTAGAAGCTCTGCGTTCCCGATAACTTTATATCCTCGCAGCCGCCCCACAACGGAAGTTTGCAGGAATTGCAGCGCTGCGACGTCGAAAGCAGCCCAAACCATCGCTCGCGCGCGAATACGCGTCCACAGCGCGGACACGGAAAGTGGCTCACGTTATAACCAGTCACCCAAAGCATCGCCATGTACGCCAGCAGCAGTTCCACAAATCCGCCCGTCCCCAATCCCAACAAACCCTTGATCGCGACGCCGAAAAACAGAATCGGAAACAACCCCGCGAAGAGGATCCAGAAAGCGGCGCGCAGGCGGCGAAATCTTCGCCATTCGCGGTCGTAACGCGCCTGCCGGTCGGGCTCGGGCGTCGTCATTTCCTTTTCGGCGGCAAAAACTTCTTGTCGATTTTCGCGATCACCACGTAATTCGGATCCACCATTTCCGAAACGCGGATCCGCGCCACTTTCGAAAGCAATTCGTACGCATCCAAATCGCTCAGGCCATAATCCCGATGAATCCAATCGACAAGCTGCGCGAAGGCGATGCGCAGCGAATCGTCGAGGGGGCGCGTGATGCCCGCGGTCATCAGTTCATGCTCGTTTTCAAACCGCGGCCAGGCGATTTTCCAGTGTTTAATCACGCGGACTTCCAGGCGCACGCGCAGCGGAACTTCAATCGCCGTACCCGCTACTTCGCCGTCGCCCATGGCCGCGTGCCCATCGCCAAAATAAAGCAGCGCGCCCACCACGTTCACCGGCAAGTAAAGCATGTTGCCCACGCTCGCCTCGGGCGAGTCCATATTGCCGCCAAAATCCGCGGGAACCACCGAACTGCGCGATTCGCCGCCCGCGGGCGCGACGCCAATGCAGCCGAGAAACGGATGCAGCGGAATTTTAGTTGTGAAACTCGAATCGTCCGCTTTGAACGTCGCGGTATTCGTCGCCGGATCGATGGGATAAAACCAGATGCGCTCGGGCAGCGGCTGATTGATCATCGGCGTAAAATCGGTCGGGTTCAGCGCGCCAAATCCCGGAGCCAGCGCGCCGATTCCCTGTTTTCCGTTTACTTCGAGCGAAAGAAAGCGTATCGCCAGCGTGTCTCCCGGCTCCGCACCGTCAATATAAAACGGGCCCGTCAGCGGATTATCGCCCTTCGCCATCGCCAGCGTGTCCCCGGGATGCTGGATCGCGTCGCCAAAGCAATCGAGCGTGTTCGCCTCGATGATGTCGCCCGAGTGGACGTGCGCGACCGCGGGCGCCACGCAGTAGTCATATTTCACATTGTCATTCGTGGCGTGGTACTTCACCACATGCGCCGAGTCAGTCGCCGTTTGCGCGACCGCTCGTGTCACCACAATCATCAGCCCGATTATTGCCACAGCCATCACGCCCAACCGTTTCGCAATTCCCATCCGAATCCTCCCATCGCGCGCGTACAAGTGTCCGCGAAACGCCGATTCTAGGCTACCTGTGAATACGAAAGAAGTCCGGATTTTATAAGATTGAGAATTACGGTGGAATCAGACAATTTCGAGCATGCGGTCGATCGCGCGGCGCGCGCGGCGGGCGGTTTCTTCGGGAACGCAAATCTGCGGTTCGAGAATTTCGAGCGAACGCAGAACCCGATCCAGCGTGATGGTCTTCATGAATTCGCAGACCGCCTCTGGATTGACGGGACGAAATACCTTTTCCGGGGCCATCTTCCGCAGCCGATGCAGCATTCCCACTTCTGTGCCCACGGCGAATTCGTCCGCCTTCGATTCACCGATGTGCCGCATCATGCCTTCGGTCGAAAGAAAAAGCGTGCGGTCGCGCGGCAGCGTGCCGTCCGCAACGCGCGCCATACACGAAGCGACACAGCCGCACTCCGGATGGATCAGCAATTCGATGTCCGGATGCTCGTTCATCATGTTCACCACTTGCTGGGGACGTATCGCGCGATGCACGTGGCAGGAGCCGGGATACGCGATGATATTCGGCCGCCCGGTTTCCCGCGCCACGAACGCCGCCAAAAATTTGTCCGGAATAAACAAGATCGGCCGCTCCGGTGGGATCGCGCGCACGATTTTCGCGGCGTTCGCCGATGTGCAGCAATAATCGCTTTCCGCTTTCACTTCGGCGGACGTGTTCACGTACGCCACCACCACAGCATCCGGATACCGTGCCTTCCATGCGCGAAGCTCGTCGGCGGTGATTGTTGCCGCCAGCGAACAGCCCGCGCGCAAATCGGGCAGCAGCACGATTTTCTGCGGGCACAAAATCGCGGCCGTCTCCGCCATGAAGTGCACACCGCAAAAAACAATCACGTCCGCCGGCGTCGCCGCGGCCTGTTGCGAAAGCCCCAGCGAGTCCCCGACAAAATCAGCGACCTCCTGCACTTCATCGCGCTGGTAGTTGTGCGCCAAAATCACCGCGTTGCGTTCTTCCTTCAGCCGCGTGATGCGCTCCTGCTTCAGGCGAATTTCCGCGGGCGAGTCCTCGATCAACTCGACGGGCGGCACGGAATAGCGCGCCTCAAACGGAATAGGATTTGCAGCTTCGCTCACGCGTGAATCACCTCGCCTCGGGAATAATCTTTGCGCTCAGATCGAGCGCGCGCACGGAATGCGTCAACGCGCCGATGGAAATCACGTCCACGCCGGCCGCCGCATAAACCGCCACCGACTCCTCGGACACATTGCCGCTCGCTTCAACGAGCACCGCGTCATGCAGGCCCGCGTCACGGAGCGATTGCACCGCGCGCCCGGCATCCGCCGCGGAAAAATTGTCGAGCATCAGAATGCACGGACAGGCTTCGCTTGACGCCTGCAATTCGCCCAGCACGCGCGCCACGTTGAGCGCCTCTTCCATGCTCGTCACCTCGACTTCGAAAAATGCCGCCGACTTCTTCCGCTCCCACGCCCGCCGCAGCGTTGCATGAAGAGTCGCCCCGGCCCGATTTGGCGTCGCGTCCGATACCTTATTGGATGCCAGCCGCAGGTGATTCGTTTTGACCAGAATCGCATCGCCCAGGTTCAGCCGGTGCGTCCCGCCCCCGCCGCAGTGAATCGCGCGCTTGTCGAGCAAGCCCCACGCCGTTTTGCGCGTGCCCACCACATGCGCCGTCGATGACGCTTGCCGGGCGGCCGTCACCAGTTTCTTCGTGGCCGTGGCGATGCCGCTCATCCGCTGCATCAGATTCACGACTGTGCGCTCCAGAGTCAGCAGACTCCGCGCGTCGCCCGTTATGCGCATGATCACATCGCCCGCCGCAACATCGCTGCCGTCGGTAATAATCGGAGCGACCCTTTGCCGCGAGCGCTGGTAAATCCACGCAGCCTCGCCAATTCCCGCAACCACGCCCGCTTCCTTGGCGCGAATTTCCACAGTGCAAGGGCGCGCGTCGATTTCCATCGCCTCGACCGTCAAATCCGAGGGCTCCGCATCCTCGCGCAGCAGTTCATCAATCAGCGTGCGCACAGCGCGAAGATACAGCGGATTCTCAAGCGTCAAATCGGCGCCGCGGTAGAACGCCGCGCGCACGCGCTCTTCGCGCGTCATGCGATGCAGCCCGCCCGCGATTTCAGTCCTCGTGGTCATGCGATTTCAATCTTCCGACCACCGCCATCACGTCGCGACGCATCCTTAGATCAAGTACACGTAGCGAAGTCCGGCACACAAACCGGAAAACTCCATCTTCCCGTGCCTCAACCGTGGAAGTCAATCAGCGCAATAGTATAATTTTGAACTGTACCGCTTCGCGCCCGTAATATTCCGCTCTTCAGGCAACTCGCGACCCGTTTTCAGCTATCATGTTTGGAAGGCCATCGGCGCGCTCGGCGTACCCCAACAGGTCATCGGCCACGGGACAGGAAGTAAAAATGAACAACCTCTCGCGAAACTCAGTAATCGGAATGTCGCTCTTTTTTGCGATGGCGCTAAATCTGCCGGCGCAAACTGGACAGCAGAATTCTCCCGCATTGAAGCACCGTCCCCCCGGGCAAACTGCGCCCAAAGACGTGCCCGGAGCAGACAGCGATCTCGCATTCTTGCAGGATTCTCCGCCGATTGTTCCGCCTCCTCTGCGACTCGTCGTCGACGCCGGTGTTCCCCTGCGCGTGATGCTGAAGAAATCCGTGCCTGTAAAAAAAATCGGCCAGCCAATTCAAGCGTTCACCACGGAACCGATTTATTCTTTCGATCGCGTCGTGATCCCGAAAGACACCGAAATCGACGGTCACATCACCGAACTGCTCTCGCCTTCCAAGATGAAGCGCACCGCGGCGTACCTGAATGCCGATTTTTCGCCCCATCGCACCCTCCAAGTCGAATTCGACACGCTGATCCTGAAAGACGGCGCGCGCATGCCGCTGCGCACCAAAGTAGTCCCGGACGTCGGCCCGGTCATACGCCTCGAAACGAATCCGCAAAAGAACGGAGCCGTTCACCGCGCTCGCGGCCTGCTCAGCCAGCAATGGCATCTTTTGATCTCCCAAATAAAACCGTCCGCCGTGTGGCAGCACGCGAAACAATTCGCCTGGAACGAATGGCCGTATCACAAACAGAGAATCGCGGCCGGAACCGTATTCGACGCCGAGATCGAACAACCCCTCGAATTCGGCTCGGTGGCGATAGCGGCGGAAGAAATGGGCGCAATGGGCCAGCTCCCCGCGGTGAATAATGAAGCGTACGCGCGCCTCGCCACTCCTTTGAGTTCGGCCACCGCGCACCTGGGCACGCCCGTCAGCGCCATCCTCACGCGTCCCGTTTTCTCTCCGGACAGGAAACTGCTGCTGCCCGTGGGCACCGAGCTTCAAGGCATGGTGGTGCACGCGGTGCCCGCGCGGCGACTGCATCGCAACGGCCAGCTTCACTTCACGCTTCAGCGCGTTCAATTGCCGCTGAGCACGCCGCAGCCGGTGGAAATGGCTCTCGAGGGAATTGAAGTTGCGAAAGCGTCGCACATCAAGCTCGATTCGGAAGGGGACACGAGCGTCGCCGGCGATAAGGAATCGCGCGTGCTGCGTACCGCCCTGTCCGTGGCTATTGCGACTTCGACGATGCGCACCGATTCTGACCGCGGCACTGTCGATCCTCGCGGCGACCCGGGAAAGACGAGCGTCGCCGGCGGCTCCGGTTTCAAACTCATCGGCTTTGCGCTCGGCATCGGACTGCAGTCGCGCGCGTTTGGGCAGGTGATGGGATTCGTGGGCGCGGGCGAATCGGTTTATTTTCATTTCATCACCCGCGGCAATAATCTGGTATTGCCGAAGGACACTCCTATCGAAGTCAGCTTCGGCCAGCACCGCCGCCCCGCGGGCTCATAGTCTCGACTCGCCCCAGTAACGAAAGGCCTTTTCTTCGCATCTTACGTGCGGCGGAAACATCTACTGTTTGATTCGTCGCGAACGCATTGCTTTTCGAGGAAAATCCCTGTGAACTATGCCATTTTGAGAAGCAGAACACGCATCCTCGCCGTCGCCGCAGTCATCGCGCTTTCTGGCAGCAGCCTTGGCATGCTCGCCGGATGCAGCAGCTCACATTCCAGCGAGTCCACCGCCGCGGCGCAGCCGGCCGATTCAACCGCAACGACCGAGTCAGAAGGTCTCGCAGCCCCGGCGGGCAGCCCCGCCAACGTGCTCACTTATCACAACGACAATGCGCGTACGGGCCTCTTCGCCAGCGAAAAAATCCTCACGCCTCGCAACGTCAACTCGCGCGACTTCGGGAAAATTGCCTTCTTGTCCGTTCAGGGCCTTGTGGACGCGGAACCGCTCTACGTTTCGCAACTCACGATCGCCCGCAGGAAGCACAATGTTGCTTTCGTCGCCACGGAACACGACCTCGTCTACGCCTTCGACGCGGATACTTCCGCGCAGCTCTGGCGAGTTTCCCTGCTCGGGCCCGACGAATCGCCCAGCGACTTTCGCGGTTGCGGCCAGGTGAAACCGGAAATCGGAGTCACGTCGACGCCGGTGATTGATTTGCAAGCGGGACCTCATGGCGCCATTTACGTCGTCGCCATGTCGAAAGACAGCTCTGGAAAATATTTTCAGCGTCTGCACGCCCTCGACATCACCACCGGCGGTGAACTTGACGATAGCCCGCAGACGATTGAGGCCACCTATCCCGGCTCGGCCATCCCCAATTCGAATGGCCAGGTCGATTTCGATCCCAAGCAATACAAGGAACGCGCAGGCCTGCTGCTCCTCAACGGCGTTGTCTATACCAGTTGGGCCTCGCATTGCGACTTCGATCCTTACACAGGCTGGATCATCGGTTACAACGCGCGCACTCTAAAGCAAACCGGCGTCCTCAACATCATGCCCAATGGCAGCGAAGGCGCGATCTGGATGTCCGGCGCGGGACTCGCCGCCGATTCTTCTGGGAATATTTATTTTCTGGCGGGCAACGGCACATTCGACACAACTCTCAATTCTCAGGGCTTCCCGGAAAAGGGAGATTACGGCAACGCGTTCATGAAACTTTCAACCCCCGGCGGCAAATTGTCCGTGGCTGACTATTTCGTGATGCACAACGCCGTGGAAGAATCGAGGAAGGATTTGGATCTCGGCTCGGGCGGCGCGATGGTCTTGCCGGATATTCAGGACAATTCAGGAAAGACGGTTCATCTGGCCGTCGGCGCGGGCAAAGACGATATTATTTACGTCGTGAATCGCGATTCGATGGGCAAGTTCAATCCCAGCAACGACAACGCCATCTATCAAGCCGTTCCGCGCACCGGTGACGAAAATTCTCAGGGGCTTGGCGGTACCGGAGGCGTCTTCGCGGCGCCCGCTTATTTCAATCACACGCTGTATTATGGAGCGGTCGACGATTCGTTGCGCGCGTTCAAGATTGCCAACGCGCGCGTCGTCAGCCCGGCTGCGTCGAAGACTGCCATTACGTTCGGCTATCCCGGAACTACTCCGAGTATTTCCGCGAACGGTACAAGAGACGCCATCGTGTGGGCGGTCGAGAACAATTCCCCCGCCGTGCTTCGCGCCTATGAGGCCAGCGATTTAGCCCGGGAACTTTACAACACCAACCAGCAGCGCAAGCGCGACGAAATCACGGGCAATAAATTCATTACGCCGATGATTGCGGGCGGGAAAGTTTTCGTGGGAACTCCGGCGGGCGTCGCGGTTTTCGGTTTGCTGCCGAAGCCTGCTGCGTCTCAGCAACCTCCGCGCCGCAAGTAATCCGCGTCACACGCGGCGAAGAAGAGTCGCCCCGGAACGCCAAAGCTTCATCATTTTCGCCGTGCGCCTCGGCATCAGCCGCGCCCACAGACGGATCATCCAGTCGCCCGGCACGGGCCGGTTGAACTCGCGCGAAGCCTGAAAAAATCCGCGAAACTCGATTGACTCCCAGCCAAATGGACGAAAAAATTCTTCGCCAACTTCCGGAGCGAACTGGATGGGCGCTCCCGCGGCGCGCAACTCCTTGCCCCAGTGCTTTTCCATCATTTGTTTAACTTTCGGCGAGGCGATGTCCGTAAGCCAGTATTGAAAATGCTGGCACTGGTGCAAATCGCGCGCCAGTTTCCCCACGTGTTCCTCGGAAAGATACGCGAGCAGTCCTTCCGTGATCACTAGAGCCCGCCTCGCGTCCGCATCCAGTCGCGCGAACAGCTCGCGGCGCGCGGCGTCATCGGCTAGGTCCAGCGTCATTCGCTCCACCTGGCAGTGCGGAGTCTCGCTCACCAGCATTTCCGTCTTGTAAGCGATCATCTCCGGCAGGTCCACTTCCACCCATCGCAACGCTGGGGGCAACGCCAGCCGATACGGCCGCGTGTCGAGCCCTGCCGCCAGATTCACCACCAGATCGATTCCATGGTCCGCGATCGTGCGCAGCAGCATGTCGTCCAGCAACGCCGTGCGGACAATCATCGCCCACGCCTGCCGCTTGCCTCCGCGCAACGTGTTTACGATTTCCTCACCGCGCGCCCCCGCAAGCTTGCGCGCATACGGATCGTGGAAAATCGCGTCCTTACGCTCCGTTTCCATCGCGCGGTAGAAGGCTACCCAACGCGCCGTATCCGACACGTTGCGTATCGCCGGGCCTTTGGACTTATCATTCACTGCATCGCCTCCAGGACGGTCTCGGACGTTAACCTATTTTGCCAGCTTGTCCCATGGAATGATACCGCGCTGGCCCGGCCCTCGCTCTGCTCGCGCAAGCGCCTTCGCGCAAATATTTCTTTTCGCGCTGCACCCGGAATGATTTATGCTCTCCTGTTTTTCCTCCAAATCGAGAGGTGCCACTTGATTCAGATTCGCCGCACTGCCCTGATCGTTCTAGCCGTAATAGCGATAGCCGCCCTCGCGCCCGTGGTGATGGCGCAGCAGTATCCCGAAAAACTTTACCAGGACATGCGTTGGCGAATGATCGGTCCGTTTCGCGGAGGCCGCACCAAAGCCATTTCCGGAGTCGCCAGCGAACCCAACGTTTTCTATATCGCGCAGGTGGATGGCGGCGTCTGGAAGAGCACCGATTACGGCGAGACGTGGAATCCCATTTTTGACGCCGAGCCAACGCAGTCGATCGGCGCGATTCAAGTTGCGCCCTCCGATCCCAACACGATTTATGTTGGCAGCGGAGAAGGTTTGCAGCGCCCGGACCTTTCCGTTGGCAACGGAGTCTACAAATCAACTGACGCGGGAAAGACGTGGACGCACGTCGGTCTCGACGATGCCTTCCAGATCGCCGAACTGGCCATCGATCCGCGCAGTCCTGACCACGTGCTCGTCGCCGTCATCGGCCATCCGTATGGTCCAAGCGAGCAACGCGGAATTTTCCGCACCACCGACGGCGGCCAGAGTTGGCAAAAAGTGCTCTCAAGCGAAAAAGATCAATACACCGGCGGAGGCAGCGTCGAAATCGACCCGTCCAATCCGAATGTCGCTTACGCGTCTCTGTGGGATTCCGTTTCAGGCCCGTGGGAAGACGGCAACGAATACAACGGCCCCAATAGCGGCCTTTTCAAATCCACCGACGGCGGCGCCACGTGGACTCAGCTCACGCAAGGCCTGCCCGACGGAATCATTCAAGTGCATACGGCAATCGCGCCCAGCGACTCCAACCGCATCTACGCTTCCATCGCGCACGGACGCGGCGTCGACATCTACCGCTCGGATGACGCGGGCGCGACGTGGAGAAAAGCCACCACCGACCGCCGTCCCACGGGCCGCATCGGCGGGGGCGATCTTAATGTTTTGAGAGTCGACCCAAAAAATCCTGACATCGTCTATTCCACAAGCACCGTCACGTTCAAATCCACCGACGGCGCGAAAACCTGGGAAGCCCTCAAGGGCGCGCCCGGCGGCGACGATTATCAAAATATCTGGATCAATCCAACGAATCCCGACACCATTCTCCTCACGAGCGACCAGGGCTCGATCGTCAGCGTGAATGGCGGCAAGACTTGGAGCTCCTGGTACAACCAGCCGACCGCGCAGTTTTATCACGTCATCACCGACAATCGGTTTCCTTACTACGTCTACGGCGGACAGCAGGAAAGCGGCTCGGCCGGCATCGCCAGCCGCGGCAACGACGGCGAAATCACGTTTCGCGAATGGCATCCCGTGGGCGTAATTGAATACGGCTACGTCGCGCCCGACCCTCTGAATCCCAACATTATTTACGGAGCCGGCAGAACGGAAGTCTCGAAGTACGACTGGATCACGGGGCAGAAACAGGACGTCACGCCCATCGCCGCCGCTTCGGATAAATACCGCGCGGAGCGCACGCAGCCAGTCATGTTCTCGCCGGTCGATCCCCACATTCTTTATTACGCCGCGAACGTGCTTTTCAAAACCACGAACGGCGGCCAATCCTGGCAGACCATCAGCCCCGATTTGACGCGCAAGAAGCCGGGTGTACCCGACAGCATTACCAGCATCGATAAGAACGACGCGCAAGCGGATAAGCCGCGCGGCGCAATCTATTCGCTCGGCCCGTCGCCCAAAGACGTGAATTTACTTTGGGCCGGCACCGATGACGGTTTGATTTGGGTGACGCGCGATGGCGGCAAGAATTGGAAGAACGTAACGCCGCCCGCCATGACGCCCTGGAGCAAGGTCACGCAGATCGTCGCTTCGCATTTCGACGTGAACACCGCCTTCGCTTCGGTCAGCCGATTCCGCATCAACGACATGAAGCCTTACATTTACCGCACCGACGACGGCGGCAGGCATTGGCAACTCATCTCTGACGGCTTGCCAAACAACCAGCCCGTGGACACAGTTCGCGAAGATCCCGAGCGCAAGAATCTGCTTTTCGCAGGAACCGAAAATGCCGTTTGGGTTTCATTCGATGCCGGAGACCACTGGCAATCGCTGCAATTGAATCTGCCGCACACGTCCATGCGCGATCTTTGGATTCACGATAGCGATCTCGTCGTGGGCACGCACGGCCGCGGATTCTGGATTCTCGACGACATCACACCGCTGCGCCAGATCACCGACGCAGTGGCGAAATCCGATGCGCATCTTTTCAAACCCGCGCCGGCATATCGCTATCGTCGCGACACCAACACGGACACGCCGCTGCCCCCCGAAATTCCCGCTGGAAAGAATCCGCCCGACGGCGCGATTATCGATTACTACCTCGGCGCAGCGGCCTCAGGAGACGTGACGCTCGAGGTTTTCGATCACGCCGGAAAACTCGTGCGGCGCTATTCGAGCACCGACCAGCCTCCCTACACTTTGGAAGAGCAGTCGAAATCACAGATAATTCCCACGTACTGGATTCAAGAACCCAAGATTTTGTCCGCGGAATCAGGAATGCATCGCTGGGTTTGGAACTTGCACTACACCGCGCCGGAATCGCTGCGATACGATTATCCCATCGCGGCCGTTCCGCACGATACGCCGCGTTATCCGCTGGGCCCGCGCGCTTTGCCGGGAGTTTACACGGTGAAGCTGACAGCGGGCGGGCACACGTATTCGCAAACTCTCACCGTGAAGGAAGACCCGCGCGTTCACGCCACTCCGCTCGCGCTGGCCGCGCAATTCGCGATGGAACGGCGCCTCGCGTCCGCGATGGACCGCAGCTATGACGCGCTTCAGCAAGTCAAAAAATTCCGCGAAGACTTGAAGCAGCGTGGCGGCGACGAAGCTCTCGATAAGCAAGCTGCCGCTCTGGAAGGCGGTGGCGGACCCGGCGGATTCTTCGGCCGCGGAGGTGGCGGCGACAGCTTTATGCGTATGAGCCTCGAATTCGGGGGACTCTACGCGCAAGTCGACGGCTCCGATGCCGCGCCCACGGTGGCGCAGGAAGCCGCCGCGCGCGCTCTCGAAGCGAAGCTCGCCTCCATGCTCGCAAAGTGGAAACAGTTGCAGGCGAAGGCGGCAGCCAAGTAGCTACAGACGAAAATTGGGCGCTTACGCATAGACTTCAAGCTTCCTTGGCAGTTTGCCGCCGGGCAGCATCGGCATAGTGCGAATGCGCATGCCCGTGGCGTTAAAAATCGCGTTGCCCACGGCGGGCGCAAGCCCCACGATAGGCGTTTCGCCCGCGCCTGCTGACGGCAGATCTTTGCGGTTCACGAGCACTACCTCGATTTTCGGTTCATCCTTGAAGCGCCCCACGCGGTATTGCGAGAATCGCGGATTCAAAATGCGGCCATTGTCGAACTCAATGGCTTCATACAACGCGCCGCCGACGCCCATCGTGATTGCGCCGGAAATCGAATTCTCCAGGCCCTCGGGATTCACAATCGCGCCGCACTCGAACGCCTGAACCACGCGCACAATGTGCACTTCGCTCGTCGCGCGATCCACGGCCACTTCCGCGCACGTGGCGATGTGCCCGCCCTTGTCGATTCCGCCCGCGATGCCGAAGCCGCGTCCCGCTGCCGATTTGCGATTCTGCCAGCCGAATTTCTGCGCGGCCGCTTCGTAAACGGCGCGCAAGCGGGGTTCCTTCAAATTTTTCATGCGGAATTCGAGCGGATCCATCCCCGCGGCGTGCGCGCATTCGTCCATGTGCGACTCGCGCGCGAAATGATTCGCCGCGGCCGCAAGCGAACGGTACGATCCCTGCCGCAGCGGCGACTTCACGGGATGGAATTCGGTAACTTGGTTGGGCACTTCGTACATCGTTGCGATTGCGGCAGCGCCGGAATTGTAATTGTGAAATTCCCATGCCGTGAGCATGCCGTCGGAGCTCACGCCGCTCTTGATTTCAATCACGCCCGCGGGACGGAAATACGCCCACGTGAATTCCTCTTCGCGCGTCCACAGCAGATGCACCGGTTTCCCCGCGCCCTGCGCGAGACGCGCTGCTTCCACCGCGCATTCGCCCGTGTGCTTTCCGCCGTACGCCGCGCCCGTGTCCGGCACCATCACGCGAACGTTGTCATTGGAAATATGAAACGCCTGCGCGAGTTCTTCGCGTACCGCAAACGGCCGCTGCGTTCCCGTCCACACGGTCAATTTCCCATCTTTCCATTCCGCCAGCGCCGCGCGCGGCTCCAGCGGACAGTGCGCGATGTAAGAAATGTGATACTCCGCCTCAACGCGGTGCGCCGCCGCGGATAATCCGTCGCTCATCGAGCCTTTTGTTTGACGGTAGCGATTTTCTTCCGCCGGATTCTGCTCCGCGTTCTTCTTCAAAAATTCAAACAGCTCTTTGTTGGAGATTTGCGGCGTCGTTTTCCATTGCGCTTTGATCCCCGCGGCCGCGCGCTCGGCGGTCAATTCATCCGCAGCCGCAACGCCGATGAAATCGCCGTCGTGAACCACCGTGACGCCGGGCATCGCTTTTGCCGCGCTCACATCCACGGAAATCAGCGTCGCGTCAAACGCGCTGGGACGCACAACTTTTCCGTAAAGCATGCCGGGCCGTTTCAGATCCGGCGTGTATTTGTGCCGCCCGGTGACAAAATCGCGCGCGCCAATTTTGCGAATCGGCTGCCCGGCGATTTTCCATTCTGTCGCGGGCGTGACGGGATCCTCGGCCGGCATCATCTGCGCGAGCGACTGCCCTTGCGCCAGTTCCGCGTAGCTGATCGAACGTCCGCCGGAACGCTCGGAAACTTTCCCATCTTCCGCGACAAGCTTCCCCGCGTCCACGTTCCATCGCTTCGCGGCCAGTCCCGTCAGCACATCGCGCGCCGCCCACGCAACTTTGCGAAGTTGCGTTCCCATCTGCGGAGTGGTGCGGCTCCCAAACGTCCCCATGTCAAACGGCGTCAATTGCGTGTCGCCCATCACCATCGCAATCGACGCTAGCTCGACGTGCAATTCGTCGGCGACTGTTTGCGCGAGGGACGTGCGAATGTTCTGCCCGATTTCCACTTTGCCCGTAAAAACCGTAATGCTTCCGTCCTGCGCGATGTGCAGCCACCCATTGATTTCGCGCGGCATGTCTTCGCGCACCCCCACGCGGCGGCCGGATTCCTGCAGCGCCAGCGCTTCCTTCGCCACCAGCAAAATGGCGATGCCGCCGCCAATCGCTTTCATGAAGTCGCGGCGATCCATCGCGAACAAATGCATCGGCGTCGCGCGAAATTCGTAGCGTTCCGGTTCGAGAACTATTTTTGTCTCCGGCTTCGCGCTCATGCGGCACTTCCCTTCATGCGCTTCGACGCCAGCGCGATGGCTTGGCCAATGCGTTGATACACGCCGCACCGGCAAATGTGCCCGTTCATGTACTCGACAATTTCTGTTTCGCTCGGGTGAGGATTGCTCTTGAGCAGCGCGACGCCGCCAAGAATCATCCCGGAAGTGCAGTACGCGCATTGCATCGCGTCCACATCCAGAAACGCCTGCTGCACAGGATGAAGATCGCCATTTTTCTCGAGGCCTTCGATGGTGGTGATTTGGCGCTGGCCCACGGCGCCCACTTTCGTTTGGCAGGAGTGCCGCGGATTGCCGTCGATCAGCACCGTGCACGCGGCGCATTGCCCTTCGCCGCATCCGTATTTCGTGCCGGTCAAATCAAGCTGGTCGCGCAGCACGCTCAATAAAGTGGCGTCGGCGTCCACGTCGATCGCGTGCCGCGTTCCGTTCACATTTATTTCGGTGACTTTGGCCATCGCGGAATCCTTTGTCGCGGGGAAAACCCCGCTCACGGACTGGAGGGACTCCATTTTAGTTCTCGCCGCTTCCCCGGGTCAATACGCACCGCAAACGGGAATGGATTCGGTGCGGAGGAGGGGCGGAGGCTGCGTGGTCGAAACAGCTTCGGCAAGAAATGAAGGCTACGCGGCGGGGCGGACTCTTTGCGTGCCTTTGGGCCAATGCGGTTTGAAGCGCGAGTCGGGAATGCTGGCGTTGCGCGTAATGTTGGAGTAGCGGACGATGAAATAATCGTCCGTGCCCGTTTCGAAGAATTTTTGCTGAATCGGTTCCCACGAAGCTTCGTCCAGCCACAGATGAATTTTTGAAACTTGATTGCGCACTTGCTCCGATTTCGGCGTCAGCTCGAGCAGCGCCGTCCTGTGATGATCGAGCACCGGCTCGCCGAGCAGCGTGATCAAAAATCCTTTTCGCAATTCGTGTCCCGAGGAACCGAATCCCAGCAGCAGGAACTGATCCACCAGTTCGCGATGCTTTCCCAGGTTGTATTCTTCGACGCGCTGCAATCCGGGATTGTAAATATAAATCGTGTCGCCCGCGCGCAAAATCGTCCGCGGGTCCGGAGTTTTTACTTCGAGGCGCATTTTGTCGCCGTGAACCCAAATCTCGCCGGTCTCCGTGGACTTCACGTTGACGACCACGGTGACTTTCGTGCGCTCGATGTCCGCGGTGAGGCTGTGAAAATCCTTGGCCTCGGTGTCGAGTTCATGCAGAACGGAATCGAGCGTCGCCGGGCTGCGTCCTTGCGCGCGCGTTCGCACGCTTGCAGGCGCGAGCGCCATCGTGGCGGCCGCTCCTGTGACGCCGAGCGCGGCAGCAAGAAAAATCCATGCGAATCTGCGAAGCAAAGGCATGTTCACCTGAATAGCCAGCTGAAAATTCTGCAGAGGAACGCAGGCAATCATAGCATAGCGACTGAAGGGCCATGTGAAGTTCGCGGCTTTATTGCAAGTCAGGTATGCGAAAGAGGAACGGGCTGTTTTACGCTAGCGTTTCACGTTCACCTGATAATACAGGATGGAATTGTCCGCGCCGCGGATGGGTTCGATGCTGCGGATCTGAAACGTCCGCTCTTTCAATTCATCCACGGACTGGCTGAGAATTTCATGCATTCTGCGCTCGAGTTCCGGGCCGCCGTCCCGACCTTTATCCTGCGAAGCCGTCGAGGCGGGGAAAAGTTTCGAGTCGATGCGGTAGGTCTCCGTGCGAGTCGCGTCGTCCTGCGCAATCAGCATCACGCCGGAATCGCCCGCGCCGTTCACTTGCGGCTGGTCATGGAACCATTTCCCCGGCGTGAACAGCACGAACAGCACAATCAGAACCACCATCAAGTCGTACGGCCAGCTTCCGCGCTCGTACGACCAAAAAATCGTGTTTCGCACACCGCGCCAGAGTCTTCGCATTTCAGTTCGCGCTCGCGCCGTCGACCACTAGGCCGTCGCGCATGTGCAGCACGCGGTTTCCGTACGCCGCCGCTTCGGGATTGTGCGTGATCATCACAATGGTCTGGCCAAGGTCTTTGTTGAGCTGGCGCAACAGGCCCAGGACATTTTCAGAATTTTTCGTATCCAGATTCCCCGTGGGCTCATCCGCCAGCACGATTTTCGGTTCGTTGATGATAGCGCGCGCGATGGCCACGCGTTGCTGCTCGCCGCCGGAAAGTTCCGAGGGCCGGTGATCCAGCCGGTCGGTCAGCCCGAGCATGCGGGTGACGACGTCGAAGCGGTGCGGATCGAAACCGTCGCCGTGGATGTGCTGCGCGAGCGCGATGTTCCCCTTGGCGTTGAGCGTGGGCAGCAGATTGAAACGCTGAAAGACAAATCCGACTTTGTGCCGCCGCAGCAGCGTGCGCCCCGCGTCGCCGAGCGCGGCCAGGTCGTTGCCATCGAGCAATACGCGCCCGCGCGTCGCTTGCGACAGCCCGCCGATCACGTGCAGCAAAGTGGATTTGCCGCACCCGGAGGGCCCCATGACGGACACAAATTCTCCCGGATACACGTCCACGTTGACGCCGCGCAGGGCCGCAACGTCCAGCCTTCCCGCGCGATATACTTTCCACAAATTCTCAGTTTTAAGTATCGGCTCCAACGCTGCTCCGCGGCAGGAGATGATTGCTCTTGTGGGTAGAATTTATTCTATGCGCGAATCGCCTATCTGCCTAGCTACATCAGTAGTGCGGCGAACGATTCAAGAAAACTATTCATAAGCGAGCGCTTCGACGGGATCTTTGCGGCTTGCGATCCATGCCGGATACGAAGCGCCGACCCACCCGCCAATTATGGCAATTGCCGACGCGCGCAGCAGCCACGACGGCGCAACCACAATCGTGAGCGTCGGAAACGCCGTTAGGAAAAGCCAGCGCACGGTATAGCTCATTGCAACTCCCAGAATAATTCCAGCGAGACACAGCGCGGTGGTTTCGCTGAGAATCACGCGCACAATATATCCGCGCGAAGCGCCCAGCGATTTCAGCACGCCGATCTCGCGCGTGCGCTCGATGATAGTGGTGTACATCGAGAGCAGAATCACGAGGAAGCCGATTCCGGCGGCCAGCATGATCATCGAGTGAATGAATGTTTGCAAGCCGGGAAGATTCGACGAAGTCATCAGCGACAAATAATCACGCAGCGGACGCACTTCGTAATGGGGCAGAAGCTGGCTGATTGCGCCGATTACTTTCGTTGTTTGTTCCGGATGATCGCAGCGAATGAAAAAGACGGAAGCCTTGTCGCGAGCACCCGATAATTCCTGCAGCGTGGACATCAATACAAACAGCCGCGCACCTTTGCCGTGCTCGACAATTCCGGCGACGTGGAAATCATGACCAAGCACATGAAGCGTGTCACCGACTTTGACTTTGCGCCCCTTTGCGTACCAGTCGTCCACGAGAATGTCGTTCGCATTTTGCAGATCGGTGCCGTCATGAAAAACAAATCCACCGGAAACTTGGCGGAAACTTTCCGGATCGATTCCGTAGATGATATCGAGGCCGTTGGTGGAATTGAATTGGAGCAGCACCGGCGCGACGGCGCGGACGTTTTTGATTTGCGCGAGCTTCTGGCCGATTTCAATCGGCATCGGCGCGCCGCTGAAGGCCATGAATATGGACGCCGATGGCGGCTGCACCATGATGTCCGCGCCAATTCCTTCGATTCGTTTCGCGGTGTCGGAGAGCATGCCCGAGGTGAGCCCGACGACAATCAAAACGAGGGTCACTTCGATGGCGACGGCGATGATGGTGATGCAAGTGCGCACGGGCCGGTACATCACGTTGCGCAAAATCATGTGACGGATCAAGGCTGCTTCTCCTCGCCGAGTTGGACGAGTTCGGTTCCAGACGGCTGCGCGAGTTGAAATTTATCGCCGGCGATGGGCTGGTTCAACGTTAGTTGCGTGATGTGAATGCCGAGCTGATATTCGTCGGCCGGGCGCGCGAGCAGAATATCTCTTGGATAATTCACGCCGCCGACAGGCTGCCAATTGCTTGTGCGAATATCGGAAACCAATTCGCCTCCGGGACCATAGATTTGAATTCGCGCCATTTGCAGAGTGGCGCGGTCAAACCATATTTTACGGTCCAACTCCCATCCTTGCTCGCTGCTCATTGCGAGTGTCAGCACATAATACCGGAACGGGAGCGCGTCCGCCTCTTCCAGAAGCACGTTTTCGCTCTGCGGAATCGCGGGCCAGATCAGAGCTTCAAAAAGATGCTGCGGGCGCAGATTTTCAATTGGCTTCGCCGCAGTACGCCGCAAGTTATCAGGACCGACGATGAATTTGTTTTTCGAGGGAATGTAAATTCGAAACGCTTGGCCGTCGCTGGCCATGTCGAAGATGTCTTTTGCCACCACGGGCGCCTGGCCAATCACGCGAATTGAAGCGGGCCGCGCCGCGAGAATGTATCCGTTGACGTCATGGTATTGCTCGATGACGCCGCTCAAGACAGAACCCGCGGTCGGAGACATGCGCACCGAAGCGTTCAGGGTTTCGACGGCGGACGCTTCGCGATTATATAAAGCGATCAGGTCGGGCTTTGTTGCCGTTTGTGCAGGCTGAATCGCTGCCGGAACAGCGACTTTTTTTCTGCTGACGGCGCACCCTCCTGCCAGAACGAATGCAGAGGCGAGCATCCACACACTTCGAATGTGGCGAATTCTCAGGGAATTCCCCCCTTTATGTGGCAAGACGACGAATTTAGCAGCCGGCGTTAGGGGTGTCAACGAAGGTTGGGCGTGTGGTTTCCGGGTGGGCCGCGACTCGCCCAGAATACCAGCATGAGCCAGTAGTCTAATCTCGCACGGCGTATAGGCGATCTCGACAGAGCAGACGCATTAAGTGATAGCTCTTGGCGGGAAACCTACGAAGCCGAAACCCAATTGCAGCGCTCGATAATAGTTGGCGGTTCGTAGGTCCGTCCTGACGCCAGCCGCTTTTCTTCCCGGCGTGCAGACCATAACAAGATGGGGCCAAGCAACGCAGCTGTGAGGTGGGCTCTGAGCGGGAATTTCTTCTCGACTGCGCGACGCAGGTTATGAATCTGCTCGCTCACGTCTTGATTGACTGCCTTGAATTCTCGCTCCATCACCCAGAGTGCGGCATTGTAAGCCGTGCCGAGCTTCTTCGCTTGGCGCGCAAACCGTTCGCGGACGCGTGGGTCGGGGTAGTCCTTGTAACGTTGCCAGCCCTGGAACATCGTCCGGCACATGCGATAAAGACTCGGTCCATTCCGCTCGAAATCGCGCCAGAACGCCCTGTCCAGGAACTTCTTTGAATCATCTCGCGAAATCGCCGCGTGCCGAAAATTGAATTTGAATTGCCCGTGGACATCCGCAGGGTCAATGCCGGTCAGCAGGCGACCCTGTTCGGCCATTTCCTGGTAAAGGGGTGTGCCGGGAACCGGCGTGTAAAGCATGAACTGGTGGAAGTCGGTCTCGTAGCTGACCGCGGATTCGATTTCCATGTCAATGTTGGCTGGCGTGTGGTGTTCTAATCCGATGATCGTTGAGCCTTGCACTCGGATGCCATTTTCGCGCAGCTCGCGTGTGAGGCGTTTCACATCCGCACCATGCAGCTTGCCATAGATCGAGTTGGGAGACTCTAACCCCATCCATAGCCAGGAGACGCCCAGTTCAACGAGCTCCTGCATGGTATATTTTCGGATGGCGTTGGCCGAAGAAAAGACCGAAAGCTCCCAGCTCTTGCCCGTTTGCTTCATGCGTTCGAGCAACCGCATGGCGCGTGGACGATAGAGCAGGAAGTTCTCATCCATTACGAAGAACGAATTCACTTTGAGCTCCGCCTCGATCCGGCACATCACGTCGAAGAGTTCGTCCCCGTTCTCATAAAAGTTGACAAACTTCCCTTTGCCGCCAAAAAATGCCGACGTGGTGCAGAAGTTACAGCCCATGGGACAGCCCACCGACGGGATTATTGTCGCTGCCGTGCTCCCTTTCCGCTGCGGCAGGCGCACGCCCATGATCCTTGTTTGCAGACCTGAAACGATGGCGGGATGGCGGATGGGTGCGTGCTCGTCTCCTCCCAAATATTGTCGCATCCAGGAGATACCTTCTCCGCGCACGATGTGATCGGCGTCGATCATTGTTTCCAGGTCGGGAATGGCAGCCACATGTCCGCCCACCACGATCACTGAACCCGGTGATAGCTCTCGCACCATTCGGCACATTTCGCGGACCTTACCAACATTAACGATAATCGACGAGATACCCACGATGTCGTAGTGATTCGTGGTTAATTCGCTGGCAAAGGCTTCGCGCGTGGGGAAGTCCAGCACCGTGCAAGGTGCCGAAATGTTCGCCTGGATCAGCATGATGCCCCAGGAGCGATGGAACATCCGCAGCGAGAAACTGCCTTGCACCCGGGTGACCTGATTGTGGTAGAGCTCCATAGGATTGATGGAGCGACTGCCGAATTCGTCGTCTTGTGCATAAGGGCCGAAAACGGAACTTAGTAGGACGCGAGCGTGACTTTGCTTGGGATGAATTTGCATATTCTGAAGCGTACCGCCCGGCAGAGTTCTTCGCGGTGATCTGGGTCACACAGTGCAAACTAATCCGTGTGACCAGAACAGATCGTTGAGATTAGGATCGCCCGCGATGAGACTAAGGTTCAGGCGAAAACCGGCAGGCTTTGCTGCTATGGAAGTGCTATCATTCCGCGACTGGGTGCTGTCAAAGGGTTAAAGCATGCCGAACGAAGTCCGGGCAAAATTAAGACTGAGATTCGTGGCGGGTCTGCTGGCCCTGCTCTCGATCTCGCTCCCCGTAATGGCGCAGGGACAGCGCAGCCCAATCGTCAACGCCATGGATCCGAACAGCATCGGTGTACAGCCGACAAATCAGGGTGGGATGGCGACCCTCATGATTTACGTCCGGGACGAGTACGGCGGCAGCCCAGCGACACCACCAATTTTCACGGTCAGTTCAGTCACTTTTAATTCCTCGAACGTGGCTCCGCCGCGCCCGCTGGAAGGCGGATGGGTCCTGACGGGGCTTCGGCCGGGGGATGAGTACGACGTTGAGGTTTCCGTTTCGGGCTATAAGGTCGCACATCAAGTCGTGATGATCCCCAACGTGAATACGTTCGGTGGAGGCAGTATCACGATCAACGCCATCATTTACATCAAGCCGGAAAATGGCAAAGACGATTCTCTTTCGCCCCCCAGTGATGTGATCCTTGCACCGCGGGCGGAGAAGGAGGTCCAGCATGCGCTGAAGGACTTGCGCGACGAAAAACTACCTTCCGCGCAAAAACATTTGGGAAAAGCGCTGGAGATGGCTCCCGCGAATCCGTTCGTAAATTACCTGATGGGAATGTGCTACCTGCGGATGAACAAACTGCCAGAAGCGAAGGCGAGCCTGGAGAAATCCGTATCGATAGATCCGAAAAGGTCCGCCGCGCTGCTTGCTTTGGGGATGCTGCACTACAGGGAATCCGATTATCCGGGGGCGATTCAGCTTCTCGGACAAGCCGTGGAGTTGGATGCCACTGCGTGGAAAGCGGATTGGATGCTGGCGAGTTCCTATCTGCATGAGGGCAATTTCGAGAAAGCACGTGACTACTCGCAGAGAGCATTGAAGTCCGGGAAAGAGGGCGCCGCTCCGGTGGAACTGCTGTTGGGCGAGGCGCTAGCGGGCTTGGGCGAGCGCGAGAAGGCGATCACTGCGTTTGAAACATTCTTGAAGGCCTATCCTCGCGACCCAAGCGTGGCGCAGGTCCGCGAGTGGATTGAGACCTTGCAGAAAGGACCCGCGGTTTCCGAGAAACCTGCTGCCGCGAACGCGGCGGCACACTCTGTTTCCGCGCTGAGTTATACGCCGGGAGGTTCCTCGGCATCTCTTTCAGCGCTGCGCGGGCCGCTGCCCGCACCGGCGGTGGAGCTTCCACCCAAAAACAATTGGGCGCCCCCGGATATCGATGCGGTGAGTCCGCCCGTTGTTTCCGCAGCCGCCTGCTCGTTGCCGAACATAATGGCGGCGACCAAGAAGAGTTCCGAGGAATTGGTCGGCGACCTGGCGAAATTTTCCGCAACGGAGGAATACGAATCTGTCGAGATTAAAAGGAACGAACAGTTGGAGACGCCAGAAACACGCGAGTTCAGCTATTTGGTAATGGTGGACAACTCCGGACCGCGCTTCCCTCGAGTAACGGAATTTCGGACGCAACTCAAGGGTCCGAGTGTGCGGGAAGGATCAATCGAGGACGTCTCCGCTCCAGTCCTTGCGCTGGCCTTCCATCCGGACTTCCGCAACGATTTCAATTGGAAGTGTGAAGGACTGGGTGCGTGGAATAACCAGCCGGCGTGGGTGGTTCATTTCGAGCAACGTTCAGATATCCCAACGAGCCGCCTACAAAGCTTCGATGCCCCGACGGGAGCGGCGCTGCTTCCACTGAAGGGCCGCGCATGGATCTCCAAAAGCGGCGGGCACGTGATTCACCTGGAGACGGATCTGGCGAAGTCCGTGAAGACAATTGAGCTGAAGCGCGAGCATTTTGCGATCGACTACCGGCCGGTCTCGTTTCGCACGCACAAGGTGACCCTGTGGTTGCCTGAGAATGTGGACGTCTACCTTCAATATCAGAGGCATTACCTGCACCACTACCACCACTTCAGTCACTTCCAACTTTTCTGGGTCGGTGAGACACAGAAGATCGAGCAGCCAAAGGAAGCTACGCAGCAACCGTAAGTTCTCTCTGAAATTTGTTCAGACGGGAAGCGGCAGGCTTTGCGGTTTCGGCGCTGCGGCGGCCATGGAAATGAGGAGAGTTCTTAGGCGGGAGCGATCTTCAAGGTCCATGCCGACCATTTCCACGCCGGCTTGATTGGGCTGCGCAAACCTGACCAGAACGTCCAAGTGAATCGGACGTTTGCCGGACGAAATCTGCAGATTGGCCGGCGTTCCCACGGAAAGCTGAAAGTCCCCGCTGAGCAAGCCGCCTTCAAGGCTGAGAATTTCGACCGCAGGCTGATAGGTGCCGCGTTTCGATTGGATGACGGCGGGAACGGGCTGAGTCATCTTGATGCGCGGATAGCGACGATAGCGTACGAAGTCGCGGTCGCGGCGCGCGTCGAGAGGCGCGAGGCTGAGCATGTGAGGATCGAGTCCGGATTCGGCGAGCAGGTTCCGCGCGTGCTCGGGCTCGAGTTTTTCGAGCGCCTGTGCCGCGGCGAGGCGCATCTCGCTGGGATAGGCCCAGCGCCAGGCGCGACGCCCTTCGATAAAGCGCATGAGGTGCATGGTGGTTTCGGGGGCGCGAAGGCGGCCGAGAGCCTCAATGGCCTTGACGCGCAAAAAATCGGAGCTGTCTTTGAGGAGATTGCCTTCGGCGAAACGCACCAGGTCGGGCGCGACGCCGGCGTCGCCACACATTCCGATTTCATCGAGCGCCATCGGCAAAATCATTTGATCCATGCGTTCGACGATGCTCATCAACATGCGGCCGCGCTCGGGAGCGGCGGCGATGGAAAGCTGGCGCAGAGCTTCGTCGTGCACGCCGCTTTCACCCGAGTGGATTTTTCCCGGCAAGAATTCCTGCGCGCAAACAGGATCGATACGGCTCAATAAGCCTAAAACACGAATGCCATTTTCCGGCGGAGCGTTTTCGAGCGTTTGACACAAATATTCCTGAGCTGGTTTGCCCAACGCGCGCGCCATTGCGACCACTTGTTCGCGTTCGCCGGAACGCGTGACGCGCATCAGACGGCTGGCAAGCTGATCGGCGGCAGCGTGCGGCACATGGCGCAGCACTTCGATTAGTTCCGTGCGCAGGACTTCGCTCTTCAGCCCTTTTTCGATGAAACCCGGGATGCGGTTTTTGATCCCAATGCGCGGTCGCAGTGTGTGGGCCGAATTTGGCTGTGACTTGTCCAGAATTGCCAGCGAGTCGAACGCTTGACGCAGCGCTGGAAACAGAGTTTGCTCGGCGGCGACCTGGCTGAAACGCACGAATGCACCGTTGAGCAAGTCGCGCACTTCGGAATGGCGTTCGACGGCTAACTGTTCGCCGAGGATCCGCACAGCTTCGTGCAAACGCGGGCCAGATGCGCGCGCGTATTGTTCCGCCATCTGCGCGAGTCCGATTGCGGATTTTTTTCGCGCTTCGGGTTCGCAATCGCGCACACATTTCACATACTGCGTCAGGACTTTATCCGCAGTGGCGGAGCCGGGATTGCGAAAGAGATTGTCGACCGATTGTTGCACGCACTCCGGCGGCACGCACCAGCTCTCCGATGAGAGCAGAACAGTGTGTTTTTCGGATTCCCGGATGGAGGACCAAAAATGGCGATCGAGAGCATCCACGGGAGTCTCGGCATGGGAGTTCAGCGAATGCGCAGCCTTCGATGTTTTGCGTTCGCGCGCGTGGAGAATTTCGCGCAGGGGCGCGAGCGGGACGGCAAAAGTCTCCAGCAATGGCCGCACGGCGTTCACTTTCAGATTGCCACGTTGGAAGCTTTCGAGCGCGTAACGAACGGCGAGACCTTCGGCGAGGTAGAGAACCGCGGCAGCGTCCAATTTGTCCGATGGCTGCGCGGCATGCATCTCCGCGATGGCTTCGCGCAGGGCCGCCCGCGACGAGGCAGGAAGATTTGCGATGCGCTGCTTCCATTCCGAAGTATCGGCAGCACCGGGACGCTTGGACTTATGCGCGGCCTTGCCCAAATTAGCGGCGAACTGCAACAGCGTCCGCATTTCCTCTTCGGAGTGCGTATTGGCGAGTGAATTGTTTTCAGAGAGGTGAACTGTGCCGAGAAGCTCTTCTCCGAAATGATAACCGGAACTCGAACCGTTTCCGGAGTGTTCGACGGCGGCGATCAGCTCGACGAGTTTTCCGGAGTCATGCAGCCAGTCGTGCGGACCTTCCGCATGATTGCCGGAAATGCGAGCGGCGACGGCAGACGCGGGGAGTTCGGCTTCGCGAGCGATGAAGCGGAGCTGATTGACGCGAATGCCAGACTCGGAACCGTCGCCCAACGCAGATTTCAGGCGCTTGGCAAGATGCGACGGCTTGAGCGATGCCGCCGAAAATGTCTTCACGAAAAGCGAGAACGAGCCGCGGCTGAGGCCCGGCGTAAAGCCAATGCTGGCGATGTTCGCCTTGGTGAGCAATTGCGCGAGGCTGTGCTCGGCGGCGGTGGATTCGACCAGGGCGCCGTCGATCAAGAGTTCCGCGCCGGAGACCCCCAGAAGGATTCCCGAAGGGCCAGCCGCGTCTAGCGCAGCGTATAAGTCGTTCCAGGCGTATTCCATCTGGGCTGTGGTACGGGCGTGGTGCAAACCGTAGAGTCGAGCGAACTTCAACAGTAGGTTCAGGCTATGAACGAAAGTCCCCGTAACGGGACTCAAAGTGTCGCTAGGGATGGGCATCGGGCCTCGGAATCTCTGGTTAATATGGTGCGCGTCCGCTCGGCCTATTGGAAATGGTACCGGGGTACTAGTTGTTCATTCAGATAAGTGCCGCGGAGTGGCGCGGATCAGACTGATTACAAGGATGATACCGACGTCTCAAGCCGCGACGCGGACTTCGACTTTCAAGTTGGCGAGGACTGGGCGGGCGCGGCGGACGATCTCGCTAGCCCAAAGCTGATTGCTTAAGACCACGACTGAGCCATTTTCGAGGTCACAAACAGCGCAGAAAAAGTATGAGGGATAAGCGGTGTGATAGGCGTCCACTCCCCGGCGTGACAGCTCATTTTCCAGAGCGGAATCTCCCGTTTCGACCGAGCCGCCCGCGCGCATGCCAAAGGTTTCGCGTTCAAAGCGTTCGAGGAGCGGGGCGAGCGCTTCGGGCGTCAGCGAAGAGAGGACAATCGCCTGTTTTGAAGCTTCGCGATAAGCGATTTTGTGCGCATCGCAAAATTCCCGAAGCGGCTCAAGGTGACTGAAAAAGTCGAGCGACCACTTCTGCGCGCCGGTAATCGCGGGAAGCACGCGGCTCCAGATTTGCGCTGCCTCGGGTCCGCGCAGAGGCTCCCGGTCAACGCCTTCGATTTCGACCAGTTCGACGCCTACCGCCTTGACGTCCGGACCGAGGTCCATGGGCTCGGCTTCGAGAACGATCACGATGCACTCCGCTATTCAATTTCCGCGTCGGCGACGTCACCCGCAATGTCGTTCGCGTCGCGCTGCGGGAAACGCTGCTGAAATTCCGGCGACTGCTTGCGAATCTCGAGCCAGTCGAAAAATGCGTCGGGTTGCTCGAGCCAAACGGCGAACCAGCGCGCGACCTCTTCCTTCTCTCCGCGCTTCGCCGCGTCCACTTTGTGATTGCGCGCGATCATTTCGGCGCGACGCCGGCCGAGACGGGCGACTTCCAAAACGCGCGCTTCCGCTTCGCGTTCGCCCTCGGTGCCAAATTTCCGGAGTAGCTCGTCGAGGCGCACAAGGCACATTTCCGCATCTTCAAGCGTGGAGAAATGCAACAGGTCGCGAAACTCCTCTTCGTAGCGGCCCTGCGTATCGCTGCGGGCGGAGAGCACCACGCGCATTCCTGCTTCCGCGAGGACGGTGGCAATATATTCGGCGGAAGTCCTTCCGTGCTCGCCCTTGTCGGCGATCAGCTTGCGGCGAATCTGCTCGATTTCCGCCGGAGTGTACATCAGTGTTTTCAGCTCACGCGCCGCGCTCAAAATCATTTCCTTTTTTGCGGGCGATTTGGCCGGCGTCGTCTTGGCCTGGGTCATTGGCGCCTCCCCGGTTTCCTTTTCAAAACGCGTTTGTGACTTGCGCCGCGCTTGCGCACGGATTTCTTGTGCGGCGGTGGCGGCGGTTCGGCTGGTAGTCCCTGAAGCAGGCGGCGATAACGGACGACATTGCGATTATGCTCCTCAAGCGTGCTGGCAAAGAAATGTCCGCCGGAATCGTCGGCGACGAAATAGAGATAGTGCGTGTGGGCCGGGGTGACAACGGCACGCAGGGATGCGTCTCCCGGATTCGCGATAGGCCCAGGCGGAAGGCCACGATGCAGGTACGTATTGTAAGGGGAAGGAACGTGGAGATCCTCGGGAGTTACCTTGAGCGTGGGCTTGCCCGCGAGATCGAGCGCGTATTGAACCGTGGGATCGCATTGCAGCGGCACACCCAGTTTCAAACGATTATAAAAAACGCTCGCGACCATTGGCCGCTCGCTGGGCTGCGGCGTTTCGCGCTCGACAAGCGACGCCAAAGTGACGAGTTGCTCAGGCGAAAGAGGCGGAACCACGGAACCCGCGGCTCGCGGGACTGAATGGCCCGTCGCGATTGGATCCGGCGTGGCTGGTGGAGGAGCAACTGCCTGGAGCTTGCTCCACTCCTCGCGGAATTGATGCACCATGGTTTCAGCGATTTCCTCGGGGGTGGCGTTGCGCGAAAATTGGTACGTCGAAGGGAACAAAAATCCTTCGAGGCTGGGCGCGCGCGGCGCAATATCGCGCACGGGCGAAGGATCGCGGGCGACACGCAGGAAATCTTCTTTAGTAGTCAACCCCTGGCGGGCAAGTTCGTTCGCAATATCGAACATCGTCCAGCCTTCGGGTATTACAACAACGTGTACAAAAATGTGGCCGCCGGCAATTTGGTCAAAGACCTGCCGCGGCGTCATGGGCTGGTTGAAAAGATACTCGCCCGCCTGCAAGACGCGCCGGCGATGGCGAAGACTGAGAGCGATGAATGCGATGCGGCTGTGAATTACGCCATTCTGCCGCAGGAGTTCGACGATTTTCCAACGCGGCGTTCCGCGAGGAATGTCCACGAAGATCTGCGCTTGCGAATATCCGCGGTAGGGACGCCGCAGTTCGCTGCGGAGCCATAGACCGAAGGCACCTGCCAGCAGGATGAGAATCAGAAGCGCGATTGCAATGCGGCGCATCGGAAATTATTTCTCGTCCTTTTCTAAAACGGGCGTTAGCTGGACTGCGGATTCGCGGCTATGGTTGCCGTCGAGGAAGTCACGCAAAAGTATTGCGGCGGCGACTGAATCCAGATGCGCTTTTTTGGCCTTGCGTCCGGTATTTTCTTTCAACGTTTGCTCCGCTTCCCAGCTTGTCAGTCTTTCATCTCTCAGCTCGACGGGCAAGCCGAGTTCCTTTTTGATGCGCGAAGCAAAACGGGCGGCTTCCCGGGCCATTTCTCCGGCGTGCCCGGCGAGATGCAGAGGCGAGCCAACGATGATGAGAGTGATCTTGTATTTGCGCGCAACTTCGCGAAGGCGGCGAATATCCTCCTGACGATTTTTCCTTTCGAGCGTGGCAACGGGCACGGCCGTGATCCTGAGCTCATCGGAGACGGCCAGGCCGATGCGCCGCCGGCCATAGTCAATCGCCAATATGCGGACAGACTTGGCGGCAGCAGAAGAATGCGGGTTTACGTGAGAGGAAACCATTCCTGAACATTATAGCCCGCATATGACGAAGCACAGATAAGACGTGACTGTGGAATACCGAATCAGACATGCGGCAATCCGCGCAGATTGTGGCTTACGGTTGGCGGCCGCGCTTTCCGTTCACCCATAGGGGCCAGAAACCGGTTTCCTTCATTTCTTTTTCGAGGCCGCTGCTTTTGATCAGGCGTTCAATCTGCTTTCGCGTTTGGCGAGGGCCGAGCCTTTCAGGCAGATCGGCAACGGCGTACGCAGTGACGGCGGCGATGGCCTCGTTGCGTTTGAGTTGCGCGAAATCGACTTTGTCATATGTATCGGAAGCGGCGTGATAATTCATCATGTAGTCGTCCGGCTCCTGATTGGCGACCAGAGTGGGGACGCCTTCGAGGAGGAAATCGAGATTGTCCGTGCCCATATCAGAGTCAAAGGTATTTTCGAATGGGCCGAATGATGCGAGCGGTTTGAGGGCTTGCGTAACGTTCGCCGCAATGTCTTTTCTGCCGCCGAGAGAATAACCGGTGACCTTGCCGTCGCCGGAATCGAAAATAATCGCGGCGTCCATATGATCGAGCTCGCTGCGATGCGCCAACGCATACGCCCACGAGCCCAGCATGCCTTGCTCTTCTCCCGTGAAAAGCACGAAACGAATCGAGCGCTTTGGAATTGAACCCGTGGCGCGAATCGCGCGCGCCGCGTCAATCACCATCGCTGCGTTGCAGCCGTCGTCGAGCGCCCCAGTGCCCAGTTCCCACGAATCGAGGTGCGCGCCGAGAATTACAAATTCGTCCGGTTTCTCGCTGCCGCGAATTTCAGCGATGACATTTTCGGAAGCTGCGCGTTCGGTGATTTTGTTGGGCATGTCGAGATGGACTTTGACGGGCTGGCCAGCGGCGATGAAGCGCGCGATGCGCATGGCGTCCTCGCGCGCGACAACGGCCTGAGGCAGGCGTTCGAGTTCGCCGGTGAGCGACAGATTATGGCGGTAGAGCAGCATGTAAGAGCGCGTCGACATCCAGAAGATGGCCGCAGCGCCCGCGTTTACGGCGCGGTCAATAATGGCGGGCTCGAAATTATACTCGTTCATCAAATCGTCCCAGGTTCTCAAGACGTTTGTATGGACGAGCACGATGGCGCCTTTCGCCGACTCACCGGCGTGCTTGAATCCCGCTTCGTCGCCCATTCCGACGTCCACCACGTTTGCCGTGAGGCCGCCAGGCGGCGTGGCGGGCGACCAGCCAATCGAAACCAAATGCACGGGGAACGCTTGTGGCGCCAGAATTTCAAGACGCGTGCGACCCTCCGACCAGCCCACGGGCACGGTGAAATTTTCCGTGAGGACTTCGTCTACTCCCGCAGCGCGAAATGCTTGCACCGCCCAATCGATGGCTTTGTCGGCAGCGGGCGAGCCAGTGACGCGGCCGCCAACAACATCGGTCAATTGGCGCAGATTACTTTCAAGCGGGGACGGGCCGAGGGCTTTCTTGATGATGTCTGGCGCGACTTCGGCGCAAGACTTGTTGATCGTGCAGCCGCCAACGCCTTGCGGCATTTTCGGCTCGAACGGCTTGGGCGCCGGTGGGAATTGCGCAAGCGCAGTAGTCGAATAAATTGCCAGGACAAGAAAAGTGGTGGCGATGTAAAGCGCGAGCCGACGCAAGGTCATGTAGTATGCCTCCGGCATTTCAAACCAGGAGCAATTCTAGCGGGAGGTCAGGATTATTCCCACATATCTCTAACGCGAGATCAGAGGAACAGGCGTTGCGCGATGAACGTTTGGGTCATGCTCTTCATCATGCGGCTTTCACAATTATGTCGCGGGTTCTTCGCAACCGAAGAATCCGCCGAACTAGCAGGCACGCATAGACCAGCGGAGGCACGCATAATAGAAAGAGCGCAATTATGTCGAACCGGGTAAAGCGGTACCTTGAATAAACAGTGTCGATCGGCTCCAGGTTCAGTGCAATTCCCAATTTCTGGGCCGCACCACGAAGTTGGTCATAAGTCGGGAAGTTCGAATGCTTTCCTACTCGTGTATCAAGCAGGAAATACGAATCAATATAAGTGGTATCCGACCATTGGTGATTGAAAGACTATCGGTCTTGGCCACCAAGAATGTACGGTCCGGCTAACTGGAGTGCCCTAACGCCGTCAAGCGCATCGTCCTGATCCGTAACGCCGTTACTGGCCGTCTGTGTCTTGGGGTTGTACACCACTCCCTGGTCGGACACATCGACCATCAACAGCGCATACCCATCCGGAAGTGGACAGGTCCACGTGTCTCCTATACCAGCGTCACGATGAAGCACGGCCTCGTTTATAACTGCTTGAAAAACGAACACCGCACCTGCCCAAATGAGACAGGCGAATGGGAACAACGCCACGGCAAGAATCACTCTCCTTCGTCGGCCTTGTTCCGCTCCGCGCGTGAAGAAAGTTGCTGCTCCGCCAAAAACAAGCGCGCCAATTCCAGCCAGAATTGCGCCGACCAACGACCATATTAGAAGAACGAAGCCTATTCCCATAGGTACCGACTGGAAGCTCTTATCACGTGAGCCTCAAGATTATAATGGTTATTCAGAAAACTGAATCAGTGCGAACGATTATGAAGCCTAGCCGCTGGCGCCCACAATGCTGTCCGCGATTTTGGCGACTTGGGCCATTTCGGCGACGTCGTGGACGCGGACGATGTGCGCGCCGCCCAGAATGCTGGCCGCGACCGTGGCGGCGGTGCCCCAGACGCGCTGTTCCGCTGCGACGTTGCCGAGGGTGTAACCGATAAATGCCTTTCGCGACGTGCCGACGAGCAACGGACAACCCAAGCGTGCGAGTTCGGGCAAACGCGCCAGCAGTTCGAAATTTTGCGCGTAGTTTTTGCCGAAGCCGATTCCAGGATCGAGGATAATTTGTGATTTGGCGATTCCGAGGCGCTTCGCGCGCGCCAGTGCTTCGCGTAAGCCGCGCGTCACGTCGCGTAGAACGTCGCGCGCGAATGGTCCTTGTTGCATGGTTCGCGGAGCGCCGCGCATGTGCATCAGGATTATCGGCAGGCGATGCCGGCGGGCGACTTTCGCGAGTTCGGGATCAGAACGCAGGGCACTGACATCGTTAATAATTTCCGCACCAGCATCGACTGCGGCCTCGGCGACTTCCGCTTTTTGGGTGTCAATGGAAATGGGAATTTTCAGGCGTCCGCGAAGTTGATTGAGCACGGGCAGAATGCGATCGAGTTCCTGCTGGGCGGAAACGCCATGCGAGCCAGGCCGCGTGGATTCGCCGCCGATGTCGAGAATGTCCGCGCCGGAGCGTTCCATTTGAAACGCACGCTCGATGGCGCTGCGCGCGTCGAAAAATTGGCCGCCGTCGGAGAAGCTGTCGGGCGTGACGTTGAGAACGCCCATGATAAGCGTGCGCTGGCCGAGCACCAGCTTGCGCGATGGCAAGCGCAACGTGAATTTCTTGCGGCGAATCATCGCTCTGATTAAATCACAATCATTGCTGCGAGCGGAAATCTCCTGGGCGAAGAAGATGCGGCGACAATTCTGCAAGTGCCGGCAAATTGTTTTCAGATCGAAATTATTGCGAATCCGGGGGCGCGTAGTAGGAAGCGCGATGAACAACGCGCACGCTGCCGTGCCCGGCGACTTCCACGCGGAGCGAATGCCAGCCAGATTTTTGGCCAGCGGGAGGATAGAAGCCGAGCGTGTATTGCGCGCTCAAATTCTGAACGATGCGGCGATAGGCATTGGCGATGGTGCCCGCTTCGTTCAAAAAATAGAGCTGGCCTCCCGCGCGCCGCACCAACTCAGCGAGAAAATCGGTGTAGGCGGGAATGCCGAGGGTGAGCGCCGCAGGCGTGACAAGCGAAACATTTTGGTGGGCGGCAAGCCACGCGGGCGTCATCACACGAGGACGATTCTGCGTGGAGATGGCGTAGACTTCGATATTTTGCGAGGCGAGAGCTTTTACCACATCCTCGAACGTCGCCCGATTTGGCGGGTCGCCACGCCGCGGCCGGACGCCTTCGCCGTCTAAATTCAGCCCAAGGCCGCTGTCCTGCCCATCCGTAAGCAAGATGATGGCCTTGCGCCCCGTGCGGCCCGGGAAAAGTTCGTTGGCTGCAAGATACACGGAACGATAAATATTCGAGCCGCCGGTGTCTGAAAATAATTTGCGGACGTCGACGCCCGCGGCCGCTTTTTCGAGCAGCTTCCTGTCGCGCGAAAAGGGCAGCAAGAGATAGGTGTGTTCGGAGAAATCGACGACGGCGACTTCGTCGACAGTAGAAAGATTGGCGATGAGCTGCTGCGCCGCAAATTTCATGGTGTCGGAATCGGGCAGGACGCTGGGACTCGCGTCGAGGACAAGAGCGATGCTTGCGCCCTCCGCCGACGCATCGAAATGCGCGATGGGCTGTTCAACGCCGTCCTCGAAAATGTGGAAGTCAGGCTGCGCGAGACCGCGCACGGCGGTGTTGTCTGGCGCGAAAACGTTACAACCAACTTCGACGAGATTGACGCGAACGCGGATTGCTGCGCGCGCGTCAGGTGGATTACCGGCGGCTGCATCACCGGCCACGCGGCGAAAGACGAGTTCGCCTGTTGCGGGATTACGTGTGGATTGAACGCCTGCGTCCATTTGCACGGGCCGGGGAAGTCTTTCCTTCTTCTGCGCTGAGGAAGATGCGGCGAGAAACAGCGAAATTCCGAGAAGAGAGACGAGGGCGGCGCGTGCGCGGAGAAACTTCATCGCCTGAGTGTATGCCCGGCGGAAAGCAAGCGGAAGACTAGTTCAGTCGAGATCAAAATCGCGAATCGGCTTTTCGACGGGCTTGTCCTTGGCTTTCTTCAGGCCCTCGGCAAACTTGCGCGCGAGCACGTCTTCCTTTGTGCGCTCCGCTTCGACGGACTGCCGGAACTTTGCCTCCACGCGCTCGGCCTGCTCCTTGAGCAAGCGCGCGGTGTCGTCGAGATCAACGGACGGCGGCGGTTTCGGCGGCGGAATGTGCGAGAGCACGACGCCGAGTTCAGGGTCAATCGTGAGTTTGGCCTGGCAACATGGGCAATCGATTTCGATGGAGGAAAGCGGTTGGCGCGCCATGCGCCTATTTTACGACATTCGGCGCAAACAGGCGCGTTTCATATGCGAGCAACGCTGCCGAAAAAATATCAGGCTGGCGCCGGCTTTTCGCCCTTGGCCATGCCCGGAACAGCGCGGGGTTCGGGCCGCAACGTAAGCTGCGGTTCCTTGGATGGTACGGGCGGCGCGGAAGGAGGAGGCGGCAGCGGCTTGTCGGGGAGCGGCTTGCCTTCCATCAAAAGCTTGAGTTCGTTTGCGTCGAGCACTTCGCGGACGAGGAGAGCCTGGGCCACGCGTTCGAGCGCGTCGCGATTGGTTTCGAGAATATTGCGCGCGCGCGTGTAAGCGGCGGTGACGATGCTGCGTACCTCATTGTCGATCTTGATTGCCGTGTCCTCGGAATAGTCACGATGTTGCGCGATTTCGCGGCCCAGGAAAATCGCTTCTTCCTTTTTGCCGAAGGTGAGGGGCCCGAGAGTGCTCATGCCCCATTCGCAGACCATCTGGCGGGCGATTTCCGTGGCGCGCTCAATGTCGTTGCCCGCGCCGGTGGTAACGTGTTGAAGGAAAATTTCCTCGGCGGCGCGTCCACCCATTAAAACGGAGAGCTGGCTCTCGAGAAATTCGCGCGTGTAGGTGTGCTTGTCGTCGATAGGAAGCTGCATGGTGACGCCCAGAGCCATGCCGCGTGGAATGATGGTGACTTTGTGCAGAGGATCGGCGCCCGGAGTCATTGCGGCGACCAGCGCGTGGCCAGCTTCGTGGTACGCCGTGTTTTTCTTCTCCTCGTCGGAGAGAATCATCGATTTTCGTTCGGCGCCCATCAGGACTTTGTCTTTCGCCATCTCGAAATCTTCCATGATGACGAGCTTGCGGTTTTGCCGCGCGGCCCAGAGGGCGGCTTCGTTCACCAAGTTGGCGAGATCCGCGCCTGAAAAACCGGGCGTGCCACGAGCGAGAATCGAGAGATTCACATTTTCGGAGATGGGCACCTTGCGCGTGTGCACGCGAAGAATTTCTTCGCGGCCCTTGACGTCAGGACGAGGAACGACGACACGTCGGTCGAAACGGCCCGGCCGCAGCAATGCGGGATCGAGGACGTCGGGGCGGTTTGTAGCCGCAATCAATATGACGCCTTCATTCGATTCGAAGCCGTCCATTTCAACGAGCAACGCATTCAATGTTTGCTCGCGTTCATCGTGGCCGCCGCCAAGACCGGCGCCGCGATGGCGTCCGACGGCGTCGATTTCGTCGATGAAGATGATGCAGGGAGCGTTTTTCTTGCCCTGCTCGAACAAATCGCGGACGCGGCTGGCGCCCACTCCGACGAACATTTCGACGAAATCAGAACCGGAAATCGAAAAGAACGGGACATTCGCCTCGCCAGCGATGGCACGCGCGAGCAAAGTCTTTCCCGTTCCCGGAGGGCCCACAAGCAGGACGCCCTTGGGAATGCGGCCGCCCAGGCGCTGGAATTTCTGCGGGTCCTTCAGGAAGTCGATGATTTCCTGCAACTCTTCCTTGGCTTCTTCGATTCCGGCCACGTCCTTGAATGTAGCTTTCTTCTGCTGCGCTGTCAGCAGACGAGCGCGCGATTTGCCGAAGCTCAGGGCTTTATTTCCGCCGGACTGCATTTGCCGCATCATGATGAGGAATACGACGAGCAACAGAAGGAACGGAACGCCATCGATCAGGAAGCTGACCCAGTCATTGTTCCGGACTTCCTTGATATTGACGTCGACGTTTTTCGCCTGGAGTTCCTTGGTTAAATCGCTGAGGGTTTCCTTCGGGACGGTGACGTGGAATTTTGTTTTTGGCTCGCGGAATTCGCCATCGACTTCGGCGCTGACCGGAGAAAGCATAATTGTGACTTCGCTGACGTTGCCCTTCTCCACCTGGGCCTGGAAATCGGTGTAGCTCGGCGTTTGATCGCGCGCCGTCTGGCCCCCCGTCGAGGCCATTCGCCAGAGCAGGACGGCGAGAAGGATCATCGCCATCCAGAATAAAATTGTTTTGACTGTTGAGTTCACCGTCTTACCTCACCCTCTGGAGCCCATGGCCTTCCAGACTACGATCGTTTTGAACGCTTTGGCTTATGCTCTCTAGCCTGCTTAGCCTCAGTTTGCCGAACTTCGGTTACGCTTCCTACATAAGGCAGGTTGCGGTACAGGCCATCCCGGCCAGCCAACCCATAACCCACCCAATATTTAGATGCAGAATCAAACCCAATGTATGTAGCCCGCAGGCTCACTTTGCGGTCGCGCGGCTTGTCAAACAGCACCGCCAAATTCAGCGAACGGGGCTGGCACTCCTCGATGCGCTTCCACAAGAAATCCTGCGGCACGCCAGTGTGAAGGATGGCATCGACGAGCAAGACGTCGCGTCCTTCCAGCGTGGGAGGCGTCGAGAAGAAAACCTCGGGCCTGCGAAAACCTCCAAGATCTACCTGGCGCAGCTCCGACCTTACAAAATGGCAAACGACCGGCTGCGAAATCTCGCGGACCAAATCCGCCGCGAACAAAAAAGAATTCTCGAGGATCGCCACCACGTGCAGAGTGCGATCGCTGTAATCCTTGGAGATCGTCCGGCCCATTTGGGCCACCCGCGCCGCCAACTGTTTGCGGGAGTATGCGACCTTCACGCCTGCCTCAAAGGACCGTCGACGACAATCCACAGACCGGTTCGCGTGGCGTCAGTTGTCGAGAATTCGTCTGCCACAGGCATCCGATCCGCCCAAGCGACCCGCCCAGCACTCGTCAGCACAGGCCACAGGGCTCGTTCGGTGAAACCCACCCGGCCACGAACGAACATACGCGCCAGCTTGCGCATTTGCCGCCGGCCGGAGGGTCGATAGGCATCGCCCGGACTCCAATTTCGAAACACCAACGGCGCAGCCAGCCGCTCGGCGTCCAGAACCACACCCTCATGCTTAGTGTCGCGCTGCGCCGTGGGCCAGTCAATCATTTTCAAACGGAAGGAGCGCCCAAGTTCCGGAATGGAAATAGCGGTCGAACCGCTTTCTGGCAGTGTTACTTCATACTGATAAGAAGCAATCGCTTGGGAGTTTCTTTTATCCGACATGAGCCTGTCCGCGCGGCTCGGCCGGCGGAAAATTAATCTACCGAATTCGCGTTCGACTGTGACTCCGCCGGGAAGCTCCAATTTCCGTCCGCTTGAGCCGTGTTCTGCCAGCAAGATGACTTGTTCGACGTGGTGGCGCGTGAGCTGGCCTTCTGTGTGGGCCGCGTCCGCGTATAAGCGGCGCACGAGGCGTTGCGTCAACGCATGGCAAGAATTGGATGCCGCGCCTTTTTGACGAGGCAAATCCGGGATGGGAAAAAGCAACTCATTCACGTCCACGGAAAATCCTTTTGCGGTGCGTGAGATGAGCCGCTGGTGGCGTTCTTCGACGAGCGCGGACCAGAAATCTTCATCGTCGCGGGCCAGCGACGCCAAATCGCACAGCCGATCCGTGATCGACGGGGAAAAGTTTTCTTCGAGTTCTGGCAACAACCGGTGGCGCACGCGGGCGCGAAGTCGCTGTGTATCGCGATTAGTGGCATCTTCACGCCATTCCTGCTTGCGTTCGGCAAGGAAGGAACGAAGATCGTGGCGGCGGATTTCGATAAGCGGGCGGATGATTTTGCCGCGGACGGGATGGATGGAGGAAAGGCCGGCAAGTCCCGTACCGCGAATCATGCGCGCAAGGACTGTTTCGGCTTGGTCGTCGGCAGTGTGCGCAGTGGCAACGCCATCCGCCACACCCTGCGAAATAATTCTGTCGCAAAACTCGTAGCGCAGGCGGCGCGCGGCATCCTCCAGGTTCCAGGCACGCTGCTTTGCAATTTCGGCCACGTCGGCAGTTTCAGCAAAGCATTCCAAGCCTCGAGCGACCGCGAGCGATTTCACGAAAGCCTCGTCGGCGTCGGAATCCGTTCCGCGAAGCTGATGGTTGAAATGCAGCACGCAAAGCGTGATCCCCAATTCGCCGTGGAGCTCTTCAAACAGGCGCAAAAGCGCGACTGAATCAGCGCCCCCAGAGACGGCTAAACCGAGCCTGTCGCCCGAGCGCAACGTTTGGCGGCGCTGGATCGTATTGAGGAGAATCCGTTGAATAGGAATTTTCATACCGCGGAATGCAACGCGCTCCTATGAATATCTTAGCAGGGGGAGGAAGGCGCGTACAGGCGAGTGTCTAGCGGTCGGACATTTGCTGCGCCAGCAAATCACGGCTATAAGCGATCCGCCGGTCCAGCGCGACGGCAACAAAATAGGCGCAGCCGGCGCGTTCGCGTTCCGCCCACGAAGTGACGCGCGGAGCGAGTTGGCGCGCGGCCGAACGCAGAATGCCCATCATCCAATAATAGACTCCAACAACTTTCAGATCCGTTCGATCATCGCCCTTCTGCGGGCACAGGCGGACAAGCTGCACGAGCCGCCCGAATTGGTCGCTGTTCACTTCCTGCCCTTCGATTCCCACGACTTCCCGGACTTGCTCGGAAAGCTCCGACATGCGGTACGCGGCAATGATCGAACGAGAATAGGAGATGAAGAATTGCAGGAACAGTACAACGGAAATTACGCAAATAAGCGCGGCAATCATGAGTGTTGATGCGCCGCCATTCGCGGTAAGGCCACGCGAGCCGTTTCGAGCCGCGCGTCCTCGGAAATCTTTGTAAAAGTGTAAGCCCATGCCAGCGGCAGGAATAATCCCGCCATGGGCGGTACCCATTTCAGGAAACTGGGTTCGAGAGCGGGAAAAAGATTGCGAAGGGCATAGCCCGCCGCATCCGCACTAAAGAAAATACCCAACGCCAGCACCAGCTGAATTAGCCGCGTTCTCGTTTCTCGCAGCTTCACAACCGCGCCCCAAAGCAAATATGTGAGCACCACTCCGACAAAGTAGAGGTTTTGGCTCATCTCGACGAC
>Ga0307374_10001864_pt1 | contig 38576 bp, 37 predicted proteins | sample OX3MG_FD_202532 | JGI IMG/M metagenome (GOLD analysis project Ga0307374, IMG submission 202532) | Soil microbial communities from Risofladan, Vaasa, Finland - OX-3 | ecosystem: Environmental > Terrestrial > Soil > Coastal area > Acid sulfate soil | place: Finland: Risofladan, Vaasa | collected... | reverse complement strand
CAGGAATTGGAGCTCGGGCTGCGCTCGGTGGCGGCGCCGATCCGTGACTGGCGCGGCTCCGTGATCGCGGCGCTCAACGTCTCGGCGCACGTCACCGCGGTCAGCCTGGAGGCTCTGCGCAGCGAGTTCCTGCCCCACCTCCTAGCCACTGCTCGGGAGATTGAGGCGGACCTGGCCGCCCCGAGGTCCGGCTCGAGCCGCGTGCCCTAGGAGCGGCTGCCTCCATAACGGGATCGATGACCCCGTTCAGGCCGGTTCCATCCCGTGACGTTCCATCAGCTCCCGCTCTACCTCCGGAGCGGGCGGCTCTGGTCCCGACCAGAGCTCGGCTAGGTCCCGAAAATAGGGGTCCAGTCCGGGAGAGTGGATGACCAGGAGTCGGGCCGGATTCGGGCTCCGATTGCCGAAGGTGTGGGGCACGCCGCCGGGAACCAAGAGGAAACAGTCAGACTCGCCCACCGATTGCTCTCCGTCGACCAGGAAGCTGACTTCCCCGTCCCGGACAAAGTAGGCCCCGTCGCAGGCTGGTGGTCGTGGGGAAGCGGCATCCGGCCGCCGGGTGGGATGGTCCGCTCCATCACCGAAAGCCGACCGTGGGTTGCCGAGGCGACCGCCTTGAAAAGCATGACGCTGCCACTCGCCCCCAGGCGCTCGTCCTCGCCAGCCCGGTACAGAACGGCTCTACCGAGCTCCACTCCATCCCCCAAAACAAGCCCTGTCGGCGACCCACCGATGGTATCCAGCCGATCGGACGGCGAGCTTGCGTCACCTCATAAGGTCGCCGGGACGCGTCTTCTTGGCGTCGAGACCACTGCGGCCCGCGCCGGAAGCGGTGGCGCTGAACAGTTAGCTGGTGTCAGATTCGCTGAACTACAGCCGCGGGGCCTAAGATTCTTGACACCCGAAACCGGAACGGCCTAACATCCCGTGTTCGTGCTGAGATCACTCGTGCGCTTCTCGCACGCCGACACCGCCGTTCAGCGCTCGAGTGCGATCTCTACGTTCCGATCCCCTCCTGACGGGCGAGTGGTGCTCTCACCGATCGACCTGGACCAGCCAGTGATGGTCTGCGAGCGACTGCTAGTGTTCTCTCAGCATCGCAACTGCGTCGAGCTGGGCCGTGCCACCCTCACCCCGCCGCACATCCTTGAGGCTATGAATACGGGTTCCCTCGGAAAGGCTGCCTAGCCGTCGTGAGAGTGAGTTCGGACCGCGCCCGGCCCGGGCCAGGGTGATGAGGTCCGATCGCGGAACCACCGGCCTGCGGATTAGCGCCGATGGCTGAGCTGATGAGCCTGTCCGACGCGGTGTCGGATCTGGTTCACGACGGCGACAGTGTGGCCATGGAGGGTTTCACCCACCTGATCCCCTTCGCGGCCGGCCAGGAGGTGATCCGCCAAGGACGCCGGCACCTGACCCTGATTCGCCTCACGCCCGACGTAATCTACGACCAGGTGATCGGCATGGGCTGCGCCGACAAGATGATCTTCTCCTGGGGAGGCAATCCCGGGGTGGGATCGCTCCACCGCTTCCGGGACGCCGTGGAGAACGACTGGCCGCAGCCGCTGAAGATCGAGGAGCACAGTCACGCTGGACTGACCAACCGCTATGTGGCCGGCGCCTCGGGGCTGCCGTTCGCGATCCTGCGCGGCTACGAAGGCACCGGGCTATTGCCGATGCTGAGCACCGTGGCTCCGATCATCTGTCCCTTCACCGGCGAGCGCCTGGCCGCGGTGGCGGCCCTGCGACCGGACGTCGCGATCATCCACGCCCAGCAAGCGGATCACCGGGGCAACGTGCTGCTGTGGGGCATCCAGGGCGTCCAGAAAGAGGTGGTCCTGGCGTCGACCCGATCTCTGGTCACGGTGGAGGAGATCGTCGACGAGCTGGTTCCCCAAAGCGCCGGCGCCATGGTCCTCCCGAGCTGGACCGTGACCGCAGTGGCTTTGGCTCCGGGAGGCGCCCATCCGTCCTACGCGGCGGGGTATTCAAGCCGTGATAACAACTTCTACATCGCCTGGGATGAAATCAGCCGCGACCGCGACCGGTTCCTTAGATGGATGGACGAGCACGTCATGAGCAGACGTGGCCAGCCCGCGACTGTCATGCCGGGGGCCAGCTGATCGTGGCGACGCGCAGGCCCACAGCGGGCCGATCTGAATCACCCGCGGTGCAACCCAGCGCCCGGATTGCGTCGTACACCGCCGAGGAGATGATGACGGTGGAGGCAGCCCGGGCGCTCAGGGACGGGACCGTGTGCTTCGTCGGCATCGGCGTGCCGTCCGTGGCCGCCAATCTGGCGCGACTTGTCTTCGCTCCCAGCTTGGTTCTGATCTACGAGTCGGGAGCCATCGGGGCGAAGCCGCATCGGCCGCCGCTCTCGATCGGCGACGGTGAACTTGCCGACACCGCCGATGCCGTGGTCTCAGTTCCGGAGATCTTCAACTACTGGCTCCAGGCGGGGCGGGTGGATGTCGGATTCTTGGGAGCAGCCCAGATCGACCGTTTCGCCAACCTCAACACCACAGTGGTGGGCCAGTACGTCAAGCCGGAGGTGCGGCTGCCGGGAGCGGGCGGGGCTCCCGAGATCGCGTCCGGGTGCAAGGAGGTCATCGTCGTGGTGCGCCAAAGCCAACGGACGTTCGTCAAGGAGTTGGACTTCGTCACCTCCGTCGGGTTCGGGCGCGGGCCTGGGGACCGCGAGCGGCTGGGTCACACTGGCGCTGGGCCTACTATGGTGATCACCGATCTCGGAGTGCTTCGGCCGGATCCCGAGACCTGCGAGCTCACCATGACTTCCCTCCACCCCGGAGTGGACCTGGAGCAAGCGATCGCGGCCACCGGCTGGAGGCTCTCGGTTGCCGAGAACGTCCTCCGCTCCCTACCGCCCACCGAGCAGGAGCTGGTGGCACTGCGCGCCTTCCGTTCGCCTGAGGATTCTTGATCAATTTCCGGGTGCGTCGAGGCTCGGGTACCGGCGTATCGTCCGGGAGCAACCGGCGGAGTCAGCGCCCCACGTGGGAGGCAAACACACTGTGACCAACGCGGATGAGCGGCTCGAGCAAGAGCATGCGCCCGGCCACCCCCCGTATCTCTTCCCCGCCTACAGTTCATCAGTCCTGCGAGCGCCCCAGCGAAAGCTGGTCGTGCTCCCAGACTCGCTCGCCGACCGGAGTGGTCCCATCTTCGGACACCTCCCTGCGACCACCCTCGACGCCGACCTGACCCGTCAGCATGAGGGTGAACCCTTGGGCGAGCGGATCATCGTGGCCGGCAAGGTGACGGATGCGGCCGGACGCCCTGTCCGGAAGCAGCTGGTGGAGGTATGGCAGGCGAACGCCGCCGGCCGGTACGTCCACCACAACGACGTGCACCCGGCACCGTTGGATCCCAACTTCACCGGAGGCGGCCGCCTCCTCACCGACGACGAGGGACGGTATCGCTTCGTCACCGTCAAGCCGGGAGCCTACCCCTGGAAGAACCACCTGAATGCCTGGCGACCAGCCCACATCCACTTCTCGCTCTTCGGCAACTTCTTCAGTGAGCGGCTGGTGACCCAGATGTACTTCCCGGGCGACCCCCTGATGGACCAGGACCCGATTTCAAACTCCGTCGACGTGAGCGCCCGGCAGCGGATGGTCTCGAGCTTCGCCCTGGACCTCACCGTCGAGCAGTGGGCGCTGGGCTACCGCTTCGACATCGTCCTGGATGGAGCTGCCGCCACCCCGTTCGAGGCCGCGGAGGCGCGATGAGCCGCCTGCCCAACACCCCCTCTCAAACCGCCGGTCCCTTCTTCAGCCTGGGCCTGACGTGGGAGGGGGCGGAGAACCTGGTCAACCCCGGAGATACCGGCGCCATCGTGGTGGAGGGATTGGTCCTCGACGGAGCGGGACAGCCAGTGCCCGATGCCGTCCTGGAGATCTGGCAGGCCGACGAGGAAGGCCGATTCCCACCCGACTGCCGTCCCAACTGGCCCGGGTTCGGCAGGAGTATCACCGACGTCGAAGGTGCCTTCCGCTTCGTGACGGTCAAGCCGGGCCAGGTGGCGGCCTCGGACGGGACTCTCCAGGCACCTCACCTCGAGGTTCAGATCTTCGCTCGCGGCCTCCTCCGCCAACTCGCCACCCGGATCTACTTCCCCGACGAGCGCGAGGCCAACCTGACCGATCCGGCACTCTGCGCTGTCCCGGACGCGCAGGCCCGAAAGACCCTGGTCGCCCAGGCCACCCGCACGGGTTTGCGGTTCGACGTCGTCCTCCAGGGCGAGGACGAAACGGTCTTCTTTGGTCTCTGAGGATATCGGAGAGACCGTTCCCGGGGCGGGCCCCGGGGCACCACTCGGGCTCTTCGGTTCCCTCGACACCACCGTGGCACTGGCCGCCGCGACGTCGGACCGAGCCTGGCTGCAGGCGCTGCTGGACTTCGAAGCTGGACTCGCGTTCGCGGAGGCGGCGGCCGGGGTCATCCCAGGCCCGGCCGCCGTCGAGATCTCAGCCCGCTGCCAGCTGGCCAACTTCGACGTGGAGCAGCTGGGCCGAGCCGCCCCGGCCGCTGGGAACCCGGTCCTACCCCTCATACGCGCCCTGATGGATCAGCTACCTGAGCCCGTCGCCGATTGGGTGCATTGGGGGGCGACCAGCCAGGACGCCCTGGACACGGCCATGATGCTGGTGGCTCAGCGCAGCTGCCGCCTGATCGTGGACGACTTGGAGGGTGCCGCCGAGGCCGGCCGGCAGCTCGCTGAACGCCATCGGTCGACCCTCCAGGTGGGCCGCACCCTGCTCCAGCACGCCGTGCCCACCACCTTCGGGCTCAAAGTGGCCGAGTGGCTGACCGCGATCGTCCAAGTGCAGACGATCCTGGGAGAGATCGCTGCCCACCGTTTGGCAGTTCAGCTAGGCGGAGCAGCCGGAACCCTCGCCTCTTTGAACGGGGACGGCACCAAGGTGGTCGCGCTATTGGCAGGTCGGCTAGGCTTGGCCGAGCCCCTCCTGCCCTGGCACACCGACCGGGTGAGGCCGGCTCAGCTGGCGGCGGCACTTGGGCTGGTCGCCGGCGTCGCGGCCAAGGTCGCCCAGGATGTGCTGCTGCTCAGCCAGACCGAGCTGGGAGAGGTGAGTGAGGCCGAAGCCCAGGGTCGCGGTGGGTCCTCGGCGATGCCCCAGAAGCGCAATGCCACAGACTCGGTCGCGATCACAACCGGCTACCGCCGGATCAGCGGTCTGGTCGCGGTGGTCCTCGGGGGCATGGCTCAGGAGCTGGAACGCTCGGCCGGCGACTGGCAGGCGGAGTGGACTACCGTCACCGAGCTGCTGCGCCTGACCGGAGGGGTGACTCACCGGCTCCAAAATCTGTTGCATGGGCTACAGGTTGACGAGTCCCGAATGGCCGCCAATCTGGCCTTGACCAGAGGCGGAATCATGGCCGAGCGGATCGCCCTTCGGCTCTCCCTGCGGCTGGGCCGCGCGCAGGCCCGACAGGTGGTCGAGGAGGCAGCGCAGCGCAGCTCGAGTCATGGGACCAGTCTCGGCGACGAGCTGGCCCGCGACCCCCAGGTTTCCCGGGAGCTCAGCCCGGCCGACCTGGAGGAGCTGGGCGATCCACACAGCTATCTCGGCGCCAAGGACGTTTTCATCGATCGCGCGCTGGACCAGCGTCCGGGCCAATCTCAGGAGGATGCATGAGCCGGTTCGAAAACGCTGGCCGCGCGGTTCACTACCAGATCCAGGGGCCTGCCGGCGGACCAGCACTGGTGCTGCTGAATTCGCTGGGGACCACGCTTGATCTCTGGGAGCCACAGTTGCCAGCGCTGCGCCGGTACTTTCGGGTCCTCCGCTACGACTACCCGGGCCACGGCGAATCCGAGCCCCGCTCCAACCCCACGTCAGTGGAGGGGCTAGGGGATGAACTCTGCGCGCTGCTCGACGAGCTCCAGATAGAGAGTGCTTCATTCTGTGGCCTCTCGTTGGGAGGCATGGTCGCCCTCTCGATCGCGGCCCGGTATCCGGCTCGGGTCCAGGGACTGGTGGCAGCCTGTACCAGTCAGCAGATGTCGCCATCGCAATACTGGCTCGACCGGGCGGCCCGAGTCCGCGCCGAGGGACTAGGTCCGATCCGGGATCAGCTGCTGAGCCGCTGGTTCAGCCCGAGCTTCATTGCTGCTGAGCCCCAAGTAGTCTCCCGCTTCGGAGCCCAGCTGGCGGCCGTCGATCCTGACTCGTACGCCGCCGGCTGCGAGGCTCTAGCGGCCGCCGACCTCACCTCCCAGCTGGCTTCCATCAGTTCCCCCACGCTTATCGTGGCGGGGGCCTTGGACCAGGCCACGCCTCCAGGTCGCGGTCTGGAGCTGCAGGCGGCCATTCCGGGCGCCGCGCTGAGAGTGCTGGCCGGCGCCGCCCATCTCGCCAATGTCGAGCAGCCCGAGCCCTTCGTCGGGGCGGTGCTCGGCCAGCTGACGGGTGGCCAGTGGGCTAGGGGAACGGCCGTCCGCCGCCGGGTTCTCGGTGACGAGCACGTGGATCATGCCCTGGCCAGCGCAAACTCCTTCACCACTGACTTTCAGGAGCTGATTACCCAGTACGCCTGGGGCGAGGTTTGGGCCCGGCCCGGCCTCGACCGGGTCACTCGCAGGTGCATCACCATCGCGCTGCTGGTTTCATTGGGCAGGTGGGAGGAACTGGAGATGCACGTCCGGGCAGCGGTGGTGGAGGACCTCACTCCTGACCAGATCTCCGAGCTGCTGCTGCACACGGCCGTCTATTGCGGCGTGCCAGCGGCCAATGCCGCCTTCGCCCACGCCCAGAGGGCACTTTCCCTGGAAGGTCCCCCGTCGTAATGTGTGCAGCAGCGAGCAGCGCGCCACGGCGACAGGGAGGAGCCTCGTGACCGAGCTTGAGAACATCCGGGAGTGGGAAGGCAAGAACGTGGTCGATCCTGACGGCGCGGATGTCGGTCAGCTGGAGGATGTCTACTTCGATGCGGAGACCGACGAGCCGCTCTTCGTCACGGTGCACACCGGGCTCTTCGGGCGGCATCTGACCTTCGTTCCAACCGAGGGCGCGACCCTAGGCCAGGATTACCTCAAGGTGGCCCGGCTCAAGTCTGAGATCCACCACGCGCCCGACATCGAGAAGGGCGGCGATCTCTCCCTGGACGAGGAGGCGCGCGTCTACAAGTACTACGGGATGGCCTTCCAGCCCGCCTCCACCGAGGCCGGGCGGCGCCTGGTGCGCCACTAGCGCGAGCAGCGTGGTGGCGGTGCCGAGCGCACCCCTCCCAACCGGTCGACCCGGCTCAAGTTCTCCGTATGCTTGCTCGGATGGAATTCTCGAGCTTTCTTGAGAATGTGCAATCGGACGGGGATCGCCTGGCCCTGGTGGCCCGCGACCATCTCGGGGCTGGTGTGCCGCCCTGTCCGGGCTGGCAGGTGCGCGATGTCGTGACCCATGTGGCCGAGGTCTACGAGCAGAAGATCGCCTCTACTCTGTTCCAGCAAGATCCCGATCCCTGGCCGCCCGCCTGGCCCGCCGATCGAGATCCCGTCGAGTGGCTCGCCGACGCCCAGCGAAGGCTCCTGGAGCTGTTCACCGAGCGCGGTCCGGCGGCGCCGTCCCACACCTGGTGGCCAGCAGATCAGACGGTCGGATTCTGGGCCAGACGGATGGCCCAGGAGACGGTTATCCACCGAGTGGACGTCGAGCTCAGTTGCGGCCTGTCGAGTCCTGTCACCCCGGAGCTGGCCGTCGACGGAGTGGACGAGGTGCTGGCCATTTTTCTGGCCGGAGACTGGTCCGACGAGCCGGCGGACGAGTGCCGGGGACAGCGCATAGTGGTGCGCACGCGCGGCCGCGGCTGGGAAGTGGAGCTGCTTCCGGAAGCCATCCACGTCTATCCACCCCGGCGCCACGCGGACGCAGAAGTGAGCGGGGAGCCCCAGGCGGTCTTCCTCTGGCTCTGGGGTCGTGGTCCAGCCACCGGACTGAGCCACAGTGGCGATGCCTCGGTAGCGACCTTGCTCCGCAACCGGCTCAAGCTGGCGACCCAGTAGTCGGTGGCTGCCAAACCTCAATCGAGCGCTCCCTCGCTGCGCCCCCCACGCCACCTGGTCAGTCCGATTTCGGTCTGGTACTGGACGGCCAGGGCAGCGATCGGCTGGGTGGTGGTCCTCATCCTCGAGGTCGTCTGGATGCTCAGCGACTCCCACAACGGGGGCTGGCACACGGCGGGGCTGGTGGTTACCGCCGTCGTGGCCGTGGCCCACCTGATCGTCATGCCCAGGTGGCGATACCGGGTGCATCGTTGGGAGGTCACCTCCGTCGCCGTCTATACCCAGGCGGGTTGGTTTCACCAGGAGCGGCGGATCGCGCCGCTCTCGCGCATCCAGACTGTCGACAGCGAGCGGGGCCCGATCGAGCAACTCTTCGGCTTGATGAAGGTAACCGTCAACACCGCCTCCGCGGCCGGACCACTCCGCATAATCGGGATCGACCGGGACACAGCGCAGGAGCTGGTCGATGAACTGACCGCCATCGCTCAGCAAACTCCGGGGGACGCGACCTGATTCGCGATGGTGCGGCCGGGGTCCCAGACCGGATCCCCGACCCCTCAGGCTCGCGAGCAGGCGGGAGCTTGATGTGGCGGAGGCTGGACCGGCGCATGCTGATCCTGCTCCCCTTGCAGGAGTTCCTGAGAAACCTCCCTTGGCTGATCGTCCTGCTGATCGCCGGTGCTGGCAGCGGGAGCGGTCCGTACTACGGACTGGCTGGACTAATCTTTTCGATAACTGCGGGTACCTTGCGCTGGTTCACCACCAGTTACCGGATCGCCGCCGACCAGGTCCAGGTGCGCCGTGGTCTCTTCCGCCGTCAAACGCTGACCGTGCTTCGCGACCGGCTCCGCACGGTTGACCTGACGGCGAACATCCTCCATCGCATGTTCGGCTTGGCGAGCATAACCATGGGCACCGGCCGCAGCGATCGCAAGGACGACCGGGGCCTCAAGCTGGACGGGTTGAGCACGAGTGACGCCGCCTGGGTGCGCCAAGAGCTGCTGCACCGGGCCGCCGGAGTTCTGCCGACGGAATCAAATGCGACAACCGGGGCGCCCGAATTAGCCCGACAGTATGAATTGGCCCGCTGGGAGCCACGCTGGATCGGCTACGGTCCATTCACCCTCTCGGGCGCGATCACCGTGTTGGCGTTGGTGGGATTCGGCGCCGAGATCATCAACGACGATCACCTACATCCGGCTCGCCTGGGGCCGGTGCACGCCGCACTGCAAGCGCTGGGATCGGATTCCACAGCGCTCACTGCCCTGGCCCTGCTAGTGGTGGCGGCGATGCTGATCACGTTAGCTTCAACTCTCGGTTATGTCCTCGCATTTTGGAACTTCCGTCTCACCCGGCAGGCGGGGACACTGCAGGTGACCCGCGGCCTGCTGACGACTCGGGTCATCTCTATCGGCGAGAATCGCCTACGCGGCGTCGAATTCAGCGAGCCACTTCTGCTCCGACTGGTGCACGGTGCGCGCTGCATCGCCATCGCCACCGGGCTTCGCGTGGGGAGGGGAGCTGAGCGAGGAGGCTCAATGCTGGTTCCGCCGGCTCCGCGCGCCGTGGCCGAGGGAGTGACAGCCACCATCCTCGGTACCGAAGTCCCGGTGCGCTGTGACCTTATAGCGCATGGGCCAACCGCTCGCCGACGCCGGTACACGCGGGTATTGCTCGTCACAGTGCCGACGCTGGCGATTCTGCTGGTCGCGTGGCGATGGGGAGTGGTGCCGGCCTGGCCGTGGCAGCTCACTCTGACATTTCTGATCCTGGGGCTTCCCCTGGCCGCGGATCGGTATCGCAGCCTCGGTCACGCCGTGGTGGGCGATCGCCTGGTAACTCGGTCGGGGTCGTTGGTGCGGCGGCGTTGCGTGCTCTCGTCGGACGGGATAATCGGTTGGAATCTGCACCAATCGTTCTTCCAGCGTCGCGCCCAAGTTGTCAACTTGGTCGCCACCACCGCCGCCGGCCGCCAAGCCTATCGAATGCAGGACCTGACTCTGCCCGAGGCGGTGCGGGTGGCTGAAGAGGCTCGTCCGGGGCTGCTCTCTCCCTTCTTCGAACCCGACCTGGCCGCAGTCCCGGACTCCGCCGAGGCCTCAACACCCCAGTAGATCGTGACGGATGGCTGCCACAGGAGAGCGCCGCGGCGGATGGCGGAACGAACGGTCGCGGCGGACGTTTTCTGAAGCGCAGCACGTCGGCTCGCCGAGACTGGCAGCCACCAGCTCACCTGGTGTGATGCGTCCTCCGCTTGATCCATCTCCACAGATCCTTATGGATCGGCGTGAACTCGCGCAGGACTCGGCGTCCCGGTGCTCCCACCTCCGCCGCCTCCTGGGCGGCGCGAGCTCCGAACAGGTCCGGGCGGTTATGGCGCCAGTCCAGCACCCCGACCCGGAGAAACACCGCGAACAAGCTGGCCACCGGAACCGCGAGCAGAGCTCCCAAGAACCCGGCCGCCTCGATCCCGCCAAACAAGGCGAGAAGTGCGATCAGCGGATGCAGCCGCACGAATTTGGCCTGGATGCGAGGCGCCAGCAGATACCCCTCAATGATGTGGATGGCGAGGAAGAGGACCAGGGTGAAGATGGCCAGTTCTGGGCTCTTGGTGAGCGCCAGCAGCAGCGCCACCGCTCCACCTGCGAACGGTCCTACCAACGGGATCAATTCGAAAATGAAGGTCGCGACCGCAATCACCAAGGGGAAAGGCACGCCCAGGATGGCGGTGCCAACCCCTGCCAGAATCGCCACCAGAAGAGCCATCAGAAGCTGTGCTCGCACGTAGCCGCCGACCACCACCGAGAAGGCGTCGAAACCGAAGGAGACTTCGCTGCGCAGGCGACCGGGCAGCAGCTCCTGAAACTGGCGCCTGAGAATGCGGCCGTCCTTGAGCAGCCAGAAGGAGATCACCAGACCCACGAACACGTCCACCAGAACGGTGACCGTGCTCGAGAGTCCGTGGAGCAGAATGTCGGTGGCGCCGGGGATGTACGAGGTCAGGTTTTTGGGAATGACCCCGCCTCCGGCCACCTGGATTCCGTGCTTGCTCAGCTGGGCGCGCACATGAGTAATTTCGGTGTTCGCGCGATGCAGCAGGTGAGGTATCTGATCAGCCAGCCCACGGGCTTCCCCAACCAGCGGTCCGCCCACGATGTAGAGCACCCCACCGACGAATAGCAGTCCGACGACCAGGGTCGTCAACACCGCCAGAGTTGGTGGAAAATGAGCCCGACGCTGGAGCAGGCCGACGACTGGATCAGCGATGAAGGTGATGGCCACGGCTAGGACGACGGCCAGGATCACCGTCAGGATCGTGGTCAGCCATCCGGCCAGCACCAGCAACAGCTGATAGGCGACGAAGATCGTGACCGTGATGGCGGCCGCCCGCACCCAGCCCCAGGTGCCGGGGGGAGCGTCACCGGGAGGGGGCACGGTGGGAGCCTCGCTAAGGGATGGCGTGGCCGGCGGAGTCTTGGCCACGCGGGCCTGGGAGGCAGCCGGGTTGTCAGGCGCCACGGGGTCAGTCTAGGGGCTGGGTCCCAGAGCGACTCGGCAGATCCGATCTGTTCAACGTCCAGCCCGCCTTCGGTAAATCGGGCTGGAGGAGCTAGCTCGCCGGGGCCGGGTCCGCTCCCGCCAGACTTGGCTGGGCGGCTTTGGTGATTCGCCTCGCCTTCCACAGGTCCCCGCCGGGCACCACCCGGTTCAACAGCAACGTGACCCCCGCCATGACGATCAAGCCCAGGAAGTACTCCGGGAAGAGCAGCGCGCCCAGACACCACAGGATGGCTTCCACGATCGGGCCAACCACCAAGATAGTGCGGCGCTGGCGGGGATCGATGCCGTCGACGAAGTACATCCATCCGAAACCCAGCCAGGGGAAGTCGCGGCTGTACCAAACCCGGGGCGCAAAGCGAACCCGATAACACCAAAGCGCCAGCGCGTGCGAGGCCTCGTGAGCCACGAGCACGAACGCCAAGAAGAGCCAGATCATCGGCCCGACCGGCTGAGAGTCCGGCGAACGCGCGAATGGCAGACCGGCAACGATCTCGTCCTAGTCCCTCCATCGGGAGACTCATCCCACAGGGTCTCCGCTCGTCCATCATCGCGCGTGGCAGGGGGTAGTGTCGCATCAGAGATGGAATCTAGGTCCACCGGCGCTCGCTCAGGGCGTTGGGCGTCCCACGGTCAGCCGAGCCCCGAGGCGACGTATCGCATCTCCACGCGTTCTTGGGTAGGGTCGGAGGAGAAAGGTATCCCGGCTCCAGTGAGCTGAAAACCATTTTGCTCGTAGCAGCGTCTGGCGGCGGAGTTATCGCCGGTGACCCAGAGAAAGAGCTCCGAGCCCTCGCGCTGCCGGTGCCATTCGACCACCGCCGCGATCAAGGCTCGGGCCACCCCCTGGCGCCGGTAGGCGGGATCCACCCACATCGAAACCAACTGGAGCCTGACCTCCGCCTCGCGAACCGCGCCGACGAGCCCGATCCATTCTTCGCCGCGACGAGCTGCCCACATCTTCTTGTCCGCCGTCGGAACGGCCCGCTGCCGCCACTCTGAGTCGAGGCGGTCGCTCTCCGCCGCCCAGGTGGAGCCGAACGCCTCCGGAGCGTCCGCGAGGCACCGCAAGCGAATGTCGCGCAGCCGCGCCCAGTCGAACTCAGCGATCGGTAACACGTCGAAAATTAGTTGATCGTGACTCACCGTGCGCTCTCCGGTTGCTGATCCCGGACCTGCCCAAACTTGGCCCGGTTACCGTGCGCGACGGAGCGCGCATCGCCGGCATCTACCCGGCCGCCGTACGCCAAGCTATGCCCTGGTCGCGTCTGACCCATACCGACCAGGCGATCCTTCGGTGGGTCCACCTGGAGCTGAATCTACCAACTGTACGTCGAGCCTTCGGTGCCAGGCGCCGGCCAAGGGAGAGTTGGTGAAGCTCGCCAGATCTCGCATCCCAGCCGACTCATGTTGTGCGCCTCTTACCGCCTCTCCCAAACGCAGCAGTTAAAGGGCGGGACTTCGAGGCGGTCGAGTTCCTGGAGGGCACAACCAACCAGGAGAGGGAGCCGGACGTGCGCGGTCGGTGGGTGCGGACTCACCGATGTTCGCGCTCTGTGCCGGGCGAGCACCTAACGCCGCCCGGTCGCCGCAGCGAGTGCCGGTTACGTGGGCTCGTCAGGCTCCCCGCGGCTGGCATTGGCTCGACCGAGGCTCCAATACCCCTTGGCGGAGACCTGATCTCGGGAGAGCCCCCGGGCGAACAGCTCGTCACGCAGCCTGAGCGCCACCCTCACCTCGGCGGCAATGTAGACGTGACCACGGCCCGACGGAACTTGCCAGTCGCGCAGCTCTCCGAGTAGTCTCCCGGAGTCGCCGGGGCGGTCTTCACCTCGGTGCAACCAGGTGATGTCCACGCCCGAGCTGGCTTGGAAGGGTTGCTGGTCGGCCGCCGTGGCCACCTCCAGAACCACTCTCGCCACCGCCGGAGCGGGAAGTGTCTCGATCATGGCCAACGTACCGGGGAGGTAGGTCTCGTCCCCCAGGAAGAGGTGCCACTCTGCTTCCGCGTCCAGGGTGATTTTGCCCCGGGGTCCGATTACCTCGGGCAGCAGCTGGCCAGGGTGTGCCGCCTGGGCCCAGCGGGCCGCGGGGCCATCGCCATGCATCACCACGTTGAGGTCGGCCAGCCCCGCGATGGGATCCGCCCGGCGGACGGTGTAGCGGCGGCTGGTCAGCTCGCCGCCTACGCTCGGCAGCCTGAGCATGAGGTCCTGCCCGGGTGCAAATCGAAATCCTAGGAGGTCCTCGCCCCGGAGCCGGATCTGCCGCAGGCTCGGACCAATGTCAAGCACCTCCTCCACCGCCAGTGACATCGACTGCGGCTGGGGAAGGGTCGGCGGGACAGCTGCCGGCGGCGGAGCCTTCTCGTCGCGGACCGGTGGCAGCTGGGTCATGGGGACTACGGTACCCACATTCCGGGTTCTCGGCGGGCAGCCCCGCTGGCTCTGGCCGGTGGCGGCGTTCACCCCCCGCCGCCACCGGCCAGAGCCAGCGCTCGATCAGGTGGTAACGGGTTGGACTGCGGTGCAGAAGGCGCAGCGCGAAGCTTTGAGCGGGATCTCGCTCAGGCATTCCGGGCACGCCTTAGTGGTCGGATCTTGCTGCTTCTGGGTTCGGGCGACCATTGCCTGGTAGGGCACGACGACCACGAAATACAGAACCGCCGCCACCAGGACGAAGGTGATCACGGCATTTATCACCGAGCCGTACAGAAATTTGGAGTGGTTGATCGTGAAGAAGAGACTGCCAAAGTTGGGCTGACCGATGATCGCCGCGATCAATGGCGTGAAGAGGTCGGCGACCAGAGCCGTGACTAAGGCGGCGAAGGTAACGCCGAGAACGAACGCGACGGCCATCTGGACTAGGTTGCCGCGCATCAGAAACGTCTTGAAACCAGACATTTAGTTGGCTCCCACTGATCAGATCTTGAAGTGGCTCGGGCCTCCGGGAATTGCGACTCTCGGCGGTCCGCTCCGCGAACCCAGCGATAGGATCAACGGGGCTGACCGACGCTTGAATCACCATCGGATGTGGCTGCGAATTGTTGGTACGCCTCCCAGGCCCGGGGACCCCAGACAGTAGCCGGTCCTCCATCCAGCAGCAGAGTCACGCCGATCGCTTCCGCCACCTCCTGGGGAGTGGCGCCACGCCGGGCGGCGCCGCGGGCGTGGGCGGCGACGCAGCCGTCGCACTTCTTGACTACCGAGATCGCCAGCGCGATCAGCTCCTTATGCTTGGCTGAGAGCGCCCCGTCCACCATCACCGCCCGGTGGGTCTGGGTGTATCCAGACCACACTTCAGGGATGGCCTGGCGTAGCTCGGAAATCGGCGGACCAAGGTCCTTGAGGACCTGACCATGGTCAGTCATCGCTTCTCCTTCACCTACTTTGACTTGGGCCGCACCGGCACCAAGCTGACTCCAACCGCCCCATCATGGCCCCAAATGGCGTTCCGCGGGGAGCGATTCCGAGACGGAGAGCCGACCTCGGAGCGGGCTCGTCTGCGGAATTCCTGGAAGGTCAGGTCGCGGCTTGGAAGGCTCCGTCGCGCAGCACCGGGACCAGGTCTGACACGTTGAGCGCGGCCGCCCACTCCAACTCCTCGCCGTACTCTCGCCGGCGCTGCTCCCGTCCGGAAACACACTCCCTGAGAACCTGGCGCAATCCCTGGTGGCGGGCCTGGCGGAACACGGCCGCCGCGGCGGTGGCCTCCGGTGAGCGCCGCCTCCGACGCAGACCGTCGATGATCGCCCCCGCGCCGATCAGGTCCTCCAGCGCCAGATCCAAGGTGCCGTCCGGCCACCTCTCGCCGGCCGCGATAACCGAGATGACCGCACCGTGCCGCCGGGCGAAGCGGGCCACCGCGAAGGCGTTGCGGAGCGACCCTGCCAGAACCTCCCCGTCCCCCCGGGCGGCGGCCGCCGAGATCGCCGATCCGTTCGGCGACGGCAACACAATCGACATCCCGGATGGCGCCCGACTGAGTGTCGCCGGCGACAGCGAGTAAGGCTGCTCGGCCGAGACCAACGAGCGGCTCACCGCCACCTCGGCGCCCAGTTCCCGGGCCCGAGCCAGGGCCGATTCCGGATCCCAGGGATGGGGATAAACCAGGCAGCCGCGCTCGATCGCCACCGCGACGGTGGTCGAAAAGGTGATCACGTCGACCACCACCACGACGTCCGAGTGGGGGGCCAGCGCGGCTGCTCCCGCAAGTCCCCAGCCGAATCGAACCGTGTAGCCATCCTGATCGGCTGCCGCTTGGCGGTGGTACCCGTACCCGGTGTCGGGGCCGGAGGCCGCTCCGGTCTGAGATATGGACATCGCCTAATAGCTTGGGGGGTCGATCTCCGACTCCGCACTTTCCGCGGTACCGTCCCAAGCCGGCTGGGGAGCTCCCTCTCACTTCGAGGGGGCGCTGGAGAGCCTGACTATAGTGGGCAAATGGTGCGCCCGAGTGGTCGTGCGGCTACAAGCTGATGGCCCTTCCCAGCACGCTCGGAGAATTGCGGGGCAGCGAGTATCGGATGCGCTCGGTCCGGGAGGAGCTGCGGGACAACCTGGTCGATGCGCTGCGCCATGGGCGCGAGCGCTTCCAGGGCCTGGTCGGCTACCAGGACACGGTAATCCCCCAGATCGAGAACGCCTTGCTCGCCGGCCAGGACATCGTTTTCTTGGGCGAGCGGGGCCAGGCCAAATCGAGGTTGATCCGGGCCATGGCCCAGCTGCTCGACGAGCAGATCCCGGTCGTGCGCGGCAGCGAGGTCCATGACCATCCCTACGCCCCGATCAGCCGCTTCGGGCGCGACCTGGTTCGAGAGCAGGGCGACCAGACCCCTGTCACCTGGATCGGCCGAGAGGATCGCTTCGGCGAGAAGCTGGCCACCCCCGACACCTCGATCGCCGACCTGATCGGCGAGGTGGATCCGATCCGGGTCGCCGAGGGACGATACCTGGCGGACGAGCTGACCATCCACTACGGCCTCTTGCCCAGGGTCAACCGAGGGATCTTCGCCATCAACGAGCTTCCCGACCTGGCGGAGCGGATCCAGGTCGGCCTGCTCAACGTCATGGAGGAGCGGGACGTGCAGATCCGTGGCTTCCAGGTCCGTCTCCCGCTGGACGTTTTGGTGGTGGCCACCGCCAACCCCGAGGACTACACCAACCGGGGCCGGATCATCACCCCGCTCAAGGACCGCTTCGGGTCCCAAATCCGCACCCATTACCCCCGATCGCCGGAGGCGGAGGCGGAAATCGTCGAGCAGGAGCGGGACCAGTTCGCCGGGCTGGGGATCCCCCTCCATGTGCCCCAGTACATGCTGGAGCTGGTCGCCGAGATCTCTCAACTTGCCCGGCGGACCACCCAGATCAACCAGCGCTCGGGGGTCTCGGTCCGGCTCTCCATCGCCAACTTCGAGAGCCTGTGCGCCAACGCGGTGCGCCGGGCGATCGCCCTGCAGGAGGCGGAGGCGGTGCCCCGGCTCAGCGACCTGGGCGCCCTCTCCGCCTCCACCCTGGGCAAGCTGGAACTGGAGACCTGGGAGGAGGGCGAGGACCAAGCGGTGCTGCAGAAGCTGCTGCGCAGCGCCACCGGGAACGTCTTCCGTCGCCACTTCTCGATCCCGGAGTTCGGACCGGTGCTGGCCCGATTCGAGCAGGGGCTGACCATTGAGGTGGGAGAGATGGTTCCGGTCGAACGCTACCAGCAGGTCGCGGACGGCATCCCCGAGATGAAACGCATCCTGAGCGACCTGGATGAGCCCCAGCAGCCGGGATCGGTGGCCGCCGCTCTGGAGCTGGTGCTGGAAGGACTGCACCTCGCCAAGCGGCTGAACAAGACGGTGGTCGACGGCACCTCCGTCTACGGAGGCTAGGCACCCGGCGATGGCCGCGGCCCGCCAACGCTACAGCCGCTGGGACGGGAGTCAGCAAGGTGAACTCCCGGACTCCAGCGAACTCTTCTCCAGGCTGGCGGAGGACGTCTTCCACGGTTGGGACTTCGAGTCGGCACTACGGCGGATCCTCAGCCAAGGATTCAAAGACAGCCAGGGTCGCCGGCTCAGGGGCCTCGAGGACCTGCTGGAGCAGCTCCGGGAGCAGCGTCAGGAGACGCTGGAGCGCTACAACCTGGACGGGCTCTTCAAGAACATCGAGGAACGGCTGGACCGGATCCTCCAGAAGGAGCGACAGACGCTGCACGAGCGTCCCAAAGAGGCTGCCGGCACGGAGAGCCAGCAGCTGGTGGAGAGGCTCACCAAAAGCCGCCTCGACCAGCTCGATGCGTTGCCTCCGGAGGCGGGATCGGCCATCCGCCAACTTCAGGAGTATGAATTCCTGGACCAGGAGGCGGCCCGCGACTTCCAGGAGCTCTTGGCGGAGCTGCGTCAGAACCTGATCGAGCGCCACTTCCAGGAGCTCGGCAAAGCGGTCCAGAAGATGGGCGCTCAGGACCTGGGCCAGCTGCGGGAAATGGTGGCCGACCTGAACCAGATGCTGGAGCGGAAGCTCCGGGGCGAGCCTCCCAAGTACGAGGAGTTCATGGCGAAGTGGGGCAGCTACTTCCCGGACCATCCCGAAGAGCTGGAGTCATTCCTGGACCAGCTCCGGCAGCAGATGGCGGAGCTGAACTCTCTGCTGGAGTCCGCTTCCCCGGAGACCCGCCAGCAGCTCGAGGAGATCATGCGGGCTGCCCTCAGCGACCAGGGGCTGCAGGACCAGCTGTCCCAGCTGTCCCAGCTGCTGTCGCAGCTCTCCCCTCCCTCCCAGTCCGGGTCCCGGTTCGGTTTCTTCGGCGGCGAGGAGTTGGACCTGCCCGGGGCGCTCGATGTGATGGGAGAGCTTCAGCAGCTGGACTCCATGGAGCGGGGAATCCGCCAGGCCTATTCCGGCCTGGAGCTGCCGCCGGAGCTGCTGGCCCAGCTCGCCGAGAGCCTAGGCGCCGACGCAGCCGCCAGCCTCACCCAAATCCAGGAGCTGGTCAAGGAGCTGGAGGCTAAGGGGCAGTTGAGGCGGGGCAGCGACGGTTTGGAGCTGACTCCTCAGGGGGTGCGCAAGATCGGCCAGAAGGCGCTCGGAGACATCTTTCGGCACCTCACCGCGGACGGCTTCGGCAGTCACCCCCAGGGGAGCCTGGGAAGTGGCCAGGAGATGGGGGACCACAGCAAGCCGTACGAGTTCGGAGATCCCTTCAACCTCGACGTGGAAAAGACCCTGATGAACGCCGTGCGCCACAGCGACGGCAGCCGTCCGCTACGGCTGGCGGTCGACGATTTCGAGGTCTTGGAATCGGAGCGCAGCGTGCAGACCAGCACCGTGCTGATGCTGGACATGAGTCGCAGCATGCCGCTTCGAGGATATTTCTACGCTGCCAAGAAAATGGCGCTGGCACTGGACTCACTGATCCGCACGCAGTACCCGCGGGACACTCTCTATGTCGTCGGCTTCTCCGATTACGCCAGGGAAATTGGGCCTGGAATGCTGGCCCAACTCTCTTACAGCGAATACGTCTACGGCACCAACATGCAGCACGGGCTGATGCTCGCGCGCCGCCTGCTCCACCGCCACCGGACGGCGAATCGGCAGATAATCATTGTTAGTGACGGCGAACCTACCGCGCACATGGAAGGAACGCACGCCGTCTTCATGTACCCGCCGCTGCCGGAGACGTTCCAGAAGACCCTGCAAGAGGTGCGCCACTGCACCAGGGAGGGGATCGTGATCAACACCTTCATGCTGGAGAGCAATCAGTACTTGGTGCAGTTCGTCAAGCAGCTAACCCGCCAGAATCGCGGCCGAGCCTTCTTCGTCAGCCCAGACCGGCTCGGCGACTACGTGCTGGTGGACTACGTGGCCTCGCGCTCCGGGCCCGGTTGAGGGGTGCCCGGCCTCCGCTTGGACTCCGCCCGGCGGCAGTTCCAGGATCGGGTGCTCACCCAACTCCGCTCCCGCTTTCCCGGCTGGGAGTTCTCGGCCCGGGAGGACGACTTCGGAGTGCTGGCCCGCAAGGAGCGAGCCCAGGTGGCATTTTCCCTCGACTCTCTCTATGCCGAGGTGAGTCGCCCGAAGGCTTCCCTTCCAGAGGAGATCTCCCGTTTCGTCAGCACGGCCGGCCCTCGACTCAGCGCAGCGGAGCAGCACCCCGAGCAGACCGGTCCGGCACCGGACCCGGGCGCCTTGGTGTGGTGCGTCAGGACAGAACGCAGCCTCCGCGCCTACAGCCGCTTCGCGGAGCTCGCGACCCGCGAGCTTCCCGGCGGACTCTTGGCGTTCGTGGCGGAGTCGCTGCCCGGCGACGCCATGCGCGGGGTCTCCCGGGTGGAGGCGGAGGCGGGCGGTCTCGACGAAGCGGCACTTGAGCGCCACGCCGATCACAACACCTCCCTGCGGCTCACACACTGGAGCTCGGAGTTGGAGGCCGCTCAGGACGAGCGCTCGTGGCTCTTCACCGACGACATCCTCTTCTCCAGCAGCCTGCTGCTGGTGCCAGCCTTTCTGGAGAGGCTGGGGCAGCTGGGCCAGGGCCAGGTCGCCGTGGCCGCCCCCGACCGGGCCATGGTAGTCGCGGGCGTCGGCGACAAGGCAGCCGCGGAGACCATGCTTCCCCTGGTACGCCGGCTCTATCGGCTGGCCAGCTTTCCCTTGAGCCCGGTGCTGCTGACCACCGACGGTCGCTCCCTGGCGCTCCATCCCGCCGAGACCACTGCTCGCCACGCCAAGACGGGTTGGCGCCGTCTCTTCGGGTCAGCGGAAGCGTGACCGCAGCGCCGGGCAAGTCCCCCCCGGCTCTCTGGGCCGGGATCGTCAAGCTGCGAACCGCGGCGACCGCCCGATATGGAGATGCGCTGATCACGGTCGAACTGGACGACTCCGGACTGCGGGGTACTGTGGCCCTGCCGTCGCAGGCGGCGCAGTTGCGAGGAATGGTGGCCGAGCTCTGGCCCCAGGCCAGCTGCCAACTGCTGGTTCTGGCCACCCGTCACTCCCGGGTCGCCCTGTACTCCGAGATAGAGCCTCTCGACATCTGGCGGAGGAGGCCCGATGACGAAGCCGCGGATCAGGAGCTGACCACCCAACTGCTGCCGGGGGACCCGCCGGCTGGGCTGCTCGCCATCCGAGGCGGGCAGTACTTGGTCCGGGCCCCGGGCCAGGCGATCGGCTGGGTGGCCCGGACCGCCCGATTTCGATTCGGGCCGGCCCAGGCAGATGACCCGCCGGGCATCGCGCTCGTGCCCCCAGCTGGCTGGGACCCGACGGTGGTTCGGGACAGCGCTCTGGCACTGCTCGGCCGGCCCTACGTCTTTGGGGGGACAGGTGGCCGCGGAATTGATTGCTCAGGGCTGAGCTGGCGCGCCTTTCTCACCGCCGGGGTTAGGCTGCCCCGCAACAGCCGGGCTCAGCGCAAGGTGGGCGATCGGGTCCGGCTGGCGGATCTTGGGGAGGCCGACCTCATCTGTGCTGTCCATCGCGGCCCCAAGCGGACCAGCCACGTCGCGCTGTACCTGGGCGGGGACGAGGTGATCCACGCCTGCAGCGAATGTCACGAGGTGCGCCGGGAGCGGCTCGCTGATTTCCGGAATCGGTATCAGGTGCTCACCGTCCGGCGAGTCCCGGGAGCCGTCGGTCCCTCACGCTAACCTAGCCCCGATGAAGGCGCCCGGAATACCCGCGCCGGCGACCCCGTCAACTCCCGGGATCGAGCCCACGCTCCGCGTGCCCCCAGCTCTGGCCCAACTTCGGGAGAGCCGAGTCGACCTGGTCGGGGTGGCCAGCGTGGAAGGGGGCGAGATGGCTCGCTACCTGCTGGCGGCCGGCTTCACCAACCTGGTCGGCCACGATCAACAACCGGACCTGCCGAGCTTGGTTCAGGCGCACCACCTAGCCCACGCGGGGCTGGCTCGTCAGGAGCGACGGGAGCGGCTGGACCAGCTGCTCCAGGGGCTGCACTCGCTGCAGCTGGCCGGTGCCTACCTGGAGGGGGTGGAGCTATCGGCAGTGGTCATCCCGACCCAGGCCTGGTTCCTCTCTCCCGCCAACTCAGTGCTGCACGAGCTCAAGCAGCGAGGCCACCCTTTCTATTCTTTGGTACAGGCCTACCTTGACCTGGCCCAAGGTGAGGTGATCGGGATCACCGGGAGCCACGGTAAGTCGACAACCAGCGCGCTGGTCGCGGCGGTCCTCCGCCAGAGCGCGCTCTACCCCACAGTCTGGCTGGCCGGCAACGACCGCCACGACCGGCAGGCGGTGCAGGAGGTGGCCCGGGACGACGGGACGGGCTGCCTGGTGCTGGAGATCAGCAACCGGCAGCTGCTCCAGCTGGAGCGTGCCCCCAGGATCAGCTGCCTCACCAACATCACCCCCAACCACCTGGAGGAGCACCAGGGCCTGGCCGGTTACATCCGCACCAAGCGCCGCATCTTCGAACTGCCCGGCTGCGAGGTAGCGGTCCGCAACGGCGACGACCCCCTCAGCTTCGAGGGAGGTGAGCTACCCGCCGGAATCCAGCAGCTGCGTTTTGCTCGGACCGAGGCGGGCTTGGACGGTCTGGACGGAGCCTTCGAAGGGGAGCGGATGCTTTGCCTGCGCCGGGGTCAAGTCACCCTGCCCGTCATGCCCACGGGACGGGTGCCGCTGCTGGGGGCGCACAACCTCAGCAACGTGAGGGCCGCCCTCACGGTGCTGGCGGCACTGGCCGAGCCGAGCCCCATCCTGCTGGAGCGGGCGGCTGCTGCGATCCAAGACTTCCGACCACTGCGGCATCGCACGGAGCTGGTCCGCCAGCACCGGGGCGTCGACTACGTGGATGACCTCTCCAGCACCACGCCGCAGTCCACCGTCGCCGCGATTCGGGGACTCGGTCGGCCGTGCATCCTAATCGCTGGCGGCGAAGACAAGGGCATCGACTTCACGGAGCTGGCAGCTCTGATCGGCGGGCCGGTGCGGTCGGCGATTCTGCTGCCGGGAGCCGGCTCAGACCGGCTCGCCCACGAGCTGGACGCTGCCGGTCACCGGGATCTGGTCCAGCGCGTCGAAAAGCTGCAAGAAGCGGTGGAGCTGGCCGCCCAGCTGGTCCAGCCTGGGGAGGCAGTGCTGCTGTCCCCCGCCTGCCCAGGGTTCTTCACCGCCCATTACCGCGACGGCGGCTTCCGGCAGGCGGTCCGGAGTGTTACTTCTCCTCGTCCTCGAAGGGAGCCAGGGTGAGGGGTGCCAGAGCCACCAGTTCAAAAGTGGCACCGCAGTTGGGGCAGTCGACCAGGTCCCCGATCTCCTCCACGTCGACGAGGTCGAGCTCAGAGCCGCAGTCGGGACAGTTCCTGGCCAAAGTACCGATAGCGCTCACTCGAGTCCTCCTCCATGACCGGCCCTGAATCGAGCGGCCCCGATCCCCGGGGGCAGTGGATCCATACCCAACTCTTCGGGGTCAGTCTACCGTCAGGATCTCAGCTCTCCCTGGGCGAGGGCCGCACCCCGCTGGAAGACGCCGAGGAGCTGGGCCGGGCGCTGGGTATCCCCCGGCTGTGGCTGAAACGGGAGGACCACTCCCCGACCGGCTCCCACAAGGCTCGCTGCCTCAGCCTGCTCTGCTCAGCCTTGGCTGCCTCCGGCGGCCGCCAGGCGGTCATCTCCTCCTCGGGGAATGCCGCCGTCGCCGCGGCGGCGTACTCGTCTTTGCGAGGGATCCGATTGCTGAGCCTGGTCTCCCCCAGAACGCCCCGGGTGAAGCTGATCCAGCTCCGCGGCTATCCGGGACTCATCGTCCTCAGTGATCAACCGGTGGCTCTCCTCCACCACGCGGTGGACCGATGGCAACTCGCCGACCTCCGCGGCTCGGTCAATCCACTGGCCCCCAATGCCTACCGAGGAATCGCCGCCGAGCTGGTCGAGACGGGGCCGCCGGGCGCCGTGTTCCTCTTCTCCAGCAGCGGTGCCAGCGCGCTCGGGCTCGCCCAAGGCTTTGACCAGCTCCTCTCGCCCGGGGACCGTCCCCAGCTCCACGTGGTGGAGGGCTGGCCCGGCGGAGAGATGACCCGTCCTTGGTACCCCGGCGCCAGGTCCTCGTCTGATCCAGAAACCCACCTGGGGGAGTTCGGCGCCCGGCGCTCCCGCCTCGCACCAGCGGTGCGCCGGGCGGTGCGCCGAAGTGGCGGGCGCGGGTGGAGGGTGGCCGCCGCCGAGGCTGCCGAGATCTGGGCAGTGGCCCGACGCCACGGTCTGGAGACCTCCTGGGAGGGGCTGGCCGCCCTGGCCGCGATGCGTCGGGCGGCGGCCGACGGCGCGGTGCATCGGGACGGCATCTGGATCGCAGTCCTGACCGGCGACCAGGCCCAGCTGGATCTGGAGGAATCCCGCTCCGACGATCCCCTGCTCCCGGTCGCCGAATCCGAGGAGGAGCTGGACCGGCTGCTGGAGGACGCCCGCTTCGATAGACCGGATTCAGCGTGAGCGCGAGCCCCGGACGGGTCGTCTTCCTCGGCCCTGACCCGCTGCCCGCACTGGGGGGCGGACTCTCGGTAATCTGCTCCGACGGCTGTGGCCTCAGCGGTGCAAGCGTTCCTGGCTGGGAGGGCTTCCCCGGAACGGGAATTAGCTCCAGCGCCAGGCTGCTCGGGCTCCCGGCCGTTCGAGATCGACTCAAGTCCCAGGTCGACGCGATCGTCGTTTGGAAGAGTTCGGCCGAGGTAGAACGGATCGCCCGGGAGCTGGGACTCGCCGTCGCCAACTCTCCCGCGCTGAACGCCCGGCGGATCGAGAACAAGAGCCACTTCAGCCGCGGCGCCGCGCTGGCCGGTCTGCCCATCCCTCCCACCAAGACGGGGGTCGCCGGACCGGAACTGCTCTTGGCTGTTCGGGAGCTGTCCGGGCCATGGGTCTTCCAACTGGCTCACGGCTTCTCAGGCGAGCAGACCTACCGGGCTGGGTCGGAGGCGGAGCTGGAGGAGTTGTTCCATCGGTTCGAGGGCCGGTCCTGCCGCATCTCCGAAGAGGTGGCGGGCACCCCGGTCACGGTGACCGGGGTCGTGTCCCGAGAGAGGCTGCTGATCGGTCCGGCCTGCATTCAGCTGACCGGCCTGCCCAGCCTCACCCCCCACCCGCTCGGCTCCTGCGGCAACGACTACGGCCGTCCGGTCCCGGCGCCTGAAGAGGTACGGAAGGTGGCGCTGGAGACTGCCGAGTGGCTCCGACGCCAGGGCCACCTGGGCGTCTTCGGACTGGACCTGGTGGTTGGCGCGGCCGGCGCTGTCTGGTGCATTGAGGTCAACCCACGGCTGGTGGCATCCGTGCCGCTCTTCAGCCTCAGTGCCCGAGATCTGGGAGTTCCGGGGATCCTGAACCATCACGTGGCCAGCTTCGGGATCGGGGAGAGCGCCAGGCCGGAGCTGGTGTGTCACTGGTCCCAGGTCATCCTCTACCAGCGGACCGGCCGGCTCCCCGTGGGGACGCTGCGCTCCGGCCAGGGAGACATCTCGCCCTCCGGTGAATTCAACCCGACCGGTGAGCTGGGGTTGGCAGGGCCGCCGACGGGCTCCAGCGGCCTTCTGGTCCAGGCGCAGTCGCGGCCGGGAAGGGAGCTGGCGCGGGTAATTTTTCAAGGCGCCTGCTGTGCTCCGGATGGCACCCTTCTAACCGAGCTGGAAACCCTGGTCCAGAGGATTCGCTCCCAATTGGAAGTTGGCTCCGGGCGAGAGGACGTTTCGTGAGACCGGTGTAGGCGGTACCTTGACGCTGTGGAGTTCCGTGACTACTACGCAACCTTGGGTGTTCCCCGCACCTCCACCGACAAGGAGATCAGGGCGCACTACCGCAAGCTGGCACGGGAGTTGCACCCGGACGTCAACAAGGACCCCAAGGCCACCGAGCGGTTCAAGCGGGTAAACGAGGCCTACGAGGTCCTCAAGGACCCGGAGAAGCGCGCCAAGTACGATCGGCTGGGCAAAGACTGGGAGCAGATTGACCGGGCCGAGTCATTCCGGCGCGAGCACGGCCAGCCCTTTGGGGATGCCGGGGCGCGCGCTCGAGAGACCGCCCAGCGCGCCGCCGACCGAGCGGGCGCCCGGTTTGGGGGATTCAGCGATTTCTTCGAGACCTTCTTCGGCAACCGGGGAGCTGAGAGCAACGATCCCTGGGTCGAGGCTCAGATGGACCGCCTCCGACGGGAGAACTCGGCCGGCATCAAAGGCGCGGACACCGAAGATCAGCTGGAGATCTCACTCGGCGAGGCGATGCTCGGCGGGGAGCGAACCATGCACGTCTCCATCGTGGAGGGGTGTTCGACCTGCGGCGGCACCGGGAGAGTCGCTGAGACCAGCTCGGGTGGCGGCACCGCGACTCAGGTGGGGGTGAAGGCCTGCCCGGCCTGCTCGGGAACAGGCCGCCAATACCGCCGGCGCACCCTCAAGGTGACTATTCCCAAGGGGGTCACCGAAGGCTCCAAGATCCGGGTGGCCGGGGAGGGCGCGAGCGGAGTTAGAAACGGCGGACGGGGAGATCTCTACCTCAAGGTCAAGCTGAAATTGGACAACGGCACGGAGGTCAAAGGCCGCAACGTCTACCGCGATCTCCCCGTGCGCGACTACCGGGCCGCGCTCGGTGGCCAGGTGGTCGCGGACGGTCCGACCGGTCGGCTCGAGGTCACGATCCCCGAGAACTGTCCACCCGGCAGGATGCTCCGGGTGGCTGGCAAGGGCATCCCACCACTGAAGGCGTCCGGCTCCTCCGGCGACCTCTTCCTGCGGGTCAAGATCCTCTCCGCGGGGCGGTCGCCGCTGAGCGCCGAGGAGCGCGCCGCCTACCTCGAACTGGCATCCTCCGACGGGGCGACCGTGTAGCGCACCAGGTGGTCACTCCCGCGGGGTCCGGCGAACCGCGCCGCGAGGTCCATGGGAGTCGCGCGAATAATCCGGCCCGTCACCTTGGCGCGTCCCGGCCACTGGGAGGTCCAGCTCCGGGTGGCAGGCACCGTGGCCGGCGGGCGTATTCGTCATCCACGTCTGTCGGGGTGCGTCGATAGCCACGCCGCACAGTCGGACCCCCAACCGGAGCCTTCTATACTCCGAACATGGACGATGACTACGTCCTTCTGGCGGGCTCAGCCAGCCGGGCGCTGGGAATCGCTGTTGCCGAGCAGCTAGAGCACCCACTCGGACACTCCGAAGTGATCACTTTTTCAGAGGGCAACCTCTTTGTTCGGGTCGAAGAAAATGTCCGGGGTCGGAACGTTTTCCTGATCCAGAGTGTGTCCCGCCCCACGAACGATAACTTCATGGAACTGCTTTTCTGGATCGACGCCCTGAAGCGCGCGAGCGCCGCATCCGTGACCGCGCTGATTCCCTACCTGAGCTATGCGAAGGGCGACAAGAAGGACGAGCCGCGGGTTTCGATTCGTGCCCGCGTCTGCGCCGACGCCATCGAGGCGGCCGGCGCCGACCGCGTGGTCACTCTCGACTTACACGCCCCGCAGGTTCAGGGATTCTTCAAGATCCCGGTTGATGACTTACACGCCGCGCCAGTCCTTTGTGCGGCGATTGCGGCCCTGGGGGTGGGAGAGCTGGTCGTAGTCGCACCTGACGCCGGCTTCGCCAAGAAGGCGGGTGACTACGCCCATCGCCTGCGCGCTCCGCTGGCGGTGGCCCACAAGGAGCGAGCGGACCATACCGAGCGGGCTCGGGTGGTTCGCTTGATGGGCGAGGTAGAGGGACGGACCGCCGTGCTCGTTGACGATTTCACCATCTCCGGCAATACCCTAGTTGACGCGGCGCGCCTACTCTTGGCCCAGGGAGCCACACGCGTGATTGCTGCGGTTAGCCAAGCGCTGCTCAATGCGGACGCCTGCACACGCATCGCCGAAAGTTCGATCGAATATCTGCTGACGACCGACGCCGTCGACCTGTCGCCGCCTGCTGGAAGCAAGATCCATGTGGTGTCAGTGGCGCCGCTATTTGCTCGGGCCATCACCTGCATAGCGAATAACGAGAGCATCAGTGGACTCTTCAAATGAACATCCTCCAGCGCCAGCCGACAATGAGTCGTCCTCTCCTCTTTGCCAACTGCGACCCTGGCCACCGGACCGTCCGAGTCCGGGTCGGGCGATTCGGCCGGCAAACTCCTTCGGGTAGCGTCGACTGGCTAACGTCGTGGCGCCCACCCTTCTCCGCCCGGTCCCCTATCATTGAGGCCGACGCGACCTTGAAACCGGTCCAGCGAGGCCGGTAAGGAGCTCAGCGGCCGGGCCGCTGCGGCCGCCTGCCGGTGTGCCGGACTCCTTTTCGGGAGGACTCCATGTCGGCGAGCAGGCCCCCGGGCGCGACCTTGGAACCTCTGCACCACGTCGTGGCAGCCCAGCAGTTCGATCGGGATCGGCTCAGTGCCCTCTTCCAACTCAGCGCGGAGATGGAGAAAGTGCGAGCCAGCGGCGACGGCCAGCTGCTTCCGGGCCGGATCATGGCCAGCCTCTTCTACGAGCCGAGCACCAGGACCAGGCTCAGCTTCGAGGCGGCGATGCTCCGTCTAGGGGGCCACGTGATCGGCACCGAGAACGCCCGTGACTTCTCGTCGGCCATCAAAGGCGAGACGCTCGAGGACACCGTGCAGATTGTGGCCGGCTACTCCGACTGCATCGTGCTGCGTCACTCCGAAGAGGGTGCCGCCGCCCGGGCCGCCGAGGTGTCCCCGGTCCCCATCGTCAACGCCGGGGACGGACCGGGCCAGCACCCCACCCAAGCGCTCTTGGACCTGTACACGATCCAGACCGAGCTGGGTCGCCTGGACGACCTGCAGGTGGTCATGGTCGGCGACCTCGCTCACGGCCGCACGGTGCACTCGCTGGCCTACCTGCTAGCGCTCTATCGGGGGCTGCAAGTGACCTTGGTGGCTCCAGATCGGATCCGCATGAGCCCGGGGGTGATCGAACACCTGCGGAAGCACGGGGCTGAAGTCCATGAGAGCGAGGATCTGCTGGCAGCGGTCGCCCAAGCCGATGTCGTGTACCAGACCAGGATCCAGTTGGAGCGGTTCAGCGAACCTTGGGAGGAGGCGGAAGACCAGCGCCGCCACTTCCGGATCACCGAGGAGGTGATGGAGCACCTGCCCCGAGGGGCCATCGTGATGCATCCCCTGCCTCGGGTCGGCGAGATCGACCCCGCGGTCGACCGCGACCCCAGGGCCGCCTACTTCCGGCAGGCCCGCAATGGTGTCGCGGTGCGGATGGCCGTCCTCCAGATGCTGCTGGCCGCATGACCGTGGAGCAACTGACAGTCCAAGGGACGCACGAGCTGCTCGGTTCCGAAGAGATGCGGCGGATCCTCTGGCGACTGTCCTGCGAGTTGCGCGAGCACCACGCCGCGGAACCGGCGGTTCTCTGCGGGATCGTGACCCGAGGAGCCTTCCTGGCAGACCGACTGCTGCAGTTGATCCGCTCCCAAGGTGGCGGCCGGTGGGACGGGTGCACCCTCGACGTAGGGCGCTACCGGGACGATGAGCCCCGGTTAGCCCCGTCGCTGACGACCGCTTTCCCGCTGCCGTTCGCCACCGCCGACTCAGTGCGAGATCGGGTAGTGGTGCTGGTCGACGACGTGCTGTTCCACGGCCGGACCGGGCGAGCCGCGCTCGCGGCACTTGCCGAACTGGGCCGGCCCCGGTCGGTCGAACTCCTGGTAGTAGTCGATCGCGGCCACCGGGAACTGCCCCTGCGGGCGACCTATGTCGGGCGCAACCTGCCCACTTCTGAAGGGGAGCGGGTCCTGGTCCGGCTCGCGGAGTGCGACGAGCGGGACGCGGTGCTCCTTCGCCCGTCAGCTGAGCCACGGCCTTGAGCCAGATCCTTCTCCAAGCGGTCCGGCTGATCGACCCGGTCAACGGGGTGGACCTGGAGGGGTGCGACCTCCTGATTGAGGACGGGGTGCTGCAGCAGGTCGGTGCCGAGATGTCGCCCCCCAAGGGGGCCACCGTGCTCCGTCGCCGGGGCTCGGTGGTGGCTCCTTCCTTCGTCGACCTCCACTGCCATCTGCGCGAACCGGGCCAGCCCTGGAAGGAACGGATCGCCAGGGCCACCGCCGCCGCGTCGGCGGGAGGCTTCGGCGCCATCTGCGCCATGGCCAACCTCAACCCCCCGGTGGACAGCCTGGAGAGCCTGCGGCGCAGCCAGCGGGACAACAAGGCCTGGGCGCGAGTGCCGATCCTGCAGTTCGCGGCCTGCACCAAGGATCTCGCGGGACTAGAGCTGACCAACCTCGAGGCCCTGGCGCGGGCCGGGGCGGCGGGGTTCTCCGACGACGGGCGTCACGGCCTGAGCCAGGAGCTGCTCGCCGAGGCGCTGCGCCGGGCCGGGGCCCTGGGGCTGATCGTGGCAATCCATCCGGAAGACGAGGCGCTCTTGGTCTTGGCCAACCGGGGCAACCGGGATCCCGGCCAGTGGCGCATCCGGCCCCCGGGGGCGGAGCTCTCCGCGATCGAGCACGCCCTGTCTGCGCTTCGGCAGGCTCCGGGAGCTCGTCTTCATCTGCAGCACGTCAGCACCGCCGCCAGCGTCGAGCTGGTGCGCCGTGCCAAGGCCGAGGGATTGCCGGTGACTGCCGAGGTAACCCCCCACCACCTGATGCTCACCGGCGCCTCCGGCGATGCGGGACCGGCGGACCCAGGGCGGTGCAACCCACCGCTGCGTACCGAGGCTGACCGGATGGCGCTCTGGGAGGCCCTCCTGGAGGGAACCATCGACGCGATCGCCAGCGACCATGCCCCCCACGAGGCAGCTCCTCCTTCAGAGCGGCTGCCCGGCTTCAGCGGGATCCAGCTGGTGCTCTCGGCGGTGCTGGGCCAGGGTGGAGCGCTCTCCCATCTGGGTCGGGTCGTGGAAACCTTGACCGCGGGTCCCCGGCGGGTACTGGGTGACCCGGGCTCCGCCGTCCCCGGCGATGGGATCCGCTCGGGAGAGTCGGCCTCGCTCACCTGGTTCGACCCCAACCAGAGCTGGACTCCGAGCCCGCAGTCCTGGCTCTCCCTCGGCACCAATACCCCCTTCTGGGGCGAACCTCTCAAGGGGACTGTCCTGGCCACCTTCGCCCGGGGGCGGATGGTTCACCTGAACCGAGAGCTGGTGCCCGAGCTGGGCGACGTCTGAGGTGCCGCGTCACTACCGCGCCGAGGGTGAGCCGGGGATGTTGGTGCTGGAGTCCGGCGCCTCGTTCAAGGGCACCTGGATCGGGGCGCCGGCCGAGCCCCCCTCTCTCATGCGCTTCGGTGAGGTGGTCTTCAACACCTGCATGACCGGCTACCAGGAGATCTGCACGGATCCCTCCTATGCCGGCCAGCTGCTGGTCTTCACCCAGCCGCTGATCGGCAACGTCGGCACTGCCGAGGTGGATATGGAGTCGAGCCGCGCCTGGTGCCGCGGCGTGGTGGTGGCGGAGTGCAGCCCCACCGCCCCCCACTGGCAGGCTCAGATGACCCTGAGCGCCTGGCTCAGGGCGCAGGGGATCCCCGGGCTGGAGCGGGTGGACACTCGGGCGCTGACCCGCCACCTCCGCGAGCACGGCACCCTGCGCGGGGTGATCGCGCCGGTCGCAGCCGGCTCCGTCGCGCAGCTGGCCGAGCTGGCTCGAACGTCCCCGTCCATCTCGGAGCAGGACCTGGTGGCTGAGGTCTCCTGCGCCACTACCCAGCGCTGGAAGGAGCCCCTCCATCCGGCACTCCGTAAGGGCGCCGGTCTCGGAGCTGGGACCCCGGGCAGCGGCTCAGGCTTGCGTATCGCGGTTCTCGACCTCGGGGTCAAGTACAACACCCTGCGTTCCTTGGTGAGTCGGGGCGCCGAGGTTCTGGTGCTCCCGCACCTGGCCAGCCTGGCGGAGATCACCCAGCTCAACCCGGATGGGGTGGTGCTCACCAATGGGCCGGGAGACCCGGCCACCCTAGCCTCCCAGGTGGCTCTGACCAAGGAGCTCGTCGAGCGCTACCCGGTCCTCGCCATCTGCCTTGGCCACCAACTGGTCGGACAGGCGGCCGGGGGCAGCACCAGCCGGCTCCCCTTCGGGCACCACGGCGGCAACCACCCCGTGCTGGACTTGGTCTCAGGCGAGGTGTTCGTGACCCCCCAGAACCACGAGTTCCAGGTCGACGCCGCGAGCATCGCTCCGGAGAGCGGCTGGTTCATCTCGGAGCGCAACCTGAACGACGACTCGGTCGAGGGGCTGCGCCACCGCCAGCTGCCGGTGATCTCCGTCCAGTACCACCCGGAGGGGAGCCCCGGTCCCCAGGATCGTCAGCACCTGTTCGACCAGTTCCTGGAACTCTGCCGGACCCCCCGGCCGAAAGGCGTGGACCGTGCTCCGGATCAGGCGGTGCCGGACCCGACCCTCCGGCGGGTGCTGGTGCTGGGCAGCGGTCCGATCGTGATCGGCCAGGCGGCCGAGTTCGACTACGCCGGTACCCAGGCCTGCCGCTCGCTCCGGGAGGAGGGCATGGAGGTGGTGCTGGTGAACAGCAACCCGGCCACCATCATGACCGACGAGGAGGTCGCCGACCGGGTCTATCTGGAGCCCCTGACCGTTGAGGTGGTCACCAAGGTCATCGAGCGCGAGCGCCCGGACGGGCTCCTGGCCGGGCTGGGCGGTCAGACTGCCCTCAACCTGGCCGTGGCCCTCGACGAGGCCGGCGTGCTGGAGCGGTTCGGCGTGAAGGTCCTGGGCACCCCGCTGGAGGCGGTTCGCGACGCCGAGGATCGGGAGCGATTCAAACGCCGGATGCTGGCCATCGGGGAGCCGGTTCCCCCCTCCCGGACCGTCAACAACGTGGCGGAGGCCAGCGCCTTCGCCCATGAGGTCGGCCTGCCGCTGGTGGTCCGCCCCGCCTTCACCCTGGGCGGCACCGGCGGCGGCCTGGTCGACACCGAGGAGCAGCTGGAGCGGGTGGTCGCCCGCGGGCTGCAGGCCAGCCCGATCACCCAGGTGCTGGTGGAGCGAGCTCTGATCGGGTGGCGTGAGCTGGAGTACGAGGTGATGCGGGACAGCGAGGACACCTGCATCTGCGTGTGCAACATGGAGAACCTGGACCCCATGGGGGTCCACACCGGGGACTCGGTGGTCGTCGCCCCCAGCCAGACCCTCACCGACAAGGAGCACCAGCAGCTCCGCTCGGCCGCCCTCAGGATCATCCGAGCGCTGAAGATCGAGGGTGGGTGCAACGTCCAGTTCGCCCTGGCCCCCGACTCGTTCACCTACTTCGTGATCGAGGTCAATCCGCGGGTGAGTCGCTCCTCGGCGCTGGCTTCCAAGGCGACCGGCTATCCGATCGCCCGAGTGGCCGCCAAGATCGCGGTGGGGCGACGGCTCCGCGAGATCCGCAACCAGGTCACCGGGCGCACCTGCGCCGCCTTCGAGCCCAGCCTCGACTACTGTGTCGCCAAGTCCCCACGCTGGCCATTCGACAAGTTCCCCCATGGCGATCGCCGCCTGGGCACCCAGATGAAGTCCACCGGCGAGGCCATGGCCATCGGACGCACCTTCGAGTCGGCGATCAGCAAGGTGCTCCGCTCGCTGGAGCAGGTGGCCCCGGACCCCGCCGCCCTGCGCCGGGCGGTGGAGCGGCTGGAGGAACCAACCGACCTCCGGCTGCAGGCGGTCCTGGAGGCATTGCTTAAGGGCCAGGACCGAGCCACGGTGTCGCGTCGGACCGGCTATCCGCAGTGGTTCTGTGACCGGCTCGGGGACCTGGCCGACCTGGAGCGGGACCTGAGCGAGCTGGGTCTGCACGCCGTCGAGATCCGCCAGCTCGAGCTGGCCAAGCGGGCAGGGCTCTCCGACCGGCGGATCGCCGATCTGACCAAGAGCAGCTCTGCTCAGGTGGAGCAGCAGCGCCGGGCGGCCGGGGTTGTGGCCACCTTCAAGTGCGTCGACACCTGCGCCGCCGAGTTCGACGCTGCCACCCCCTACTTCTACTCCAGCTTCGAGCTGGAGGACGAACAGCGAGGCGTCGCCGGCTCCGCCGTGGTGCTGGGCTCCGGGCCGATCCGCATCGGGCAGGGGATCGAGTTCGACTACTGCTCGGTACAGGCGGCGGCGGCGCTGCGGCGACGCGGTCTGGAGGCGGTGATGATCAACAGCAACCCGGAGACCGTCTCCACCGATTTCGACTGCAGTTCTAGGCTCTACTTCGAGCCGATGGACCTGGAGTCGGTGCTCCAGGTCTGCCAGGTCGAGCAGCCACTAGGGGTCGTGGTCCAGTTCGGCGGCCAGACCGCGGTGAACCTGGCGGCCCACCTCCACCGGGTGGGGGTGCCACTGCTGGGCTCGGCGGCAGCATCCATCGAGATGGCCGAGGATCGGGGACGCTTCGAGGCGCTGCTTCAGCGACTGCAGATCGCCCGCCCCCCCGGTGCCGCGACCCGCGACCCCAGCGAGGCCGAGCGGATCGCCGCGCGGGTCGGCTACCCGGTACTGGTCCGCCCCTCCTACGTCCTGGGGGGCCGGGCCATGGACGTGGTCCACTCCGTAGAGGAGCTCCGCCTGTATCTGGGGGACGCCCTGCTGGCCTCGGGTGAGGCCGGCGGGGAGGTCCTGATCGACAAGTACATCCTGGGCATGGAGGTCGAGGTCGACGCGATCTGCGACGGCCAGGACGTACTGGTCCCCGGGGTGATGGAGCACATCGAGCGGGCCGGCGTCCACTCGGGAGACTCGATGGCGGTGTTCCCGCCCCAGCGGCTGGATCGCTCCGTGATCTCTGATCTGGTGCGGATCACCACCCAGCTGGCGCTGGGCACCACCACCTTGGGGCTGATCAACGTCCAGTACGTGGTCCACCGGGGCCAGGTGCTGGTGATCGAAGTCAACCCGCGGGCCAGCCGGACGGTGCCGTTTCTCAGCAAGGTGACAGGGGTCGCCATGGTGGACACTGCCGTGGGCGCCATGCTGGGAGAGACCCTGCTGGGAAGGAAGCTGGCCGTCGGCCTGCTGCCTCCCCCACCCTTGGTCGCGGTGAAGGCCCCTGTGTTTTCGGCGCGCAAGCTGGACGAGGTGGACACCGTCCTGGGCCCCGAGATGACCTCCACCGGCGAGGTGATCGGTGTCGCTTCGGAGCTGCCGGCCGCGCTGGAGAAGGCCTTCTGGGCAGCTCTCGGATCACTCCCCCGTCGCGGCGGCGCCCTGGTCAGCATCGCCGACCCGGACAAATCCGAGGGACTGCCCATCGCGGCCCGCCTGGCCGAGCTGGGCTTCACCATCTACGCCACCCCCGGGACGGCGGCAGCGCTGCGCCAGGCGGGCATCAGCGTGATCGAAGTCAGCAAGCTCCATTCGGGTCGGCCGAACGTCCTCGATGTCACCGTTTCGGGCCAGGTGGGACTGGTCATCAACACCATCTCGGGCATCCCCACCAACGAGATGGAGGCCGAGAACTTGGCGACCGGCGCCCGGAGGCCGGTCCGGGATGGATACCGGATCCGCCAGGCGGCGGTCCAGCGCGGCATTCCCTGCCTCACCTCACTGGAGACGGCGGCCGCCCTGGTGGCCGCTCTAGGCAGCGGTGAGGCAGCCGAAGTCGAGGTGGCGACCATCGGCGAGCACCGCCGGGGCGACCAGCGCCAGGTGGTGGGTTGAGCGTCTTGGCCGAAGCTTTCGCCAAGGAGCTTGGCAGCGAGAGTGACCTCCGCCGGGCGGTCGACGAAGTTGCGCGATGCACGGCCCTGCTGCCGCTCCGAGCCAACCTGTTCCAGCTCAGCTTCCACGCCCCGGAGGTAGCTCGGAGAGCTCAGCCCGGAGAGTTCGCCCAGATCCGGGTTGCCCAGAGCCACATCCCGCTCCTGCGCCGCTCCTTCTCCTTCAGCCGCGCCGACCGCGACTCAGGGGTCGTCTCCTTTTACCTGGGCGCGGTGGGGGTGGGCAGCCGTCGTCTCAGAGAGTTCGGCCCCGGAGATGAAGCTCGGATCCTGGGACCCTTGGGCCGGGGGTTCTCGATCCCCGATCGACCGGGCCGATCAGCGCTGGTCTCGGGCGGTCTGGGGGCCGCACCGTTCCCTCTACTCGCCGAGCGACTGCGCGAGGTCGGTGAGGAGATGATCTGGCTGAACGGAGCCCGGAACTCCAGCGAGCTCTATCCGGACGAACTGATCCCTTCCGGTGTGAAAGAGGTGGTCCAGTTCACCGAGGATGGAAGCTGCGGCCAGCGCGGCCGGGTTACGGCGGGACTTGGCCCGCTGCTAAGCGACCTCGATCGGGTCTACGCCTGCGGCCCCAATCCGATGCTGGGGGCCGTGGTCGCGCTCATGGCGGAATCCAAGTCCGGGAGCGCCGGGCCACCGCAACTCGAGGTTTCGATCGAAGCACCGATGGGGTGCGGCTTCGGTACCTGCCTGGGCTGCGCGATTCCGCTCCGCCCCAAGGCCGGCCCGGGGGAGTCCGCGGTCGGGCTCTGCTGCCGTCAGGGCCCGGTGCTGCGGGGCTCGCTGCTGGACTGGGAGCGGCTGCTGACGCAGCCGGCGCACCTCCAGTGAAAGCGTCGGCGACCTCCTTCGACCCTCGGGTCGACTTAGGCCGGGGACTGCTCTTGGCCAACCCCGTCACCGTCGCCTCGGGCACCTTCGGCTTCGGCTTCGAGCAGGAGGCCCTGGCGGGCGTCGGCCATCTGGGGGCGATCTTCTCCAAGGGCACAACCCTGCTGGCCCGGGAGGGCAACCTTCCGCCGCGGATCGCGGAGACCGCGGCGGGGATGCTGAACTCGATCGGGCTGCAGAATCCGGGAGTGGAGGTGGTCGCCCGAGACTATGCGCCGAGATGGGCGAAGTGGTCCGTTCCGGTCCTGGTGAACGTCGCCGGAGCTGACATCGGGGAATACGTCGAGGTGGTTCGGCGGCTGGATGGCGTGACCGGGATCGCGGGATTGGAGCTGAACATCTCCTGCCCCAACATCGCGCACGGCCTGGACTTCGCGACCGAACCAGCGGCGGCTGCGCGCTGCGTCGCCGCCGTGCGGGCCGCCACCGAGCTGCCGCTGGTGGTCAAGCTGAGCCCCAACGTCACCGACATCACGGAGGTCGCTCGAGCGGTCGAGGACGCCGGCGCCGACGCGGTTTCAGCCGTCAACACCTACGTCGGGGCGAAGATCCACCTACCCTCTCGCCGGCCGGTGCTGCCCGGTCACGGCTCGGGCGGCCTGAGCGGGCCAGCGATCAAGCCCCTGGCCCTGGCCGCCGTGATCAGGGTCCGGCGCTCGGTCCGGATCCCGGTGATCGGGATCGGCGGCATCGCCAACGCGGCCGACGCTCTGGAGTTCCTGGTGGCCGGAGCCGACGCCGTTCAGGTCGGCACTGCCAATTTCAACAACCCGCAGGCCAGCCGGGAGATCGTCGAGGGTTGCCAGGCATTCGCCCGGGAGCACGGCTTGCTCCGCTACTCCGAGCTCCGCTGGCAGGAGCTTGACCATCCGGGGACCGAAGAGTCCGGCGCGCCCGCCGTCTGAGCTCAGCGGACGAAGTTCTGCCCGCCGGGAGGTCACGCTATATCGCGTTATAGTATGCTGCGTTATATCGCACCTGCGAGAGCGGCTTGGGAGGTCCAACCGTGGCCGAGTGGGAGATCGAGACTCCGGAGACAGTCCAGTTTGCTGAAGCGCCATCCGAGCTCTTGGTCGACCTGGTGGGCGGGGATATCAGCGTCGCCGCGTCGGACGGCCCCTCTTCACTGGAGGTGAGGCGGGTCGACGGCCCGGTGGTGCAGGCTCGGCTGGACGGCGGAAAGCTGGAGATCTGGCAGCGGCGACCCTCCTTCTGGGGAATAGGCACGACGCGGGTTTCTGCATCGGTGGCGATCTTGGTCCCTCCGGGGTGCCGGGTTCGGATCGAGACTGTCTCAGCCTCGGTGTCGGTCGAGGGCTTGGAGGCCGAGCTGGAGCTCAAGACCGTCTCCGGCGAGGCCACCCTGGAGAGCCTGCGGGGCCCAGTCACCGCAGAGACAGTTTCGGGCGATGTCTCGAGCCGCGGGCAGAGCGGCAAGTTGCGCGGAGAGACGGTGTCGGGCGGGGTCACTCTGAACGCCTTCGGCGGGAGCTCAGTCCGCCTCCATACCGTGTCGGGCGAGGTCTTTGCCGATCTGATGCAGGCAGAACCGGATAGCTCGGCCGAGGTGGAGACGGTTTCGGGCTCCGTCTACCTGCGCCTCCCCGTCAGTTCCTCACAGAAGGTGCGAGTGGAGTCGGTCTCGGGCCACCTCACCTCCGCCTTCCCAGAGCTACGAGCGGACAGCGGCCCAGGTTCGCGCAGCCTGAAGGGCTCGCTCGGTGAGGGCCGCGGCAAGGTGAAAGTCAGCACCATCTCGGGGTCGGTCTCCCTGCTGGCGGGGGCGACCGCCTGAGCCCGATTTTTCGCCCGGGTTGGATGAGGTTGTACCTGCTTTCGCTCTTGGGGGACAGCGAACTTCACGGCTATCAGATACTCCGCACTCTGAAGGAAAGGGTCGGGGGTGACTACACACCCTCCGCCGGCACCGTCTACCCCCGGCTGCGACAGCTCGAGCGAGAAGGACTTGTCCGAGCGAGGCAGGAGGCGGGCCGGATCCTATATCAGCTCACCGGAGCTGGCGAGGCGGCCCTTCGGGACCAGGCGTCCGAGATCCAGGAGCTGGAAACCGAGGTTGGCCGGCTCGCCCACGAGATGTCGACCCAGCTCCGGTCCGAAGTTCGTGATTCTGCCCGCGAGCTGCGCGAGGAGCTGCGCGCTCAGTCCGAAGCGCTGCGGAGCCGGGCGGGGAAGGCGCCCTTCAGTGGGGACCTGCAGGAGCAACTGGCTCGATTCACCGCCGAGTGGACTCGGCTGGTGGCCCCGGGGACCACCTCGGCACAGGCCCGTGCGGCCCTGGCGGCCGCGATCGAGGCGGCGGTGGCGGAGCTGCACCAGACGCTGGGAAACGCCAAGCCCTGAGGCGCTGGAAGGCCCCAGGGCTCCGTTGCTACCTTGGCAGGGTGGCGTGCGGCCAACTAGCAGGGTGTTGAACTAGGCC